>Ga0070667_100003987_pt1 | contig 12514 bp, 10 predicted proteins | sample KBSS33metaG_FD_64659 | JGI IMG/M metagenome (GOLD analysis project Ga0070667, IMG submission 64659) | Switchgrass rhizosphere microbial communities from Kellogg Biological Station, Michigan, USA - KBS S3-3 metaG | ecosystem: Host-associated > Plants > Roots > Rhizosphere > Soil ...
CGTCGGTCGGATTCGCGCCGATGACCATGATCACGTCGGCCTTCATCACCGAATCGAAATTCTGCGTGCCGGCTGATTCGCCGAGCGTGTTCTTGAGCCCATAACCGGTCGGCGAATGGCAGACGCGCGCGCAGGTGTCGACGTTGTTGTTGCCGAAGCCGGCACGCACGAGCTTCTGCACGAGATACGTTTCTTCGTTCGTGCAGCGCGAGGAGGTGATGCCGCCGATCGAATCGCGTCCGTACTTCGCCTGGATGCGCTTGAACTCGGACGCGGCGTAGTTGATCGCCTCCTCCCAGCTGACTTCGCGCCACGGATCGGAGATCTTCGCGCGGATCATCGGCTTCAGGATGCGATCGGAATGCGTCGCGTAGCCGATCGCGAAGCGGCCTTTGACGCAACTGTGGCCGTGATTGGCATGGCCGTCCTTGTTCGGCACCATGCGCACGATCTCCTCGCCCTTCATTTCGGCGCGGAACGAGCAGCCGACACCGCAATAAGCGCACGTCGTGATGACGCTGTGCTCGGCCTGGCCTTTGGCGATCAGCGATTTTTCCGACAGGGTCGCAGTCGGACACGCCTGCACGCAGGCGCCGCACGAGACGCATTCGGAGTCCATGAACGAATCATCGTGACTCGCGGCGATCTTCGAGAAGAATCCGCGGCCTTCCACGGTCAGCGCGAGCGTGCCCTGCTGCTCGTCGCAGGCGCGCACGCAGCGCGAACAGACGATGCACTTCGATGGATCGAACGTGAAGTACGGATTCGATTCGTCCTTCGGCGCGAAGAGCGGGTTGGTTCCGTTCTGCGTGCGCTTCGCTTCGATCTGCGCAAAGCCTTTCGGCACCGGTTGCTTCAGATCCGCGTACACGTGATTGGCGCCGTCGTAGCCGTAGCGCACGTCGCGCAAGCCGACGGCACCGGCCATGTCCTGCAATTCGCAGTGACCGTTCGCGGGGCACGTCAGGCAATCGAGCGGATGATCTGAGATATAGAGCTCCATCACGCCGCGGCGGATATCCGCGATCTTCGCGTTCTGCGTCGTCACCTTCATGCCCGCCGCGACCGGCGTCGTGCACGAGGCCGGATAGCCTTTCATACCTTCGATCTGCACGAGACAGAGGCGGCACGAGCCGAATGCGTCGAGGAGCTCCGTCGCGCAGAGCTTGGGGATATTGATGCCGATCTCGGCGGCGGCGCGCAGCACGGACGTGCCGGCCGGGACGCGGACTTCGCGCCCATCGATCGTCAGCGCGACTTCTTGAGTCGACGCGGACTTCGGAGTGCCAAGATCGGTTTCGTTGATGGACAGCATGGTTATAACTCCTGCGCCTACATCGTCATCCCGCCGGGATGACGATGGCGCGTTGACAGATGCGCATTCACGCCCGCACCTCGAAATCTTCCGGAAAATAATCGAGCGCACTGCGCACCGGGTCCGGCGTCAGCCCGCCGAGCGCGCAGAGCGACCCGAACCGCATCGTGTTGCAGAGATCGCGCAGCACCAAGAAATTCTTATCGCGCTCGATCCCTGCCTTGATGCGATCGATCACCTCGACACCGCGCGTCGAGCCGATCCGGCACGGCGTGCATTTGCCGCACGATTCGACCGCGCAGAATTCCATCGCGTAGCGCGCCTGCTCGAGCATGTCGACGGTGTCGTCGAACGCGACGATGCCGCCGTGGCCGACCATCGCGCCGATCGCGGCGAACGCTTCGTAATCGAGCACGGTGTCGAACTGCGATTCGGGCATGTACGCGCCGAGCGGACCGCCGACCTGTACGGCGCGGATGGGCCGGCCCGAATACGAGCCGCCGCCGTAGTCGTAGAGAAGCTCGCGCAGGGTCACGCCGAACGCTTTCTCGACGAGCCCCGTGTATTTGAGATTGCCGGCGAGCTGGATCGGCAGCGTGCCGAGCGAGCGGCCGATGCCGTAATCCTTGTAGAACGCCGCGCCCTTGTCGAGGATGATCGGCACGGATGCGAGCGTGATCACGTTGTTGATCACGGTCGGCTCGCCGAACAATCCTTTGATCGCCGGCAGCGGCGGCTTGAAGCGCACCTGGCCGCGCTTGCCTTCGAGGCTGTCGAGCAAGGAAGTTTCCTCGCCGCAGATATACGCGCCGGCACCAAGACGCACTTCGAGATCGAATCGCCGCGACGAGCCGCGCACGTTCGCGCCGAGATAACCGGCCGCGTAGGCGTTCGCGATCGCGGTTTCGAGCGCCCGATGCGCGTGCGGATACTCGCTGCGCAGATAGATGTAGCCGCGCGTCGCGCCAACGGCGAGCCCGGCGATCGTCATGCCCTCGACGAGGCAGAGCGGATCGCCTTCCATCAGCATGCGATCGGAAAACGTTCCCGAATCGCCTTCGTCGGCATTGCAGACGATGTATTTCTGTGCGGACTCGGTGCCGAGAACGGTCTTCCACTTGATGCCGGCCGGAAACGCAGCGCCGCCGCGTCCGCGCAAACCCGACTCGGTGACTTCGCTGACGATGTCGGCCGGCGTCATCGCGAGTGCGCGTTCGAGACCGCGCCAGCCACCGTGCAATCGATAATCCTCGACGCTGAGCGGATCGGTGATGCCGACGCGCGCGAACGTGAGGCGCTCCTGGTTCTTGAAGAACGGAATGTCGTCGATGCTGCCGAGCCTCGATGCATGCGCTCCGCCGCGATCGAAACCCGCGGCAAAGAGATCCGCGACGTCCTTCGCTTTCACCGAGCCATACGCAATGCGACCCGCCGGTGTTTCGACTTCGACGAGCGGCTCCAGCCAAAACAATCCGCGCGAGCCGTTGCGCACGAGATCGATTGCGATATGGCGGCGATCGGCTTCCGCAACAATCGCGTGCGCGGTCGCCTCGGCGCCGAGCGCCAGCGCCGTCGCGTCGCGCGACACGTAGATACGCACGCTCACGGCGTCACCTCGCGCGCGTCGCGCACGAGCGCATCGAACGATTCCGGCGTCACGCGCGCGTGCAGCTCGTCCGCATCGACGAGCACCGACGGCCCGCAGCCGCAGTTGCCAAGACAATAGATCGCTTCGAGCGTGATCGCGCCGTCGGCCGTCGTCTCATGGAAATCGATGCCGAGCGTTTTCTTCGCATGCGCTTCGAGCGCGCGCGCGCCGAGCGCCTGGCACGCTTCCGCTCGGCAGAGGCGCACGACGTGCCGGCCGGCCGGATGCGTGCGGAAATGATGATAGAAGCTGATCACGCCATGCACTTCGGCGCGCGAGAGATTGAGCCCGTGCGCGATCAGCGGCACGGCGTCGTCCGGCACATAGCCGACCGTATCCTGCACCGCATGCAGCAGCGGAAGAAGGCCGCCGGGCTGATCGCGATGCGCCTCGATGGCGGCGTGCACCTTGGCCGACACGTCGGGCGCAAGCACGTCGCGCGGCGCGGACGAAGAGGCTTCCCGGGTTGCGCTCTTTGCCATCACGCGTTCGCTTTGTGGCCACGAAACCGAGCTGCGCCGACGCCCGGCGCTCCGCGGCTTCGCGTTTTCACCAGAAGTGCGGTCGATGCAGCGCCTGCCGGATCGACGCCGATGTCGAGCGCGTCGCTCATGAACCCCTCCAAGGGTTGTTGATGATAGGCTTTACATAGCCTATTCTAGATCAGCTATCGTTAGCTGCAATGCGGACTTTGCACCACGCAACGATGGCCTACAATAGGCTATGGCAAGCATTTTTTAGGACGCAGTCACCCCCATGTTCAAAGTCGCTATCGATGCCCATTGGCAGCTGCGCCGTCAGGATGGCGCGCCTCTGGTTCCGCGCCTCACAGCGCTCCTGGTCGGCATCCAGCAGACCGGCACGCTGGCCGCCGCGTGCCGCACGGCCGGGCTCACGTATCGATATGCCTGGGGTTTGTTGCGCGAAGGCGAACGTGCGTTCGGACATCCGCTCGTCGCGAGCCAACGCGGACGCGGCGCCAAGCTGACTGCGCTCGGCGAGCGTCTCGCGTGGGCCGATCAGCGCATCGCGGCGCGTCTTGCGCCTTTGCTCGACAGCCTCGCCTCGGAAGTCGAATCGGAAATCGAGCGCGCGCTCTCGGTGATCCAGCCGGTGCTGCGCGTGCATGCAACGCACGGCTTCGCCGTGGAGACGCTGCGTCAGTTCCTCGCCGGCCGGCAGATTCCGATCGATCTTAAGTATCGCGATTCGGACGAAGCGCTGACCGCGTTCATCGATCGGCAGTGCGACGTCGTCGGTTTGCATCTTCCGATCGGCGAGCTCGAATCGGAAGTCGCCGCGCATTACGCGCCGCGCATCCAGAGCGACTGGACACTGATCCATCTTTCGGCGCGGCGCCAGGGCTTGATCGTCGCGCCCGGTAATCCGAAGCAGATTCGCGGCGTCGCCGATCTCACGCGAAAGGGCCTGCGCTTCGTCAATCGCCAGGCCGGCTCGGGCACGCGTCTTCTGCTCGATCTCTTGCTGCGCAAAGCGGACATCGACACGCGCGCGATCGAAGGCTACGAGATTCTCGAGTACACGCACGCCGCAGTCGCCGCATACGTCGGCAGCGGCATGGCCGATGCCGGCTTCGGCCTCGAAGTGCCCGCGCGGCGCTTCGGCCTCGACTTCGTGCCGCTGATCTCCGAGCGCTACTTCTTCCTCTGCCGCAACGATTTCCTCGGCGAGCCGAGCATGCAGCAGTTCAATACGATCTTGCGCGAACCGGCATTTCGCGCACAGGTGGCGATGCTGCCGGGCTACGATCCGGCCGAGGCTGGCGATACTGAGCCCGCACGCAATGCGTTTCCGGCGCCGCAGCGGAGTGCGCGCAAAGCAGAAGCTTCGGCGAACGCGGCGCGCGCGCGCTGATAATCAGCCGCCGTGCTTGCGCCGCGCGCGCGGATGCGCGGCGTCGTACACCTTGGCCAGGTGCTGAAAATCGAGATGCGTATAGATCTGCGTCGTGCCGATATCGGCATGACCGAGCAGCTCCTGCACCGCGCGCAGATCGCCCGATGATTCGAGCAGATGACTCGCGCACGAATGTCGCAGCAAATGCGGATACACGCGCTTCCAAACGCCTTGCTGCTGCGCACGGCGCTTGAGGCGCGTGCGCACACCGTTCGGCGTCAGCGCGCGGCCGCCGCGGCCGCGGACGAGCGGATCGCCGTCATTGGGAACATCCTGCGCACGCAACGCTGCGAGCGCGACCAGCGCTTTCGCGCCGACCGGCACGATGCGCGTTTTCGATCCCTTGCCGGTGACGCGCAACAAGCCTTCGACGGCATCGAGATCGCGCCAGCGTACGTCGCAAAGCTCCGAAACGCGAAGCCCGCTCGAATACAAAAGCTCGAACAGCGCGCGATCGCGCACCGCTTCGGCATCGTCGCCGGGCACTTCGACCAGCGTCGCCATTTCGTCCGCGTCGAGCACTTCGGGCAGCTTGCGCTTCACGCGGGGCGAGCGAAGGCCGATCGCGGGATTGATGGCGACTTCGCCGTCGCGCGCCAGATAGCGGAAGAAGCTCCGCCACGCCGAGGCCAGCACGCGCAGCGTCGCCGGCGCGAGCCCGCGACGGTGCTCGCCCGCAAGCAGCGCCTGCGCCTGATCGGGCTTGAGCTCGCGCCAATGCGAGAGTTTTTGCTGCTCGGCGTAGTCCACGAGGCTCGCGAGCGCGTGGCCGTAATGCTCGATCGTGCTCGGCGAGTAGCGGCGCTCGACGCGAAGATAGGCGAGGAATCCGTCGACCGCGCTCGCGAGCGGGGCGTTCATCTTTCCTGCGCGAAGCGCGCGACCGCGCAGGCGAGCGCTTCGGAAATGAGCTTCAGAAACACCGTACCCATGCCGGGATGGAAGCGGTTCGCATCCTGGCTTCCGACCGCGAGCATGCCGACGCCGTCGACCGGCAGCAGCACCGCGGATGCGACTTCGCCGACGCGCGCGCCAAAGAGGGCATCGAGCTTGTCCTGCTGCAAGCGTCCGCAAAGAGGCTCGGCGCGCTTTAGGAATTCGGTGAATGCCGGCAGCGCAGGCGCGCCCTCGGGTTCGATCAATAGCCACTCGGCAACCGGCAGATCGCCGTCGGCGCGGAACAGGACGATGCGCACGAGGTCTGTGTTGAAATCCTCGGTCAACGCGGCGACGACTGCGTTCAGCGTTTCCGGCAGCGACGTCGCGCGCATCAATGCGAGCGTCAGCGTGTGCACGCGCACCATCAGGAGCTGGTTCTCGTGCGCGATCTCGACCAGCTCGTGCAGGCGCCGGTTGAGCTCGCGGTTCTTGTCGCGCAACACATCGAGCTGATAGCTCGCGAGCGACGCCGCCGAACCCTGCTCGCGCGGCAGCACGAGCGCGAGCGCAAGATCCGGAAATTCGTTGAGGAAATCCGGATGACGGCGCAGGTACCCAGCGACTTCCATCGCGGTCAATCCGTCCTTGACGCTGAGCTCAGTCATGCCACTCTCCCTCGAAAACGAATGCCGCGGGGCCGGTCATCCACAGCGTCTCGCCCGGTCCCGCCCAGCGGATGTCGAGCACGCCGCCAGGCAATGCGACGACGACCTCCTCGTCGACGAGACCGCGCTGCCGCAACACCGCGACCGCAGCGCACGCGCCGCTGCCGCAGGCGAGCGTCTCGCCGACGCCGCGTTCCCAGACGCGAAGCCGAACCGCCGTGCGCGAGCGTAGCTCGGCGAAGCCGACATTGCAGCCTTCGGCAAACGCGGATGCGTGCTCGATCTGCGGGCCGAGTGCTTCGACCGGCGCATCGTCGAGGGAATCGACGACGACGAGCGCATGCGGATTGCCCATCGACACCGCGCCGATCTCGACCTCGCGGCCGGCGACGTCGATCCGATAAGGCTCTTCTTCCTGATCGGTTACGAGCGGAATCGCATCCGGCGCGAAGCGCGGCTCGCCCATGTCGGCGCGCACGCGCCCGTCGGGAAGGAGCTCGATCGCGATCGGCCCGGACGGACTTTCGAGCCGGAACGATCCGCGATCGGCGAGCGCACCCGCGCGCACGAGCCAGCGCGCGACGCAGCGCACGCCGTTGCCGCACTGGCGCGCGGTGGAACCGTCGGTGTTCCAGATGCCGTAGGCGAACGCGCAGGCGGGATCGCGCGCGGGCTCGATCGTCAGGAGCTGATCGAAGCCGACGCCGAAATGACGATCGCCGAGGCGCCGGATCGCATCGGTATCGAGCGGCAGCGGCTCGTTGCGGCAATCGACGATAACGAAGTCGTTGCCGAGGCCGTGCATCTTGCTGAAGCGAAATGCCACGAAGCGGCCGGTCAGTGTTGTCCGGAATCCTGCGCCGGCTTGTCGACGGGCGCGGGCGGTGTTTGCGGTTGCTGCGTGCCTGCGGGCGGCGTCGGCTTGACGAGATCGCCTTTGTTGCCGCAGCCGGCGGCGAGCGCCGTGAAGATGAGCGCGAGCAGCATCGCGGAAATACGGAACGTGCGCATGACGACGTCACCTGTCGATCGATGCCGGAGAGTATAGCCGCGCCGCAGCGGCGCCGACCGGCTATGCTTCGATCATGTCTTTGACGCCGTTCCTGATCGGACTGTATGCGTTTGCGGTGCTGTGCGCGCTGATTGCGTTCGGCCACGGCGCCGGCGCGCGACGCCATTGGCGCTCGCGCCGGCGATTCGCGGCCTGCCATCGCGGTCTCTGGTCGCTGGTGTTCTTGCTGTTGGCGCTGCTCGGCACGCTCGGCGGCACGGCGCTGCTCGGCTATCGGCGGCTCGCCTCGGAAGCGCTGGTGGCTAAGCTCGATACGCGCCTCCTCGGGCCGCAGCGTTATGCGGTCGACGTCGAGTTTCCGGACGGCAGCCGCCGCACCGTCGAGCTCGGCGGCGACGAATGGCAGCTCGATGCGCGCGTGATCAAGTGGGACGTGCGCGCGGTCGCACTCGGCGCGCCGCCGCTGTATCGGCTGGACCGGATCAGCGGGCGCTATCGCGACACCACTCAGGAATCGGCGGCGGGCAAGAGCGTGGTCGGCCTTTCGAGCCCGGTGCCGGTCGATCTTTGGCAGATGAAGCAGCGGTTTCCGGAATGGCTGCCGTGGGTCGACGCGGACTACGGGAGCGCCGCCTATCTTCCGCTGGTCGACGATGGCCATTTCACCGTGACGCTGGCCGCCGCGGGCGGGCTCGTCGCGCGACCTGCCGACTCTGCGACGGCGGACAAGCTCAAGTCCGCCTGGTAGTACCCGGACGTAGCGTCTTCTCGTAGCGCAACGCATCGTGGCCGTCGTCGTAATAGCGGCGATGCATGCCGAAGCGAAGATAGCCTTTGCGTTCGTAAAGCCGCGCCGCCGCCGCGTTGTCGGTGCGAACTTCAAGGCGCACCTTTATCGCGCCGCGGCGACGCGCTTCGCGTTCGACCGCCGCGAGCAGCGACTCGCCGATGCCGCGCCCGCGGAATGCCTCGGCGACCGCGATCGAATAGAGCCGAGCGATCGTGCTCGTGCTGCGCAGGAAGAGGACGGCCGAGCCCGCGATTGCCGAGCCGACGCCGGCGACGAGGACGATGGCGCTTGCGCTGCCGAGATGGCGGCGCAACTGCCGCGCGCTCATGCGGTCGTAATCGAACGTGCGGTTTTCGAGATCGACGAGGCCGTCGAGATCGCGCATCGTCGCGCGGCGGATGCGAAGGGACGGGGACTGGCGGGCATCACGTCGCGCGGGCACGGCGGCGAGCCTAGTCGACAAGGCCAAGCTCCTGCAAACCCGCACTGTACGCGCGCGCGCGGCTGTGTAAACTGCGCCTCACTGCATGCCGACCGCCGCGCCCGCCGCCGCCGCACCCACCCCCTGCGCTCACTCGCAGTGAATTTTTCCTTTTCGCCTAAGCTGCCCGCATGAGCCGGCTCGTCATCGTCGTCGAAAAAGCCTCGGACTGGGGTTCGTACTATCCGTCCGACAACGTCGTCACCGCTCAGGATTACTTGAAGGAGCCGGTCGGCACCGACGATGAGCGCACGCAGGTCATCAATCTCTGCCGCACTTACAAATATCTCGGCACCGGCTACTACGTCTCGCTGCTGGCCGAGGCGCGCGGACACAAAGTGATTCCGTCGGTACGGGCGATCAACGATTTGCGTCGCCGCTCGCTGTACGGCCTCGACATCGACGATCTCAATCAGAAGCTGCAGAAATTCCTGCCCGACGGCGGCCGCGATACGACCGATTTCGGCGTGCTGGTCTACTTCGGCGAAACTGCATCGGAAAGTCTCGAGGACATCGCGCGCCAGGTGTTCGAGATGTTCCCGTGCCCGATCCTGCGTATCGAGTTCGAGCGCGAGCGCGTCTGGCAGATCAGCGCGATCAAGCCGACCGGATTGCACACGCTGTCCGATCCGCAGGAAGACGCGTTCGCGCAAGCGCTCGACAAGTTTTCCAAGAAACTCTGGCGCAAGCCGCGCGCACGCAAGAAATTCCGCTTCGATCTTGCGATGCTGGTCGATCCGAACGATCCGATACCGCCGTCGAACAAGCGCGCGCTCAAGCAGTTCATCGACGTCGGCGCCGAGCTCGGCATCGAAGTCGACACGCTCTCGAAGAACGATTACACCAAGCTCGCCGAATACGACGGGCTCTTCATCCGCGAGACGACTGCGCTCGACAACCACACCTACCGCTTCGCCAACAAAGCGGAGAAGGAGGATATGGTCGTCATCGACGATCCCTCGTCGATCCTGAAGTGCACCAACAAGATCTACCTGCACGATCTCCTGACCGCACGCAAGCTGCCGACGCCGCGCACCGAGATCATCTACCGCGACGAGCCGAAGAAGCTCGCCGAGCTTCCGGACGTGCTCGGCTTTCCGATCGTGCTCAAGATTCCGGACGGATCGTTCTCGCGCGGCATCGTCAAGGTGGACAACGTGGAAAGGCTCAAGTCCGCGGTCGACGATCTCTTCCAGCACACCGCGCTCGTGCTCGCGCAGGAATTCATGTTCACCGAATTCGACTGGCGCATCGGCATCCTCAATCGCGAGCCGCTCTACGCCTGCAAATATTTCATGTCGCGCGGTCATTGGCAGATCTACAACCACGCCGCCAAAGGCAGCGCGAAATCCGGCGGCTTCGAGACGCTGCCGGTGCGCGAAGCGCCGGCCGAAGTCGTCAAGCTCGCGCTGAAAGCGACCGCGCCGATCGGCGACGGGCTGTACGGCGTCGATCTCAAGCAATCGAGCGATCGCCTCGCGGTCATCGAGGTCAACGACAATCCGTCGATCGACGCGGGCATCGAGGATGCGTATCTCGGCGAGGATCTTTATCGCCGCATCATGGACGAGTTCTTGCGGCGTATGGAGCGCAAGCGACTCGGGCTTCGCGGCTGACCTGCAACGACGCGCCCCGTTCGCGCGTCTTCGATGGCCGCATGGATGTGACCACGCCTCCCAAACGATCGCTGCTGGCATGGGTGCTTGCGTGCCTGATCGTGCTCGGCGCTGCCGTGTTCATCGTCGTGCCGGCGTGGCAACTGATCGTGCCGGGCCCCTTCCACTGGCACCTCGCGCGCGATCAGACCTGGCAAGGCGGCTTCGAAGCCATCGCGTTGATTGCACTGATGGCCGCAGGATTCGCGCAAGGTTCGCGGATCGCGCTCGTGGTGCTCGTTGCGCTGCCTGCGCTCTTTTACTTGCGCAGGCATGCGGTCGATGTGCCGCTCGCGATCGATGCGATCTATATCGAAGCCGTGTTCGCGATCGGCGCGCTCGGGCGTCGGCTTTGCGGCGCTCCGCCTTCGGCCGATACGCAAGAGTATCTTCGCAATTTCGTTTTCGGTCTTTGCTTGTGGAGCGTCGGAGCGTGGACGCTTTCGGCGTTCGGTTTCGGCTCGATTCTCGACCTGCGCTGGTTCACGCTCGCGCTTGCCGTGATCGCGTTCGCCGCGCGACCGCGACCGTTCGCGATGCATCTCTGGAAACGCTTGCGCGAGAGCGATCGTGCGAGTCGCGCGATCTTGGGCGCGCTGCTCGGCTGGGGCCTCGTGCTCTATGCGCGCGCGGGGCTCGTCGAGGCATTCGACTCGCTCTGGTATGGCTTGCGGCCGCAATACGTTCTCGTCGCCGACGGTTCGGTGTTCCGTCCGCTCGGGCTCGTCTCGCCGGTGCACTATTTTCCGAAGCTTTACGAGGTTTTTCTCGCGCCGCTCGCCGCACTTGGCAACTCCAGCGTGATGCTCGGCATCGGCGTGTGGCTGCTGCTGCTCGTTGGTCTCACCTGCAAACGGATTCTTTCAGAACTTGGGCTCAAGCCGCTCTGGTGCTCGCTCGGCGTCGCGCTTGCTGTCAGCGTGCCGGCGGTATCGAACGTGTCGATCGAGGCGAAGCCCGACACGCTCGCGTTGTGGCTGATGCTGATGGCGCTGCTGGAAGGCATTCGCTATCTGCGCAGTCTCGATCGCGCACATCTCGTTTGGTTCGCGCTGTGCGCGCTGCTCGCGACGCAGGCCAAGCTCACCGCGATTCCGTATGTTGGCGTGCTCGCGCTCGCGCTGCTGATCGCGTCGTGGCGACAGAATCGTATCGGTGTGGACGGCGGAAATCGTGCGGAGCTTCGCGTCGCCGTGTTTGCACTCGCGGCCGCGGCGATCGTGTCGCTGTTCGTCATTGCGCGCACGTGGCTTCTCGCGGGCGTGCCGACGATCGGTCCGGACCCGTTGCTCGCGATCTGGCGCGCGTTCGGCATGGATCTGACGCCGCCCTCGGGCACGCTCCATTGGACGTATCCGCAAGAATGGAGCGATGTGCCTGCGTTGCTCATCGACGAGCTGTTCCGCCCCGAGCGGCTGCCGCATATCGTGATCACGTGGCTCGGTAACGCGTGGCTTTGCCTTGCCATCGTCGCGATCGTCGCAAGATTCGCCGGGCGCTCGCCGGAAACGTTGCGCGAGCGCGCGATCTGGCTCGGCGCTGCGATGATGCTGACCGGCCTCGCGCTTCTTGTCGGCTGGCGCTACATGGAGCGCGGCAGCGACGGCAATTATTTTGCGATCGCCGCGGTGACCGCGGCGATCTTCAGCTTGAATGCCGCGCGGCGGCGCATCGAGGCATGGCCGAATGCGCAGCGAGCATTAGCGGCGAGCGTCTGCGCGTTCGCGCTGTTCCAGGCCGCTTACGCGTTCGTCAGCGGCAGCTGGACGTCGGGCACACGCGCATTCGACACGGTGCTGACGCGCGGATTGCAACCGGAACACAAGGAAACGTGGCTCGCGTTCGAGAAGGCCGGCATCGCGGAAATCGCCGACCGTCTGCGCGAAGGTGAAGGCGTTCGCCGCGCGGTGGGCTACGTCGAAGATGGCATCGGCTTTCGGCTGCCGCTGCGCTACGAAGATTTGATGATGGTCGGCTACTCGCGTCCGGAGTACCTCTCGAACATGCCTTTGTTTCTTGCGTTCCTGCGCGACAACCGCATCGACGCGCTGATCCTGCCGCGCGCCGGCGCCGCCAGCGCGGCGTTGTTCAATGCGCGCTGGATGTTGCCGGTCGCGCCCGAGATCGAAGCGCTGCCGGGCGTGCGGCGGTT
>Ga0070667_100003989_pt1 | contig 12504 bp, 7 predicted proteins | sample KBSS33metaG_FD_64659 | JGI IMG/M metagenome (GOLD analysis project Ga0070667, IMG submission 64659) | Switchgrass rhizosphere microbial communities from Kellogg Biological Station, Michigan, USA - KBS S3-3 metaG | ecosystem: Host-associated > Plants > Roots > Rhizosphere > Soil ...
AGATCCTCGACCTCGACCTGGAGCCCGAGGAGAGCACGCCGGAGGACACGACGGCGCGCACCACCTACGAGGTGGAGATCGCGCGCAAGTTCGGCATCACCGACCAGGGCCGCCCCGCCGACAAGTGGCTCGGCGACGCGGTCCGCTGGGCCTGGCGTACGCGCATCCTGGTCCACCTCGGCATCGACCTGCGGACGCGGCTGCGGCAGGACGCCGAGGACGCGGCGGTCACGGTGTTCGCCGCCAACCTGCGCGACCTGCTGCTGGCCGCCCCGGCGGGCACGCGTTCCACGATGGGCCTGGACCCGGGCCTGCGCACGGGCGTGAAGGTCGCCATCGTGGACGCCACCGGCAAGGTCGTCGCGACCGACACGATCTATCCGCATACGGGGGCGGCGGGGCGTAGCCATGGGGGCGAAACACAGCCGCGCCGCAAGTGGGACGAGTCGATCGAGACGCTCGCCCGGCTGGCCCGCGAGCACAACGTCGACCTGGTCTCGATCGGCAACGGCACGGCCTCGCGCGAGACCGACAAGCTCACCGCCGACCTGATCGCGCGGCACCCCGACCTCAAGCTGACCAAGATCATGGTCTCGGAGGCCGGCGCCTCGGTGTACTCGGCGTCGGCGTTCGCCTCGCGCGAGCTGCCCGACCTGGACGTGTCGCTGCGCGGCGCGGTGTCGATCGCCCGGCGGCTCCAGGACCCGCTGGCCGAGCTCGTCAAGATCGACCCCAAGTCGATCGGCGTCGGCCAGTACCAGCACGACCTGTCGGAGGTGAAGCTCTCCCGGTCGCTGGACGCGGTCGTCGAGGACTGCGTGAACGCGGTGGGCGTCGACGTCAACACCGCGTCCGCGCCGCTGCTCACCCGGGTGTCGGGCATCGGCGAGAGCCTGGCCGACAGCATCGTCGCGCACCGTGACGCCAACGGCCCGTTCCGTACGCGGGGCGGGCTCAAGGACGTCGCGCGGCTCGGGCCCAAGGCGTTCGAGCAGTGCGCGGGCTTCCTGCGCATCCCGGGCGGCGAGGACCCGCTGGACACCTCCAGCGTGCACCCCGAGTCCTACCCGGTGGTCCGCCGCATCCTGGACGCGGCGGGCGGCGACCTGAAGGGCCTGATCGGCAACACGGCCGCGCTGCGCTCGCTCAAGCCCGCCGACTTCGTGGACGACATGTTCGGGCTCCCGACCGTGACCGACATCCTGACCGAGCTGGAGAAGCCGGGGCGCGACCCGCGCCCGGCCTTCAAGACGGCCACGTTCAAGGAGGGCGTCGACACCCTCGCCGACCTGGAGGCGGGCATGCTCCTGGAGGGCGTCGTCACGAACGTGGCGGCGTTCGGCGCGTTCGTGGACGTGGGCGTGCACCAGGACGGGCTCGTCCACATCTCCGCGATGTCGAACAAGTTCGTCGAGGACCCGCGTGATGTGGTCAAGCCCGGCGACATCGTCCGCGTGAAGGTCCTGGACGTCGACCTGCAGCGCAAGCGCATCTCGCTGACGCTGCGGCTGGACGACGAGGCCTCGCAGAGCGGTGGCAGTGGTGGTGGCGGCGGTGGTGGCCAGCAGCGCCAGGGCGGCGGCGGTGGCGGCCGTGGTCAGGGCGGCGGCGGAGGCCGCGGCGCCCGCGGCCAGGGCGGCGGCGGTCGCGGTGGTCAGGGTGGCCAAGGCGGCAAGAGCGGCCAGGGCGGTGGCCAGAGCGGCCAGGGCGGCGGCCAGGGCGGTGGCCAAGGCGGTGGCCAGGGGCGCGGCGGCCAAGGAGGCCGAGGCGGTCAAGGCGGCCAGGGCGGACGCGGCGGCGGCCAAGGAGGTCAGGGCGGTCAGGGCGGCCAGGGGCGCGGCGGAGGTCAGGGCCGGGGCGGCCAGGGCGGTCGCGGTTCCGGTGGTTCCGGGGGCGGTGGCGGCGGCGCCATGGCCGACGCCCTACGGCGTGCGGGGCTCGACAAGGGCCTGCCCGGCGGTGGCGGCGACGACCGTAAGCGGCGGTAGGACGCAGATGGCGTAGATAACGGAACGCTCTACCCCACTTCCATAACCGCATATGTCCACGGAATGATTGCTCGGTCATACGTTCAGCAACTACCGGGGGCAGCACGATGCCGACAGTCCTGCCGTTGCGCGAAAGCGATCCAGAGCGCATCGGTCCGTACCGCCTGACCGGATTCATCGGCGAGGGCGGGCAAGGCATCGTCTACCTCGGTGTGAAGGACGAGGCCGAGGGCAAGGACGGGCCCGCGGACGAACCGGCGGACGACGTCCAGCAGCACAAGGCCGACGCCGACGCCGACGCCGAGCCCGTCGACGACGTCGAGGGGCCCGCGGAGCAGCAGGAGCGGCAGGAGCAGCAGCCGGTCGCGATCAAGCTGCTCCGCGCGCACCTCAACCGCGATCCGCGGGCCCGCCGCCATTTCGCGCGCGAGTTCTCGGCGACCAAGCGGGTCGTGGGCCGATATACGGCCGCGGTGCTGGACGCCGACGTGGAGGCCGACGTCCCCTACATCGTGAGCGAGTACGTCGACGGCCCGTCTCTCCTCGCGGCCGTACGGGACGGCGGGCCGATCGCAGGGGCCGCGCTGGAACGCCTGGCGGCCGGCACGATGGAGGCGCTCGCCGCCATCCACCGCGCCCACCTCGTGCACCGCGACTTCAAGCCCGGCAACGTGCTGCTCGGCGCGGACGGCCCGCGCGTGATCGACTTCGGCATCGCGCGGGCGCTGGACATCACCGCTTCGATGACCAGCGGCGTCATCGGCACGCCCGCCTACATGGCGCCCGAACAGCTCGCGGGCGGCGAGATCACCGCGGTGGCGGACGTCTTCGCCTGGGGCGGGACGATGGTCTACGCGGCGGGCGGCCTGGCGGCGTTCGGGCAGGACTCGATCCCGGCGATCATGCACCGCATCCTGAACGCGCCGCCGGACCTCGGCCGGCTCCCGTCACCGCTGCGCGACGTCGTGGCGAACGCGCTGGCCAAGGACCCGAGGATGCGGCCCAACGCCGAGCAGGTCCTCCAGATGCTCCGCGTGGACCGCCCCGCCGTCGAGTTGCGGCAACCCCAGCAACCCCAGCAGCACTACCAGCCAGGTGTCCTGCAGCCGCCACCGCTCCCATGGGCCGCGCCTCAAGCCGATGGCGGCGGCTCCGCCACACCCCCTCCGCAGCCGCCACCGCCGCCGTTCCAGGGCGTCGGGGCAGGGGCAGGGGCGGGAGCAGGGGCGGCGACCCCGGCTCCTATGCCGTTCCAAGGAGCAGGCGGAACGACCCCGCCTTCGTACTACGGGCCGCCCAACACCCCGCCCTCCCAGGGGCAGACGTCGCCGCCGACCACAAAAAGCGGCGGCGGGCTCCTCAAGCGGCGTCCCTGGATACCGGTTGCGGCAGCCGCGGCAGGCGTGGCCCTCGTCGCGGGTGTCACCGTCCTGGTCGTGAACCTCCCCAAGGACAAGAAGAACGACCACAGCGACACGACCAGCTCGGCCACGGGCTTCAACGCCGCCATCAACACGGTGGCCAACAAGTCCGACAAGCGCGGGGGGACACTGCGCCTCGCCATGCCCTCGTTCGACTATCTCGACCCGGGTCAGGCGTACTACAGCGCCAACTGGCAGCTGGACCGGCTCCTGTACCGGCCGCTCATGACGTTCGACAACAGCCAGACCGCCACCGGCACCCCGATCCCCGACCTGGCCGCGGGCCCGGGCTCGCCCAGCAGCGACCTGAAGACCTGGACCTACAAGCTGCGGCAGGGCGTGAAGTTCGAGGACGGGACGCCGGTCACCTCCAAGGACGTCAAGTACGCCGTGGCCCGCACCTTCGACCGGGAGAAGCTCCCGTACGGCCCGTCGTACTTCATGACGACACTGGACGCCGGCTCCTACCTGGGCCCCTACAAGGAGAGGGACCTCAACAAGTTCACCGGCATCAGCACCCCGGACGACTCCACAGTCGTCTTCCACCTGAGGGAGCCGAACTCCGAGTTCGACTACCTGGCGGCCATGCCGCAGACCGCGCCCGTACCGGCCGCCAAGGACACCGACGGCACCGGTTACGAGCGCAGCCCCGTCTCCACCGGGCCGTACAAGGTGCAGCAGTACGAGCAGAGCAAGTCCCTCACCCTCGTTCGCAACCCTTCGTGGGACGCCGCCACCGACCCGACCCGCAGCCAACTGCCCGACGAGATCTCGGTGGCCCTCGGCGGCGACACGAACGCGGTGGACAACCAGGTGGTGAGCGGCCAGACCGATCTCGCCGTCTCGGCCAGGGGCGTGGGGCCGTCCGTCCGCCCCCGGATCCTGGCCGACACGACCCTTAAGGCGAATGCCGACCTGGCCTACAGCGGCTTCGTCCCGTTCTTCTTCATCTCTACCAAGACCAAGCCGCTCGACAACGTGCACTGCCGCCGCGCCGTCGAGTACGCCGTCGACCGGAGCGCGATGGTCAGCGTCCTCGGCGGAAGCACCATCGCCGAGCCCGCCACCACGCTGCTCCCGCCGACCATCCCCGGCGCCAAGCGCCCCGATCCCTACCCGGCCGGAACGAGCGGGGACCCCGCCAAGGCCAAGGACGAGCTGAGGCAGTGCGGCAAGCCGGAAGGCTTCTCCATCAGCGTCACGGGCCGTTCGGACAAGCCGCAGGACATGGCCACCACCCAGGCACTGGCGGCGTCCCTGAAGAAGGCCGGCATCTCGGCGACCATCAAGAGCTACGCCGTCAAGGACTACCTGAAGAACATCGGCGACCCGCAGTTCGTGAGTAAGAACCAGATCGGCCTGATGGCCCTCACCTGGGGGCCGGACTTCCCGACCGCCGTCGGCTACCTGGGCCCCCTGATCGACGGCAGGACCCTCACCAAGACCAACAGCGGCACCAACTACGCCGAGCTGAACGATCCCGCCATCAACGCCAAGATCGACCAGATCAAGCGCACGACCGACCCGTCCGAACGCCAGCGTCTGGCGAGCGAGCTCAACGACCAGGCCATGCAGCAGGCGGCCATCCTGCCGCTCGCCTTCCCCAAGGAGCTCTTCTACCGGGGCACGCGCGTCTCGAACCTGAAGGTCGATCGCTACTTCGGCGGCTACGACCTGTCCCGTATCGGCCTCAGGTAACGGGCAGGCACGGCTAGCGGGCAGCCACTGAGGCCCTGAGGCCCTGAGGCCCTGAGGCCCTGAGGCACGGTGGCCACTTCAGGGCATCTGGCCGGGTGGGTGAAGTGGTTGAACCCGTGGACCGGCAGGGGGTCAGCCGGGGTAGCGGCGGTTGTGCTGCTCCCCGGGGTGGGCGCGGTACTGGCCCAGGGGATCCTCGGCGTACGGGCTGCGAGGCGGTGGTGCGGCCTGGGGTGGCGCGGCCTGCTGCGGTGCGGCCTGGGGTGGCGGGGCGGCCTGTTGACCGGGGTAGGGCGTGGGGGCCGAGAGAGGAAGGCCTGCCAGCGGGTCGCGGGCCTGCGGGAAGACCATTCCAGGGGGTGGCTGGGGGGCCTGGGCCGGCGGGACCTCTTCGTACTGCTCGATGTTCTCCACCGGGCGGTGCCGGGGGAACTGCAGAACGCCGATCGCGCCGAGCACGAGCGCGGCCAGGCGCAGGGAGAAGTGGCCACCGTCGCTGGGCCAGGGCTCGCCGTACATGAACGTGCCCATGAGCAGGAGGTACGACTTGGCGGCGACAGTCATGACCGTGGCGACGATGACGACGCGGCAGCGCTGGAAGGCCATCACCATGATGCCGAAGCCCAACCCTGCGGCCAGGACCGTCACATACGGGTACGGCGTCGCCAGGATGCTGAGCCCCTTGGAGCCCGAGTCGCTCCACCCCTTGATGGCCAACTCCGCGGTGCCCACCGGGAAGCCCGAGCTCAGCCCGTACGCGATGCCGGTGACCGGGCGGGCGTGCCTGCCGTCGGGCCGGTAGTCGCCGAAGACCATGATGAGCAGCGGGACCAGGATGGCCGGGCCCACCACCACGCCGAGCTTCCACATCGGGACGTCCACGGCCTCGATGGGAGGCGGGTTGCCGATGGACAGCGTGAGCAGGGCCATGCCCCCCGCGATGAGCAGGAGGCTCAGCCATTCGCGCCCGGTCAGCCGCTCGCCGAAGAAGATCATCGAAATGAGGATCAGCGGGATGACGCCGGACATGAAGATGGGGACGGCGATTCCCAGGGATTCCTTGCTGAGCGCGAGGATCTGCAGGCTGAGTCCGCACAGCACCAGCGCCAAGCCGAGCAGGAACACCCAGTTGGACACGATCGTCCAGGCCATGTGCGGGATTCGGTTTCCGCGGATGGGCTCCATCCGGTCGGCCGCCAGCTTGAAGATGGCGAACCCGACGTAATACAGCCCTGTCGCCACAAAGGCCGCAACTATCCCGTTCATCCCGAACGAGTATGCAGGGTGCCGTGCCGCGTGTCACATGCCTGTAATGCATCGGTTACACGAAACTTGTGGCGGGTTTGCACTAGCTTCCTGGCCACCGATGTCCGCACCGGGCTTCCGGACCCCATAGACTTGGCGCGCGAAGGCGCGGAGCCGGTTCTCGGCGTGCCCGCGCCTCACCAGAGACTGACTGGCTGAGCACGCGTCGAACGCCGTCGGCCGAGACAGCGCCCGATCAAGGAGACCTACCCCAGTGAAGACCGATGTCGAGGAGCTGACCCCCACGAGGGTCAAGCTCACCGTCGAGGTTCCGTTCGACGAGCTCAAGCCGAACCTCGACAAGGCGTACAAGGAGATCTCGCAGCAGGTGCGGATCAAGGGCTTCCGGCCCGGCAAGGTCCCCGCCCCGCTGATCGACAAGTACGTCGGCCGGGGTGCGGTCCTGCAGGAGGCGGTCAACGACGCGCTTCCCGAGCTGTACGGCCGCGCCGTCGAGGAGAGCGAGCTGTTCGTGCTCGGCCAGCCCGACGTCGAGGTCACCGAGCTCGAGGACGGCACCCAGTTCGCGTTCACCGCCGAGGTGGACATCCGGCCCAAGTTCGACGTGCCCGACTACGACGGCCTCGAGGTCACCGTCGAGGACGCCGAGGTCACCGACGAGCAGATCGCCGAGACGATCGACAACCTGCGCGAGCGGTTCGCGTCGCTGACCACCGCCGAGCGGGCCGTCGAGGACGGCGACTTCGCCACCATCGACCTGGCCGCCACGATCGGCGACGAGGACGTCGAGGACGCCTCGACCAGCGGCTACTCCTACGAGGTCGGCAGCAAGTCGGCCGTCGAGGGCCTGGACGACGCGCTGGTCGGCCTGTCGGCCGGCGAGAGCAAGACGTTCAGCAGCACCCTGGTCGGCGGCGAGCGCGCCGGCGAGGAGGCGGAGATCACCGCCACCGTGCAGAGCGTCAAGGTCAAGAACCTGCCGGAGCTGGACGACGACTTCGCCCAGATGGCCAGCGAGTTCGACACCATCGACGAGCTGCGCGAGGACGTGAAGACCCGGCTCGGCCGCCAGGTCAAGATGCAGCAGCTGTCGGACGCGCGCGACAAGGCCCTCGAGGCGCTGCTGGAGAAGGTCGAGATCCCGCTGCCCGACAAGGTGGTCGAGGAGGAGATCTCCCGCCGCAACCAGCAGCTGGAGCAGCAGCTCCAGATGGCCGGCATGACCAAGGAGGACTACCTCAAGGACGAAGAGAAGTCCGAGGAGGAGTTCGACAAGGAGGTCGCCGACGCCGCCGCGCTGGCCGTCAAGGGCGGCTTCGTGCTCGACCAGCTCGCCGTCCAGGAGGAGCTCGGCGTCGAGAACGAGGAGCTCAGCGAGTACGTCGTCACGCAGGCGATGCAGATGGGCGTCCAGCCGCAGCAGCTCGCCCAGTACCTCACCGAGAACAACCAGCTCCCGGCGATCGTGTCGGAGGTCCTGCGCAGCAAGGCGCTGAACCTCGTGGTCGAGAACGTCACGATCAAGGACGAGTCCGGCAACGTGATCGACGTCGACGCCGTGCGCGACGAGCTGAACGCCGAGACCGGCGAGACCATCGAGGTCGAGGGCGAGGCGGACGCCGAGGCCGAGGTCGTCGACGAGGCCCAGGAGATCGCCGACGCCGCGGAGGACGCGGCCGAGGCCGACGCCGCGGACGTCAAGGCCGCCGAGGAGGCCAACGAGGCCGCCACCGAGGCCGTGGAAGCCGAGGACGCCGCCGAGGACGCCGAGGCCAAGAAGGACGCCTGACGGCCCTCCAGGGCCCGCTGAACGGCTCTCAGGCGGCCTTCAGGCCGTCTGCAGGTCGCCCTCAGGTCGCCCTCAGGTCGTTCATGAACGCCCCGCACCCCTCCCGAGGGGTGCGGGGCGTTCTTGTTCCCGTTCACGGGATCTTGATGCTCCGGTACGCCCCTGGCGAAAAGGCGGCCCTCGCGGCGTGAACGGTGCCGCCAGCGCGTTAATGTCCAATCATCCGAACCGATAAAAGGACCGGAGGAACACCCGGTGAGCATGCCTCCGACTTTCGATGAGTCGTCGCCGTTCCAGGCGCGGGTGGCCGAGGCGCCCCTGCTTCCCCTGGGCGAGCAGCTTTTCCAGCGCCTGCTGCGTCAGCGCATCGTCGTCCTCGGCCAGCAGGTCGACGACGACATCGCCAACCGCATCAGCGCCGAGCTGCTGCTGCTGTCCGCTGAGGACGGCCGCCGCGACATCACGCTCTACATCAACTCGCCCGGCGGCTCCGTCACCGCCGGCATGGCGATCTACGACATCATGCAGTACGTCCCGAACGACATCGTGACCGTGGGCATGGGCCTGGCCGCGTCGATGGGACAGTTCCTGCTCTGCGCCGGCACCACCGGCAAGCGCTTCGCCCTGCCGAACTCGCGGATCATGATGCACCAGCCGTCCGGCGGCATCGGCGGCACGGCCTCGGACATCAAGATCCAGGCCGAGCAGATGCTGTACGTCAAGAAGACGCTCGCCGAGAAGATCGCCTTCCACACCGGTCAGACGCTCGACCAGATCGAGAAGGACTCCGACCGGGACCGCTGGTTCACCGCCGCCGAGGCCAAGGACTACGGCCTCGTCGACTTCGTAGTGGAGAGCGCGACCCAGGTGCCCTCCGAGGGCCCCGTCTCCTGACGACCTGAATCATTTATCGGAGGCATGCAGTGAGCGACCTGATCAGGCCCAACATCACCGATGTGATGGCGGCTGGCGGGCGTGCGACGCCCATCGACAACCGCTACATCATCCCGTCCTTCGTCGAGCGCACCACGTACGGGGTCAAGGAGATGAACCCGTACAACAAGCTCTTCGAGGAGCGGATCATCTTCCTCGGCGTCCAGATCGACGACGCGTCGGCCAACGACGTGATGGCCCAGCTGATCACGCTGGAGTCGATCGACCCGGACCGCGACATCTCGATCTACATCAACTCGCCCGGCGGCTCGTTCACCGCCATGACGGCGATCTACGACACGATGCAGTTCGTCAAGCCGGACGTGCAGACCGTGTGCATCGGCCAGGCCGCCTCGGCCGCCGCCGTGCTCCTGGCCGCCGGCACCCAGGGCAAGCGGGCCGCGCTGCCCAACTCCCGGATCCTCATCCACCAGCCGGCCACCGAGGGCACCTACGGCCAGTCCAGCGACATCGAGATCCAGGCCCGCGAGATCATGCGGATCCGCGAGCTGCTCGAGGAGATCCTGGCCAAGCACAGCGGCAAGACCATCGACGAGGTCCGGCACGACATCGAGCGTGACAAGATCCTGACAGCGGAGGAGGCGAAGGCGTACGGTCTGATCGACGACGTCTTCTCCAGCAGGAAGAAACAAGCCGAGGTAGTGTCGTCCTGAGACGGCACACGGACGAGGGAGACCCCCAGCCCGGTCGTCACACTTCCGGGCGAGGGGCTTACCAAGTCCGTTGGAGGCGGTAACGTCGAGTCCAACGTCGAGAGCCTTCGGGACGCAACCGAGCTGCGCCGCAACCTCTTAGGCGGGCGGCCCCACGAAAAGGAGACAGTTGGGTGGCACGCATCGGCGACGGTGGTGATCTGCTCAAATGCTCGTTCTGCGGAAAGAGCCAAAAGCAGGTCAAGAAGCTCATCGCGGGTCCGGGCGTGTACATCTGCGACGAGTGCATCGATCTCTGTAACGAGATCATCGAGGAGGAGCTCTCCGAGACCTCCGACCTCAAGTGGGACAGCCTGCCCAAGCCACGGGAGATCTACGAGTTCCTGGACTCCTACGTCATCGGGCAGGACACGGCGAAGAAGGCCCTTTCGGTCGCCGTCTACAACCACTACAAGCGCATCCAGTCCGGTGACAACTCACGAGACGACGCGGTCGAGCTGGCCAAGTCGAACATCCTTCTCCTGGGTCCGACCGGATCGGGCAAGACGCTGCTCGCGCAGACGCTCGCCAAACTCCTCAACGTCCCGTTCGCGATCGCGGACGCCACGGCGCTGACGGAGGCAGGCTATGTAGGCGAGGATGTCGAGAACATCCTCCTGAAGCTCATCCAGGCGGCCGACTACGACGTCAAGAAGGCCGAGACCGGGATCATCTACATCGATGAGGTCGACAAGATCGCTCGCAAGAGCGAGAACCCGTCGATCACCCGGGACGTCTCGGGCGAGGGCGTTCAGCAGGCCCTGCTGAAGATCCTGGAGGGCACCACCGCTAGCGTTCCGCCCCAGGGCGGCCGCAAGCACCCCCACCAGGAGTTCATCCAGATCGACACGACGAACGTCCTGTTCATCTGCGGCGGCGCCTTCGCCGGCCTGGAGAAGATCGTCGAATCCCGTGTCGGCAAGCAGGGCATGGGCTTCGGCGCCGTGATCCGCTCCAAGACCGAGTTCGACGAGTCGGTCAACGTGCTCGCGGACGTCATGCCCGAGGACCTCCTCAAGTTCGGCATGATCCCCGAGTTCGTCGGCCGCCTCCCGGTCATCACCAGCGTCCACAACCTGGACCGCGAGGCGCTGATCAACATCCTCACCGAGCCCAAGAACGCGCTGGTACGCCAGTACCACCGCCTCTTCGAGCTCGACGGTGTCGACCTGGAGTTCACCGACGACGCCCTCGAGGCGGTCGCCGACCAGGCCATCCTCCGCGGCACGGGCGCCCGAGGCCTCCGCGCCATCCTGGAGGAGGTCCTCCTCTCGGTGATGTACGAGGTCCCCTCCCGCGTGGACGTGGCCCGCGTCGTCATCACCCGCGAGGCGGTCCTGGAGCACGTCAACCCGACCCTCGTCCCCCGCGAGCGCACCAAGCGCGAGCCCCGCGAGAAGTCGGCATAGCGAACGTTTCACCAGGAGCAGTGGCCCGCACAGGCGGACCACTGCTCCTTCGCCGTTCTGCGGCTAGCGTGACCCGAGGTGACCGTTCCACTGAAGCTCCCTAAAGCCGTACGCACCTGAACTCAAGCATCACCGGTGGGCGTCGCGGCATTCACCAGCGGTCCCAGTGGAGGACTTGGGCGCGGGGGACTCGGGGGGCGGGCTTGAAGTCGGTGCCGATCGTGTAGGCGAGCGGGATGAACGCGGCGAGCATGACCTTGTCGTAGGGGACGCCGAGGGTGGTGGCGAGCTCGCGTTCCAGGGGCCCTTGGGCTGTGGTCCAGGTGGTGCCCAGGCCGCGGGCGCGGGCGGCGAGCATGAAGCTCCAGGTGGCGGGCAGAATGGAGCCCCACGTTCCCGACTGGAGGGTGGTCGAGGCGCGGTCGGTGCGGCCCTCGACGGCGGGGATGACGAACGCCGGGACTCGGTGGATGTTCGCGGTCAGGTGCTGCAGGCCGTCGAACACGCCCTGGGTGGAACGCGGGGCGTGGTTCATGCGGCGGATGTCGTCCTCGGTCAGCGGGTGGCCCTCGGCGGCGGCCAGGGCGCGGCGGAAGATGTCGCCGACCTTGCGGCGCAGGCTCGGGTCGGTGACCACGATGAAATGCCAGCGTTGGCGGTTGCGGCCTGTGGGCGCCTGCGTGGCCAGGTCGACGCACTCCTCGATGAGCTTGCGCGGGACGGGTCTGTCGAGGTCGAGGCGCTTGCGGACGGCCCGGGTGGTGGACAGCAGCTCGTCGGGCGTGAGGTCGAGCATCCCAACTCCATCTCTGAACAGATTATCTGTGAGCAGATGGTTTGAACCGTATGAGCACCAATGATCTGCTGTCAAACAATCTGTCGACAGATGATTCTGGTAGCCTCGGCGCATGCCCAAGATCCGGCCGGCGTACTTCCCGGTGCTCGCAGAGGAACGCCCGGACATCGCGCTATGCCGGGCTTCGTCGTATGTGGCTCGCGCGGCCGACGCTCACGCGTCCCAGCAGGGTCTCGGCGTCGGCCAGCACTTGGTGCTGAAGATGCTCGAAGCTGTTGGTCCCTGCTCTCAGCAGGTTCTGTGCGAGGAACTGCGCATCGACCGCAGCGTGATGGTGAACCTGTGTGATGACCTGGAGAGGGCGGGCCTCGTACGGCGCGAACGCAACCCGGATGACCGTCGCTCGTACGCCGTCACCATTACCGATGAGGGCCGCGAGCGGTTGGGTGAGGCTGAGGGCTCCGTTCCGGCGTTCCTGGACGAGACCTTCG
>Ga0070667_100003991_pt1 | contig 12501 bp, 11 predicted proteins | sample KBSS33metaG_FD_64659 | JGI IMG/M metagenome (GOLD analysis project Ga0070667, IMG submission 64659) | Switchgrass rhizosphere microbial communities from Kellogg Biological Station, Michigan, USA - KBS S3-3 metaG | ecosystem: Host-associated > Plants > Roots > Rhizosphere > Soil ...
ATACCACCCCCGCAGGCAGCACCCAGTCCTTCACCTGGGCCACCTTTCAACGAAAGGACGGCCCCGAGGACCCCAATAACCACCAATAAAACCAGCCAAATTTGATGCAAGACAGCGTGGTGTCACTCATCTCGGGATGGGGCCGGACGGAGCTGCTGCCGCACACTCAGCTGACGGAGCCGTTGCACGGTCACGGACGTAGGCCGCCCCAGCGTAGAGATTGAGACGCGGCGCCCGGACAAGCCCGGCGAGGAGAAGGTCGTATTCACGGGCGAGGTCCACCGCCAGGCTCGATGGGGCCGATACCGCCACGATGCCTGCGACGCCAGCCGCCACGGCCTTCTGCACGATCTCGAAGGAGACTCGGCCGCTGACGACCAGCAGATGATCAGTCGCGGGAAGTCGCCCCTCCAGCAGTGCCCATCCGATGACCTTGTCGACGGCATTGTGCCGCCCGACATCTTCACGGACGACGAGCAGTTCGCCGTCCACAGAGGCGAGAGCCGCAGCATGCACCGCGCCTGTGCGATCGAAGGTGCGCTGCCGTGTGCGCATCGATGCCGGTAGTTCGGCGAGTACCTGGCGTGTGACCTGCCAGCCAAGTCGATGGGGCTCACTAGTCCGAACGGGGGCCAGGTCAATTGCGTCCGCACTGCAGACGCCACAGGAAGCGGAGGTCACGAAGGCGCGTGGCTGCGGAGGGCGCACTCCCGGCGCAAGAGAAAGATGCACCTCGTCCCCACCGACATCGTGACACTCACGCAGGCGGGAAATATCGTCGCGACCTCGGACACCGGACTCCACGACGAGCCATCCCGCCGCAAGTTCGATGTCGTGACCCGGCATCCGCATCAAGATCGCGATGGTCTCGCCGTTATGCACCAAGGACAGCGGCGCCTCTACGGCGAGTTCATCAGAACGCGAGCTCTCCTCACGCTGGTCTAGCGTGAGGATCGCGCGGCGCGTAGTAGAGACGGCCATGATGGTCAGCTTAAGGTGAGGCAGTGGCCAAAGATCACGACGCACGTGACGCCGATGCGCACAAGCCCGATGTGCACAAGCCCAAACGCAGCGCGGCCGGCATCCCGGCGATCGCCCACACCATGCAGCACGCGCTAACGCAGATGGGACCGGTTCAGACCGTCCGTAGTCTCGGCGCGCTGAACCAGGTCGACGGCTTCGATTGCATGAGCTGCGCATGGCCTGATCCAGGTCACCGTAGTCACGCCGAATTCTGTGAGAACGGAGCCAAGGCCGTTGCCTGGGAGGCGACCAAGCATCGAGTCACGGCGGAGTTTTTCGCCGAGCACAGCGTCGCTGACCTGCGCCAACGCGACGATCACTGGCTAGAGTCGCAGGGCCGTCTCACCCAACCGATGCATCTGGCACCCGGCGATACTCACTATCGCCCGATCGAATGGGACCAGGCCTTCGATCTCATCGCGACGAAGTTGCGGCAATTAGCCAGCCCAGACCGTGCTGTGTTTTATACAAGTGGCCGCGCTAGCAATGAGGCAGCGTTCGTCTATCAACTACTGGTTCGCCGCCTTGGCACCAACAACCTGCCCGACTGTTCGAATATGTGTCATGAGTCCAGCGGAGTGGCGTTGACTCAGACCTTGGGCATCGGCAAGGGCACTGTGTCCTTGGCGGATATCACTGACCATGCTGACCTCATTGTGATCGTCGGACAGAACCCCGGCACCAACCACCCGCGCATGCTCACCGCCCTGGAAACGGCGAAGCGACGTGGCGCGAAAATCGTGGCGATTAACCCGCTGCCGGAGGCCGGACTCATCAAGTTCCGTAACCCCAAGACGCCGCGAGGCCTCACCGGTAACGGCACTAGGCTCGCGGACCGCTTCCTCTCAGTGCGTGTTGGTGGTGATCTCGCCTTCTTCAACGCGGTCAATGCTCGCCTGGTCGAATGCGGCGCCATCGACCACGACTTCCTGGACCGGTACTGCGACGGCTTCCCCGCAGCACGCGAGGCCTGGAGCAGCTCCGACCAGATTGCGCTTGCCAGCCAAGCCGGGGTCGCCGTCAGTGACATCGAGGAATTTGTTGGCGATGTGCGGTCCTCACAGCGGGTGATCGTGTGTTGGGCGATGGGACTGACCCAGCAACCCCATGCGGTCGCGACGATCCGCGAGATCGTTAACTTCCTACTATTGCGAGGGAATTTCGGCCGGGCGGGTGCCGGAGCATGCCCGGTGCGCGGACATAGCAACGTACAGGGCGACCGCACCATGGGGATCTACGAGAAGCCTTCGGCGGAGTTTCTCGACGCCTTAGCTGCGGAGTTCGCCTTTGCTCCTCCACAGAACCATGGTTATGACACCGTCGATGCCATCCGCGCCATGCGTGACGGCGCGGTGGACGTGTTTTTTGCTCTTGGCGGTAACTTCGCTGCGGCCACACCTGATACGGCGGTGACCGTTGCTGCGATGCGCAACTGTGCCCTCACCGTCCAGGTCTCCACCAAACTCAATCGTTCTCATCTTCATCCCGGACTTGAGGCGCTGATTCTGCCTTGCCTTGGGCGCACTGAGCGCGACATCCAGGGTGGCGTGGAGCAGCAGGTCACCGTCGAGGATTCGATGAGCATGGTTCATGCCTCCCGCGGTCGTCTGGACCCTGCGTCACCCGAGCTACGTAGCGAGGTCTCAATCGTCACCGGCGTAGCCCATGCACTGTTCGGCGAGGACCTTGGATGGCAGGCGATGGGTAGGGATTACCGGGTGATTCGACAGCACATTGCAAGGGTCATACCTGGTTTTGAGTCTTTCGAACAACGGCTCACGGCACCCGGCGGTTTTCTGCTCCCGAACGGGCCACGAGACAACCGCACGTTCACGACATCGAACGGTAAGGCACATCTGACGGTCAACCCACCTGTGTCGGTCGACGTCCCGCCCGGACACCTACTACTGCAGACCGTGCGCAGCCACGATCAGTTCAACACCACGGTGTACGGGCTGGACGACCGTTATCGGGGAATCAAGAACGGACGTCGGGTGGTGTTCGTGGCCGCCGATGACATTCAGGCTCTGGGTTTCGCTGACGGCGACCTCGTCGACTTGATCAGCATCTGGCCAGACGGACAACGGCGCGCGCCACGCTTCCGCATCGTCGCCTACCCGACACCGTTGGGCTGTGCGGCCGCCTACTTCCCGGAGACCAACGTGCTGGTGCCGCTGGATTCCGTCGCAGAACAGAGCAACACCCCGACCTCAAAGTCCATCATCATTCGGCTAGAAGCACACAAGTAGGACAGCCCGCTGAGAAGTAGGTCCTTAGCGCCGAAATGCCTTCAGGCGGGGCAAATGTCGGGTCTCACCAGCCTCAGATCTTCAGAATCGGTGCCGATAGAGCAACTAGCGGGATTGCACCGTTACGGAAGCTGGCCATGGCGACGATCAAGAGACATAGGCGCTCTCGGTCCGCGAAGGTCAAGTTCGTCTACTTGACACCCGGGGACGAGAGGGATCAGCCGAGACCGACATCATGGTCTCGGCTGAAGACGCTTGTCCGCGAAACGATGGCCACCGTCTTCACACTGCTTGTCCTACTCGCCTTGCTCGCCGCCGTCGCCGCCAGCTTCGGCTATCGCGCCACCTTTGTCGCGGACAACGACTCGGCATCGGTCATCCACAACGGCGCGCTGGTCGTCAATGAGCCAATCCCTGTTCTCGACGCGGTCAACGGCGACATCCTCACCACACGGCAGGAAGGCCATCCGATTGGCTCATTCAAAGTTGTGCAGTTAGACGAGATCGGCGATACCGCGGATCTCACCATCGTGGATGCCCACGATGTCCAACAACACTGGAAGGTTCCTGCCTCAGCCACCGTCACGAGGACGGTGTATCACCTCAACAACGCCGGGTTCCTGCTGACGTTAATCAATAGTTTCTCCGCTCGAATTGGTGCCTTGATCGTCGCCTGCGGAGCATTCTTGTATTACGTCACGACCCGTGCCCTACGTCTAAGGAGGAGGTCGCTCACAAGGTCGACGCAGCTGACGATGCGACGAACGAAACGATCCACTACAGCGGTGCACCCGCACCTTCACGCACCGAACGCCGACGCTGCGAGATCCAACGTACAAAGGCTGCCCAGTCCGGAGGTCTTAGTAGACGCTCCGCGCCGAGCAGCCTCAGCGTCGGGCACCGTGGACTAGCCCGCCAAGACGGACTTGTCCGATTAACGCTTATTCCCCGATTAGGAGGCACTCAACGACGGTTAGCTAAGTCACTACGCAGGAGGCGAAACCAGGAGCATAATTTCTCTCGGCTCGCTCGCAGCGCGTAGACGGGAAGGTCCCGAGTTCGCGCGCCGAGCGCGAACAGGGAGGGACCCTAGATGGCAATCGTTGCCGCCGGTGGCGCTATCGCGCTCTTCATCTTGATATTGCTGGCTAAATCAGCTCATAAGATAGGTCCGAGTGAAGTCGGACTCGTCACCAAGAACTTCGGGCGCAAGCTGCCAGAAGGCAGTCTGATCGCGCGCAACGGCGAGGCCGGCTACCAGCCGGACCTACTCATGCCTGGATGGCGGTTGAAGCTTTGGCCGATCTACAAGGTCACTAGGTACCCATGGGTTCAGATCCCGCCCGGTGGAATCGGTGTCGTCATCGCGCAGGTCGGAGCACCTTTGGAGCCAGGCGCGAAGTCCGCGCATTACAGCTCCGCCCTGGGAGATTTCAGTAACCTCCGGCAATTCTTGGACAACGGCGGGCAGCACGGCGTGCAGCGCCCAGTCTTGCAGCCTGGCGTTACGCTCCCGATTCACCCCATCGCCTTTATCGTCGCCACGCGTGGCGAGACGTTCGGCGTCCCAGTCTCGGACAGCACGATGGACATGATCAACGCGCTCACTCCTGGCGACTTGAGCGTGACGTACATCAGCACGCGTTCTGGCCAGGGGCGGGAAGCCATCGATGTCATCGGTGTAGTGACGACTCTCGACGGCCCGCCGTTGCCCTCCGGTGACATCGCCGGGCGTATCGGTGGATTCGAAGACGTAACGCAGGCCGAACAAGCCGACACCGCAACGAACGAAATCATCCAACTCCTGTTGGGCAACAAGAATGACAAGCACAACAACTACCAGGATTTCCAAGCCTTTCTCGACGCCGGTGGCTGCATCGGGTTGCAGCACGATCCTTTGCTGTACGGGGCGTACCTGCTCAATCCATTCTTAGTTCGCGTCGAGATCGTTCCTATGTTGGTGGTGAACCAGGGCGAGGTTGCCGTGATCAAGTCCTACGTCGGGCTACCCACAATGGACACCTCTGGCGAGGACTACAGGTTCGGGTCGATCGTTGCGCCCGGGCATCGTGGGATCTGGTCTGATCCCCTACGTACAGGTAAGTTCCCGCTAAATCCGCGAATCTACACACCTCTGGTCGTACCTACATCGATTCTGACGTTGAACTGGGCGGCGGAGACAAGCGAGGCCCACGACCTCGACGCCCGGCTGTCTTCCATCGATGCCAAGAGCAAGGAGGCGTTCAACTTCAAGATCGACCTGCAGGTGCAGATCCATGTTCCGGATACCAAAGCCCCCAAGGTCATCGGCATGGTGGGTACCATGCAAAACCTCGTCAATGAGGTACTGCAGTCCGCGGTGGGCAACTACTTCCGCAACACTGTGCAGAGTCTCGCTGCCACTGAGTTCATTCAAGGCCGCGACACTGTGCAACAGGCTGCTGAAACCTACGTCACCGAATACCTGCGTCGCTACGACGTGGAGGTCCGTGGTGTCTACATCCAGGATGTCGTGTTCCCACAGGAACTCGTCGACGTCCTGACCCGTCGCGAAATCGCCTCGCAAGAGAAGGCGACCTACGCCGCGCAGCAGGACGCCCAGCAGGCCCGCATCGCGTTGGAGGCTCAGCGCGGCGAGGCCGACATGCAACAAGACCTTGCCAAGTCGCGGGTGTCGGTACAGATAAACAAGTCAAACGCTGAAGCGGCGGTTGCTGCGGCGGACGGCAACGCTAGCGTCACGCGCATGACTGCGCAGGCAGAGGCGGACAAGATCTCCGCGCTAGGAAAGGCCAATGCCGGCGCGGCAGAAGCACTGGGTCTGGCCAACGCAAAGTCAACCGAGGCGATGGGTATGGCGAACGCCAAGTCCGCCGAAGCCCTCGGCCTGGCCAACGCGCAGTCCTACACAGCGCAGAAAGAAGCGATCGGTGCCGAGCAGACAGCCGTAGTAGCAATCGTGGAAGAAGTCGCGAAGCACGGCCTGAAAATTACGCCAGATGTGCTTGTCGGAACGGGCGGTGACGGCCAAGGTATCGGCGCGTTGACGAGCCTCATCCAGCTGGCGCTGACAAAGCAGGTATCCCCGGTTGCCGCGCACGCACTAGCGTCAGTCGGCACTAACGGTTCGGCGACCAAAGACCGTACTGGCGATGACTCGCGAGGTACGGATGCCGAGTCCTGAACGACGTAGGCCGTTATTCGACGGCCTGCCGAACTATCAGGAACTCGACAAGGACACAGATTCGCTCATTCCTTATGCCGAGCTACTGCGCGACATCATGTACCGGCGGCTGTACCCCGACGGCGATGTCGATTTGATCGCACCAAGTACCGAAGCCGTCTTTGATCGTGCGCTCCACACCGCAATGGAGCGCATGATCATGGACAAACTCGACGCCCTAGCACCGGCGGAGTTCGCCCAGGCATATCGGTCGGTCAACGGCGACGAGGCGTTGGCAGCCGCGCTGGACCAGCTCGCCGAACAACGTAGACAGGACGTTGTTCGGCAGACGCAGCTAGCCCGCATGCAACGTGAGTCCCGCATCTCTGGACGACTGAAGCTAGGAGAACTCAACGTCGGCGAGGTACTTACGCTCGGGCTCTTCGACCCGGGGCGACCTGACCTCGCTGCCAGACGCTTCCGAGACAATCAACAAGTCCGTCCACTGCACCGCATTTTGCAGGTGCGGCTGCTAGATCCGGAAGACGGTGAGGTCGAGGTAGTTCACGACACCTGGACAGGTGCACCGTGGTCACAGCACCTACGCTCGCCGTTGGCAAAGCCGCTGAGTCGCGGCTTACTTGGCACGAGATCCGCCATTGATCACAATGATCCGATCAGACCGGAGCTGACGATCCATGCTCCTGTCGTGCTCCAGTTGAACAACGACGTTGAGTTGTGCCCGCCACAGATCCTCGGATACGCCGAGAGCCTCGATCGCACGGTCCTACTCGACGCTTTCTGATCTCACTCGGTTCACCTTTCCTTTCACCGAGATCACATTGATTCAAAGTTTTGTGAACTGGGTACCTCTGCGCACAGGTTTGGTTCGAGCACCGTCAAATGTGGCGGACCGCGGACTAGACGGAAGGAGCACGGGTGAGCAACGAGGTATGGATTGAGCTCGTCACTCAAATGCGCGAACTGGCGCAGACAATGAGCGACGAACTGCCCAATGGACTGCACACCACCCGGGTAACCCAGTTCGCGGCCGCAGCGGTCCCCGGCGCCGAGCACGCGGCTATCTCGTTGATCAAGAAAAGTGGACTCCCGAAGACAATCGTCTCGACGAGCGACGTGCCGTTGAAAGTGGACCAGCTTCAATACGACACAGGCGAAGGCCCAGCGATGCAGGTTCTCCGACAGAGCGACCTTGTCTGGTCCGACGACTTGAGTAACGACACACAGTGGCCCGATTTCGGCCCCCGAGCCGTGCAGATCACAGGCATTCGCAGCATAGTGAGCTACCGGTTGTTCCTCACCAGTGAACGACGTGCAGCTTTGAATCTTTACGCAAGTGCACCGGGCGCCTTCGACGAGTTGGCACTCTCCATCGGGACATTGTTTGCAGCGTATGCGTCACTGACGTTGCTCAACGACCTTCATCGCGACAAGGTGATGAACCTTGAGCGCGCGTTGGAATCCAACCGTGAAATTGGTTGCGCCATCGGCATCTTGATGGCGCGCGAGCTCTGTACCCAGGACCAGGCGCTGCAACGCTTGACGATGGCAAGCCAACACACTCAGCGCAAACTTGCCGATATCGCAGAAACGGTGAAGCAAACCGGACGGCTTCCGTTGCAACCTAAACGGCACTAATCATTAGCAGATTTCAGCGCATTGGTCTAGACCTATTCACGACACGGCGTCATAGACTTTTACGGCTCATTGCGGTCAAGATAGAGGGACAAGCGCCAACAGGACGCGCTGCCAACGAAGAACGTGGAGACCACAGATGAGGCGACCCGGTCACGAAAACGTGGCAACGGTGTTGGTCGATCCTGCGGTGCTTGCCGACCTTGAGCTTGACCTCATGGCCGACGACTTCCGACTATGGCAAGTCAGCAAGGTCACCACCTTTCCTGATCCGAGACGATTGGCGTTTCAGATTCGCCAATCACTGATCGATTGGAGCAATGGCCGGTGGGCTGTTGCGGCAGACTGGACGCTGGTCTGGATCACCTTCGGTGACAGCTGGCTGGACGGCGACGAGCCAGTGCCGTGGCCCGCGCATGAGGCGCTCTGGCGCAAACTTTCTGAATACGCAGAGAACGTCCGGTACAACCTCGGACTCGGCGGCGTCCCGCACCTCACCGTGCGCCGCGAACATCAGAGCTAGGTGCTCCTCAGCTCGTTGCCACAGTCTGAAGCTTTCGTTGCGAACGACTTATCGTTACGAGAAATGCCAACGCAAGCTCAGCTGCCGCGCACAGCATGATGGTGAAGGTCGCGGGAAGCTTCGGCACCGCGTAGGCCAGCACGACGCCGCCCCAGACCGCGAGAACCGCGAGCGTCGCCGAGAGCCCCAGCGCCCGCCATGGCCTATTGGTGAGGCGTTGCGCAGCGGCGGCAGGAGCCGCCAGCAACCCGAGCAGTACCAGCGCACCTACGAGCTGCGCTGCCTCGGCCACGGTGGCACCCACAATGGCGAGAAAAAGCGCTCCGAGGAATCGCACAGGGACACCTCGTGCCATGGCGACAGTGGCATCGATGCTGGCGAAGAGCAGCGGTCGCGCCATAACGATGAGGAGCATGACGAGCCCTGCCGCGATCCAGCTTGCTGTCGCTGCCGCGGTCTTGCTGATGCTAAAGATCGAGCCGAAGAGCACCTTCGCGTTCGCTGCGCCATTGCTGGTGCTGTTTTGCGTGGTGTAGATCGCTAGAAACAGGACGCCTAAACCGAGGATCCAAGCGAAGAGTGTTCCGGTGAGGACGTCGTCGGCGATACGACGCCCACCGAGAAAACTTAGGATGACGCCCACGGTGATCGTCGCAGCGAAGAAGCCAAGCCGCATGTCCACACCAGCGGCGAGCGCAGCGAGCGCACCCGTGTACGCCACGTGGGATAGCGCGTCAGCGGCAAACACCTGCGCGCGTAGTACCAGAAAATAGCCGACCATTCCCGACAGCGCCCCGACGCTGGCACCGACTATGAGGGCATGCTGAATGAACGGCTGGCTAAACATGTGTGCGATTCCGGTGATGGGGGTTGTGGGCACCGTAGCGATCCGCCAGGCCTCGATAGAGGTTCGCCAGCAGAAACACAGTGAATGCCAGCGTCGTGACCCAGAAACCGATCGGATATGGGGAGAAGAAAGCGATGCATTCGCCGGCCCAGGTAACGCCCAACGCGATACCGATCGACAATAAAACTCCAACAAACGGTCGAGCCGTCAACTTGGTCGCCGCGGCTGCGGGCGCGATCAAGAGAGCAAAGACCAGCAAGCTACCAGTGACCTGGCTCGTACCTGCCGCAGCAAGACCTACAAGGAGCAGAAAGCCTACGGAGATTAGCCGCACCGGAACTCCCATTGCCGCCGCAGCTGCAGGATCGATAGAGGTGAAGAGCAAAGGCCGGGCCATCGCGGCCAACACGATCACGCACACTGCCCCGGCCACGAAAAGACTCAGCACCTGCTCGTCAGTAATTCCCGTGATGGTGCCGAACAATAAGCTATTGAGCCCCGAGAGAAATCCCTTGTAAAGACTGACGAAAAGGAATCCGCAGGCTAGAGCAAACGCCTGCACCGTGCCGATCACAGCCGAAGACTCACCATCGGAGCTGCTACCTGTCTGTCCGCTGACCGGCAGCGCACCGATCATCAACGCTCCCCCTATGCAGAAGCCGAAGAACCCCACCAACGGATTCCAACCCACCAAGGTCGCGCCGGCTGCTCCAGGAAATCCGATCAAAGCCAGCGTGTGTGCAGCAAAGCTCTGCCGTCGCAACACGACGAAGTAGCCCAGCGCGCCAGCAACCACAGCGACAGCACTGCCGGCACGCAGGGCGTTGAGCATGAAATGAAAGCTCAACACCTGCTGGAGGTCATCGATCCAGTTGCTGCTCAGCCCCGTGCGCATCAATGGCTCCGATGCGCCGCCGCCGCATCGGGCTGGCCGACCACTACAAGTCGGCCTGTGCGATCACGTAGGACATCGATCGGCGTTCCGTACAACTCGGTCAAGGTGTCGGCGGTAATGACCTGTTCGGGTGGACCCATTAGTGCACCACCATGGGCTAGGTAGATGACCTGATCCAAGTAGGGCAATATCGGGTTCACGTCGTGCGCTACCAGCAGTACCGCGACGTTTTCGGTCCGGCACACACGTTGGACAAGCGCACTAACTGAGGCCTGGTTGGTGACGTCCAGGCTGTCGAGCGGCTCGTCAAGAAGGAGCACATCAGGACGACGGACCAGTGCCTGTGCGATGAGTAAGCGCTGCTGTTCACCACCAGAACATTGACCAATCGGTCGCTGCGCGTAGGCACTCGCCCCAACCAGCTCGATCACTGCGTCTACCCGTTCGCGGGCCACACGCTCCTTGGTACCGCGCAGCCAGCCCGGAAGCGGAAGACCCCAACGATCACCGTCTAATCCCAGACGCACCACGTCGACGCCACGTATGCGAGTACTCGCGTCAAAGGCGCGTCGCTGCGGCAGATAGCCAATGCGCGCGTTCTTGCGGCCAGCTCGATCGCCAAGCACGACGACGCTGCCACCGTTGACTGGCAGGAGCCCGAGCAGAACTTTCAACAACGTCGACTTGCCCACACCATTGGGCCCGAGAACGGCAACAAACTCGCCAGGCCGCACCGACAGAGAGACATCCGACCAGATCCGCCGCCCACCCACCGATGCACTCACACCGGTCAACGAAAGTACCGGCGTCTGTAGGTTCTCCGGCTCGGTCATTGATGGCATCGTAACCGCAGGGCGGACGTCGCTCGTCATCTTCCGGTGGCCTGTCCCAGCGCGTCTTGCAACGCCTTGAGCTGGGCATATTGCCAGTCTTGAAATGTTGCATTTGCCGGCGAGAGGGTTTCGGTCCACGCAAGGACAGGTATGCCGGCCTTTCTCGCTGCGCTGATTTGCGCCGCTACGTCAGGAGTCGCGTTCTGGCTATTGAAGAGATAGACCTTGGGTTGTTTGGCACTGATCTGAGCGTTGATGATCTGCCTGTCTGAGGCAGATGGATCGGTGCCTTCACTAATCGCCCGCAAGAAGCTGGCTGGCGTGATCAGATTCAGCCCCAGAGCATCGGTCAATGGTGCAACGATGCTTTCAGTCGCGCCGACAGATGTGCCCGCGTACTTGGCGTTAATGTCGTTGATCACTTGGTGATACTTCGCGAGGGCATTGGTATCGAAGGCGTCACGCTGCTGGTTGAAGTACGAACCACTCGCCGGATCTACCTTCTTAAGCGCAGCAGTGAGGGCGTCAGCGACTTTCTCCACGCTCGAGGGCGAGTACCACTGATGCGGGTTGCCCCCCTCGCCGATACCAACGAGCTGGCCGACGTCGAGGGTAGTACGAGAGGAATCCGGATTGGCAGCGATCGCTTTACGCGCCCAAGAGTCATAGCCAATACCGTTCAGGACAAATAACTTCGCCGCGGCGATCGCGCGCCCGTCGGCGGGAGTCGGTTCATAGTCATGCGGGTCAGTGTTCGGATTCGACACGATCGACGTCTCATGAACCCGCGTGCCACCTAGCTGCGCCAGGATGCTGCCCCACACGTTGGTGCTGGCAGCAACCTCAATCGGGCCGCCCGAACCTTGGTTGTGCGACGACGTCGCGCAAGCCGAGAGTCCGGTGACGGCTACGACGGCTACCGCCACGAGACTGGTTCTGGCGCGAAACAACGCAGCCCCCTCATCCGATCAGCAGGCGATCTGAAAGCCGCCGCCCAATGGTGGCAGCTTAAATCGAAATGAAAGTCATTGTCAATAAGGCCGGCCGCTGCCCTCTTTACTGGACGCTTGTAAGTGATTTCCGACACAACCCGTGACAAATGGATGCTGTCAGGCGCTGCCCAAATGAAGCGCCCGCGAGGTGCGGTTTCTGGGGGCGCTCGAACGAACGCCACGCTCTGAAGTCAAAAGGATCCACGCGTGTTGTTCTTTCTTGGCCCGGTGCTTGTGACGATCGCCTTTGCGCATATCGCTGCGGCCCTAGCCCTTGCCGCGTGGCCCGATCTCGCCGTGCGCTATGCGGCAGTGCCGGT
>Ga0070667_100003993_pt1 | contig 12500 bp, 14 predicted proteins | sample KBSS33metaG_FD_64659 | JGI IMG/M metagenome (GOLD analysis project Ga0070667, IMG submission 64659) | Switchgrass rhizosphere microbial communities from Kellogg Biological Station, Michigan, USA - KBS S3-3 metaG | ecosystem: Host-associated > Plants > Roots > Rhizosphere > Soil ...
TGACGCCCGAGGAGTGGGCATACGTCCTTAAGCTGGCAGATGCTTGATCCGACGTCTGACCCGACAGGCTGATACAGTGGGCGACACTGTCGCTGGCCTTTCTCGCAACCCTACTGCGCGCCGGTCGTTCTGTCCTCCGAAGCGGCATTCCATCGCCGCGCAGATTGAAGGAGAACCTCCATGGGTAAGCTCACAGACACCATCAAGGGGCTTGGCAACGAAATCGCTGGCAACGTCAAGCAGGGCGCGGGCGAAGCCAATCGCGACCCCGCTCTGAAGAGCGAAGGCAAGGCTCAGGAGAAGAAGGGCGAAGTCCAGCAGGGCATCGGCAAGATCAAGGGTGCACTTGGCGACCGGATCTGATCTTCCCTTCAAGCTTTGATGAAGGGGCCGCGTTTGCGGCCCCTTTTTCATTGTGTTTCCATAGCTTGCTCGCTGTCTCGAAACGGGAACGCGGAGGGCTTTGCGCAAAGGTAAACAATTTCTTAAGACGGGCGTTATGCGGAACATGCCCCGTCGTGCCCTTGTCCTCACCCACGAAGCCGCCGGCCATTGGTTCCGGCGGTCACTGCCCGCGCATGTCTTCGAGGTGGCGGACGAGGCGGCCGTTGACGCCGAGGCGGCGCGTCGCTGGCGCCTGACCGGCAGCGACTGGCGCGGCTTTCTGGCCGCTTACTGCGCCAGCTTTCTGGCAGTCAGCATCTTCATCGCCTGATTGCGATCAGGAGCAGGCGTTCCGCTCTGCACAGTAGAGCAGATAGCCCAGGTACGCGGATGCGACGCAGCAGGCCGCCACGACGATCAACTGGTGCACTACCGCAAGACCGAGCATGGTCATCAGCCCCGTGAGGAGAGACCCGAAGACCATCGCGCCAGAGTTGATGATGTTGTTCGCCGCGATCGTGCGCGCGGTCTGCGACTTGTCGACGAAGGTGGTGAGGAACGCATAGAGCGGCACTACGAACATGCCGCCGCACCAGGCGATGCCCAGCAGTGTCAGCATCAGCGGGATCGCCAGCGGCTGGACCAGGAAAGTCCCCACGTCCATCAGCGCGTCGGGCCCGCCGTGCGGCCGCCACATCGCGCAGACTTGCTGAAACGCCAGCAGGAACACCCCCATGCCGATCACCGATACCGGCGACCAACGTGCCGAGACCGTGCCTTTGAGCAGGGCATTGATCGAGATGGAGCCGATCGACACGCCCACCGAGAAGATGACAAGGAACAGGCTGGCCACTTCCTTGCTGGCCATCAGCATGTTCTTGGTGAGCGGTGGAAACTGAACGAAGAGCACGGTGCCGATCGCCCAGAAGAAGCTGATGGCGCAGATCGCCAGGAACACGCGACGGTCGGCCATGGTCGTGCGCACGAGGCGAACTGAGGATCGGACGACATGATAATCCAGCGGCTCGGACTCTCCGAGCGGCGCCGCGGAGGGCACCTCTCGCCCGGCGAGGAAGCCGATGATCGCGACCGCGACCACCATGACCGCGGCAGCATCGACGCTGACCCAGCCTGCGACGATCGTGCCAGCCAGCACGGCGATGTAGGTGCCGGCCTCGACCAGGCCGGTGCCGGGCAGCACCTCTTTTTCGGAAAGGTGCTGCGGCAGGATCGCATATTTGATCGGACCGAAGAAGGTGGAATGGATGCCCATCGCGAACAGTGCCAGCAGCATCAGTGGGATCGCCAGCGTGTGCAGCGCCACGCCCTGCCACGCCAGCGCCAGGCCTGAGCCGCCCACCAGCATGATCAGGATCTCGCAAAACTTGATGACGCGGATGATCTTCGCCTTGTCCCGCATGTCCGCCAGCTGCCCGGCCAGCGCCGAGAGCAGGAAGAACGGGATCACGAAGATCGCCGAGGCCAGCGCGCTGAACCGGGCCTCCGCCGCCTCGGAGTTGTAGACTCCGTAGACCACGAAAAGCACCATCGCGTTCTTGAACAGGTTGTCGTTGAACGCGCCGAGAAGCTGGGTGACGAAGAGGGGGAGGAAACGCCGGGCGCGGATCAGCTGCGTCGTCGTGGTCATGAAATGGGCGTCGTCATACCGTTTGCGCAGGCGGCCTCGATCGTTCTTCGGGGCGGACACTTAATGAGCCGGCGTGGTGGCACAACCCCTGTCGCGCACTTTGGGCCCGTTCCGCACTTTATTCCCACGATGGTTCGGGGCTATGGCGGCACCGATGCTGACGCTTCCCAATATCCTGACATTGTCCCGCATTCTGGCGGTGCCGCTGCTGGCGTTCCTGCTGTGGTGGCCGAACTGGGAGTTCGGCTACGGCTTGGCTTTTGCGCTCTATTGCCTGATGGGAATCACCGACTATTTCGACGGCTATCTCGCGCGTTCGAGTGGCACTGTCTCGAAGCTGGGTGTCTTCCTCGATCCAATCGCCGACAAGATCATGGTTGCTGCCGTGGTTTTGGTCCTGACCGCACAGGGCATCCTGCGCGGGCCCTACGTGGGCGACATGCATGTGATCGCCGGTCTCGTGATCCTGGTGCGCGAGATCGCGGTTTCGGGCTTGCGCGAGTTCCTGGGCGGCTTGCAGGTCTCGATCCCGGTCAGCCGTCTGGCGAAATGGAAGACGACGTTCCAGTTGGTCTCGCTCGGCGCGCTCATCCTGGGCCGGGCCGTGCCCTGGTGGACGTTCCCGCTTGGCGCGTTGGAGGTCAACATCCCGCACACGGTCGGGCTGTCGACCCTCTGGGCCGCCGCCGCGCTGACGCTGGTGACCGGATGGGACTACTTGCGGGTCGGTCTCAAGCACATGGACTGACGCGACTTCGCCGGATTGTTCCGCCCCTTCGCTTGCGTCAGACTGTTCGGCCTGGGCCAGGGGGTGAGTCGGGCATGAGTGTCATTGCAAAGTCTGTGGGAAAGGGTGGCGTCAACCTGCCCGACGACGTCAAACTGGTGCGCCAGCTGCTGGGCAAGTTCCTGAAAGGCCAGGGCAAGCCGCCGCTATCAGACAGCGGCGTCGCCGACTCGGCGCTGACGTCCGCGATCGAGAGCTTCCAGAGCAAGGTGATGGGCTTTCCCAAGCCCGACGGCCGCATCGATCCGGGCGGCAAGACGATCGCCCGCCTGCTCGCCGAGCCGGCCGCCAAGCCAGCGGCGGCCGCCGCTCCGGCCGCGCCTGCCGATGCGCCGACCGAGGTCTCCGTCACTTATGGCGCGGTCGACAAAGCTCTGCAGATCGTCAGCCCCTACAGCATCGCCGTAGTCGGCAAGGCGCTGGTGCTCGCCAAGATGAACCGCGCGGTGATCACCAGCACGCTGCGCCTGCCGGCGGACCAGGCGCGGATCATGTATGGCAACGCGCGCACCAACCTGAAGAACCAGTTCGCGCTCTATGGCTCGACCGGCGACGCGGTGCTCAAGGTGTTCGAGGAGAACGAGGACAAGTCCGAGGCGCAGATCATCAACCTGATGCGCCTGAAGATCGAGGAGCTGCTGGGACAGGGGCGACAGGTTTCGCGCCACGTCACCACCGTGGCCGGCTACGCCAAGCTCAACGTGTTCGACATCGGCGTGAACAGCACCAAGGCTGTCGCCGGCAAGACCTTCAGCATCGAGCGGCTGACCGGCGCGTTTCTCAAGTTGAAAAAAGACGGCTACATCAAGACCTTCATCGACGAGACCGCCAAGTCCAATCGCTGCTGGCACCTGGAGATCGTGCCCAATGCCAAGGACCTCTAGGAAAACCGCGATGCTCATCGGTGCGTTGGTAGCCTGGGCGCTGGGCGCCACTGGCATCGCGGTGCACTTCGCGGCCGCAGCGGGCAGCGCCTCGCCGGCCACTCTTACCAAGGCACCAGTGGCGCCATCATCCTGCCCGATCGGCATCGCCACGGCGCAGGCCGACCTTGAGCGCCTGGCGGGCCACCCGCAAGTCCTTGCCTCGGGTTGGAAGGACATCGACAGCGACGAGCCCGTAGTGCGTGATACGCTGGACTTCGGTGACGGCACCACCGTGATCGTCGAGCAGAAGAATTGCCGGATCGCCAACCTTTCGGTGACGCTGCTCTCGCCCGCGGCGGTGCCGAATGCGAGCGGTATCGCGCGCATGGCGGCCGCACTGGGCGCGATGCCGCTGTGGAAGCAGCGCTACCGGGGGCAGGATGCAAGCGCGCTGTTGGCGGCGGAGCTCGCTTCCGCATCGTTCGCTGAGCACCATAAGCAAGGCCCGAGCTTTACTTATGCGACAGACGCGCTGCCTCCGCAGAGCGAGGGAGACGAGGCGCTGATCTCGTTCATGGCCGACAGCGATTCGGCAAGCCCGTTCCGCAGCGCGTTCACGCTCTCTATCTCTGCGGGGGGCGATGGCGATTAAGCCGGATCAGGTGCCGCAGATAACCGACCCGATTCACCCCGCCCGCAACTCGTCCGCGAGCATGCGGAATTCCTCGGCGCGGGGACTGTTCTTGCGCCACACCAAGGCGATCTCGCGATTGGCATTGGGCGAGAGCAGGGGGCGGGCGACCACGTTGGTGCCATTGAGGATACCGGCGTCGAGCGCCATTTCGGGCAGCATCGTCAGGCCAAGCCCGTTGTCCACCATCTGAACCAGCGTGTGCAGGCTGGTCCCGATCATTGTCGCCGAGGCGCGCAGCTCGGGCCGGTTGCAGGCGGCGAGCGCGTGGTCCTTCAGGCAGTGCCCGTCTTCCAGCAGCAGCAACCGGTTCTCGTCGATGACGTCGGGACTGACCTGCTCGGGTGGATCGCGCGGGTCGTCCTTCGGGAATGCGACGAAGAACGCGTCGAGCTCGATGGTCTCTTTCTCCACTTCGCCGGTGGCGTAGGGCAGCGCTAGCAGTACGCAATCGGCGCGGCCATGGTGCAGCGATTCCATCGCCGCCTGGCTGGGCTCCTCGCGCAGGAACAGCTTGAGGCTGGGCCGCTCGCGCCGCAGCCGGGGCAGCATGCGCGGCAGCAGGAACGGTGCGATGGTGGGGATGACGCTCATCCGCACTTCGCCCGAGAGCGGCTTGCCGCTGGACTGCACGAGGTCTGACAGTTCCTCGGTCTCACGCAGGATGCGGTGCGCCTTGGCGACCACGGCGTTGCCGAGCGGGGTGAACCGGACTGCACGCTTGGTCCGCTCCACTAAAGTGACACCGAGCAAGGCCTCGAGATCGCGCAAGCCCGCCGAGAGCGTCGACTGCGACACGAAGCAGGCGTCGGCCGCGCGGCCGAAGTGCCCGTGCTCGTGCAGCGAGACGAGATACTGCAGCTGCTTAAGGGTCGGCTGGTAGACGGTCACGCCCGCGCTATCGCACGGCGGTGGCAGTTGCGCTAGACTAGGCGCGCTCGTCGCCGGCCTGTCGAAGCGCCCGGCGCCAAACTCAATCCTCGCCGCCAGCGCCTGGTTCGACCACGTCTTCGACCCGCGTCATCTTGAGCTTGCCGTCCACTACCGCGAACGCCAGCTTGCCTTCGACGAGGTCTAGCGCTTCGCGGCCGAACACGTCGTAGCGCCAGCCCTGCAGCATCGCGAGGTTCTTGCGCACGCCCGCGGCCAACAGCTCGAGCTCGTCGCTGCGGGCGAGCAGGCGGGCGGCCACGTCGATTTCGCGTGCCCGGATCTTGAGCAGCAGCTTGAGCAGGTCAGCAACGAGGCTGCCCTCCTTGCCGAGAGGCGCGCCGCGCGGCGCGCGCGGCGGCATCTCGTCGTCCGACATCGGCTCGGCATTGGCAATGGCGGTCATCAGGCGGCGGCCGATCTCGTTGTCCTTCCAGCCTTGCGAGAGCCCGCGCACCTTGGCCAGGTCGGCCTGAGTCTTGGGCGGGTGGCTGGCGATGTCGGCCAGAGTCTCGTCACGAGCGATGCGGCCGCGCGGGATGTTCTTGCCTTGCGCTTCGAGTTCGCGCCACTGCGCGATCGCCTTCAGACGGCCGAGTACTTGCGGATTGCGCCCGGGCGCCTTGATCCGCTGCCACGCCTCGCCGGGCTCGTTGCGGTAGTTCTCCGGGTCGGCGAGCTTTTCCATCTCCTGGTCCAGCCATTCACCGCGACCCGTCTTCATCAGGCGCTTGAGGATCTTGGGGAAGATTTTCGACAGATGCGTCACGTCGCCGATCGCGTATTCGATCTGACGCTCTGTCAGCGGCCGCCGCGACCAGTCGGTGAAGCGGGCGCCTTTGTCGATCGTCAGGCCCAGCCACGACTCGACGAGATTGGAGTAGCCGATCTGCTCGGACTGGCTGATTGCCATCATCGCGATCTGCGTGTCGAAGATCGGGTGCGGGGTGCGCCCGGTGAAGTTGTAGATGATCTCTACGTCCTGCCCGCCGGCATGGAAGACCTTGAGCACATCCTCGTTGGCGGTCAGCAGGTCGAGCAGCGGCGTCATGTCCAGCCCGTCGGCCAGCGGGTCGATCGCTGCGGCTTCCTCGGTGTTGGCGATCTGCACCAGGCACAGTTCGGGCCAATAGGTGTTCTCGCGCATGAACTCGGTGTCGACGGCGACGAACTCGGACTGCGAGAGGCGTGCGCACAGGTCTGCAAGCGCATCTGTCGTCGTGATGAGCGGGTGGATTTTCATTGAACAGGGGCGTTACGACCAACCGGGCGAGGGATCAACGGCCCGGCGCAGTTTTCCGGAAGGGATCGGAGACGCTGTTTCAGCCGCGCCGCAACAGACGCTGCAGCAGGGTGGAGCGTGGCACCTCCTGCAATTCGGCGATGCTCTCCGGCGTCACCAGGCGGCGGCGCAGCTGGGTGCCGGTGGTGTGGATGCCCGGTGGCGGCAGGTGCCAGGCTTCCGGGTCGTCGCCGGGCTCGTGGTCGGGGTCGGTGAGCTGGCGCAGATCGTCCATCGCCTCGCATGACGGCAGCGGCTCGGCTCGCGGCAGCCCGAGCTCCGCGGGCGCCTCAGAGCTGCGGAAGCCCAGCAGGAAAGCCTTACTGGCCTGCGCCGCCGCCTCGGCGTCGTGCGTGGTCTGTAGCTGGCTCGAGGCGTCGGGCCTACGAGCTTCGGTTCTTTCTGGTGCATCGTGGGTCGTGTGGCTGGCCAACATCAACTGGCTCCGACTTTTTTTGGCGATCCGGCGAATAAGTACCTAAGCGGCAATGGTTTACGTGGAGTTACGAGGCGCGGTGCCAACTGCGCCAGGGGACGTTCGCAAACGCTTCTGGAAATCGCGCCTCCGCTCGACTAGGGGGCACGGCTTGCATCACCGAACCCATCGAAGAAGCGCGGACTTGCCATGACCCATCCCTATCGTTCCCACACCTGCGGCGCGCTCGGCGCGGAGCAGGTCGGCGAGACTGTCCGCCTCTCAGGCTGGGTCCACCGCAAGCGCGACCACGGCGGCGTGCTGTTCGTCGACCTGCGCGACCACTACGGCATCACTCAGGTCGTCACCGATAGCGACAGCCCTGCGCTCGAGATTCTCGACGCGCTGCGGCTGGAGAGCGTCGTTACTATCGAAGGCACCGTCAAGGCGCGCACCGAGGCGACCGTGAACCCGAACCTCACCACCGGCGCGATCGAGGTCTACGCTCGCGCCGCCACCGTGCTCAGCCGCGCCGAGGAACTGCCGATGCCGGTCGCCGGCGAGCAGGAGTATCCCGAGGACATCCGCCTCAAGTACCGCTTCCTCGACCTGCGGCGCGAGACGCTGCACGCCAACATCGTGCGCCGTACCAAGGTCATCTCCGACATGCGCCGGCGCATGGAGGGCATCGGCTTCACCGAATACGCGACGCCGATCCTGACCGCATCGAGCCCGGAGGGCGCGCGCGACTTCCTGGTGCCGAGCCGCATCCATGCCGGCAAGTTCTATGCGCTGCCGCAGGCGCCGCAGCAGTACAAGCAGCTACTGATGGTCGCCGGCTTCGACCGCTACTTCCAGATCGCACCGTGCTTCCGCGACGAGGACCCGCGCGCCGACCGCTTGCCGGGGGAGTTCTACCAGCTCGACCTCGAGATGAGCTTCGTCACCCAGGAGGAGGTCTGGGAGACGATGGAGCCGGTGCTCCAGGGCGTGTTCGAGACTTTCGCAGACGGCAAGCCGGTGACGCCCTCCGGCCAGTTCCGCCGCATCCCGCACGCGCAGGCGATGCTGGACTACGGCTCGGACAAGCCGGACTTGCGCAACCCGCTGCTGATCAAGGATGTGACCGAGCACTTCGTCGAGTCCGGCTTCGGCATCTTCGCCAGCATCGTTGCGGGCGGCGGTGTGATCCGCGCGATCCCGGCGCCCGGCGCGGGCGCGGGCAGCCGCAAGTTCTTCGACGACACCAACGCCTGGGCACGCGCTGAGGGGTACTCGGGTCTGGGCTATATCAACATCAAGTCGGGCGAGCCTGGCGGCCCGATCGCGAAAAATCATGGAGCGGAAAAGACCGCGGCGCTGATCGCGGCGCTGGGCCTTGGCCCCGACGACGGCGTCTTCTTCGCGGCCGGCAAGGAAGAGCAGGCTGCCAAGCTCGCGGGCCTGGCTCGCACCCGCGTCGCCGAACAGCTCGACCTCATCGACAAGGACCGCTTCGAGCTGGCCTGGATCGTCGACTTCCCGTTCTTCGAATGGGATGAGGACGCCAAGAAGCTCGACTTCGCGCACAACCCGTTCTCGATGCCGCAAGGTGGGATGGACGCGCTGGAGAATCAGGACCCGCTCACCATCAAGGCCTACCAATACGACCTCGTCTGCAACGGCTACGAGATCGCCTCGGGTTCGATCCGCAACCAGAGCCCCGAGCTGATGGTCGCTGCCTTCGAGAAGGTGGGCCTGAGCAAGGCCGATGTCGAGGAGCGCTTCGGGGGCCTCTACCGCGCGTTCCAGTATGGCGCCCCGCCGCACGGCGGCATGGCGGCCGGCGTCGATCGCATCGTCATGCTCGTGTGCGGAGCCCAGAACCTGCGTGAGGTGGCGCTGTTCCCGATGAACCAGCGCGCCGAGGACCTCCTGATGGGCGCGCCGAGCCCCGCCGAGCCCAAGCAGATGCGTGAGCTGCATCTGCGTGCCATAGAGCCGGTTAAGGCGGGACAGGGCTAAAAAGCGGGAGAGGGGCCGCTCCCGTAAGGCGTGGTGGAGAGGCTTGCACCGCCGAGGCCATCACTCTACCCTGCCGTGCGCCAAAAATGGGCAGGTCGGCTCCGGTTGGGTCGGCCCGCGCGAGGGTTTCCTGCGTGACCAGGCCGTCGATCGATGAGCCCCCTGGCCTTGAGCCCGCAGCCATGGTGGCTGCGGAAAAGGCAGGAGCTTGACCCATGCAGCAGCAGATTTCCCTCATTACCCTGGGCGTCACCGATATTGCCCGAGCAAAGGCATTCTATCGCGAAGGCTTCGGCTGGGAGCCGGTGTTCGAGATGGACGACCTCGCCTTTTTCCAGATGAACGGATTGGTGTTCGGCCTGTGGGAGAAGGCGCAGCTCGAGGGTGACATGCGGCGCACGTTGTCCGGCACCGGCAGCTTCGCCATGGCGCACAATGTTTCCAGCGCCGACGAGGTGGACTCGGCCATCGACAAACTGGTCGCCGCCGGCGCCACGCTCCTGCGCAAGGGCGATGCGCCCGAGCATGGCGGATACCGCGGATACGTCGCCGATCCCGACGGCAATTCGTGGGAGATCGCGTGGAATCCGGCATGGCCGATCGACGAGTACGGCCACGTCACATTCCAGCTGTAAACCGCGGCTCAGGCGCGGTTCAGCACGGGGCGAGGCGGATTCGCTTCGCCCCACTTGCCAGCGCCGCGCCCAATCATTAGGGCGGCTGCTCGAAAGAATTAATCCTCCGGATGTTTGAAGGGGTCATGGAATGAGCGATACCGCCGATCGGGTTAAGAAGATCGTCGTCGAGCACCTCGGCGTCGAAGCCGACAAGGTCACCGAAGACGCGAGCTTCATCGACGATCTGGGCGCTGACTCGCTCGACATCGTCGAGCTGGTCATGGCCTTCGAGGAAGAGTTCGGCGTCGAGATTCCGGACGATGCAGCCGAGAAGATCAGCACCGTCTCGGACGCGATCAAGTACATCGAAGAGAACAAGGGCTGATATCGGCTGAGAGGCGCTTCCTACGACCCGCGTAACCGGGAGGGGAAGCGGCTCCTGACCGCAACAGCCATCCGGGCATGACTGTCTCGGATTGAAATCGACAGGCTCGACCTCTAAGGGGGCGGGCCTGTCGCCGTTTCGGCCCGTGGCCGTTTGGCAAGTATGTTTTGGGCCAGATCTCTTTCGGGCCAGATGCGTATTCGGAGAGCAGCATGCGTCGCGTCGTCGTAACCGGACTTGGCCTCGTTACCCCGCTGGGTGCCGATGTGGAGACCACCTGGGCCAACATCCTCGCCGGAAAGTCGGGCGCGGGGCCGATCACCAAGTTCGATGCGTCGGACCAGAAGTGCCGCATTGCCGCCGAGGTGAAGCCGGCCGACCACGAGTACGGCTTCGATGCAGGCAGGCGCGTCGATCACAAGGTCCAACGCCAGGTCGATCCGTTCATCGTCTTCGGCATCGACGCGGCCGGCCAGGCGATCGAGGATGCAGGCCTAACCGACATGGACGAGGCGACCCGCCTGATGGCCGGCTGCTCGATCGGTTCGGGCATCGGCGGCCTACCGGGCATCGAAAGCGAATCGCTGGTGCTCGCCGAAAAGGGGCCGAGCCGCGTCAGCCCGCACTTCGTTCATGGTCGCCTGATCAACCTGATCTCGGGGCAGGTCTCGATCAAGTACGGCCTGATGGGTCCTAACCACGCGGTCGTCACCGCCTGCTCGACCGGCGCCCACTCGATCGGCGACGCGGCACGCATGATCAAGGATGGTGATGCCGACATCATGCTGGCGGGCGGTGCGGAAAGCACCATCTGCCCTATCGGCATCGCCGGCTTCGCACAGGCGCGTGCGCTGTCGACCGCTTTCAACGACCAGCCCGAGAAGGCCAGCCGCCCTTACGACAAGGATCGTGACGGCTTCCTGATGGGCGAGGGCGCGGGCGTGGTCGTGCTAGAGGAATACGAGCATGCCAAGGCCCGTGGCGCCAAGATCTACGCCGAAGTGATCGGCTACGGCCTCTCGGGTGATGCCTACCACGTCACCGCGCCGCACCCTGAGGGCTCGGGCGCCTACCGCTCGATGGCGATGGCGCTGCGCAAGGCAGGTCTGGAGCCGAAAGACATCGACTACATCAACGCCCATGGTACCTCGACGCCGCTCGGTGACGAGCTGGAACTCGGAGCGGTGCGGCGCCTGTTCGGTGATGCGATCGAGAACGTCTCGATGAGCAGCACCAAGTCGGCGATCGGCCATCTGCTGGGCGGTGCCGGTGCCGTGGAATCGATCTTCTGCATCCTGGCCCTGCGCGACCAGATCGTGCCGCCCACGTTGAACCTCGATAACCCCAGCGACAGCTGCCAGGGTGTCGACCTGGTCCCGCACAAGGCTAAGAAGCGCGAAGTGCGCGCCGTGCTCAACAACAGCTTCGGGTTCGGCGGCACCAACGCCAGCCTGGTGATGCGCAAGATCGACTGATGGTCGGCCGGCGCGGGTGCATCGCGGTCGCAACGCTGGCCGCGGTCGCTGCGCTGGCCTTGTGGTTCGTCCTGGGCGGCTGGTTCGGTTCCGGCCCGCTCGAGAAGGACCGCAACTTCATCGTCCCCAACGGCGCCAGCCTGAGCGACGTAGCCCAACGCCTGGAGAAGCAGGGCTTGATCCGTTCGGCGGACGGCTTCGTGCTGCGTGCGCGCGTGTTCGGCGGTGGCGGCGGGATCAAGGCGGGCGAGTTCGCGATCCCCGCCCATGCCAGCCCCAGCCAGGTCCTCGCGATCATCTCCAGCGACGAGGTCATCCGCCGTTTCGTGACCATCCCGGAGGGGATGCCTTCGATCATGGTCTACGAGCGGCTGAAAGCGCAGAAGCAGCTGACCGGCGACATCGCAGTGCCCGAGGAAGGCTCCGTGCTGCCGGACAGCTACGCTTTCGAGAATGGCGAGAGCCGCGAGGCGGTGTTGCGCCGGATGCAGGCGGCGATGCGCCGCACGATCAAGGAACTATGGGTCAAGCGCGCGTCTGGTCTCGTCGTCAAGACGCCTGAGCAGGCGCTGACGCTCGCATCGATCGTCGAGAAGGAGACCGGCAAGCCCTCAGAGCGGCGAATGGTGGCGGGTCTCTATTCCAACCGCCTCAAGACCGGGATGCTGCTCCAGGCCGACCCCACGATCATCTACCCGATCACGAAGGGAAAGCCGCTGGGACGCCGCATCCTCCAGTCGGAAATCCAGGCGGTTAACGACTACAATACCTATACGATGGTCGGCCTGCCGAAGCACCCGATCACCAACCCGGGCCGAGCATCGATCGCGGCGGTGCTGAACCCCGCTGCGACGAAGGCGCTCTACATGGTGGCGGACGGTAGCGGTGGCCATGCCTTCGCGGATACGCTGGAGGAGCACAACCGCAACGTTGCCAAGTGGTTCGCTATCCGCCGCGAGCGAGGCGAGCTGTAAGCATCGAGCGGCGTGGCTTCAACGTCAGCGCAGCGTGCCGTC
>Ga0070667_100003996_pt1 | contig 12497 bp, 6 predicted proteins | sample KBSS33metaG_FD_64659 | JGI IMG/M metagenome (GOLD analysis project Ga0070667, IMG submission 64659) | Switchgrass rhizosphere microbial communities from Kellogg Biological Station, Michigan, USA - KBS S3-3 metaG | ecosystem: Host-associated > Plants > Roots > Rhizosphere > Soil ...
GGCAGTGTGCCGACGAACTCGCGAAAGTCGCCGATGCGCTCGCGCGGGTCGCGCTCCGGCGGCGAGAGGCGACCGATCTTGAGAAATGCTCCGAGCTCGCCCATGAGCTAGCTCCGCACCCGCTCGTCTTCGGACTCCGTCGTGAGGAAGCCCTCGCCCCCGCTCGAGACCGAGTGCTCGTCGAGCTCGACCGCAAGATCGGCGAGCGCGCGCGCGTAGTCGCGCGGCATCACCTTGACGAAGAGCTGCGCCTCGAGCTTCCAATGGGCGAGCAGCCGGCCCGCCAGCTCCGAGCCGGTCAGCCGGGCATGAGCCTCGACGAGCTCACGGACCTCGTCGACATCCTCGTCGGTGAGGGGCTCGAGGTCGACGAGCTCCTGGTTGCAGCGCGACGCGAACGTGCCGTCCCGATCGAGGACATACGCGATGCCGCCGCTCATGCCCGCGGCGAAGTTCCGGCCGGTGGAGCCGAGGACGACGACGCGGCCGCCAGTCATGTACTCGCAGCCGTGGTCGCCCACGCCCTCGACGACGGCGTTCGCGCCGGAGTTCCGCACCGCGAAGCGCTCGCCCGCCCGCCCGCTGAAGAACGCGTGGCCCGAGGTGGCGCCGTAGAGCACGGTGTTGCCGACGATGACGTTCTCCTCGGGAACGAAGGCTGTGCCCGCGGGCGGCCGGATCGCGATCGTGCCGCCGGAGAGACCCTTGCCCGCGTAGTCGTTCGAGTCGCCCCAGAGCAGGAGCTCGACGCCGCGCGCGAGCCACGCACCGAACGACTGGCCGGCGGAGCCGCGCAGGGTGAATCGGATCGAGCCGGGGGCAAGCCCGTCGGCGCCGTGGCGCTTCGCGATCTCGTGCGAGAGCAGGCCTCCGACGGTCCGGTTGACGTTGCGGATCGCGAACTCGCCTTCGACGGCCGCGCCGTCCTCGAGCGCCGGGCGGGCGGCCTCGATCAGCTGCCAGTCGAGGGCGTCCTCGAGCGGCGAGACCTGCGCCGTCGTGCGGCGGCGCGGCGCGTCGGCGGGCACGGCCGGAGCGCTGAGGACGTTCGAGAGATCGATGCCGCGCTCCTGCCAGTACGAGATCGCGGTGTCCGGCTCGAGCAGGTCGACACGACCGACGAGATCCTGGAAGCGGGCGATCCCGAGCTGCGCCATGATCCGGCGCACCTCTTCGGCGATGAAGAAGAAGAAGTTCACGACATGCTCGGGCTGCCCCTTGAAGCGGCGCCGGAGCTCGGGATCCTGGGTCGCGATCCCGACCGGGCACGTGTTGAGATGACAGGCGCGCATCATGATGCAGCCGGTCGCGATGAGCGGCGCCGTCGCGAAGCCCATCTCGTCGGCGCCGAGGAGCGCTGCGACGACGACCTCCCGCCCCGTTTTGATCTGGCCGTCGGTCTGCACCCAGATACGCGAGCGCAGGTCATTGAGGACGAGTGTCTGCTGCGTCTCGGCGAGGCCGATCTCCCAGGGGATGCCGGCGAACAGGATCGACGAGAGCGGCGAGGCGCCGGTGCCGCCGTCGTGGCCGGAGATGAGGACGTGGTCGGCGTTGGCCTTGGCGACGCCGGCGGCAACCGTGCCGACCCCGACCTCGGCGACGAGCTTCACCGAGATCCGCGCGGTCGGGTTCGCGCAGCGCAGGTCGTAGATGAGCTGCTTCAGATCCTCGATCGAGTAGATGTCGTGGTGCGGCGGCGGCGAGATCAGGCCGACGCCGGGCGTCGTCATCCGGACGCTCGCGATGTAGCGGTCGACCTTGTGGCCGGGCAGCTGCCCGCCTTCGCCGGGCTTCGCGCCCTGCGCCATCTTGATCTGGAGCTCATCGGCGTTCGTGAGGTAGTTGATGTTGACGCCGAAGCGGCCCGAGGCGACCTGCTTGATCGCCGAGCGGCGCCGGTCGCCGTTCGCGTCGGCCACGAACCGGCTCGGGTCCTCCCCGCCCTCGCCCGTGTTCGACTTGCCGCCGATGCGGTTCATCGCGATCGCGAGGGTCTCGTGCGCCTCACGCGAGATCGAGCCGAGCGACATCGCGCCGGTGACGAAGCGCTTGACGATCTCCGACGCGGGCTCCACGTCCTCGAGCGGGATGCCGCCGTCCTCCGCGTAGCGGAACGAGAGCAGGCCGCGGATCGTGCGCTGCCGGGCGCTCTCGTCGTTCACGGTGCGCGAGTACTCCTCGAACGTCTCCCACCCGCCGCTCCGGACCGCGTGCTGGAGCAGCGCGATCGACTCGGGGTTCCACTGGTGGTGCTCGCCGTCGCGGCGCCACGCATAGAGTCCGACGACGGGCAGGAGCTCGTCCGACCGGCCGGCGTACGCCCGCCCGTGCCGCGCGAGCGCCTCCTCCGCGAGCGTCGTGATCCCGACGCCGCCGATGCGCGAGGCGGTGCCCGTGAAATGCCGCTCGACGAGCTCGGGAGCGAGCCCGACCGCCTCGAAGATCTGCGCACCGCAGTACGACGGCATCGTCGAGATCCCCATCTTGGACATCGTCTTGAGCAGGCCTTTCGCGATGCCCTTGACGGTCCGTTGCTGCGCCACCTCGACGGTCATCCCCTCGGGGAGGCGTCCCTGCTCGACGAGGTCGGCGATCGTCTCGAGCATGAGGTACGGATTGACCGCAGCGGCGCCGTAGCCGACGAGCGTCGCGACGCTGTGGACGCTCCGCGGCTCGCCCGACTCGACGACGAGGCCCGCCTGGAGGCGCGTCCCTACGCGGACGAGATGGTGATGGACGGCCGCGACGGCCAGGAGCGCCGGAATCGCGACCCGGTCGGGGCCGAGCGCGCGATCGGAGAGGATGAGGATGTTCGTGCCGTCCGCCAGCGCGGCGTCCGCCTCGGCGAACAGCTCGTCGAGGCGGCGCTCCATCCCGCCGGCGCCGTCGGCGACCGCCCAGGTGGTGTCGAGCGTGCGCGCCTTGAAGATCGCCGAGCGCACCTGGCGGAGCTGCTCGAGCTGTGCGTCGAGCAGGATCGGGTTGTCGATCACGAGCTGGCGGGCATGGGCGGGCGTCTCCGCGAGGAGGTTGTGCTCCGAGCCGACGCTCTGCGAGACGCTCATGACGACGGCCTCGCGGATCGAGTCGATCGGAGGGTTCGTCACCTGCGCGAAGAGCTGCTTGAAGTACGAGTAGATGAGCGCCTTGCGGTCGGACAGGACCGCCAGCGACGAGTCGTTGCCCATCGAGCCGACCGCCTCCTCGGCGTTGCGCGCGAGCGGGGCGAGGATGACCTTCATGTCCTCCTGGCCGAAGCCGAACGCGATCTGGCGCTGGCGCAGCGGCTCGGTCGGCTGCTCGCGAGGCTCGGGCTCGGGCAGGTCGGCGAGTCGCACCACCTCGTTCGCGTACCACTCGGCGTACGGCTGCTGGGTCGAGATCTCCGCCTTGACCACGGCGTCGTCGACGATCTGGCCGCGGTCGAGATCGACGAGGAAGAGCTTGCCGGGCTGGAGCCGCCCCTTGCGGACGACGTTCTCCGGCGCCTCGTCGAGCACGCCCGTCTCCGAGGCGAGCACCACCCAGCCGTCGGACGTCTCGTACCAGCGGCCCGGCCGCAGGCCGTTGCGGTCGAGGGTGGCGCCGATCACGCGACCGTCGGTGAACGCCACCGCGGCGGGGCCGTCCCACGCCTCCATGAGGCACTGGTGATACGCGTAGAAGCCGACGAGCTCGGGCGGCAGGTCGGTCCGTCCCTGGTAGGCCTCGGGGATCATCATCATGATCGCGTGCGGGAGCGACCGGCCTCCGAGCACGAGGAGCTCGAGGACGTTGTCGAACGTCGCCGAGTCGGAGCCGCCCGGACGGACGACCGGGAGGATCTTCTCGAGGTCGTCGCCGAACAGCTCGGAGGCGAGCTGCGACTCGCGGGCCTTCATCCAGTTGACGTTGCCGCGGAGGGTGTTGATCTCGCCGTTGTGGGCGATGTACCTGTACGGGTGCGCGAGCTCCCAGCTCGGGAACGTGTTCGTCGAGTAGCGCGAGTGGACGAGCACGACTGCGGAGGCGATCCGCTCGTCCTCGAGGTCGGGGTAGTACCCCGGCAGCTGAGGCGCGCTCAGCATCCCCTTGTAGACAACCGTGCGCGACGAGAAGCTCGGAATCGCGAGGTCGAACCCGGCTGCGAGCTCGACGCGGCGCCGGATGACGTAGAGCTTGCGCTCGAAGGCGTCCTGGTCGCGCTCCCACTCGGGCCCGGCGGCGACGAAGAGCTGGCGTACGAGCGGTGCCGCTGCGCCTGCCACGCGGCCGACGTGCGCCGCGTTCACCGGCACGTCACGCCACGCGACGACCTTCTGGCCTTCGGCAACGGTCATCTCCTCGAGCAGCCGTTCGAGCTCGGCGACGCGCACGGGGTCGTCCGCCGGCAGGAAGCAGACGGCGACGCCGTAGCGGCCGGCAGGCGGCAGCTCCGCGTCGACGACGGCGCGGAAGAACGCGTCGGGGATCTGCAGCAGGGCGCCGGCGCCGTCACCGGTGTCCTTGTCCGCACCCGCCGCGCCACGGTGCTCGAGGTTCGCCAGCGCCGTCAGCGCGCGCTGAACCGCCTCGTGCGAAGGCGTCCCGTCCAGCCGCGCGACGAAGGCGACGCCGCAGGCGTCGTGCTCGTACACGGGGTCGTATAGACCGTTCTTCGTGGGATGTCTACGGATGGTCACCAGGCCGCCTGCGGTCTAGGGAAGGTCTCCGCCTGTGTGGGATGAGCTAGCCGGGGCGGCGGAAGAGAGCCGGCTAGCGCGACTGCGGGCGCGCGGTAACGCTGGCGTTGGACGCCGTGGAGTGCTTCGACTTCGCGCGCGCGATGACCATCCGCTTCAAAGAGTAAAGCAAGCTCGGCGGATCGGCAAGAAAAAGCATCGCCCCGAAGCGGGCCGTAGGATCGACGGCGATGGTCGGACCGACTCCTGCCTCCTGGGCGATCGCCGCCGAGAAGGCGAAAGCGTTCGAGCTCATCCCCGGCTTCTGGCAGCTGCGGCTGCCGCTGCCGTGGGAGGGGATCTCGGCGGTGAACGCGTTCGTCTGCGGACATCCGGACGGCGGGGCGATCCTCTTCGACTGCGGCAGCGCGGGAGACCCGTCGCACTGGGAGGCGCTGAGGCTCTCGCTCGCCCAGGCCGGGTACGCCGTCGCCGACGTGCGCCAGGTCGTGCTCACGCACTACCACTCCGATCACGTCGGCCTGCTCGAGCGGCTCATCGCGGAGAGCGGGTGCGACGTGCTGGGACACCCCGCGATCGAGGCCTTCACCGACGGGGCCAACGACCCGGACACGATCTCCGCTCTGCGGGCCGGCCGGGCCCGGCTCGAGGGCGCGCCGCCCGACATCTGCGCCGCGAGCGCCAACATGGGCGAGGAGCTGCTGGCGATCATGTCGCCGATCCCGCCGAACGTCCTCATCGGCGACGGGGACGTCATCCCCTCCGCGCTCGGCCCGTGGAACGTCATCTCCACGCCGGGCCACGCCCCGAGCCACCTCTGCTTCCACCAGCCGGACACCGGCATCCTCAACCTCGCCGACCTGCTGGCCGCGAACTTCTACCCGTACTTCGACTACGGCTACACGTTCGACAGCGTCGGCGAGTACTTCCTCTCCCTCGAGCGGATCGAGACGGTCGACCCGGTGAACCTCGCCGTCCTCGGCCACGGCCGCCCGCTGACGGACTTCCCGGGAGCGGTGCAGGCGTGGCGCCTCGAATTCCGTCGTCGCATCGACGCGGTCGCCGCCGAGGTCGCCGCCGGCGCGACGAACGCGTGGGAGATCACCACCCGCCTGTACGACACCGAGGCGCAGGGCGACATGGCGTCGCTCGACCTCGCCGAGGTGATCGCGTACCTCCGCCATCTGCGGCTCTCGGGCCGCCTGGTCCGACGGACGCTCACGGACGGCTCGTTCCGGTACCACCTGCCGGCGTAGGGCCGAGCGGCTATGGCGCGGGAATCACGAGCAGGTCGACGGCACGCACGCCGCGGCCCTCGGGCAGAACGATCAGCGGGTTGATGTCGATCGCCTCGAGCTCGGCCGCGTGCGCGGCGACGAACCTCGAGAGCCCGGCGATCGCCTCGGCCGCGGCCGCGATGTCCGCGGGCGGCGCGCCCCGGAAGCCCGCAAGGAGCTCGGCCGCGCGCAGCTCGCCGAGCAGCTCGCGCGCCTCGTCCGCCGAGATCGGCGCCGGCCGCAGCGCAGCGTCCCTGGCGACCTCGGCGAGCACGCCGCCGGCGCCGACGACCACGACCGGCCCGAACTGCGGGTCGATCCTCGCGCCGAGGATCAGCTCGACCCCGCCGACGACCTGCTCCTGGACGAGCACGCCCGCCGGCTCGGCGCCGCCGAGGTGCTCGCGGGCGCGCTCCCGTACGCGGGCAAATGCTGCTACCACCGCGTCGCGGTCGCCGACGCCGGTCACGACGGCGCCGACCTCCGTGCGGTGGAGGATCCGCTCGTCGGCGACCTTGAGCACCACCGGGTAGCCGATCGCGTCGGCGAGGTCGGCGGCGGCCTCGGCCGAGGCGACGACGCCCTCCTGCGGGACGGCGATGCCGGAGGCGGCCAAGACGTCGTCGAGGCCTCCCGCGTTCAACCTGGGGTCAGACACGGGTCTGACCCCATTGCGGGCCGCGCGGCGCTCGAGCAGCTCGGCGTGTCGGCACAACCGGTCGAGGCCGACGAAGACGTCCTGCAGCGAGCCGAAGACCGGCACGCCGTACTCGGTCCACACGGCGGCTTCCTCCGCGCGCTCGACGACGCCGTCCATCGCGTAGACGACGAGCGGCGTCGCGCCGGCGGCACCGGACGAAACGGAGAGGCCGTGGGCAGCGCGCTCGCCGATCGTGCCCGTCAGGTGCTTGCGCGCGTAGACGACGGCGCCGATCTCGGGCTGCTTCGCGAAGACGTCGTACACGTCGGCCGCGAGCTGTGGAGCCGTCGCGATCTCGCCCGTCGTGTCGCACGGATTGAACGCGCCGCCGAATGAGAGCTTGGCGTTGATCTCCGCCTCAGCCTGGGTCGAGATCGCCGGCACGTCGAGCCCGAGCGCCACCGCCTTGTCGGCGACGATGCTTGCGCCGCCGCCCGAGACCGAGATGATTCCGACCCCCCTTCCGCGGGGTCGCCTGCCTGTGACGACGAGCTTCGCGATCGCGACGAGCTCGCTCGGCTCGGACACGCGCAGCACCGCGTCGGCGGCGAAGACCGCGTCGTAGACCGCGTCGTCTCCCGCGAGCGCGCCCGTGTGGGCGGCGGTGCGCCGAGCGGCCTGCTCGGAAGCGCCCACCTTGATGAGCGCGATCGGCTTGCCGAGATCCGCAGCGAGCGCGGCGGCTGCGCGGAAGTCGTCCGGCCGGCGGATCGACTCGATGAACGCCAGCACGACCTCGACCTCCGGGTCCTGGACGACGAAGGACAGGTAGTCGGCGATCCCGAGATCGCACTCGTTCCCGGTGGAGATCGCGTACCGGCAGCCGACCCCCTCGTTCTTGAGCCGCCCGATGATCGACGCGGCGGTCGCTCCGCTCTGCGCGACGATCGCGACCGGCCCGAGCGGCAGGCCCTCGCCGAGAATCGGCTGGATCGACGCGACCACTCCACTGCCGAAGCACGCGAGGCCGTCGGTGTTCGGCCCGACGATCCGCGCTCCGTGCTCGCGTGCCGCGGCGGCGAGCTCGGCCTCCAGCGCGGCGCCCTCTGGCCCCGCCTCCGAGAACCCCTGGGCGGCCACGACGATCACGCGCGTGCCGGCCTCCGCGCAGGCGCGCGCCGTCTCGGGAACGCGCTCGGCGGCGACGACGAGGATGGCGACGTCGACCGGGCCCGGCAGCGAGCCGATGTCGGGGTAGCACTTGACGCCCTCGATCTCGTCGCGGTTCGGGTTGACCGGGTAGATCGCACCCTGGAAGCCGAGGCGCTTGAGCAGCTCGAGCGGCCACCAGCTCGGCGTGAACGGCTTCGTCGAGGCGCCGACGATCGCGACCGAGCGCGCGGCCGCGAGCGCGCGGATGTCCTCCTCGGCGCCGGTGACCGACCGAAGCTCGTTCACTCGCCGGAGAGCGCGGCGAGTCGTTCCATCGCCTCGCCGTACTCCAGAACTATGCGGTAGATGATCTCATGTACCGGTCTCACGCTCGTGATCTGGCCGACGACCTCGCCGATCGGCACGGCCATCACCTCGGACATGCGCGCGTTGAAGATCCGGTGCTGCGCCTTCGCGACGAGCAGGCGTTGCAGCGGGGTCGGCAGCGGGTCGGGTGCGTCCGGCTCCTCCCACGCGCTGTTCCATTTGTCGCGGAGGAAGCGCGTCGGCTTGCCGCTCCAGGATCGCGTCTCGATCGTGTCGTGCGACCCCGCGTCGATCACCCGTTGCGTCTGCTCGGGCAGGAACTCGCTCTCGGCGCACGCGACCCAGAGCGAGCCGGTCCAGACGCCCTCGGCCCCGAGCGCGAAGGCGGCGGCGATCTGCCGTCCGTTCGCGATCCCGCCCGCCGCGAGCACCGGCACGGGCGCGACGGCGTCGACGACCTCGGGGACGAGCACCATCGTGGAGATGTGGCTGTTGTGGCCCGCTCCCTCGTGACCGGCTGCGACGACGAAGTCCGCACCCGCCTCGACGTGCTTCTGCGCGTGCCGTCCGGCGCCGACCATGCCGCCGACGAGGATCCCCCGCGCATGCGCACGCTCGATCAGCTCGGGCGGCGCGGGGCCGAGCGCCGAGACCATCACCTTGACGTTGTGCTCGAAGGCGACCTCGAGGCTCCGCAGGCCGATGTCGGGCGCGCCGCGGAACTCGATCGAGCCGAAGATCCCGGTCGGCGGGGCCGCGTTCTCGGGCAGCGGCGGAATGTGGAACCGCTCCTCGAGCCCGGCGACGAACCGGCGGTGCTCGTCGGGGATCAGCCGCTCGAGCTCCTCCTGCGAGCCCTCGACGAACTTCGCGGCCATGAGGACGTTGATCCCGTACGGGAGATCGCCGAGCTCCGCGTCGAGCCACTCGAGCTCGAGCTTCAGCTCCTCGGGGGTGATCGTCGCCGCGCCGAGCACGCCGAGACCTCCCGCCTTGCTCACGGCTGCGACGACGTCGCGGCAGTGGCTGAACGCGAAGATCGGCACGTCGATGCCGAACATGTCGCAGACACGCGTTCTCACGGCTCTATCTTCGCGGATCGGCGGAGCGAACGCCGAGCGCGGCGTCGACCGCGCGTACACCCTCGCCGCGCTCGAGCACGATCACGGGGTTCACGTCGCATGAGCCGAGCCAGTCGCGCGCGCCGTCGACGAACGCCGCGAAGGCCTCGAGGGCATCGACGAGCGCGGGCACGTCCGGGCGGCGGCCCCGCAGCCCTTCGAGCACCGGTCGCACGCGCAGCCCGTCGACGGCCGCCTCGAGCTCGGCCCGCGTGGCCGGGACGGCGACGAAGCGCACATCCGGCTCGTGCTCGGCCAGGAGGCCGCCGGCGCCGACCATGACGACCGGACCGAAGGCCGGATCGACGAGACCGCCGAAGACGATCTCGACTCCCTCGAGCTGCCGCTGGACGAGATACCCGCGCGTCGACCTGCCGGCGCGATCGAGCTCGTCGAGGGCGGCCTCGAGCTCCTCCTCGGTGCGAATCCCGAGCCGAACGAGACCCGCGTCGCTCTTGTGGACGACCCCCTCGGCGAGGAGCTTGCAGACGGCCGGGGCGCCCAGGTGGGCAAACGCCTCGCGCGCCGCAGGGCGATCGGCGCAGAGAGCCTCCTCCACCATCGGAACGCCCGCGGCGGCGAGCAGGAGCTTCCCGTCGTGCTCGTCGAGCAATCCGGGCGCCGGTGCCGCCGCCGGCTGGACGCGCGTCCGGGCCCACGTGCCCACGTGGCTCGTGTCGAGCCAGTAACGGCACAGGTTCGCGAGCGCGGCGACACCCTGGTCGGACGTTTCGAACGCCGTCACGCCCGAGGCGCGCAGGTGCTCCCATGCCCGCTCGGTGTGGTTGCGCGCCGACCACGAGCAGATCACCGCAGGCACATGGGCGGCGGTCGCCGCATCGATGATCACCGGTAGCAGGTGATTCGCGTCGTGCTCGCCCCACGTCTCCGTCACGAGCGCGAGCAGGTCGAAGCCGGGATCGGCGCAGTACGCCTCGAGCGCCGCCCGTGTGTACTCCGGGTTGCCGATGACCTGGCCCGTCGCATCGAAGGGATTACCGGGAACGACGAAGCTCGAAAGCTCGAGGAGTCTCTCGACCGTCTCCTCGGCAGGCGGCGGCAGCTCGAGCCCGAGGGGCCCGGCGCGGTCCGCCACGTAGCTGCTCTCGCCGCCGCTCATCGTGAAGACGCCGAGCCGCCGGCCGCGCGGGCGCGGCAGGACGTCGAAGACGTGCGCGGTGTCGAGCAGCTCGTCGATCGACGATGCCTGGATCACCCCGGCCTGGTCGAAGAGCCCCGTGTAGACGGCGTGCTCGCCGGCGAGGCGACCCGTGTGGCCGGCGACGGCGCGGGCGCCGGCCTCGCTGCTGCCGGCCTTGAGCACGACGACCGGCTTGCGGGCCTCGTGCGCCTTTCGCACCGCACGCAGGAAGCGCTCGCCCTCGGTCACCCGCTCGAGAAAGACGGCGATCACGCGCGTTCGCTCGTCCTCGACGAGCGCCTCGATCACCTCCGCCACCTCGAGGTCCGCCTCGTTGCCGAGCGTGACGAGGCCGCGGACGCCGATCTCGCGGCCCTGCGCGCGGTTGAAGACCGTCACCGCGAGCCCGCCCGAATGGCTCAGGAACGTGACGCCGCCCGGCGTGTAGCGGTACGTGATGTTGTACGTCGGCACGGGGATGTAGCCGTCGACGACGCTGAGAACGCCGAGGCAGTTCGGGCCGAGCACCCGCGAGCCCGACTCGCGCGCGATCCGGGCGAGCTCGCGCTCGGCCTCCCTCCCGCTCTCGCCGAGCTCGCGGAAGCCGGCGGTGCAGACCGAGATCGCCGGAACGCCGCGCTCGGCACACTCACGCACCGCGTCGAGCACGGCCTCCGCCCGCACGAGCACGACGGCGGCGTCGAGCTCGTCGTCGTCGACCGCAGCGAGACTCGGCACCGTCGTACGACCGTCGATCGACTCCCGCGCCGGATTCACGAGATGGACGCGGCCCGTATAGCCCGTGCGCTCGAGGTTGACGGAGGCGCGCCCGGCGAAGCCGGCGGGGTTCGACGACGCGCCGACGATCGCAACGGCGCGCGGGTTGAAGAACCGCTCGAGCAGCCGGGCGTCGAGGGCGGGCGACGAGGGTGCCATCGTCAGTATGAGCGAGGGAGGCCGAGCGAGCAGAGATCGCGCATCCCCTCACGCAGCTCCTCGACGAGCGGAGAGGACGTGAAGTCCATTACGGCAGTGCTTTCATCGCCGGGACGACCTCACGCCCCAGCTCGTCGAGGTAGGCGACGACGTCATCCGGCTCCATGTCGGGCCACTGGGGCCGGACGACGAGCGGGCCGACGGGAAGCTCGCGCGCGATCGCCGTCAGCTGGGCGATGCACTCCTCGGCGGTACCGGCGATCACGTGGTCGGAGACCTGCTCGGCGAACGAGCTCGAGAGCTGCTCGGCGCTCCCCGCCCACGTGCGGTCGCGCTGGGCGTAGGCAACGTACTTCCCGCGCGCGCGCTGCTCGTAGCGCCTCAGGGCGTCCTCTCGGTCCTTGCCGACGGTGACCTCGCGGCGCAGCGGAAACCGCTCGCAGGGCGGCAGCCCCAGCTCGGCGCGCGTCTCCTGGAAGAGCGCGATCCGGCTGCGTACCTCGTCGAGCGGCATCGCGGGCGGGATCGGCCAGGTGTCGCCGAGCCGGGCTGCGCGGCGGACGCCGACGTCCTGCTGTGCGCCGATCCAGACGGGCGGATGCGGCGTCTGGATCGGACGGATGTGCGTCGTCGCTTCCTCCAGCTGCCAGAACTGCCCGGGGTACGTGACGACGTCCTGGGTCCAGAGCGCCCGCATGATCTGGAGGGACTCCTCGAACCGCTTGAACCGCTCCTCGAACGGCACGCCGAGCTGACGGAACTCCTCCTGGCGGTAGCCGATGCCGACGCCGATGCTGAGCCGGCCGTCGGTGACGATGTCGAGCGTCGCGAGATCCTCGGCGAGGATGACGGGGTTCTGCACCGGCACGACGAGAACTGTCGGGACGAGCCGCGTGTCGGCGGTCACCTCGGCGGCGAGCCGCGCGAAGGTCGGAATCGGCTGCAGCCAGCGGTACTCGCCGTACAGCCAGTGCTGCCCCATGCAGATCGTCGTGAAGCCGTTCCGCTGTGCAGCCTCGACCTGGCGCAGGAGATTCCGAAGATGCTCCCGCGGCGGAACCGATGCCTTGACGTCGCCGAGAATGATCCCGACTTCCACCAGACGACCTTAGACTCCCTCGGCAGTGAGTGCAGCGGACATCCTCGGCGCGCCGATCGACTTCGGTCCGGTCCAGCTGGCGAACCGGCTCGTGATCCCGCCGCACACGGTGAACTTCGGCTTCCCCGACGGGATACCCG
>Ga0070667_100003997_pt1 | contig 12487 bp, 8 predicted proteins | sample KBSS33metaG_FD_64659 | JGI IMG/M metagenome (GOLD analysis project Ga0070667, IMG submission 64659) | Switchgrass rhizosphere microbial communities from Kellogg Biological Station, Michigan, USA - KBS S3-3 metaG | ecosystem: Host-associated > Plants > Roots > Rhizosphere > Soil ...
TACAACCAGCCAGTCGCAGCATTTTATCGCCCACCCCGTTTCTGCCGCTCATTACAAAATAATTGTTATTGCGCAGGCCGAAATGAATAATCATAACGCGGGTGGAATCTTTTATATGCAAGGATTGCAGTGAATCGGCAGCAGCTGCAAGACCTGCATTCATTTTTTCCAACACAGCATCAGCGGTTTTCTCCACCTTAAAAAAATTACCCAGCTCTTTCAGCAAAAGCCGCGCACTATCAATGGTATTGGCACCTCCAAAAGCCCTGATGTTCAATCCTGCTTTTGTTATCTGGGGCAATACATTTTCAGGGCTGATATCATTACTGTGTATCACCAAATCAGGGTTCATGGCAATGATGCTTTCAGGGCTTAATGCCCGGTGATAGCCCACTGTCTTCAGCAGCTTTGCACTGTCGGGATAGGTACTGCTCAGATCAACCGCAACAATATCATGCCCCTTCCCCAAAGCAAATACCATTTCCGTCAACTGTTTGGAAAGACAAACAATGCGCATCTCTTTTGTGCCATCGATCTCCCTGTTACCAAATCGTCCACAGGATGCCAATGCGATTGTCAGTACCCATACATTGTAAATAATTCTTTTCATGTTGATTTTTATCAAAGGGGATGCCAAGGCATCCCCTGGATTTTAAAAGTTATATTTTAAATTGATGCCGCCATAGTAGTTTGCCTTCACAGGCGCAACAATGTAAGCATCGGGTATTTGATTAACAAAAACCATCAAAGGGTATTTAGTATTGGTTATATTATTCACACCAAAATATGCTTCTATATCGAAATGCTTCGAAAAACTTGCCAGGTAACCCATCTTTGCATTCAGTAAACTATAACTGGTTGTACTTTGCAATCCATCGGATGTGATGGGCATTCCATCTTTATAGAGGTAATTCAGGTTGGCATAAAGACCGATTCTTGTATTTACATCAACGCCGGCATTGGCTAATACTTTAGCAACCCCCGCTACTGAATGACCGCTGTAATCTGTCACCAGTACCGAATCTTTTACAGGTGTTGAAATTGTTTTGCCAACGGTTTGAAAGGTATATTTCTTATACTTAAAATCAGAATAAGTAATGTTGGCAAAGGGCGCTATTGATGTAAAAAAACCGGTCGATGATTCATACGCTGTAAACTTTACCAGCGCTTCAATGCCTTTATCATCCTGTTTACCTCCATTTACCACATAAGTAAACAGCGTGGTGGTATTGTTGTATGGCACGGCTACCGCTGTCATTTTATTGGAGAATATTGCATCAAACAAAGCCAGCTGATAGGTCAGTTTTCCGTTGAGCAAAGCACCCTTTGTACCAATCTCGAACTGGTTACCCACCTCAGGCTTCAGTGAACGGTTTACAATACCTGATTGGGCTGTACCCAGCGTTGAATAGGGTATAAAAAAATAAGAACTCACCGGTGCTTTATACGCTTTGCTGTAAGATATATAGGCAGAAAATTGTTTACTGAATACTTTATTAATGGCAACACGGGGCGACACCATGCCCTTGTAAGAAGTATCATATCTCCTGGTGCGGTTAGGCGTGGTGGATACATAGAACCTGTCGTCGAGACCAATTTTCATATTGCTTATACCAATGCCGGCAGTAATTGAAAAATCCTGCGGTAATGCCAGGGTCCATTCGGTAAACAACGACGTGGTGGCGGTAGTAGTATATACATTGGAAGTGCCCGCACCAATAATCCAGTACAAGGGATTGCCATAGGTCCAGATGCTGTTCGTGTCTAACGGATTCTTTACCATTCCGTATCCAATGGTTTGTGCGTTTTGCCGCTGTGTTTCTACGCCTGTAATGCCGCTTACACTTATATGTTCACCCAAAGAAAACCTGGTATCAAAAGTTGATCGCAGGCCAAAATTGGTAGCAGATTTATCGGTCCACCCCCCTGCCGAACTCGCGTTGCTGTTAAAGCTCGTACCGAAAACAGTAGTGGTATTGGCAAGATTGCTGTTAAAAATATAGGTATGGCTTAAACCCGCCCTTGTAGTATACACGGCGCTGTGGCCATTTCTTTTTATATATTCGATATTGCCGGAGAAATCGCCTGCATTGTATTGCGCAATGGTTAACTCACCGCTTCTTTCATCGTAGCTATTGCTGTATCCAAAATAAGCGCTGACAGATTGTTTGGGATTGATCAGAAAATCGCCCGCAACATTTATAAAGTCTTTACGCGAGGCATTATGGATGGTAAAGCCGTCTGATTTCTGGTGACCGTAATTAATTAAAAGGGATGAATGTTCGCCACCCATTTGAAAATGCGTAGTATAGCGTTGCAATCCATAATTGCCAATCAGCACATCCTGGCCTACTGAAGTTTTTCCTGGAGCGGGTTTAATCGTTTTAAGATTCACCGCCCCGGCAATCGCCAGTCCGTATAGTGTTCCGGCCGGCCCCTTGGTAACTTCCACATTGCCTATTGAACCGAAATCAATATCGTCGAGCGTTGTAATCCCTTCTGCATCTGTCACGGGTATTCCGTTGAGGTATACCTTGTATCCCTGTCCATCAAAATTACTGCTGATACCTCTTGGGCCACGGGATCCATTTCCATAACCACGGATATTGATTTGCTGGCCCGATGATACTGCGCGCCGGTTCATGGTTACGCCGGGCACATTGCCATTGAGGGCGTCATCGAGAAACAAACCCGTTCCGCGTTTCAATTCCAGGGCTGTCAATTTCGTAATAGATGAAGGCTGGTAAAGAATGGACTTGTTGGCATTAGAAATGGCGGTTATTTCTACCTCGTCCAGGTTTTTATTGGCCGCCACCAGTCCGATCCTGAGTTCATCATCACAATTTTTAATAAATTCCTTATGTGTTTCATAACCAATATAGGATACCGTAACAGCGTTTACAGCATTGCAGTCAACAGAAAATAAACCATCTTTATCGGTGAAGCCGGCATTTCTGCCCTGAAAGCTGATGGTGGCACCCGCCAGTGGGTTATTGGTCTTTGCATCGAAAACTTTTCCCTTAATCTTTTTTTGTGCAAACATGGTAACAGATACAATAGATATAAATAACGTAGTAAGTACGATACGTTTCATGCCGATATGTTTAGATAAAATAAAATAATGAAATAACAGCGGCAACCGGCGAAGACCCGGGCAACTGGTATTCAGTAAAACAGGATGTTTACAGGAGACCGCGGGGTGGCGGAACTTGAATAGTATGGGGCTGGTCGGCCAGTGCTACAGTATAACAGATGCGAACCGGTGCGCGGCGGGGCGTAAATGATAGGCAGCCTACAGGTTCCGGAAAGAAAATATCGTACAGCAATTTAAAACCCGGCACCGGATGCTGGCGGCTATCATGTTGCTGATTGGTTGCTGTGATATCATTGATCTGCTGCAGTAGTTGATTTTCCAAGTTGTCATTTACACACAGCAAAATGGTTTTCCCGTTAACCGTTTTGGTTCTGACCACATCATACATCATACCCCTGAAGGAAAATTCTTTGCCTTCTTCCTCCCAACTGATATTTTTTTCATTGCCCGGTAACACAACAGCTTCGAAAGCGGAATCGGGGGTTTCGCTCCATATTCTTTCTTTCATAGCCTGTTTTAACCGGTACTGGGCTATTTTGCCGCTGACATAATAGCCCAACTGGCCATACAACAGGATAAACAGGAACCCTATAATTGATAACTGCTTCAGCTATTTTGGTTTAAACGCAAATATAACAATATCGCATCATTGAAAAATGCAATTCAAATGCTGTGCGCGACTGTATAGGAAAATATTATCATACCATACATGTTGGGATCAATTTTTCCGGGCGAAATAAATTCTAAGCCATTTTTAAAGTATTTTTATTTATCCAACCTGTAAAAACCGGCTCTTCATCATCATTAATCAAGCTGCCGCCGCCGAACCTAAACTTTTTATCAATGAGAATTGCCGCCGCCCTTCATTGCTATGCCGTTCTTGCATGCATACTGTTCTTCAGTACTGTTGCCTTTGCCGACACTACCTGCATCCGGTTCGGTGCCGCCTGGAAATACCTGGATGCCGGCATCGCCGCACCCGCCGACTGGCGCAGTCTTTCTTTTAATGATGCAGGTTGGAAAACAGGCGCTGCTGAATTCGGTTATGGCGCTAAAAGGGAAAGAACCACTATCCGCTTTGGATCCAACCCGGAAAATAAGTACATCACTACCTATTTCAGAAAAAGCATCAGTATCGCCGATATTTCACTTTACAGTACCGTTAGAATAAACGCCTATATAGATGATGGTGCGGTTATTTATGTGAATGGTGCGGAAGTGGCCCGGACGAACATTAAAGGCAATCCTACCGCCTCCACCCTGGCAGCCTATGCGGAAGACAATGGCAATACGCTTTCCGTTTTTGATATTCCTGCTGCAAGTTTTATTAATGGCACCAACACTATTGCTGTGGAGGTTCATCAATCCTCGCCCAACAGTTCTGACCTGGCATTTGACCTCGAAATGCTCCTGCGCACCCGGGGCACCAATGGGTCACAGGCAATGATGGAGCCGGATATTATCCGCGGGCCCTATCTGCAAATGGTGAGTGGCAGCGCCATTACAATAAAATGGACTACCAGCTTTGCAAATTCCACCAGGGTAAAATATGGTTCGGGCGAAAACACACTGTCCAGCACCGTTATAGATCGAAAAAGCACAACCGATCACGAAGTTCGGATCACCGGCCTCAAATCAGATACAAAATATTATTATGCCATCGGTTCCCGCGCATCCATTTTGAAAGGCAGTTACCGTAATTATTTTACCACTTCGCCCCCGACAGATACCAAACGCAAAATAAGGATCGGTGTATTTGGCGATCCTGGAACAGGCAGTGCATTGCAAAAAAGTTCAAGAGACAATTACCTCAAATTAAAAGCAGGTTACAATAATGCAGAGATGGTGATAATGCTGGGCGATAATGCATATAACGCAGGTACGGAAACAGAGCACACCCTCAATTTCTTCAATATCTACAACAATAATATTTTTGATAACCATGTTATTTTCCCGGTGCCAGGCAACCATGAATATGCCAATGATGCTACCAGGGCTGCGGATCACAACATTCCTTACTATAAAATTTTCACTGTACCGGCGCATGCAGAGAGCGGCGGCCTGGCATCAGGCACTCCACATTATTACTCTTATGATTATGGAAATATTCATTTCATCATGCTTGATTCTTATGGTATCGATGGCGGCAGCCATTTATACGATGATACCACTAATGGCCAGCAGGCTTTGTGGCTGAAAGCCGACCTTGCGGCCAATGCGGGAAAACATAAATGGACCATCGCCTGTTTGCACCATCCGCCTTATACCAATGGATCCCATATTTCTGATGTTGAAAATGATTTGATCGCTATCAGGCGAAAAATAACGCCCATCCTTGAGCGCTTTGGCGTAGATGTGGTACTGGCCGGCCATAGTCATGTATATGAAAGGAGTTATCTCATTAAAGATCATATCGGGTTCTCCGATGCTTTTAACAAAGGCTCCATTCCCGGCGGGGTAGCGGTAAGCCTTTCCAGCGCACGCTATGATGGCTCAGAACCCAACCGGCATGCCTCCGCCGATTCAGGCGTTGCGAATGCTGTCTGTCCCTATTTTACCATTGATAGTGTATACAAGCATGGAACGGTATATGTTGTAGCTGGCTCTGCCGGCCAAATCAATGCTAATAACAGCAATAGTTACCCGCTTTTTTATACCCGTAACCAGGCCGCATCCAAAGGCGGCGAGTCCGGCGCGCTTTATCTTGAAATACAGGATAACCGGCTGGATGCAAAATTCGTGGGCAATAGCGGTACCATCAGAGACCAGTTCACAATTATGAAAGGAGTTAATAAAAACATTGTTATCAATGCTGCCCTGAATAAACCTGTGGTGTTGGCAGCTTCCTGGATTGGTGGTTATAACTGGACAGGCGATCAAACCCAGCCCTTGCCCACCAGCCCCGGTAATGCCCGCAATATTACCATAACGCCCAGGGCAGCCGGCCATTTTACCTACTATGTAAATGATAGCCTGGCGCCTGCAACTACCTGTATAGCGGATACCTTCACCCTGCAGGTGACCTCTTCTGTGGCAGCCGCTGTTATAAAGTATGATGCGCTGCAGCAAAATGATAAAGTGCTGGTTCAATGGGCAACGCGGGAAGCAATCGATGCCGACTACTTTACGATCGAGCGTTCCGCCGACGGGCAGGACTTCGACATGATCATGGAAATAAGCGGAAATGGCAATGCAATGCATTCAAACGTATACGAGTTTACAGATAACCATCCCCTGAAAGGCATTGGCTATTATAGGTTGATAGCTACAGATGCACATGAAACCAGGCATATCATCGGCACACGCAAAATAATTTACGCACCGGTTGCTGCATCGCATGGCCTCGAAAACACAGCAACCAGTAAAACGGAATAACCAACCGCTTTCCGTTATGATCAAAGAGCTATTATATGAGATCAACCTGCTGCATTGTAATATTGATCGTTGGCTGCATCGGTTTTGCCGCATTTGTGGGCCAACGGACTAGCAGCCCCGGGGAAAGAATAATTGATTATTACAAAAAAAGCTTCCGGCATTTACAACAAACCTTATCAATGCTCAGGACCGCCGTGGAGGCCGGCGGGGATAGTACAGTGGTACGCGAAGATTTCTTACAGGCCAGGCTGGCCTATAAACAACTTGAGCCGATACTGGAATATTATTTTGAGGGCGATGCAAAATATTTTAACGGGCTGGCTGTAGATTTTGTTGAAGAAGAAGATCCGGCCGCTCACCAGGAGCCACAGGGCTTTCAAATGATAGAAACTTTTCTCTACCCGGTATATAATGCCGGCAAAAAAAGTGATCTGCTTGCTTATATAAAAAAATTAGAGATAGTTGCCAATGGCCTCGGCAATAACTATACCCTCTTTGTTCCCGGCGAATATGTACCCGATGCTATAATGGAAGAGCTATACCGGGTATTGGCGCTGGGCATCACCGGCTTTGATTCTCCGCTCGCAAAATTGTCTCTTATTGAAACCCATTCGGCCCTTGGTAGCATTACATCTATAATGGAATTATACCGGGAAGAATGGCAACCCCGGCAAGCTCCCGCCTATGCCGCTGCTATGCAATTGCTGCAGCAGGCACGGAGGTATGTGGAAACGCATCCCGATTTTTATACGTTTAACCGGATGGCATTCATGTTGTCATTCTTAAATCCTTTGTGCGAAACCTTTGCCCGCATTAAAGCCGCCACCGGAAACAAAGAGAATCAATTGCATTATTGCCTTATAAAAAAAAGGGGCAGCGTTTTCAAAAGAACCAGCCTTGATATTAATCGTTACCAGTACGATGATAACATGAGCAAAGACCGTGCGGCGCTTGGAAAAAAATTATTTTATGAACCCCTGCTATCCGCCAACGGCAAACGCTCCTGTGCCAGTTGTCATCAGCCCGGTAAAGCATTTACAGACGGGGTTCCAAAAGCATTGCAGATAGACGGGCATAGTACTTTGCCGCGCAATACACCCGTTCTGTGGAATGCATCGCTACAGATGAACCTGTTTTATGATAGCCGCCATGTATTGCTGCAAGACGTAGTGCTGGAAGTACTGGCCAATGAAAAAGAAATGAACAGCAGCGCCGCGGAAGCCATAAAAAAAATACAGCATTCCGTTAAGTATCAACAATTGTTCAGGCAGGCGTATGATGGAACTGCCAATTCCATCACAGAAAAAAACATAGCCGATGCCCTGGCTATGTATCTCAGAACTTTAATCAGCTACAACTCAAGGTTCGATAAATATATACGGGGCGAAGAAGATAAAATGAATGCAGATGAAATAAAAGGATTCAATCTTTTTATGGGAAAGGCAGGATGTGGCACCTGCCACTATGCGCCCCTGTTCAACGGCTCTAAACCGCCCACTTACTATTACCAGGAGTCGGAAGTATTGGGCGTACCTGCCAGACCCGATACCGTGCATCCGCAATTGGATGAAGATCCCGGCAGAATAATTTCTTTGAAAAAAGATTTTTTGGCGCATGCTTTCAAAACACCAACGCTTCGCAATATTGCGCTAACGGCGCCTTATATGCACAATGGCGTTTACAAAACACTGGAAGAAGTCATCGATTTTTATAACCGCGGTGGTGGCCGGGGCCTGGGCCTCCCGGTGCCTAACCAAACACTGCCGGCGGAGAAATTACAGCTTACTGCAAAGGAAAAATGGCAACTGAAAGCTTTCCTGCTAACCTTAACCGATACTTCGGCAGCTCATTAAAGACCTTCTTTCTGGCTGTCATGCTGCTCAAAATTAACTTAGTTTATTAACCCCATCATTGTAACTTTGGCAACATTGAAAAAATAAACGTATGCAGCAACCAGGCCCCGCACATGCAAGACCCGTTATTGGCATCTCCTGCGGAGATATCAATGGCATTGGCATAGAACTGATCATTAAATCGCTAACGGATACGCGCCTGCTGGAGGTGTGCACGCCGGTTGTTTTCGCTTCCAACAAGGCAATTAATTTCTACCGCAAATCAATACCCGATTTTAATTTTAATTACCAGAACAGCAAAGAGTTGAACCGTGTGAATGCAAAACAGGTAACTGTTCTCAATTGCTGGGAAGAGGAAATTGCCATCAACCCCGGCACCCTGAACGAAACCGGCGGCATTTATGGTATCAGATCACTAACGGTTGCGGGCAATGCATTAAAAGAAAAAAAGATAGATGGACTGGTTACCGCACCCATTCACAAAAAGAATTCAATTACACCCGATTTTAATTATACCGGCCATACCCCCTACCTGAAAAATTTATTCGGCGCCAAAGATGTTTTAATGTTAATGGTTGCCGAAAATATGAAAGTGGGCCTGGTAACAGAACACCTGCCGGTAAGTGAAGTGGCCAAACACATTACCCGGGAGGCCGTTATTTCCAAACTGGCCATTTTAAAAGATAGCCTGCAAAAAGATTTCGGCATCGATAAACCCAAGATAGCAGTATTGGGCTTAAATCCACATGCCGGCGATGAAGGGCTTGTAGGTAAGGAAGAAGAAGAAATTATTAAACCGGCCATCAAAGATTTTAAGCAGAGCAACAGCAATGTAATTGTATTTGGACCCTATAGCGCCGATGCATTTTTTGCACGCGGGCAGCATGAAAAGTTTGATGCCGTACTGGCTATGTACCACGACCAGGGTCTTATTCCTTTTAAATCACTTGCCCTGGGCGAGGGCATTAATTATACCGCGGGCTTAGCGGGCGTAAGAACTTCTCCTGATCACGGAACTGCTTTTGACATTGCCGGTAAAAACAAGGCCGATGCCACTTCTTTTACCGCTGCCATTTTCGCCTGTGCAGACATCATTAAACAGCGCAAAGAGTTTGAAGAATACCATAAAAACCCATTGAAAAGAATGAAAGATAAATTTCTGGCTGGCGCAGAAGATGAAAAAATTGATATTGAGCTGGAGGGGAATTAGTGCTTAGTTCAAAGTCCTTAGTTCGGAGTCCGTTTGCGTCGTAAAGCGACTAAAAACTCCAGACTAAGAACTCAGAACTCATTTAAAGAAGGAGAATTAGTTCTTTAGTTCAATGGTTCTTGGTTCGGAGTCCGTTTACGACGCAAACGGACTATGGACTCCGGACTAAGAACTCAGAACTCATTTAAATACTTCATCTGCTATTCCCTTATTAATAATATAACTGGTATAGGCAATTTCAATTTTACCACGCTGGCTCTCTTTGGTGCCGTTCTCCTTCTTTTTCTGGCTGCCATCGTCGTAATCAAATGTTACACCTTTGGGCAACTTGTAATCCTGCGTATTGAAAGAAAAAATAATTTTATCCGGCAGGGCATAAGCCGCAAATTTCCCATATTGCATTTCGAGCTCATTGGTACCGCTTTCACGAGTGGTGGTTTTTGCACGCAGTATTAAAAGCCTTGTTTCATCTATATACAATTTTGAAAGCACCACCTCGCCGTTTTCATCCTGCGGCAGAAGCTTTATTACTTTTACCGGCGTGCCGTTGATATTATCCGCACCCGCATCCAACGCCTGGTACTGGCCGCTTAGTAAATTATTCAGGCTAATGCTAACTGTGCCCTTTGGTACCAGCGAAATGCCCTTCTCATTCCTGATCTTTATCTTACCCGGTTTTTTAAAATATACTTTTACCTGGGCTGCCGGCACTTTCATGAAGCTTACATTGGTTTTCATTTCACCGGTGGCTTCGTAATCATTTACCTTGTCTAGTTTGGCTTTTACTTTTTGCACCAGGGCGGCAGCATCCTGTCCATAGCCATTCCCCGTAAAGGCAGTAAGCACCAGAAAGCAACGAAAAATTTTTATCATACCAGCACAATTAACTTAAGATGTCTTTCTTTTTAAATACAACAATGGCCGAACCTGCAAACAAAACAATATATCCCAGTAAAATACCCATACTTCTCAGCACCGCCGGCAGGTTTTCGATGGTACCCGGTATACTTACGCCCTCGGCATCCGCTTTCAAATAGAAAAAGCCTTTCCAGCCCAGCATATGCGATGTGAAAAGATATGGTTTTACCGTCCGATCGTACAGCGGTATCTGCATTTCAGACAAAATAGTAAACACAATTACGATACTAATGGTTGACACGATAGGCCCGATAGAGTTTTCGGCAAAAACAGATAGCATAAAAGCCAGTGCAGCCACCGTGGTAAGGGCAACGGTAGCATAACCGAAAGCAGCCAGGTAACGCCACATAACATCATTGTGGCCAATAATTTCAAGCGTATTGCTGCGGGCCACAATAAGATCATTGGTACCAAAAACAAAAATGCTCAGGACCAGCGATAAAAAAGCCATCCATGCCAGCACCATTGCCGTATAAACAACAGTGGCAAAAAATTTCGCCAGCATCAGTTCTGTACGGCTTACCGGTTTTGATACCAGCAGGCGCAGGGTGCCCATGTTTGCTTCGCCCGCCACTTCATCGCCGGCCACCAGTGCTATCAGCAGCGGTATATGTATCAGCAAAAGATTGAGGATAATAAAGCAAACAAAATATCCGTTCAGGATCGTTGCATAAGGAATATCGAGGGTTTCTTTTAAACTGCCCAGGATAAATTCAATATAGGATTGCCCGTCAAATTTCAATGCAACCTGTACGATAATTACCATTGCAGCAATGGCCCCGAAACTGATATAGGTCCTGGGTTTACGGAATATCTTGAATAATTCAATTTGCAAAAGCTGCCACATGCTGGTTGGTACCTGTTAAGGATAAAAAATATTTTTCGAGCGAGTTGACGGGTGTAAAAGCAGTTACTGCAATATTCATTATCGCCAAATCTTTAAGGAGCTGTGACAGTTGATTTTTATGCAGTTCAAATACGATGTGACCGGCCTGCACATGCTTCAGGTGTGATGCCCATGGGCTTCGGCTTATTATTTCTGCGGCCTCCGTGGTATCTGCGGTTCCTACCTCTACAATGGTTTTGGCAGGATCAAACAATTCGTTTACGCTGCCCTCTATTATTTTTTTGCCCTTGTCGATGATCAGCATGCGGGTCGCAATCTGTTCCATTTCATTCAGCAGGTGCGATGATACCAGCACTGTTTTCTTCAAGTGCCTGCTCAGGTGAAGTATCAGGTTACGCATATCCGCAATGCCCTGGGGGTCTAGCCCGTTAACAGGTTCATCCAGTATAACCAAACTGGGATCGTGTATTAGGGCGATGGCAATTCCCAGGCGCTGTTTCATTCCTTGTGAGTAGGTTCTCACCTTGCTGTCTGCCCTGTCTGCCAGGCCCACCATTTCAAGCTGGTCTATCAATTGCTTTCGCCGGACCCGCATTCCGCTCATTTTCGCAAATAATAAAAGATTTTCATAAGCCGACAGGTATTTATATAAATCCGGGCGTTCAATAACGGCACCCACCTGCCGCAATATCTCTTTCCGGTGTGATCGGAGGTTCATTCCAAACAACTCAATTTCTCCCTCAGAAGGTGAAATCAATGTAAGCAGCATACGGATAGTCGTAGATTTACCAGCACCATTTTGTCCAAGAAAGCCATATACATCGGCCTCCTGTACGCTGAATGACAGATCGGTAACGGCATTGATATCGCGGAACTGTTTGCTGAGATGGGATACGTTGATGACATTCATGACTAAACAATGGATGTAAATTACAGCCTGTTTCAAAACCCTGTCTATAGCTGCTGTTAAAAGCGATAGAATATTTATTGCCGGGGCTGCCTGCGGCTTATAGGTGATCGCTCTAAACAGTCAAATACCATTAAAGTTCTATTCCCAAAGGCCGCAAAAAAAATCCGCACTTTGCTTGCATTCTTCAGTTCCTGTAACTACATTTACTGCCTCATCCTTCGAAAGCCCGCTTCTGCAGCAAATTTACGAGGCCTGCAACCAATTCCCTAAAGACTTAACA
>Ga0070667_100004004_pt1 | contig 12472 bp, 10 predicted proteins | sample KBSS33metaG_FD_64659 | JGI IMG/M metagenome (GOLD analysis project Ga0070667, IMG submission 64659) | Switchgrass rhizosphere microbial communities from Kellogg Biological Station, Michigan, USA - KBS S3-3 metaG | ecosystem: Host-associated > Plants > Roots > Rhizosphere > Soil ...
GCCCACATCGCATAGAGCTCCCACATGTGGCCCAGGTAGCCGAGGTTGGCCAGCCGCACGGCCGGGTCGCGCCAGGCCTGGGTGAACTTCGACAGGTCGAGCCGCGCCGCGCGCTTCATGTGGGGCCCGATGTCGCAGAGCAGCACGGCCAGGCCGGACAAGGCCGCGCAACCCGCCGCCACGGCGTAGACCAGGTGCCAGTCGACCCCGCCGCTGGCCGCCAGCAGGTGCGGGCTGGCCGAGCCGAGGGTCAGCGCGCCGACCAGCAGGCCGATCAGCAGGCCGAGGTCGCCGCGGGCCCAGGTCGCCGCCAGCCGCATGCCGACCGGATAGACCCCGGCCATGCACATGCCCGTGAGAAAGCGCAGGGCGTACACCAGCGGGCCGGTCGGCGGCAGGAAGACCAGCCAGGCGGTGGCGGCCGCGGCCACCAGCGCCGAGCCCATGAACAGGCGGCGCGGATCGAAGCGGTCGGCCAGCGACAGCAGCGCGCTCAGGATGGTGCCGGCGACGAAGCCGGCCTGCAGCGAACTGGTCAGCAGCGCCGCCGCCTGGGCGCTGACCGCCTGGCTCTGCTTGACCGTGGCCACGACCGAGGCCGAGGAGAACCACACCGTCATCGCGCCGACCTCGCAGACCAGCAGGATGGCCAGCGAACGGAACTTGGCGCGGTAGGGGTTCGGCGCCTGATCTCGCATGGCGTGCCTCAGGCCGAGGCCGAACTGCTGCCGCCGAGCCGGTGGTAGCCGCGCCCGAAGTACATCAGGCCGTCGCCGCTGGCGCCGGTTCGCACCGCCTTCACCGCGCACGAGAAGACGGTGTGGGTGCCGACCTCCATCGCCGACATGATCTCGCAGTCGAGCGAGGCCAGCGCATCGCGCAAGGCCGGCGCGCCGGTGGCCAGCACGTCCCATTCGGCCAGGCCGAAGCGCTCGTCGGCACTGATGTGGCGGGTCGCGAAGCGCTCCGCGATAGGCCGCTGCTCGGCCGACAGCACGTTGACGCACAGCGCCCCGGCCTCCTTGAAGGCCGCGTTGTTCTGGCTGCTGCGGTTGATGCAGACCAGCAGGGTCGGCGGCTCGTCGGTCACGCTGCACACGGCCGAGACCGTGCAGCCCACGCGGCCGTCCGCGCCACGGCCGGTGATCACGTTCACGGCGGCGCCGAGGTTGGCCATCGCTTCCCGGTAGCTTTGCTTGTCGAGCATGTCGTCTCCTGGTAGGGAACGCGCGGTGAACGGCTCAGGCCGCGGCGCGACGCCGGTACCGGGCGACCGGATGACTGGCCGGCAGCCGTTCACGGCCGAACAGCTTGCCGCGCAGCGAGCCTTCGGCATAGCGGGTCTTGTAGACGCCGCGCTCCTGCAGCAGCGGCACCACCAGCGCGATGAAGTCGTCGAAGCATTCGGGCACCACGGTGCGCGACAGGTTGAAGCCGTCGACGTCGGCCTCGGTGGTCCAGGCGATCAGCGCGTCGGCCACGCTGTCGGCCGAGCCGACCAGCGGCTGCTGGCGGCTGCCGAGCACCATCTGCTCGAGCAGGCGGCGTCGGGTCCATTGCGGGCCGGCACTGCGTGTCATGGCCTCGACGTTGGAAACGATGGCCTGGCTCTTGCCGGTCTCGATCGGCGCGTCCAGGTCGTACTTGGCGAAATCGATGCCCATCGAGGCCGCGGCATGCGCCAGCGCGGCTTCGGAGCTCACGTAGCGGCGGTATTCGGCGTACTTCTCCTGCGCCTCGGCGTCGGTGCGGCCGGGGACCACGGTGGCGCCGAGGAAGACCTTGATGTCCGCGCCGGCACGCCCGCGCGCGACCGCCTGGCTGCGGATGTCCGCGACGATCTTCTTCACGCCCGGCTTGCTCTGGCCGTTGACGAAGACGCATTCGGCGTGCGTCGCCGCGAAGCGCGAGCCGCGTGTCGACGAGCCGGCCTGGTAGAGCACCGGCGTGCGCTGGGGCGACGGTTCGCTCAGGTGCATGGCGTCGACCTTGTACTGCGGCCCCTGGTGGTGCACCAGGTGCACCCTGGCCGGGTCGGCGTAGATGCCGCGCGCCTTGTCGCGCAGCACGGCGCCGTCTTCCCAGCTGCCCTCCCACAGCTGGTAGACCAGCGACATGTATTCGTCGGCCAGGTCGTAGCGGTCGTCGTGCGCGGTCTGGCCCGTGAGGCCGACGGCGCGCGCGGCGCTGTCGAGGTAGCCGGTGACGATGTTCCAGCCGATCCGCCCACCCGTCAGGTGGTCGAGGGTCGACATCCGGCGAGCGAAGAGATACGGGCTCTCGTAGCTGAGATTGGCGGTCACGCCGAAGCCCAGGTGCCGGGTGGCCGCGGCCATCGCCGGGATCAGCAGGGTCGGGTCGTTGACCGGCACCTGCACCGCGCCGCGCAGCGCCGCATCGGCATTGCCGCCGAGCACGTCGTAGACGCCGACCACGTCGGCGAAGAAGATGCCGTCGAACAGGCCGGCCTCCAGCCTGCGGGCGTAGTCGGTCCAGTAGTGGATGTCCAGATAGCGCGCGGACTGGTCGCGCGGGTGGGTCCACAGGCCCTGCTGGATATGGCCCACGCAGTTCATGTCGAAGGCATTCAAGTGAATCTCGCGGCGCATGTCATCTCCTTTTTTGAGGGTGCCTTGCGGATGCCCTGACCTGGATCAAGCGTCTTGAATCCATCATAGTAGACGATCAACTACTTTGGAAGAACTATTTTTGATCCAATGACCGCTCCATGACCGATGACCCCACCGACGCCATCTCGGCCTCACTGAAGCGAGAACGCAGTGCGCGCGGCTGGTCGCTGGCCGACCTGTCGGTTCGCTCCGGCGTGTCGAAGGCCATGATCAGCAAGATCGAGCGCGGCGAAGCGAGTCCGACGGCGACGGTGCTGGGCAAGCTGTCGGGGGCTTTCGGCATGGCGCTGTCGGCGCTGCTGGCGCTGGCCGAGAAGCAGGGCGAGCGGATCAGCCGGCGCGCGGCCCAGCCGGTCTGGCAGGACCCGGAAACCGGCTACCTGCGGCGCGCCCTCTCACCGGCCGACCACGGCGTGCTCGAGTTGCTGGAGATCGAGTTGCCGGCCAATGTGCGGGTGCCCTACCCGGCCACCGCCTTCGCCTTCCAGCACCAGCAGATCCTGGTCACGCAGGGCAGCCTGGTGTTCCAGGAGGGCGCCGAGGTGCATCAGCTCGAGACCGGCGACTGCCTGCAACTGGGCGTTCCGGCGGATTGCAGTTTCTTCAATCCGGGCCAGCAGGCCTGCAAGTACCTCATTGCGCTGGTGCGGCGCTGACCCGAAGAAAAAGGCCGCTCCCTCGACGAGAGCGGCCTTCGGCCTCGAGGCGTGAACCGGATCAGAACGGAATGTCGTCGTCCATGTCGTCGAAGCCCGACGACGACTTGGCCGGCGCCTGGCGCGGTGCCGGCGCCGGCGCGCGCGGCGCGGCCGCCGGCGGACGCGAATAGCCGCCGCCACCACCGCCGCCGCCCTGCGAGTAGCCGCCGTCGTCGTCGCCGCCACCCGACGGACCGCCCTGGCCCTGGCGGCTGCCCAGCATCTGCATCTGGTCGACGCGGATGTCGGTGGCGTACTTCTCGACGCCGTCCTTGTCGTTGTACTTGCGGGTGCGGATCTGGCCCTCGACGTAGATCTGCGAGCCCTTGCGCAGGTACTGCGCGGCGATCTCGGCCAGCCGGCCGTTGAACACCAGGCGGTGCCACTCGGTGGCCTCGCGCATTTCGCCGCTCTGCTTGTCCTTCCACTTGTCGGTGGTGGCCAGGGTCACGTTGCAGACCTGGTCGCCGCTGGGAAAGGTACGGGTTTCGGGATCGCGTCCCAGGTTGCCGACGAGGATGACTTTGTTGACCGATGCCATGTGCACTGCCCCTGATGAATGGATGGAGGAGAAGGAAAAAGAGAACCGGGGATTGTGCCGCATGCGCCGGCCCGGAGTGCCGCCGCAGAATCGTCCGCCTTGGAAACCGGACGAAACCGCCCGGAGGCCGGGAAAACGCCAAGGACTTATCATGTCCGGTTGCCCAAAATCGACCGCCCCGTGAATCTCCCCCCCGAAGACGCCTACCTCGGCGCCGTGCTGGCGCAGCAGCGCATCAGCATCCGCGGCGCGCGCACGCACAACCTCAAGAACGTCGACCTCGACATTCCGCGCAACAAATTGGTGGTGATCACCGGCCTGTCGGGCTCGGGCAAGTCGAGCCTGGCCTTCGACACGCTCTATGCCGAGGGCCAGCGGCGCTACGTCGAGAGCCTGTCGGCCTATGCGCGGCAGTTCCTGCAGCTGATGGACAAGCCCGACGTCGACATGATCGAGGGCCTGTCGCCGGCGATCAGCATCGAGCAGAAGGCGACCAGCCACAACCCGCGCTCGACCGTCGGCACGGTGACCGAGATCCACGACTACCTGCGCCTCTTGTACGCCCGCGCCGGCACGCCCTACTGCCCCGAGCACCACCTGCCGCTGCAAGCGCAGACCGTGAGCCAGATGGTCGATGCCGCGATCGCGCTGCCCGACGAGCCGCGCCTCATGATCCTGGCGCCGGTGGCGCGCGAGAAGAAGGGCGAGTTCCTGGAGCTGTTCGCCGAGATGCAGGCCCAGGGCTACATCCGCTTCCGCGTCGACGGCCAGACCTGCGAATACAACGACCTGCCCAAGCTCAAGAAGACCGAGAAGCACGACATCGACGTCGTCATCGACCGCCTGCGCGCCCGCCCCGACATGCAGCAGCGGCTGGCCGAGAGCTTCGAGGCCGCGCTGCGGCTGGCCGACGGCCGCGCGATCGCGCTCGAGATGGAAACGCCGGCGGCCGAGGGCAACACGCCCGCCGCGCCGCGCGAGCACCTGTTCAACGCCAAGTTCGCCTGCCCGATCTGCCACTACTCGCTGGCCGAACTGGAGCCGCGGCTGTTCTCCTTCAACTCGCCGGTGGGCGCCTGCCCGAGCTGCGACGGCCTCGGGCATCGCGAGTTCTTCGACCCGGCGCGGGTGGTCGCCTTCCCGTCGCTGAGCCTCGCCAGCGGCGCGATCAAGGGCTGGGACCGGCGCAACGGCTATTACTTCAGCATGCTGGAGAGCGTGGCCAAGCACTACAAGTTCGACATCGACAAGCCCTTCGAGGAGTTGCCCGCCTCGGTGCAGCAGGCCGTGCTCCACGGCTCGGCGCAGGAAGAGATCAAGTTCAGCTACGTGATGGACAGCGGCCAGCAGGCCGGCAAGAAGCTGGTGCGCAAGCACCCCTTCGAAGGGATCATCCCGAACATGGCGCGGCGCTACCGCGAAACCGACTCGGCGATGGTGCGGGAAGACCTCTCGCGCTTTCGCAACATGCAGCCCTGCCCCGAGTGCGAAGGCAGTCGCCTGCGGCCCGAGGCGCGCAACGTGTTCCTGGTCGACGAGTCCGGCCCCGAGCCCCGGCGGATGGCGATCTACGAGATCAGCCGCGCCACGCTGCGCGACAGCCTGGCCTACTTCCAGCAGCTGCAGCTGCGCGGCGCCAAGGCCGAGATCGCCGACAAGGTGGTGCGCGAGGTCGGCCTGCGGCTCAAGTTCCTGAACGACGTCGGGCTCAACTACCTGAGCCTGGACCGCAGCGCCGAGACCCTGTCGGGCGGCGAGGCGCAGCGCATCCGGCTGGCCTCGCAGATCGGCTCCGGCCTGACGGGCGTGATGTACGTGCTCGACGAGCCCAGCATCGGCCTGCACCAGCGCGACAACGACCGGCTGATCGGCACCTTGCGCCATCTGCGCGACATCGGCAACAGCGTGATCGTGGTCGAGCACGACGAGGACATGATCCATGCCGCCGACCACGTGATCGACATGGGGCCGGGCGCCGGCATCCATGGCGGGCGCGTGATGGCGCAGGGCACCTATGCCGAGGTCGCGGGCAACGCCGACTCGCTGACCGGCCAGTACCTCTCGGGCGCGAAGAAGATCGAGGTGCCCGCACGCCGCACGCCGTGGCTGCCGGCGGTGGCGACACGGGCCTTCCACGAAGGCAAGAAGCCCCCGCGCTTTCCGCCCAGCCCCGCTGCCGAGCGGCGGGCGGCGCGCGAAGCGGCCCACCTGGCCTCGCAGACCGACCTGCAGGAGATCCGCGTCATCGGCGCCAGCGGCAACAACCTCCAGGACGTCAGCGTCGCCTTCCCGGTCGGCCTGCTGACCTGCGTGACCGGCGTCTCGGGCTCGGGCAAGTCGACGCTGGTCAACGACACGCTCTACAGTGCGGTCGCCCGCACCCTGTACCGCGCCCATGAGGAGCCCGCCGCGCACGAGGCCATCGAAGGCATCGAGTACTTCGACAAGGTGATCAACGTCGACCAGTCGCCGATCGGCCGCACGCCGCGCAGCAACCCGGCGACCTACACCGGCCTGTTCACGCCGATCCGCGAGCTGATGGCCGAGACCAACACCGCGCGCGAGCGCGGCTACGGGCCGGGCCGCTTCAGCTTCAACGTCGCGGGCGGCCGCTGCGAGGCCTGCCAGGGCGACGGCGTGGTCAAGGTCGAGATGCACTTCCTGCCCGATGTCTACGTGCCCTGCGAGGTCTGCCACGGCCAGCGCTACAACCGCGAGACGCTGGAGGTGCTCTACAAGGGCCGCAACATCGCGCAGATCCTCGACATGACGGTCGAGACCGCGCACGACTTCCTGAAGGCGGTGCCGACCATCGAGCGCAAGCTGCGCACCTTGCTCGACGTCGGCCTGAGCTACATCAAGCTGGGCCAGTCGGCGACCACGCTGTCGGGCGGCGAGGCGCAGCGCGTGAAGCTGGCGCTCGAGCTCAGCAAGCGCGACACCGGCCGCACCTTGTACATCCTGGACGAGCCGACCACCGGGCTGCACTTCGCCGACATCGAGCTGCTGCTGAAGGTGCTGCACCAGCTGCGCGATGCCGGCAACACGATCGTGGTGATCGAGCACAACCTCGACGTCATCAAGACCGCCGACTGGGTGATCGACATGGGCCCCGAGGGCGGCGCCGGCGGCGGCACCGTGGTGGGTGTCGGCACGCCGGAAGACATCGCCGCCAACGCGGCCAGCCACACGGGCCGCTACCTGAAGCGCTTGCTGCCCGGCTGACGAGAGGCGCCGGCGCCATGACCTGCCAGGTCATCGACGCCGCACAGGCGCCGCGCGACATTGGAGGCCAGCCGGGGCCAGGGTGGCACCGGCAGCCACCAGGCCGAACCTCCCAGGCCAACGAAAGCGCATCATGACCGGCTTCGACATCCTCCCCCTCGCAGTGGGCCTCCTCATCGGCATCGCCGCCGTGGGTTCGTGCATCGGCATCGGCATCGTGGGTGCGAAGCTGCTGGAAGGCACGGCGCGGCAGCCCGAGCTCAAGGACACGCTGCAGACGCTGTTCTTCCTGATCGCCGGCGTGACCGACGGCGCCTTCATCATCGCCACCGGCATCGGCCTCTGGTTCGCGACCGCCAACCCGTTCAGGTAGCGGCCCCGGCGCAGGTCAGCGCTGGCCGATGCGGGCGTCGCCGAACAAGGCCTTCAGCTCGCGCGGCTGCGAGCGCCAGTACTGCGGCGGCGCCTCGACTTGGGCGCCGAGTTCGGCGGCGGCGCGCCAGGGCCAGTGGGGCTCGAACAGGATGGCGCGGGCCAGCGCCACCAGGTCGGACTGGCCGGCCGCGACGATGGCTTCGGCCTGCTGCGGCTCGGTGACCAGTCCGACCGCGACGGTCGGCATGCCGACGGCGCGCTTGATCCGCTCGGCCAGCGGCACCTGGTAGCCGGGGCCGATCGGGATCTTCTGCTGCGGCGAGACGCCACCCGACGAGACATGGATGAAGCTGCAGCCGCGCTGCTCGAGCGCCTGGGCGAAGGCGATGCTCTGGTCGAGGTCCCAGCCGCCCTCGACCCAGTCGGTGGCCGAGATGCGGACCCCGACCGGCATGCGCTGCGGCACGGCGGCGCGCACGGCCTCGAAGACCTCGAGCGGAAAGCGCATGCGCTTCTCGGGGGAGCCGCCGAAATCGTCCTGGCGGCGGTTCGCGAGCGGCGACAGGAACTGGTGCAGCAGGTAGCCGTGCGCCGCGTGCAGCTCGATGGCATCGAGCCCGAGCGCATCGGCGCGCTGCGCCGCCCGCACGAAGGCCGCCTTGACGCGCGCCAGGCCGTCGGCATCGAGCGCCAAGGGCGCGGGCTCGCCGGGCGCGTGCGGCAGGGCCGAAGGCGCAACCGTCTGCCAGGCGCCCTGCGCCGGCGCCAGGCACTGGCCGCCGGCCCACGGCACATGGCTGGACGCCTTGCGCCCCGCGTGGCCGAGCTGGATCGCGACCGGGATGCGCGAATGCCGCCGGATGGCCGCCAGCACCCGCGCCAGCGCCGCCTGGTTGTCGTCGCTGTAGAGGCCGAGGTCGCCGAGCGTGATGCGCCCGAGGGCCTCGACCGCAGTCGCCTCGATGATCAGCAGACCGGCGCCCGACAGCGCGAGCTGCCCGAGATGGATCAGGTGCCAGTCGAGCGCATTGCCGTCCTCGGCCGAGTACTGGCACATCGGCGCGATCACGATGCGGTTGCGCAGCGCCAGCGGGCCGAGCGCGAAGGGCGAGAACAGAAGGCTCATGCGCTGTCCGGGCGCCGCACCCGCAGCATGCCCTCCTGGGCGGTGGACGCGACCAGCCGGCCGTCGCGCGCGAAGATGCTGCCGCGGCACAGCCCGCGCGCACCGCTCGCGCTCGGCGAATCGAGGCTGTAGAGCAGCCAGTCGTCGAGCCGGAAATCGCGATGAAACCACATCGCGTGGTCGAGGCTGGCGGGCCGCACCTGGCCGCTCATGAAGCTCAGGCCGTGAGGCCGCATCGCGGCGCCGAGCAGGCCGTGGTCCGAGGCATAGGCCAGCAGCGCCCGATGCACGTTGGGGTCGTCGGGCAGCGCGGCGATGGCGCGCATCCAGAGCGCGCTCTCGGCCGGCCGCACCTCGGGCGCGAGCAGGTCGTCGGGGTCGACCCGGCGGTACTCCAGGCCGTGCGGCGTCAGGCCCTTGTCGCGCCAGCGCGCAGGCAGGCGCTCGCCCATCGCGATGCGCTGCTCGAGTTCGCTCGCCAGGCCCTGCGGGCCGGCCGCGGCGGGCATCGGCAACTGGTGCTCGATGCCCTCGTCGACGGTCTGGAACGAGGCCGACATCTCGAAGATGATGCGCTCGCCCTGGCGTGCCACCACGTGGCGGGTGGTGAAGCTGCGGCCGTCGCGCACCCTGTCGACCGAATATTCGATCGGTGCATGCTCGCCGGGCAGCAGGAAGTAGGCGTGCATCGAGTGGGCCGGCCGGTCGGCCTCGACCGTGCGGCTGGCCGCCATCAGGGCCTGGCCGAGCACCTGGCCGCCAAAGACGGCGGGGGTGCCGATGTCCTCGCTCTGGGCCAGGAAGCGGTCGTTGCCCAGGGGTTCGAGGTGCATCAGCGCGACCAGCTCGGCGACGACGCGGGCGGCGGTGGAAGGATCAATCATCGGGGAGGCGGGGAAATGGAAGCCTGCCACGATAGCAAAGACCCGGCCGCCGCGCTGTCGCGCGACTGTCAGCCGAGGTTCAGCGGTCTAGGTCGGCGCCGTCGGCCGCCAGCTTGCGCTGCAGCGCCGGCACCTCGACCTCGGCGAAACGGCCGGCGCCGAGCGCCGCTGCGGCCGTGCCCGCGGCCTGCCCCATCACGAAGCAGCCGCCGCTGGCGCGCGCCGCCGACTGGCCCTCGTGGGTCATCGAGGCGCAGCGGCCGGCCACCAGCAGGTTGTCGACCGCGCGCGGCACCAGCATGCGCCAGGGCAGCTGGTTGAAGCTGCGCTGCGGGTCGCGCGGAAAGGCCCACTCGATGCGGCCCGCCGCGTGCATCTCCATCGGCCAGGCGTTGATGCCGATGCTGTCGTCGAAGCGCGCCGACGACAGGATGTCCTCTCCGGTCAGCGCGTACAGGCCCTCGATGCGCCGGGTCTCGCGGATCCCGACCTGGGGCGCGATCTCGACGATGGCCGACTGCTCGAAGCCCGGCACCTCGGCCTTCAGGAACCGGAAGAACTCGCCGATCTGGCGCCGGCCCTCGACCTCGCCGTCGCTGAGCTGGCGGGCATCGACGCCGTTCATCGCGCCGCCTTCGGCATTGCGGATCTGCGTCACGTTGGCGCGCCATTCGCGCGGGTCGATCTGCGGGCGCAGGATCGCGCCCTCGCGCGGGAAGCGGTAGGCGCCCGGGTCGCGCTCGCGCGCCTGCTGCATCAGGTCGTTGATGGCCTTGAATTCGCCGACCGCCGCCAGCGCGCGCGCCGCCTCGACGTGGCCGACACGGAACATCGTCGAAGGGAACAGCCCGCTGCCCTGCCCGTCGCCGATCGCGAAAGGCACGCCGGCGAAAGCGGCGACATCGGCATCGCCGCTGCCGTCGACGAAGGCATTGGCGCGGATCGCCTGCCGCCCCGACTTGGTCTCGACCACCAGTGCGGCGATTCGCGCGCCCTCCATCACGACCGCGGCCGCGAGCGCGTGGAACAGCAGCTGCACGCCGGCGTCCAGCAGCAGCTGGTCGGCCGCGCACTTGTAGACCGAGGTGTCGTAGGAGCGCACTCGGATGCGGCCCTGCAGGCCGTCCTGCGGCTGGTTGAGGCCGCCCAGGGCGTCGATGCGCGCCAGCAGCTCGTCGGCCACGCCGTGCACCAGCTGGGTCATCTCGCCATCGCGCCGGCCGTAGAGGCCGGCGAAGTTGGTGACGCCGCCCGCGGTGCCCATGCCGCCGAGGAAGCCGTAGCGCTCGACCAGCAAGGTGCGGGCGCCGTGGCGCGCCGCGCTCACTGCGGCCGCGATGCCGGCCGGCCCGCCGCCGACCACCACGACGTCGTAGTCGCCGAAGACCGGCAGGCTGCGCTGAGGCTCGACGACGGTCTCGCTCACTGGAGTTTGATTCCGTTGGTGGAAATGATCTTGGTCATGATCGCGGCTTCTTCCTTGACCCGCGCACGCATGCCGTCGGGCGAGGTGCCGACCGCCTGCCAGCCCTGCTCGAACAGCTTCTGGCGCACCTCGGGCGACTTCATGATGATCGCCAGTTCCTTCGTGATGCGGTCCTGCGCCGTCTTCGACAGGCTGGCCGGGCCGACCAGCGCGGTCCAGACCTCGAGGTTGAAGTCGCGCACGCCCGCGTCCGCCAGCGCCGGCACGTCGGGCGCCAGCGTGCTGCGCCCGCTGGTGAGGCCGACCGCCTTGACCTTGCCGGCCTTGATCTGCGGCAGCGCCACGCCGGGCGGGATCAACGCCATCTGGATCTGGTTGCCGATCAGGTCGGTCATGACCTGCGGGTTGCCCTGGTAGGGCACGTGCTCGGCCTTCAGGCCCGGCACCTTGCTCTTGAGCAGCTCCATGCCGAGGTGGCCCACGGAGCCGACGCCGACCGAGCCGTAGCTCCACTTGTCGCCGCCCTTGCGGGCGGCGTCGAAGAAGGCCGCGCCGGTCGGCAGGCTGCTCTGGCTCACCAGCACCAGCGGCGCGGTGGCGATCAGCGACAGGTAGGTGAAGTCCTTGCCCGGGTCGTAGGGCAGCTTCGGGTACAGCATCTTCGACGAGGTCAGGTTGCCGTTGATGACGATGCCCAGCGTGTGATCGTCGCTCGCCTTGGCCACCTGGTCGGCCGCGATGTTGCCCGAGGCGCCCGGCTTGTTGTCGACCACCACCGGCTGGCCGAGGGCCCTGGACAGCGGCTCGGCGATGGCGCGGGCCGCGATGTCGGGTGTCGAGCCGCCCGGGAAGCCCACGATGAGCCGGATCGGCCTGGTGGGCCAGGCAGCGCCCTGCGCCGCGGCGGCGAACGGCAGGGCGGCGGTGGCGACGCCGCAGGCGGCAGCGATCAGGAGGGCTCTCTTGGTGGGATGCATGGGGGAAGAAGGAAGGTGGAACGAACGAGGACCCGAGGATAGCCCGCTCTCGTAACCAGACGTCATTCGAGGCTGATGTTGCCGCGCCGCACCAGCTCGCCGTAGATCTTCGACTTGGCTTCGGCGTTGCGCTCGATCTCCTCGGGCGACCAGGCCAGCGGCTCGAACGCGAAGGTGTCGAAGCGGGCCTTGATCTCGGGGTTGGCGATCACCTTGGCGACGTCGGCGTTGATCTTCTTCTTGACCGCATCGGGCACGCCCTTGGGGACCAGCAGAGAGACGAACGAGTTGACTTCGAGCCCGGCCGGGCCGCCCGATTCGGCCATGGTCGGCACGTCGGGCAATTGCGGATGGCGCGCGGCGCTGGTGACGGCGAGCGCCTTGATCTTCTTGTCCTGGATCAGCCCCAGCAGGATCGAAATGTCCGGAAACGTCATCTGCACCTGTTCGCTCAGCACCGCGGTGACCATCTCGGCGCCGCTCTTGTACGGCACATGCACCGCCTTGATGCCCGCGCGGGCCGCCAGCAGTTCCGCGGCGAGCTGGGTCTGATTGCCGTGGCCGGCCGACGCGTAGCTGAGCTTGCCCGG
>Ga0070667_100004008_pt1 | contig 12470 bp, 15 predicted proteins | sample KBSS33metaG_FD_64659 | JGI IMG/M metagenome (GOLD analysis project Ga0070667, IMG submission 64659) | Switchgrass rhizosphere microbial communities from Kellogg Biological Station, Michigan, USA - KBS S3-3 metaG | ecosystem: Host-associated > Plants > Roots > Rhizosphere > Soil ...
ATGTGCATACGTCGGCCTCCGGCGCTGTGATGGCGGTTCCCCGATGACAAAAGTTATATCCGTACGGGTTGGGCGGAGCGCCACAAAGTTTTGCTGGTATCGGCGTGGCGGGGTCAGCTTCCGGTGTATCTACCGGACTCAAGGTTTGTGTCGTCGGTAGTTGTTTGGTGTCGGGTGTCGCCGACACTGACCTGGATGCAGCCGCAGACATCGAATCGAACGCGGCGCACGAGCCTCCACCGCAGACCGGAGAAGTCGATGCTGATTGCCCATCGTTTGGCATTGACGAACATCCGACAAGGAATACTGAACAAACCAGGACCGACAACAGCTTCATCTGCTCAACCTATTCGCCCCGGGGTTACTCGACGTATAGGCGAACGACACGAACACCGTCAGCACGAACGGGAAGTGCTCGATTGGACGGTGTAAGGGGCACAGCTACCGCTATTTCACGAACTCCCAGACCCGTACATGCCCAAAAACAGCAGTACGTGTCGGTCAGCGCGCAGGGGGAGGGGACATACCTGGGTCCTCGGCGGATCGGTCACGTTCGAATTGGTGCTCCTGGGCGTTCACCGTCCAACGTGGTGAGCGGCAGGGGTCTCCGCTGCTGGCCCGGTCGGTTGCCTTTGTGAAATGCGGCCAGTTCGGGTGGAGAGGGCAGTGCGTAGTTGACGATCTGTTGGCTGCTTTGTCCGGGCTGGAGATAGGTGTCGATATCAATGAGTTCGCTCACGACAGTGTCAAGATTCGCCTAGCTAGTGGCTGAGCGAACATTCGAGTGGTGTCCTTTGGGGTAGTGCTTGCATAATGTAAGCATGTCGAATGTGTTGATTCGAGACGTGCCGGAGAGTGTGCACGTCCGGTTGCAGGCCCGGGCTGAGGCGCGTGGTCAGTCTCTTCAGCAGTACCTGACAGGTGAACTACGTCGTCTTGCTGAGCGTCCCTCCATGGACGAGGTTCTGGCGCAAATTGCTACCCGCCGTGGTGGCCGGGTTGGCTTTGGGCAAGTTGTGGAGGACTTGGCCGCTGATCGAGATCGTCTGTGATCGTTGTCGATGCCTCTGTATTGGCCAATATTGTTGGCGATGACGGCGATGATGGGGACCTCGCCCGTGAGGCTCTTAGGGGTCAAGAACTCAGCGTTCCGGACCTGGTCGATGTGGAGGTCGTCTCCGTACTCCGTCGTCGCTGGCTAGCCAAGACAATGACCGCACGTCGCTTTGCCGCGGCCATCGATGATCTAGCCGCACTACCGGCGGACCGCTATCCGGTGCTGCCTTTTATGCCTCGTGCCTACGAACTCAGGGCGAATGTCACTGCCTATGATGCGACTTACGTCGCTCTAGCTGAACAGCTCGATTGTGTCCTCCTCACTGCGGATCGACGGCTGGCCTCCGCCCCCGGACTTCGTTGCACGATTGCGGTCGTAGGTACCTGACGCTGTCCCAGCTGGGACGGTACTTCCGACCTAGCCGGAACAAGACCAAATGCAGGTACGTATGACGTGACTATTTTCTATGGTCTCTGGTATGACGCAGACAGCAGCTCCAGCCGTAACCGTACTGACCGACGCACAGAGCTGGGACCTGCTGTCGAGCGTGAAGTTAGGTCGTTTGGGCACGAGCCTCGGTGGGCAGCCGGAGATCTTTCCCGTTAATTTCACGACTGATCGCTCCTCGATTCTCTTCCGGACGGCAGAGGGAACAAAGCTGCTGGGTGCAGTAATGAACAACCGCGTGGCCTTCGAAGCGGACGAGCACACGTCCGCAGGTGGGTGGAGCGTGGTCGTCAAGGGAACAGCACATGTGCTATCTAGCCAGGCAGATCTTGAGGCAGCAGAGGCTGATTCACTGCGGCCGTGGGTCCCCACCGTGAAACAGCGCTACGTGCGTATCACCGTGGATCACATCAGTGGTCGCAGGTTTCTCTTCGGTGCTGAGCCTGAACCTGGAATCAGCACCTATTCCACCGACTGACCATGCTTCCGTCCGGTAAGACGTGCACCACCTACTGGGCCAATGTGACTGATTGAAATGTTTGTTTGGCATGGTTGGCCTCATGGAACCGCGACAGCTGGCAGTGGGGTGTGAGTTCACCTACGAAGCTGCGGTGGACACGTTAGCGATTTTCCAGGTTCAACCTAGCGAATCTTCGCTGGTAAGTCGGCGATCCGAATTCTGGGTCTCGACTCCGACCATGCCGTTGCATTCCTACAACGACCTCTACGGCAACCCGTGCACCAGGGTGGTACTGCCGGCTGGTTGGTCAAGCCTGCGCTACCACGCTGAGGTGGAGGTGACGGGGGAGTTCGAAGACGCCGACTACTCCGCCCAGGAAGTCCCTGCAGAGCTGCTACCCGACGACACACTGATCTACACGCTGCCAAGCCGTTACTGCCTACCGGACGTGCTTGCCAACGAGGCGTGGGCGCTCTTCGGTTCACATGCGCCCGGCTACGGTCGAGTACAGGCGATCTGCGATCACGTCAATTCGCACCTGACCTTTCAATACGGCAGCACGAATGCACTTTCGACCGCCGCTGATGTGAACAGCACTCGGCTAGGGGTATGCCGCGACTTCACGCATCTAGCGATTTCGTTCTGCCGTGCGTTCAATATCCCGGCGCGTTACGTGTTCGGGTATCTGCCAGACATAGATGTCCCGTTCGATCCGGCGCCGATGGACTTCGCCGCCTGGATGGAAGTCTGGCTTAACGAGCGCTGGTGGACCTTTGACCCGCGCAACAACGTTCGCCGCCGAGGTCGAGTCGTCATCGGGCGTGGTCGAGATGCCTCTGACGTCGCCATGGCCACCACGTTCGGCGGGCCACGACTAAATCAGATGACCGTCCTCGCGGCGGAGATCAAGGTTGAGGCCTAAGCCTTTTTGGGGCAGATGCAGTTGCGAGTGAGCGCTTGTGTCTGGGTGGCTTCGCAGAAACGATGGCTAATGCGGTCATGCTCGGCTAGCTGATGAGTACAGACGACGCACAGCCCTTGTCGCTCTCCTTCGCTAGCCAAGACGGCTGTTTCAACCTGAACTGATGTCATGACACATTCCTGTCGTCGGCGGCACGGAGGAGGATCTCCGCTGCTCGGTATGGACTATCGATGGCGCTGGCCATGAGCAGTGCGCGTTGGGCAATAGCAGGGTCAGTCTCCGGGGGGATCACCAACATATCGACGCGTTCGCTACCCCAAGGGTCGGAGAGCCGGACGATGAGTCGGTCGCTGGTGGTGAATCCACCTAGGCGAACGACCCGATCTTGAACGAACATGCGCCGCGGTGCCGGGTCCCACGCAGCAAGGTTGTACGTGACAAGCGTGATCTCGCGCGACGCCGTCCACAGCACGTCAAGTAGGGGCGGAAGTTCGGCAGTGAGATCGAGACTGCGCGGCCACCAGGCGGCGTCAATGAAGCCGATCGTCGAGACAGGTTGGCGGAAGCTGACTCGCGCGCTCTGATCGCTAGACGCCGGCAGGTTGTCGCGCGGTGATGCCTCCGTCGACGGATGAAGCTGTGCGGTGGTCATGTTGCGCCTCATAGCGAACCCATACAGGCTCAGACTTGATGGTTCGCCGAGGGCGAGGCCAACGATGATGGCTGGCGTGCGACAGAGCCTCAGTGCTCCTGACTGTACGCCTATCCGGCCGGCGTAGCGTTGGGCTCAGATGAAGATCGCGATGCTAGCGCCGGTGGCCTGGCGCACCCCGCCACGTCACTACGGACCGTGGGAGCAGGTGACAAGCCTGCTCACGGAGGGCCTAATCGAGCGTGGGGTAGACGTGACTTTGTTCGCCACGCTGGATTCGGTGACCTCGGCCCGCCTGGAGGGCGTCTGCTCACACGGCTACGCCGAAGACCCACGCATCGATGGACGGGTTGCGGAGGCGCTACACGTGTCGCATGTCCTGTCCCGGTCGGGTGAGTTTGATTTGGTGCACAACCAGATGGATTGGTTGCCGTTGGCTTTCGACAAGCACGCTCTTGCACCGATGGTGACAACGATTCATGGCTTCTCTGGTGCGGGAATCCTGCCTGCTTACCAGGCGTCGAGGTCGTCCTTTGTTGCGATCTCAGAGTCGGATCGGGCGCCAGAGCTCGACTACGTTGCGACGATCTACCACGGCGTCGAACTTGCGGCGCTGCCGTATCAAGCGCATGCCGGTGAGGATCTGGTTGTGTTCGGCAGAATCCACCCGGACAAGGGCACCGCAGCCGCCATTGCCATCGCGCGTGCAGCACAACGGCGTCTGTTGATTTGCGGCATCGTGCAAGACGAACGATATTTCGCCGAAAAAGTCGAACCATTCATCGATGGCGACCAAGTGGTATTTCTCGGATCGGTCGGACCACAGCAGCGGGCCGAAGTCCTCGGCAATGCTGCGGCCCTGCTGCATCCCATCGCCTTTGATGAGCCATTCGGCTTGTCAGTGGTCGAGGCGATGGTCTGCGGCACACCAGTCGTGGCCTATCGCCTGGGTTCCATGCCAGAGGTGATTGACGAGGCACTGACCGGCTACCTCGCCCACGATGTCGACTCAGCTGTAACGGCCGTAGCTGCCGCTGTGCAGCTGGATCGCGGACGCGTCACGGCGCGGGCACGTGAGCGGTTCTCCGCCGATCGGATGGTGTCGGACTATCTGCGGCTGTACGAGCAGTTGCTCGCGCGATAAGCGGCCAACCAACATTGTCATGTGACGGTAACGAGCGCATCGAGTAGTTCGTCGAGGGGCGCCCACATCACACCGATGCGGGAATCGTCGATGCCGAAAGGCAGCCACAGTCGCCCGTCATGCACCACACCGCCGCAGGAGTACACCACGTTAGGGACATAGCCGTCTTGTTCGTCGCGATCAGGCGCAAGCAAGGGCTGGCTGAGTCGGCCAATGACTTGGCTCGGGTCATCCAGATCGAGCAGAAGCGCGGCGATCACGTAGATGCGCATAGGTCCCACACCGTGGGTGAGCACTAGCCAACCTCGGTCAGTTTCGATCGGCGGTCCACAGTTGCCGACCTGCAGCGTCTCCCATACCTCGACGGGAGCGTGGATTCGTTTAGGTGCTGACCAGTTGTAGCCGTCGAGGGAACTAGCGAGGCTGATGTTCTCGCCATCAGTGCGGCACAGTGCCAGATGGCGTCCATCAACAAGGCGTGGAAATAAGGCCATTCCCTTGTTGCGGGCTGCGAGACCGGCGAGACGTTGGGTGCGGAAATGCCGCAGATCAGGGCTTAGCAGTAGCCGCGGCGCGATGCGGTGACCGTCGTAGGCCGTATAGGTGGCCCGATACTCCACGGCACCGTTGTCGTCGGTAAAACATGTGAACCGCGCATCTTCCATACCGTCGCTCTCCTCCACAGCCGAAGGGCGAAGAATGCGCTGCGGCAGCGTCGTGTTCTCTGGGAAGGCCACCTGATACGCAGAGAAGACGACTCGGCGGATCAGGTCCACGCTCGCCAACCCACCGGGACGGGTCAGCAGATCGGTTGGCGCCTCCGTCAGCGCATGTTCGAGATCTGTTGCGTCGAAAATGTCAGGTAATGCGTGCAGCAAAGCATTGGTGAGTTCGTCGAGGCTGCCCTGGTCGGTGAGGACAGCTCGCAGCTGCTCGTTGCTCCATGGTGCCGGTGACGTCTCGCCAGTGACGACAGGGAGGTCCCGATTGGTAAATGACCACTGCGCACCCGGGCCGATGATGGCCTCGCAGAACCCGATCGAGGAGATATGTCCCTCGCCGATCGCGCGCAGGCTGACCGCTACCCGTAGCTGTCCGGGCTCAAGGCCACTCTGATCAGGGTGTGCCACCGCGCTCGGGTTGCATAACGCGGCGGCTTCGGTGGCGTATTCGGCGGTAAAGCTCGCACCCAGCAGCAAAGCACGCGCCGAACTCAGCACAGTCTGTTCATCGACGTGGCTTGCGACGATTGCGGCGTGCCGCAGGAGTAGCTGTTGATACTCGCGGTGGCGAGGCTCGAACTCTTCTACAAGGCGGGTAGCGCAGTGTTGCACCTCGATCTCCGTCAGCGCGAGGATCCGATCGGCGATTGTGCCGGCACGTGAGCGCGCTTGGTGTAGTTCCTCGCCCGGCAAGAACAACTGCGCCACTACGCGCGAGGGATCTGGGTGTAGCTCGGCGGCGACGCGATGAGCCAAGGGAAAGCTCACCGAAGTTCCTGCACTCGTCGAACGTGCTGTGCCGTAGACAGCATCGCCAAGGTGGATTCGGCGCCTTGATTGAGGTTGCGTCCGCTCAGTTGCAGGCCGTCGTAGCCGCCTCCCGTGGTCGGATCGAACATCGGTGTTGCGCTGTCGTTGTCACCGAGGAACCATCGCCACGCAAGGTTGATGCCGGCGAGCCACCGTGGGTCTGTGGTGACGCGATATGCCGTCGCGCATGCGTCGGCGATGGCAGCGACCTCAATCGGCTGCTGATCGAACCCAGGGCCGAGATCGCTGGGTCCGCGCCCTGAGACTGGTGTCACCGACAGGTGTGACTGGCACGTCTCGACACGCATCAGGAAGGTGAGAAGCTCGATACCGCGAGCGCTGACGGCCTTATCGCGCAGTCCTTCACCTGCGAGCAGCAGCGCTTCGACCACGGCTGCGTTGGCGTACCGTAGCCGCGGCTCAGGCCATGGCCAACTAGCACTGACCGGAGCGCCATCGATGATGGGGACTGCATCGCGTAACAGTGCGAGCGCCGCGGGCTCGCCGGGGCGACCTCGCAACAACTCGCCAGCCCCCAGTGCGGCGAAGGTCATCGCCCGGGCGAATGGTGAACGTTTCTGCGCAGCGATCCGGAAGCCCGCCAACGCTCGCGCGCGCTGACCAACGACAGGTGAGTGCACGGCGGCAATGCCCAGGCCCCAGACCGCTCTGCCCCACCAGTCACCAAGTCCGGGCTCATCGCGCCAACGCCCGTCGATGCTCATCCTGTTTCGACAGGATCCGTCGCTGCCCAATGCGGCAAGGACAAAGTCGAGATAACGGTCGTGCATCCGGAGGACAGCGAGCTTCGGCTGAGGTTCGCGACACGTCACAACCAATGCGCGTGCGGCGTCATCGACGCAGTAGCCATGTTCCGGACGTGGGACGGCGTAGAGCGCGTGCTCGAAGACGCTGCGTTCGTCGGTGAGTGCGTCGAGATGGTCGAACACCGGTCCAAGCCGTTTGGCATGTGAACTTAAGTGTCTCGATGCGATGTTGGATGGCGTGGGGTGGCTGGCGGTGACCTCAGCGGAGGCGACATCGCCGGTAGTGAAGTCGGTAGTGACGCCGGTAGTGACGCCGGTAGTGACGTCAATACCGATGTTGAGGGGATTCGTATCGTGGGTGCTCATGCCGCGACGACAGCAGCGTCGGCGACGAGGCGGGCGGCTAACTGCCGGTACTGGTCGGCGACAGCAGGCCAATGCAGCTGAGGTGCTGCAGCCGACGCAGCACGAGACATTGATGCTGCAAGGTCGGGACGGGTGAGGACTGTACGCAATGCCTGCGCGATTGCGGGTGGGTCCTGGTGGGCGACCACTAGCCCTGCGCCACCGGCGAGCAACTCGACAGCGTGCGGAAACCGTGTTGCTACAACGGGTTTACCGGCGGCGACGGCCTCAATCAGGACACCGGAGGTGACTTGGTCGGTCGAGTCGTAAGGCAGCAAGACCACGTCGGCCGATGCCACCAACTCGGCAAGGGAAGACGTGGGGCGATAGTGCCCATCCAAGGTCACTGACGTGAGTAGACCGTGTTGCTGAATAAGGCTATTGAGGCGCTCGCGGTAACTTTCACCTTCATGTTGCACAACCTTGGGGTGTGTCTGCCCAGCGACCACGTACTTTGGTGTCGGCTGAAGATCCTGCAGAAGTGACATGGCCTCGATGCCCCACTCGATGCCCTTGCCTGGACCCAGCAGCCCCCAGGTCAATACGGTGGGTTGTCCAGTGCGGAAGACCGCGGTCAGCGCCTCCGAGGAGTTCGGCCGCTCTGGTGCGCCGTGGGCGATCACGCTGACCTTGTCCATGTCGACGCGGTAGCCGTTGGCAAGCCGGTCATGTGCGGTACGGGTCATCGTCACCGCAGCACTCGCCGCAGCGACCACTGCTTCAAGTACCTCGCGCTGGTGCGGCGTCGGATCGATGAGAACGGTGTGGAGGACGACGATGGTTGGCACGGTCAGTGCCGACAGCAGCGCCAAGATATCTTCACCATCTGGCCCGCCGTACACGCCGAATTCGTGCTGCAGGATCACCACATCGCAGTTGTTGAGTTGTTCGGTTGACGCAGCGGCTCGGGAGCGCTCGCCTACCACGATGTCGGCGATGACTTCATTTCCAGCTGGAGCCGCGGGAGCATCGAGCAAACGTGCGACGTAGCCGTAGTCCGTGCCTGAGGAGGTCAAAGCACGCAGCAGAGCGGCGGTGAACGTCGCTAGCCCGCACTGGGTCGGTGGATAAGTGCTAATAAAACCGAACCGAGCGGTCACGAGGCGATCCCTTCAGACGGTCGCCACACGATGCGGCCGACCTCACGCGAGGGTGCTGAGCGCGGGGAGCGTGAGTACCAGCGATCATCGACACGGCCATTGTGCTGCCGCAGGAGGCCATGAGATGCGCGGCCGGTCGCTCACCACCGGAGACCGGTTCAGTTGAGCGAGCCATCGCCGCGGATGGCGCTTCGTTGGCCAGCCTACGCTCCGACGGCACTAAACTGGCTATTGGCAAGTCTGCGGAGACCTGTTCTACAGCGAATCTCCGAGTGGTTTTAGCTTGATTTGTCCGTCGTAGCTCGCCACTTGTGTCCACGGTACGACCGTGAGATTGCGGTGGAGGCCACCGACGATGGCTCTAATCAGCCATGGACCATGCTGGGCGTGACGGTCGTAGCCAAGCACGGCCCCGAGCCGATGTGGGCTGACCAGCAGGCCAGTGATGCGAGGAGCGCACATGGCACCGCGCAGCGGTCCGTCCTGCTTGCAGCGCAGATCGGTCACCGTTCCGATCCGTTGTCCTGCGTGGTCGAGGACCTCCAGACCGATCAGCTGGCTAGCTCGCATGGTTACTCCCGGGAATGCGAGAGATGACTTTCTCCCTGATCCAGTCCTCAAGCGACTGCACGTCGAGGTCATCGACCCTGCAGCCGAGCTTGATCTCTTCACCGATATCGACGACGTGGCCAAAATCGATCCGGGGTGGATCCTGACTGCCGGCAAGTCTCGCCGCGATCGCGGTCATCCAACGTCCAAGATGGCCACCAGTGCGTGGTCCGAGTGCACGTGGTCCGACAAGGATCGCTGTGACATAAGGGTTTCCACCGTCGTCCAGGTTCAGTTCCAGATCGTCGACTTTGCTGACCATTCGGCCATCAGCATCCACAACCTGACGATCCAGCAGGTGCAGTTCCAGATCGAATTCGCGTGCGGCGGACATCACTGACCTGCCTTCGTGTAGAGCATCAGAGGTATCGCTGCGACAGAGGCAACCACGATGATCACCAGGAAAATGCTGGCTAAAAAGTTACTGATACGACCATTGGTCTCCGTGCCCATGTAGTCCGGATCGTTGGCGATCACCAGGATCGGGAAGTAGGTCAGTGGCAGAGCCACCGCGGAGAAGACCACGGAATATTCGGTGATCTTCACTGGATCAATCGTCGTCAGCACCGTGCCGACAGCGGCGATGAGTGCCATCAATACGACCAGATGGAACCGGGAGGCTTCTTTAGGGCGGACGAACTTACCCCACTGCCATCCGTAGTACTGGGCAACTGTGTAACCGCAGGAGAGCCCAGTCTCCAGAGCTGCACCGAAGGTGGCCGCAACGAAACCTAGAATCGCGATTGCTAGGGCGATCTTTCCGGCCGCCACCGCCACAGGCAAGCCAACCTGCCCGATCGTATCGACTTGTATGTTCGCCGGTAGCAGGACGAGCGCAGCCACCGCGGCGATAGCGACAGAAAGCAACCCACCCAGCGGAAACCCGACGAAGACGTTGACACGCTCGGTGATGATGTCCTTCTTGGTCCACTTTTCTTCAACGCCTCCAGAGGAGAAGAAGAACACCTCGTAAGGAGTCATCGCGGCACCGAATAACGCGATGGCGTAATAGAAGTACACCGGCAACGATTCATCAGTGGGCTTATGCGGCCGCGATATCTGCCGAAACAAGTCGCCCCAATCTGGATTGAGCTTCCACAGGGCGACACCGAAGACGATCAACACAAGCCCGAGAAGTCCAAAGGTGTTCTCCAATACCGAGAACTTGACTCGCCATATGACGAACCAAATGGCGACGCCCACTATCGGCACGATGAGCAAGTAATTGACGCTAGTGGCCAGTTCCAGAGCCAGCGCTACACCGCCGACCTCCGCTGCGAAGGTCAACAACGTCACGAGGAACGAAGCCACGAGATTGGCCATACCTACCCGAGGTCCTAGACGTTCACGCACCAGATCAAAAGTGCCGCGGCCGGTGATCGCCGCGACGCGGCCAGACATCTCGGCATACAAGCAGATTCCGACCACCCCGACCAGCGTCGCCCACACCAGAGATAGACCAAAGCGAGAACCGACGAGTGCGTTTGTGACGAGGTCACCGATATCAACAAAGCCACCGATGGCAGTGAGGATGCCGAGCGCTACGCCAAAGATTCGTTTCATCAGCTGTGTTCCTCGTCGAATCGATCGAGCTGATCAGCTGTGTGGCGCAGTGCGTCGGTGCGGTGCCTCACCGTGTTCGTATCACTTCTTCGAAGGGCAATGCGCAGTTCGGATAAGGAAGTGAGACCGTCAGAGAGCATGTCGTCCACAGTGGAACGTAGCTTGTCGCTGTCGGCACTATTCGGTGGCTGTATCGAGTCGAAGGAGTTCTGAATGCTCGAGAGGTCCGTCTCGGCCTGGCTGATTACCACCTCTGTGTAGGGCTGCATCAACCGTCCCGAAAGCAGGCTGTCGGCAGCAAGGACGGCCGTTTCAACCTGAGACAGGGCGTCGCCGGCGGCGTGGAGAGCCTTGCCTTTGTAGGCCGCGACCGTCGTCGCAGGTCCGACGCAGCCACTGAGCACCCCTGCAAGGGTGAAAACGGCGAGGCAGGCTCGTACGTTCATCGTTTTTCACCTGGTTTCCGAAGAATAACGAAAACCAATGCAGCCAGTATCGCGAGGAACATTAGCCAACTGGCGAGTATCGCGAGCCCATCAGTCACGAAGCAACTATGCCCAGCTCGACTGAAATTAATCAGCGGTTTTGAACCCTGCAACTGACCCGGAACTCTGACTTCGACGGCGACGATCTGTCCGACGGATCAGGCGGTGCCCGTTGCACTAGCCCAAGTGATGAAGCTTGCTAGCCGTTGATCATGACGAGCTTGCCGGTCGCTCGTCGTTGTTCCAGGTCGCGTAGCGCCTCGGGTACTTGTTCGATCGTGTATTGCTTGCCGATGAGCGGCTTGACGAAGCCTTGGTTGGCCATCTTGTCGAGATCGATGGCGACTTCATGCAGGTAGTCTGGCCGGCCAAAGGCGAAGGCGCCCCAAGCGGCGCCGAGGATGCTGACGTTGCGAAAAAGCAGGCGATTGAGGCCAATCGAGGGAATGTGACCGGCAGCGAAGCCGATGACCACCAACCTCCCCTCCGGTGCAAGGCAGCGCAGGGTTGCACGCAGTTGGTCATCACTACCACCGACCGGATCGATGATGACGTCCGCGCCCTTGTCCTGCGTGAGCGCCATGACGGCGTCGCCCCACGCTTCGTCCGTACGGACCACCTCATCGGCGCCAGCGGCGCGCGCAACGACCTCCTTCTCCGCAGAGGAGACCGCGGCGATGGTCCGTGTGCCGAGCGCCTTGGCGACCTGTAGGGCAGCCGTGCCGATACCGCCTGCGGCACCGAGCACGAGGACGGTCTCTGCTTGCTGCACGTTGGCCCGCCGGACGAGCGCGAAGTGGGCGGTGTGGTAGTTCATGATCAGCCCGGCACCCTGCGCGAAGTCCAACGGTTCGGGTAGCGGGAAGACCATGGGAGATTCCATCAGCTCCGCGCAACCACCGAGCCCGAACGCGGCCACGGCGTCCCCTTCACGAAACGCGCTGCCCGCCGGCGCATACCGGACGACGCCAGCCGCCTCTACTCCGAGAGTGAACGGCGGTGGCGGCTTCAGCTGATAGGTACCGTGACTGAGCATCAGGTCTGGGAACGAGATACCGGCTGCCTTCACCTCGATGATCACGTGCTCGCCCGGCTGTGGTTCCGCGACGTCTACTACCTCAACACCATCCGGACCTGTCAGTGAACGAACCTGTGCAGCTTTCATCCTTGATCCACCTTCGAACCTTCGCGCAGAGGTAGCGCACCGTTGATTGTCTAAGGCAGGTTACGCGCCACGAAGGTCACGTCGAGCAAAGACCAGCACACCGAGCCCCGCCATCGCCAGACCGGTCAGTGTCATCACGAGGATCGACATCAAGGTGATCGG
>Ga0070667_100004011_pt1 | contig 12462 bp, 13 predicted proteins | sample KBSS33metaG_FD_64659 | JGI IMG/M metagenome (GOLD analysis project Ga0070667, IMG submission 64659) | Switchgrass rhizosphere microbial communities from Kellogg Biological Station, Michigan, USA - KBS S3-3 metaG | ecosystem: Host-associated > Plants > Roots > Rhizosphere > Soil ...
GCAAGGAAATACGATCGCCTGCCCTGCGCCGCATAAAACGCCGGACTGATGAGGCGCCGTCCGTACGTCAAATGCTCCGGAAACATCCCCAGCTCAAATAACACGAGGTCGCCGATGTGCTTGAAATGCGCGCGACGAACTTCGGGCAGCATTTGCCGCATCGTTTCGTCCAGCATCTCCGAAAAATATTCGAGACGCTCGCCCGAAAGGTTGGCAATACGTTTCAGGTTCCCCACGTGGATGAATTCCGTCAAGAGATCCGCCAGATATTGAACGAGTTGCTCGTCACTGGGCGTGACCTGGCTCATTCCTCGGTCCGCCAGTGTACAGAACAGCTGTCGGACTTCATGAGTTTCCGGGATATCCTCTTGCGGCCTATAGATCATTGCAGTCTTTCAATATCCTTATCGGCCGCGCTTGGCCTCTTCTGTAGTCCGGCGCGCAAGATGCCTAAAAGATAAGGATATAGACGTCAGCAGAGTGAATTTGACTCGAAACGAGAACAGGTTGATATGGTGAGATTGCTTGCACTCGCTGTTTATATGGCAGCCCCCTTCCTCCTTCTGCGCGTTCATCGAAAATTTGGCAGTCTGGCCGCTGTTTTGTCCCTCTGGCTGCCAATTGAGTTTCATATCCTGCAATGGTTGGGCGTCGAGCCCGCGACAGCACTGGGTGCGGGGATGCTCGCGGGGATCCTCGCGTTCCGGTCGCGTCCGAATGTCCTGAATGTTTCGACAGCCTTCGATCTTCGAAAAATAAATTTCCGCGATGCCTTCGTGAATTTTGCGGTTTTTGCAGGGATCGGAATACCGCTCGCTCTTGTGATCGGTTTCATCCGATTGAGTCCACGCCTGCTTGATATTTCGACGATCCCGACTCTCGTGCTGACGATTTTCTTCCTCAACGCGCTTCCGGAAGAGATTCTCTTTCGAGGAATCATTCAACACGTCATGGAATCCATCTTTAAGAACCGTGTAGTTGCGTTGATTGTTGGTGCGTTAGTTTTCGGCGCATCACACTTGAACAATGGCGCCAGTTTGCCGAACTACAGGTACTTCGTTATGGCGACTCTCGCAGGTTTGTTTTACGGGAACGCGTGGCGGCGTGAACAAAACGTCCTCACTTCCACCATCACCCACACCCTGGTGAACACCGGCTGGCGACTGTTCTTCAGGTGACCTCGTCAACGGTGAAGGATTGCCTGTTCCCCCACTCTTGTTGGATGCCGTATCCTACGGCTCGATGTACTGGCGACCCATCACTGGAGCGGATCTTATTACCTGTCTCGAGATTCAACCTGCGTGCCTGGGAGACCAGCTCGTCGGACGAACCACGGCTCTTCGTGTTTGGAAAGAGCTTCTGGATGACCCGTCCTTCCTGGCAAACGTTATCGAATCCGAACGCCCGCTCGCCGGACACAGGATCGTTGCCTGTGGCATGGGAGTATTTGTCACAAAGGCATTCGCCGATCAGGAAATCAACAGCCCTCGGGCCGGTCTCAATTCACGAATCATCGCGGGGATCGCGTCAGGAGAATCTGTTGTGCTGAACCGAGCGCAAATTGCTTCCGGAAATGCGACCGAGGGCATCGATTTCGTCAATATGTATGGCGCATGGCGCGAAAGAATCATGAACTCTGAGCAACTCGCAGAAGTCCAGGCGCTGTTAGGAACAAGCTTCGTTGAGCATTTCACAGGCTATCGATTCAATCGTGTGTTGAAGGAAGCGACAGGAAAATCAGGAATCGCCCTGGCTCGCGCGACGGGAACGTACCGGCTCATCGCGGAATTCAAAGAGTCTGAGAGCGCTCTGGTCGTGGCCACTCGAGAGAGCGTGGTAACCGCGCCGTACTCGGTCGCCGCAAAGATGTATCGTTACAAGCCGCCGGTCCTGCGTCTTCGCCCTGCAGAACAGAAGCTCCTCGCTGCCGCTCTCTCGGGAAAGACGGACGCGGAACTTAGCATGGACCTCGGCCTGAGTATCGAGGCAATCAAGAAGCGTTGGATGTCCATCTTCGCGAGAGTCGATGAATTCAAGCCGGAGATTCTCAGCACCGTCGGAGCCGAGAGCGAAGGCCGCGGTCCGCAAAAGCGGCACCGTGTCGTGGCCTATGTACGGAATCATCCGGAAGAATTGCGGCCGTTTTCGTGGGAAAAGAGAAGATGAGGGCAGGCAAGGTGATGTGGGCAAAAGACTGGGAGACATTTTGAAATTGGACGAGTCCGGGGATCCCCAAATCTCAAAACCGAAATTACAAGAGGTTAGATTGGACCCGCGGACTTAAGGGTTAGTCCGTCCAATTAGAGATTTTGTAATTTCGGTTTTGAGATCCCCGGACTCGTCCAACTTCAAAATGTCTCCCATCGCTTGGGCTCACCAACCCTCCGCTATGTAGCTGAACCCACCTGGCGATAGATTCCTGTCCCTCACTTCACGGGCATCGCCACCACGAATCGTTGACCATCGGGGCTGACGTCTCCCCCATCCACCAGTGGATCCGTAAGCTTGAACAGCACGTGCGGTGTCCCCGCCTTCAGTGCCGGCGTCGACGTGAGATCAACGGCCATCACTTCCCTGTCACGGGTCAGGAAATACAATTCCTTTCCATCCTGCCGCCAGATCACGCCATTGGCGCCGCCTTTAAGATTTGTCACTTGAACGGCGGGACCGGCCGGCGCCTCGGGCTTGGCTGAGCTGAATGGCCGCACATAAATCTGCGCTGTGCGGACATCGACTTCGTTCGACATGTAGGCGAGTAAACGTCCGTCCGGTGAGAATCGCGAATCGAAGGCCTCGTAATCCTCCCTCAGCCACTCTAGAGCTTTCCGGTCGAGTGCCGTTTGTTGCGATTGCACCGGGATCATCAGCAAAACACCGGTACTGAATGTCAGAAATTTTCCATCGGGCGACCAGTCCGACAGGCCTACGAATGCTCCGGGCGTATAGCGAAACACAAGTTCTGGACCGCCGGTTCCATCCGCGGGCTTTCGATAGACGCTCGAGTAACTGTCCTTGAATTGAACGTAAGCGATCTGCTTTCCGTCACGCGACCAAACAGGAGCGCCGACCGCCTGCTGTAACTCATTGGTCACTGCCGTAGCTTTTCCTGAGGCGATATCGTAGACCCAGATGTTGCCAAGCCCCGTCTCCGGGTCGTTCTTCACTGCCAGAATCCGTTTTCCATCAGGCGCAAAGCGCACGTCCCCGAAACGACCCGGCTGCCCGATGGTGCCCACCACCTTTCCTTCGCGATCAAGCAACGTAAGCTGGCGAAGTTGTGGAGGCGGCACAGCAACGACATATCGATCGGCGTCGCGATTCACACTCGCCATATTCGGTGCAAGAGGTGTTGTTTCAGGAAGACGGAACAGAACCGTGGGCTTCTTGAATTCGAAGTCAGGTGATGTGGACAACGAGACAGACTGGATGCTCCGATCCGGAGCGAGAAAGGAAATCTCCTTGCCGTCACGACGCCAGAACGCCATGCCCTGAGCGCCGTTCTCGGAAAGCTTCCACATTTCGCTTGTCGTGACAGCGCCGGGAGCTCCCGCCGGATTGAACGGCCGAACATAGAGCTCGGTTCTTCCGGTTTCATTCGATACGTAAGAAACGAATCGATCGTCCGGCGAAAGTCGCGGTCCTGTCAGCTGAGACTTGCTGCGAAATATTTCGATGGGCTTGCGCTCTCCGGTTCCTGCAGAAGGCAATGCGAAGATGGCGCCGCCGCCAAGGTCCGTTGTATAGAAGGAGAGGTAACGACCGTCCATGGACCAATCGGTCAGCACGAGCGGCGCGTTACTCTTGTAAAGCAATTCTTCCGTACCCTGGCCGTTCGACAGGTTTCGGTACAATCCATAAGAACCCTGCCGCAGCCCGACATAGCCGACATAGTTGCCGTCTGGAGACCATGCGGGTGCAGACGCTGATTCGCGTTCACCGCTGACACTGACTCTGGTCTGCTTGCCCGTCGCAACGTCCACAACCCAGAGATCCGCATTCTCCTTTTCCAGGTCCGTCTTGATCACGGCCAGACGCTTGGCATCCGGAGAAAACACAGGCTGCGCGAAGAGGTCACGAGCTGTGACCGAGTTCGTGACCTTTCCCTCGCGGTCGAACAACGTCAGCTGGCGCGAGTTCGCCTGCATGATTTGCGCGATGACTTTCGCTCTTTCTTCGGGGTCCTTCGGCAACTGCTGGGCTACTGCGTGAAGGGCGGTGAGAAATACGACACCGATCGTAACGGCAATGCGATTTGAAATTTTCACGCCAATCTCCTTTCGCCTTAGCAATTCTGGGGACAGGCCGAAAGCACTTTCCCACTCGGCAATGTCATGGTCCGCAGAAGTCCGGAGCGAGATCCATCCCTGGCCCGGCTTGCTTCAGCAGTAACACTCTTGTTGAGAGCAGCCTCGACATCCGTCCTGTTGATATCGCGCTCCCGAAAGAAGCCCGGCGATGGGCCTTCGAGTGACCAGGTTTGCACCTGGGTGCCATCCTTTGTCGCAACAATCAATTCGATGTGGGGATTCCGCCAGTCAATCTTGCTCAGCGTCCCGGTCATTGTGACTTTGTCGTTGAAATCGTAGATCGCTGACATGTTGTGATGCGCCGATGCCGTCGCGGCCGCAAGCATCAGTGCCGCCGCAACCAATAGTGGGATTCGATGACTCATAAACAATTCTCCTCTGCTTCCATTACGAGTGACGAGTGCGGGTGGTTCCTGGAAATGTTGCGATAAAGGATACACCGCCGGCGAGACCTTCAGCATGAACGTTCGTATAGGATTGAGGGCCTAGGCGAGAGCTCCGGTCAGAACCCGAACTCAATCGGTCAACGTCACCACATGCTTAGAAGTCAGCGGGCACGGCTGCATTGTTGCCGGACCAGTCCCTGGCTTTCCCGTCCGACCCTTTCAGGAATCCGAGAATGCAGTCGTTGTCTTTCCCCTTCTCGACGACGCGCAGGCGACGGCAACGCGCTTTGACAGTATCGCCTGCCTTCAGGTAGCTGGACGTCAGGCCCATCGATTGAAGAGCCGACGGGCTCGCAGCTTCCAAAGGCCACAGTTGTAGCTCGCCTTCGGCGCTCTTGACTTCGAGCATGACCCAGACATGCGGAGGTCCCCAACGCACTTCTTTGACCGCCCCCTGAACTTCCGAGAACGTGTCGTTGAAGACGCCGGGAGGGTGCGCGTGGTGCGCAGCCAGCGTCACTGCGACGCCCAGAACCAAACAAGCACCTGTGGCAAAGGCAGTCACTGCAAGAAGAGACTTCATTCGCGTGCACCTCCATCGATAAGTTCGCGGATCTCTTTCTGCGTAGACACACGAATCCGGTGTACAGTTCGGATTTTTCCGACATCGAGTTTTAGCGGGAGTGCGGCCCCGCCCGACGGGACAGCACCGCGGCGGCTATGGAGACCCCGAGGAGAGCCAGGCATGCGAAGCCGACCGAGATCAGCGCCAAAAGCGGCACCGACAGGAATCCCGAAAGCACGAGGAGCAGAACCACGACGAGGATGCTGCCGAGGATAAGCCCGCCGGTAACAATCACGCCCATCAGGATCTCAGCCTTCACTCGCAATCCTCCGAGATCTTCTGAGCGTAAGCCTCAATCCGGCGAAGAGCAATGACGCACGTCATAACTTGCGCGGAGGCTTGATGATTTTCTCGAATGGCGGCTCTCGCATTTCTGTCGCGATACCCGCCTATCCAGGGAAGTGAGGACGATTCCGCAGAGGCCTCGGAAGTAGATGCTCCGGCATTGCAGCAAGAGCTGGAGGCAATAGCGCCACTGGTAGTGGAGGTCGCTGAGATGACCGGTGCGGCCACTCTCAACGCCTCCACTATCTTCAGAATGTCAGGCGCACCTGCCCCTGGAAATTCCGCTGAACCGGGGGCCCCGCAAAAGTCGCAGCGCCCTTGCCGGCAATTTGGCCGAAAGGTGCTGCGGTGCCGACCGTGAAATTAGGGGCATTGAGCTGCGGATGATTCAGGATGTTCGTGGCATCCACTCGGATCGACAGCTGCTAGCTCTCCGTCAGCTTAATGGTCTTCTGAATGTTCCCATCCAGGAAGAATGTGCCGAAGGAGGTCAGCGAGCGGTTCCCGAGCGTTCCGATTTCTCCAGGTTTGGGATTCACCAGTACATTGACCACCGATGTTCCATTCGCCAATACAGTGGCGCCCGGAGTGCCGGCCGGGACTTGCTTAGCCAGCGAGTTTAGCGTACAGAATCCGGCCAACGACGAGGCGACCAGCGTCGATGATCTGAGTCCAATGGCGACGAAGAAACTCTTTCCAGGTCGTTTTACGATTTCGCTCCGGCGCCGGTTCGATGCCATGCCGCTTCAGGATATCGGCAATCGTCGTGCGCCCGATTGTATATCCCAGATTGGCCAATGCGCCCTGGATCCGCGTGTAACCCCAACTGCGATTCTCCTCGGTTAGGCGGATGATAAGCTTCGAGACTTCGGCGGATGTCTGTGGCCGTCCCGGCGTCCGACGCGCGCTCCCGTCGTATTTCTGCGCAATCAACTTCCGGTGCCATGCCAGCAACGTTTCAGGAGTGACGACTGTGGCAACCTGCGCCAGAACCTTACGTCCGATACGCTTAGCCTTCGCGGCAAGTCGACGTCGCTGGTTGTCGGTAAACCGGAGCCGACGATTACCGATTTGCTCCCGGAGAACGCGATTTTCCTCAACGAGGTACTCGATCACGTGATGCTGCCTTTGATTCAGCCAGCCCCCAACGGAAACGACGAGAAACGAAAATGGGTCCAGACACGCTCGCATCGGATGAGCGTAACATCTGGCAAGCACATTCACGCGGTCTGCCCATCAATCCAGTTTCCGGACAATATGGCCGCCTATTCTGCCTATGCTTCGACCATTTGCTCGACAACAGCGGCGTAGCGATGGACCGATGGTGCTAACAGGACTGCTAGGGTGAAATTCGGACACACCAGTGTTAAGTCTTCAACTCTGCCCGAGAATCGTTCTAGACTTGCCCCGCATTCTGCTAGTCCGCGATGATGAGTTTCGGGAGGTTTTATGGGCATCGAGAGATCCGGCCTCAGCGTGGCTGCTGGTATTTTGTTATCCGCAAGCCTGACGGTTTCCGCGGCTCCGCCGGACGCGCGTCTGGCGGACGCTATGATGCGCGCGGAGCGCGATACCGTGGAAATCCTTCTCCGGCAAAAGGCCGACCTAAACGCAGCGCAGGCCGATGGAATGACGGCGCTGCACTGGGCCGCACGCCAGGGCGATCTGGACATGGTCCGGACATTGCTTAAGGCAGGAGCCAAACCCGATATTGCGACCCGCTATGGTGTCACGCCGTTCTACATAGCCAGCCAGAACAGCAACACGGCCATGATCGATGCCTTCCTGCGTGCGGGTGTCAATCCAAATACGGCCAATCCCGGTGGTGAGACGGCGCTGATGACCGTCGCGCGGACCGGCAACGTCGCGGCGCTCGAGCTTTTGATCGAACGCGGCGCAGATGTCAACGCGAAAGAAAAGGTTCGCGGGCAAACAGCGCTCATGTGGGCTGCCCTGGAAAATCATCCCGATGCAGTCCGCCTCCTGATTGCGAAAGGCGCAGATCCTAACGCGCAGACAGCCGTCGACGTCCCCGAAGGCACAAATGGAGAGCCGCAAGGAACGTCGGCCGATACCGGGGCCCACGGGCCCGGAATCTACCGCCCGCGCGCCATCCCGGCGCCGTCGGGGGCAATGACTCCTCTGCTGTTTGCCGCGCGCGAAGGACACCTGGACGTCGCGCGTGTTCTGCTCGACGCAAAAGCGGAGATCGACCGGCCGTCAGCCAACGGCTCCACGCCCCTTGTCGTCGCGACGACGAACAATCACATTCAATTGGCGATGTTCCTTCTCGACCGCGGGGCGAGTGCGAATCAGGCGGACCGCTTCTGGAAACGCACTCCGCTCTTTGCTGCCGTCGAGATGCGCAATCGGGACTTTCCGCCCGACGCGCCTCCTCCGGTTTCGGATCCCGGCGATCCAATGGACCTGATCAAGGCTCTGCTCAAGAAGGGAGCCGACCCCAACGCTCAGGTCAACACCACGCCGGTGCGCGGTTTCATGCAAAGGGCTGCCAGTTGGACCAACTTCGACGGGCAAACCGCCTTCATCCGGGCAGCGTTGGCGGGCGATGTCTCGCTTATGCGGTTATTGCTGGAATACGGCGCCGATCCCAACATCAAAACCAACGAAGGATCGACCGCCCTGATGGCCGCGGCAGGCATCAATTGGGTGTTCAGTCAAACCTACACCCGTACGAACGAGGAATACCTCGATGCCGCTAAGCTGTGCCTCGAAAGAGGCAATGATGTAAACGCGGTCAACAAGGTGGGATTTCGCGCGATTCATGGAGCGGCAAACAAGGGATTCGATGCGATGGTAAGGCTGCTGGCGTCGGCCGGCGCGAAGCTCGATGCGAAGGATGCCGAGGGCCGAACGCCCATGACGTTTGCAGAGGGAGTTTTTCTCGCCATCCATCCGCCGAAAGCGAAGCCCACCACTGTCGCGCTCCTTAAAGAGTTGATGGGCGAAACGAAATGAGAGCCAACGCTCGTTTTTGCGGCGCCACGCTCCTTCTTGCCACACTGCTTCTGAGTCCAACGATAGGACAAGTGCGGCCGGAATCCCCTCAACGTGCTCTGGTAAAGCAATACTGCCTGACCTGTCACAGCGATCAGGCCAAGACCGGCGGCCTGACCTTGGAACAACTGGACATCGACCACCCGGAGCAGCAGCCCGAAGTCTGGGAGAAGGTGGTGCGAAAACTCCGCGCCGGTTTGATGCCGCCGACCGGCGCTCCGCGGCCCGAGCGCGCACCCTTGGAAACGCTGAGAGCCTCCCTTGAAGTCTCCCTCGATCGCTTCGCAGCCACAAAGCCCAATCCTGGAGCGACGGCGCTTCATCGCATGAATCGGGCGGAGTATGCAAACGCGGTGCGGGATCTGCTCGCGGTGGAGGTGGATCCGGCGACGATTCTCCCGGCCGACGACTCCCTTGAAGGCCTGGACAATATCGCCGATGTACTTGGAACCTCCCCGGCGCTGATCGAACGCTACATCGCTGCAGCAGGAAAGATCAGCCGCGTGGCTGTCGGCGACACGGACATCAGTCCGCTATCGACTACGTACAAAGTGCGTGGCGATGTCTCTCAGGACAAGCACGTCGAAGGGTTGCCCCTGGGAACGCGCGGCGGCATCGCCGTGCGCCACAATTTCCCGGTGGATGGCGAGTATCTCTTCAAGTTCTCACTGCTGAAGGTGAACTTCGGCGCGCAGTACGGCCAGGTTGCAAAGAACGAACAGCTCGAGATGAGCATCAACGGTGTTCAGGTCCTTCTCATGGACCTTCGCACTGCTCCTTACTTCTACCTTCGCGGCGGGGCGGTGGCCGGACCGGCTCCTCTACTTGAGATCAGACTGCCCGTCAAAGCGGGGCCGCAAACGATCCAGGTCACGTTCATCAAACGAACGGCCGCCGCCGTGGACGACCTCGTCCAGCCCTACCAGTCCACCACTACCGATTTGGGAATTGGTGTGCAATACGGCTACACGACGTTTCCGCACCTCTCGGGCCTGGAGATTCTCGGCCCCTATAACATCGGGGGCCCCGGAGATACTGCAAGCCGAGCGAAAATCTTTACGTGCCGGCCTCAGGCGCCCCGTGAAGAGCTGGCCTGCGCCCGAAAGATTGTGTCCAGTCTGGCGAGACGCGCCTTTCGCAGGCAACCTCAGGAAGACGACATCTCTCTGATTCTCGATTTCTACAAGCAGGGACGAGAGGCGGGCGATTTCGACACCGGCATTCAGATGGCAGTGCGACGAATCCTGGCCGATCCTCAATTCGTCTTCCGTTTTGAACGCGATCCAGCGACCCTGCCGGTTGGCACCCCGCATCGGGTCACCGACATCGAACTCGCGTCGCGGCTGTCGTTCTTCCTCTGGAGCAGCATTCCCGATGACGAACTGCTCACTCTTGCCGCGCAGGGAAAACTGAAAGACCCCGTTGTCCTGCAACAGCAAGTGAAGCGAATGTTGAAGGATTCGCGATCCCAGGCGCTGATCGCCAACTTCGCCGGCCAATGGCTGTTCCTGCGTGAGTTGCGCAACCGTGAGCCCGATCTGATGGTCTTTCCGGACTTCGACGACAACCTCAGGCAGTCGCTCCAGCGCGAGACCGAGTTGTTCTTCGGCAGCATTGTTCGCGAAGATCGGAACGTCTTCGATCTCCTGACGGCGGACTACACCTTCGTCAACGAACGCCTGGCGAAACACTATGGGATTCCGGGAATCAACGGCAGCGACTTCCGGCGTGTGCCGTCACCTTCGCCCGCCAGAAGAGGTCTGTTCGGTCAGGGTAGTTTCCTGATGGTGACGTCTGCGGTAAATCGCACATCGCCTGTGACTCGAGGTGCGTGGATTTTGGAAAACCTGCTGGGAAGTCCACCGCCGCTGCCTCCTCCCAACGTTCCTCCGCTGCCGGAGAACCCCACGGGACAAGGTACCAAGACAGCGGCGCTCTCCGTGCGGGACCGCATGGAGCAGCATCGCGCGAATCAGCCGTGCAAAGGCTGTCACCAGATCATGGATCCGATCGGTCTGTCGCTCGAGAATTTCGATGGCGTTGGCCGTTGGAGAACGGAAGACTCCGGAGCCCGGATCGACACGGCCGGTCAGTTGGTGGACGGAACAACTCTGGACGGTGTCGAAAGCCTTCGTACAGCCTTGCTGAGATACCCAGATGCTTTCGCGCAAACTCTCACAGAGAAGCTGATGATGTACGCGACCGGCCGCGCGACGCACTACTACGACATGCCCGCCATCCGCGCGGCTGCGCGCGATGCCGCGAAGAATGGCTACAGGTTCTCGGCGCTGGTCACGGCGATCGTCTCCAGCGATCCGTTCCAGTTGAGAGTGAAGAAGGCGGAGGAGGCCCACTAACCGTGTCCCTTCACTCTTCTTCCAGAAAATCCGGGGGCAGCCCGACCAAAGGAAAGGCATCTTGAGACTGTTTCCACGATCGAAAACTCAAATCCGCTCCGGCAAGCGATCGAGCAAATGGGCAGAAGGCAGCGCATCCTCGCGAATAGGCGGAATAAGCGGCCCCTTGAAGGTTCCGATAGGGAATGTCGCATCAATCAGAGTGTTTTTAGCGTAGCGCCGCGGCGAGACATGTTGAGAGAAAAGCCGGATGTGTGGTGCGGCGGCGGTACGGTAAAAACACTCTCCTTGATGTATGAGGCGATTCAGGCGTCACTTTCTTCGGCCGACACAACAATAAGCCAGCAGTTGATCTGCTCGCGTGCCTTGGACCTATCAGCAGGGCCAATAGAATCCTGAATCGACATCCGCAGCCAACCATTGCTCACCGTACTTCGATAACAGAATCGCCCCTTATGCGGCATTACATGAGGACGTGACTACTCGCTCCCCCCGCTTAAAACTCCTATCCGTCTATCGAAACCTTTGCTGGACCTGAGCCTCTATTTCAAACAGCACCGGCCCGAGTACTATCGCCTGCTCGATTTGGTCCGCACCGAAGGAGATTGGGAGGCATGGTTGGATTCTTTCCGGAAGGTGTTGAAGACACCGCGTCGAATTCAGTTCGAGCCGCGCAGAGTCTTGTACGTCTGTTCAAAGAGGACACGCGCATTCAAACTAGTTCTGCCGCCCAAAACAAAACCGGCCCTCCTCTATTCGAAGGAAGGCCGGTGATTTGTCAGATATCAGCAACCTTTGACAGGTCGCTGCATATCAGAACGTCAGTCGCACCTGGCCCTGGAAGTTCCGCTGGACCGGTGTGGCCTGACCGAAAATAGTTTGGCCCTTGCTCGCGATTTGACCGAAGGGCGTGGCGCCGACGGTCAAGTTGGGAACAACCGGTTGCGGATGATTCAGGATGTTCGTGGCATCGATTCGGAGCGACAGGGTCTTACTCTCCGAGATCCGGAAAGATTTCTGGATGTTTCCATCCAGGAAGAAAGTTCCGAACGAGTCCAGCGTCCGGTTCCCCAGCGTTCCGATTTGTCCTGGCTTAGGATTGACCAGGACATTAACGACGGACGATCCATCCGACAATACAACCGACCCCTCCGTGCCCGCCGGAACTTTGATCGCCAGCGAGTTGAGCGTACAGAATCCGGCGATCGACGCGGCCACCTGTGTTGTATCCAAACACTGGGGGTCCTTCTGGGTTACGTAGGCGGTGCCGAAAAACGTTCCGGTGTTGTTGCCAGGCCCATCCCATTTGACTTCTCCCTCGGGAATTTTAAATAGCGGGCTCGCCACAACATAGCGAGGGTTGCCATATCGCATTGTTCCGGCTCCGCCGATGCTGACGGGCTGACCGGTGGCCAAATTGAGGATGAAACTCGTTTGCCATCGTTCGAGAACCCGGGCAAACCAGCCGGAGCTGTTGGAGAAGA
>Ga0070667_100004016_pt1 | contig 12453 bp, 9 predicted proteins | sample KBSS33metaG_FD_64659 | JGI IMG/M metagenome (GOLD analysis project Ga0070667, IMG submission 64659) | Switchgrass rhizosphere microbial communities from Kellogg Biological Station, Michigan, USA - KBS S3-3 metaG | ecosystem: Host-associated > Plants > Roots > Rhizosphere > Soil ...
TGGTGCGCGATACTGGGATTGAACCAGTGACCTCTTCCGTGTCAGGGAAGCGCTCTCCCGCTGAGCTAATCGCGCGGGTCCAACGTGGAGGTGGAGACGGGAATCGAACCCGTGTGCACGGCTTTGCAGGCCGTTGCCTCACCACTCGGCCACTCCACCGCTGGGGTTGATGCGACTGCACCCTCGAGCGGATGACGGGATTCGAACCCGCGACCCTCACCTTGGCAAGGTGATGCGCTACCAACTGCGCTACATCCGCGCGCCACGAACGACTGGTCGTCCGTCGCGAAGGACGACGATAGTCCACCAAAGTGTAGCCGCACAAATCCGATTGACGGCGAGGTCAGAACAGGCGATACGCCTCGCGAGAGATTAAGAACCCGTGGCCGGTGCGCACATCGCGGCATGTGATCGACGACGGGGCACTCTCGCACCGCAACACCCCGGCAGTGATCGACTGGCCATAGGGGAGTACCTCGTCGGCACCGAAGGCGGTGTCGCCGGCGCAGACGAACTGTGCCTGCTCGCCGGGGGCGAGCGAGATTCCCTGCCCATAGTCGAACTCGCAGTCGGCGGGCCGAGGTGGCGGCGACCAATCGCGGTCGATGATGTCGCAGCGAGCCCAATCCGCGTCGATCATGCAGCTGACGTTGCCCGATGGTGAGACGAAGCCGGTGAGCTCGTGCACTTCGCGATCGACGGGCTCCGGCTCGAGGCGCGTGCCGGAAGCCGTCGTATGTTCCCGCGTTGACATCTGTGCGGCAGCCGACGAGGTGCTGCCGGAACCGGGGACCGTAGATGCGCCGCTGCACCGCGCGACGACCGCGGCTCATCGCGCGACGATAACCCGCTGTATGTGCGCGCCGCGGTGTCCTTGCGGATTCGGGTCGCAAGGCGCTCACGTGCTAGTCTTCGACGTCGTTCGACCTATTCGGTCGGGCTCCCCGGTCTCGTAGCTCAGGGGGAGAGCGTCCGCCTCACACGCGGAAGGTCACTGGTTCGATCCCAGTCGGGACCACCACACAAAACCGCAGGTAGATGCCCTATTTTCAGGCTACTATCGCAATCTCTGGCACGATTTGTGCCGGTGTAGAGGGCCAAAATAGGGCCAAGCTATTTAGTGCTCATCGAGCCGGCGGTCATCCAGCGCGTCCAAAGCTGAAGCCGCATCGTCGAGTTCGTCGTCGTACAGATCGGCGTAGATCGAGCGCCGGCCTGCGGACGACTTGGGGTTGCCCTCGACAAGCTTGCCGCCCACTTGGGTAATGGACCTGCGCACGCGGATGCGGCGCGCTTTGAGGTCGATGTCCTCCACGTTGAGGCCAGTCAGTTCGCCGAATCGCATGCCGGTATAGGCGAGCAGGGTGACGACATCGCCCTGGGCGCCACACACCAAGGTCAGGGCGGCGACTTCGGTGGTCGTCAAGTACGTGTGTGCAGTCGGGCGGAGCGGTGGAATTTTGTGCGAGCGGCGGGGTTTCGGCCAAGCAGCTGGTCTTCGTCGGCGGCGTGGTCCAGGCACATCTTCAAGACCGAGTGGTTCCACCGCAGTGTTCGTGGGCTGAGCCCCGATTGGGCCATCTCGTTGACCCACTTCTGAATCGACTGGTGGTCGATCTTGCCGACCGACCAGCCGCCAAATCGCGGTAGGATTCGCAGCCGCCAGATGTCCTCGTATCCGCGTCGAACTTTGGGACTCAGATCCAGCCGTGAGGCCAGCCAGGATTTGTAGACGGTTGCGAGCGTGATGCGGCCGGCCCTCGGGTCGACGACGTCGCCGGAAGCTGACTTCGTGACGATCGCCGCTTCGAAGACGCGCGACTCGCGCTCGGTCTTGAAGGACTTGCGGCGCTTTGACCGGTCGGGCAGACGCCATTCGACGTCAAAGCGGAGACCAAGCTTGGTTTCACGGCGATTGATAGCCATCGGTTTCCTCCGTCAACGGCTCTGTGTAACAGAGTCTTTCACGGTGCACCGACAAGAATTCGGCTATCGGAGTTAACGAGAGTTTCGGCCAACCACGGGTTCAGACGCGGGTGGATGCCAGCCATGTCTCGACGTCTTTACGTGCCCACCGCCGATGCCGCCCGCTGAGGCGAAGATGGTGCGGCCCAGTAGCATCGATCCCACGCTCGCGCTTGGCAGCCCAGTCGCGCAGCGTCGAAACCGGAACACCGGTTAGCTCGCGAACCTGTTGTGCGGTAAGCATTTCCCTTTCTTCATTGGTGAGACTCATCGTGTGCTCCTATCCGGACCACCTGCTGCTGGCGCTCCATGAAGACATCTTCAGACCTGCGCCGCGCCTATGCCACTGCCGTTGGAAACTTCTTGTGAGCAGCGTCCCCGCCCGTCTAGCCGAACGTACAGTTTCAGTATCTGGCCCCTCTCCCCGGAGAGCGCCCCCCATGGCGGCCCCTTTCATCGCGGCGTCGTCGGTGTTGGCGTCGAATTCGACATCCCTAATACTGCCGCTGCCGCCTCTCGGATCTTACCGACTGTGTCGTGGTGCAAGTGGAGTTGGAGACCGATCGCCCGCTGCGACATCGGTGGCTTGTGGTCGTGCAGGTACCGCAATACCTCGCTAATCGTGGAGGTCGGATGATTCGTCAACAGACCGCGTTCGTGTATGGCGGCCGCGACGGCGTCCCATTTCTCCACGCGCGAAACAGCAACCGCCACTGCACTTTCCTGCACCTCAACGGCTGGATCGGCTGTAGTGTCGACTCGCAGTCGCCACAGAATTGCGAGCGTGTGTGTGGTCGCCAACAGGGCGATCGGCGGCACGCACGCGATCACGGCAGATAACCACGGCACCAGCGGCGCCGTGTCGGGAATAAGCGCGTGTACGGCGTTGCCGCTGACACTGACCACCGCCGCCGCGCAAAGAACCGCCCAAAAGTATCGCCGATTACCGCGGAGGCTTCGATAGCCGGCAAGAGCAACGATTGCCATCGTCGCCAAAACGATTGTGCCATCAACGATTACCGGCCACAGCCAAGCCAGCCGAGCTGGCCATGCAGAGCGAGCGGCCAGACTCCACAGCGAGAAGAACGACAAGACAAAGCTAGCGACTGCAATGACGACGGTGATCAGCACCGCGACGACGCGGGTGACCCGCACCGCAGCCTGTTCAGCCGTGGGGTCGCGTGGTGGCGCGACCGAAACTGAATAGTTTCTCGACCCGAGTTCTGTGCCGTTGAGTGGTGGATCAGCCAACGCGGTCATTACACGCTCCATGCTCGCACCATCCGTGTTTTGGACATCGCGGTACAAATGGCGATAGCGCTGTGCGACGTTCATCTTGCCGCAATCAACCACCCGTGGCGCCAGCATCGATCGGATCGAAGGCCTGCCCCGCCAGATCGAGGTGGTTCGCTAGGCGCACCGACGGATCAGCTTCTGCCGCAGGCTCACGCGTCGTTAATTTTGCGACGTGTGCGGTGCGGCGTCCCCGTACCCCTATCAGTCAGCTGTCACCGCGTATTCAGCTTGGAAAGTACTTTCTACGCCCGAAGCAGTGTTCGATAGCCCGTCGTTTGAGGACATCGAGCCCACGCTTTGCACTGGTCATTTGCGAAGTCGGTACGCCTAGGGCAGGGCGGCGGTACGGGCGGGTGCGGTTTGGATACTTGATGTTGACGGTGCGGTAGCGGCGTGCGGTTCGCGCGAATTTCTCGATGCTCCAGCCGGTTTGGCGCTCGATGCAGTGGCTGACGGCCATCGCGGCGACCACGATGCTGAGGTGGGCCGCGATGGATTCGCGCAGGTGATGGTCGATCGGGCGGGCATGCAGGTCGTGCCTGGACATCTCAGGTGAGTCACTCGGCTACATCATCCCGATCGTCGACCGTGTGCTCCGACAGCAGCCGCGCCGGTGAAGGCCAGCTTCCGACCATGCCTTAGGAGTCTCGATACAGTCGCGGGATGTCATCGTCATCGCGTCGGAATCGCCGCAGATGAGCCCGAATCGTCGGGCCCGCCATCGCCTCGGCGGTCTCGGGAGGCAAGGTCATCGTCAACAGCATTCCGCGGCCATCGGCGCCTTCCACTACGGCACCGCTGCCCGGCAATAGAAAATTCGCAACGGGTGCCACGTAAGCCGGCGCAACGCCTGCGAAGCGCACGCGATGGAGACCCTCGTTGCACCAGTTGCTAATTCCCGAGTGGAATTTGGTCACATCGAAGGACACGTTGACACACCGATATGCTCCCCAGCGGCCGCACGCCGCGTCCACCAATTTCAGGTTGCTGCGCATATCGAGATGCTTATCGCTGAAGTGGTCAAGGCAATGCCGGATACGCCTGGCGATCGTCGCCGCGGTCTCTCCGCGTCGTACGTCGAGTTGCAACAATGTCACCATATTCCCCAACAGCATCGGGTCCAGTCCACATCGTTTGCGCACGTTCACTGGGATCCCGAGAGAGCGACGGGCGATCGTCGGATCGGACAACATCAATGCCTCCGTAATCTGGGCACAGACGACATCGTTGGCCGTAAGACGGGTCTCCAACCCGAAATCGTCGCGCATACGTCGGATTTCGTCGTCGGCAAAGTAGAGACTCAGCGTCCGCTTTTTTCGCGCATCCTTTGCGGCATATATCGCAAGTCGTGCCAGTTCGGAGAATCGAAGTACTCGAAGTCCCGACACGCTCGCCCCATCAGGAGGCAGATGCTCATCCAGGTACGCAGAGCGGTCTTCGACGATCAATGCCTCAGAAACCGGCTCCCCGGACGCCGTCGCCCCCCATGCATTCATGAAAAGCATGAAGGAGCGAAAATCGCCGACTGAATGATGGAAACTACAGCCGATCGCGGTCGCCCCGTCGGAGAGGTGCGTTACACGCACCGTCAGGAGAGGGCTGTGGCCTTGGTGCGCCGAGATGACGTTGACAATGTCGACCAACCAGTGCCCCCGATCCGTCGCGTTCGAACGGATAGCCTCTTGTAACGTGCGCTCCGACGACGCCACTGTGAACGACACACCCTGTCCCTGGCATCGGATTCGCATCGCGGTACCGGCGACAGAGATTCGACCCGCATACACCGGGACGTACGCGAGCGCGTCGGCAACTGCGTTTGCGAGGGCCTCAACGTCGAGATGTCGCTCGTAGAAGAAGACGACGGCGATGGGCACCATCTCAACGACGCGGTCAAAGCTCGCGCAGCTGACATCGAAATTTCTTGCGGGCGGGGGCTGTATCAGGCGCTTAGCCTGGACTATGGACGCGCCGCCACCACCTGAACGAACACGAACAACGCTCGAACTTTGCATGGTGGCTCCCTCCGACACTATCGATGGCCGCGAGCCCGATCTGGCTCTCCACACCCAAGAGCATCGCCGCTCCGCGGCGCGAGGACTGCAGTAGCGCGCTACTGCAATTGAGTCGGCGAGTATATGCCTCGACTGGCCTGTATACCTGCCGGGACGGTGGCGTTCCCCGAGAACGAGTGAGATTGCAGTGGTGCGCTACTGCGTCGGTTGGGGGCTGCCCGGAGGACGATTGGTCGACGCAGCCCAAATCGGAGAGGTGTGATCTTGATGCGTACCGACTCTGCAGATTGCGTGAGGGCCGCACTGTCGAGAACCCGCCCTCGAGCTATTCGGAGTGCGCGTGATCGACGCCAGGCCGCACGCCGGATCCAGACGTTGGACTTCTGGCTGCGGGATCCGGTTCCGGCAGAGGCTGGTCAATACCATCGGGGGAACCAGCATGAGCACAGTGCTACCTGACTACGACACCATCATCGTCGGTGCCGGATTTTCGGGTATCGGCATGGCCATCAAGCTCGATGAGGCAAAACTAGGCCACTACTTGTTGATCGAATCTGGTGATGACGTTGGCGGAACGTGGAACTGGAATACCTATCCCGGCGTCGCCGTGGACATCCCGTCGGCTGCCTACCAGTTCTCATTCGAACAGCGACGGGACTGGTCGCGGACTTATGCCCCCGGCAGGGAGCTGAAGGCATACGCCGTGCATTGCGTCGACAAGTACGGCATCCGGCCAAAGATCCGGTTGAACACCGCTGTTCTTGGCGCGGAGTTCGACAGCGAGCGCTCGCTCTGGCGGGTTCATACCGATCAGGCAGAGGACCTCACCGCCCGGTACCTCATCAACACCGTCGGCTTGCTCAGCGTGCCCCAACTGCCCGACATCGCGGGCCTCGATAACTTCGGCGGCACCACCATGCACACTGCCCGCTGGGATCACACCCAAGACCTCATTGGTAAGCGAGTTGCTGTCATCGGTACCGGCTCGTCGGCCATTCAAGTTATACCCGAGATCGCCCCACTCGTGGCGCAGCTCAATGTATTTCAGCGTACGCCGACTTGGTGCTTTCCGAAGTTCGACGTTCCCTTGCCGACCGTGGCGCGCTGGGCCATGCGCCTACCGGGCGTCAAGACCATGTTCCGGCTGATCGGCCAGATCTACGTCGAGGGGACGTTCGTGCTGCCCGCGCAGTTCTACACGGTGTTCCCGCTGTCGAAATGGATGGCCTGGGCGGCGCGGGGCTATCTTCGCCTGCAGGTGCGCGACCCGACGGTGCGTAAGAAGCTCACGCCGAGCTATCCCATCGGGTGCAAACGACCGGGTTTCCACAACAGATATCTCATGACGTTCAATCGCCGCAATGTGCGTCTGGTGACCGAACCCATCGACAAGGTCACATCGTCGGCAGTAACCACCACCGACGGTGCCAGCCTCGACGTCGACGTGCTGGTGCTGGCCACTGGCTTCAAAGTCTTCGACACTGGCGATAATCTTCCGACGTTCACCATCACCGGTGTCGGCGGCAGGTCGCTCGCTCGGTTCTGGGACGAGCACAGGCTGCAGGCGTACGAAGGTGTGAGCATGCCTGGTTTCCCCAACCTCTTTGGCATCTTTGGCCCGTACGGCTACGTCGGGGGGTCCTACTTTGCGCTGATCGAGTCTCAGGCGCATCACATCGTCCGGTGTTTGACGCGGGCCAGGCGCGAATGCGCCACTCGGATCGAAATTACCGATGCGGCTAACGCTCGATTCTTCTCCGAAATGATGCGCCGCCGGCGGCGTCAGGTTTTCTGGCAGGGAGGCTGCCGATCCGCCAATAGCGCCTACTTCGACAAGCACGGCGACGTGTTGTTTCGTCCGACGAGCACCATGGAGCTTTGCTGGCGCAGCCGGCGCTTTGACCTGGACGACTACCGGTTCACGGCCTAAGTCGCTTGCCCGACGGAACGCCTCGCCAAGGCGATGGTCTGCCAGTCGCAACCAGACCATCGTCTGAGATGTGCCGGAGCGTAGCGCTGCAATAGGTCGACGAGGCCCACATGCGCGCAGCACTCGAATCCGTAGGCAGCAAGGAGGTGGTCGATATCAGCTGCGGTGAAGCCAGTGCGGAACGGCTCGCCGCGCCGCGCCGCCAACCAGGCCGCACGGCGGGCTCCTCCAGACCGAGCAATCCCTCGCTTCACGACGTCGGGGTCGATGTAGTCAAGCACCAGTTGGCTGCCGGGTGCGCAGAGCGCCGCCAAGTTGGCAACTGACGCTTCTATTGCTTCGCGGGTCAGGTACGCCGTCACCCCGGCCCAGACTACGAGGCATCGCCGGTCTGGATTAAAACCGTTGGCCAGCAGTCGGTTCTGCAGGGTGTCGCGTTCGAAATCGCACGTCACCCAAATGATTTGACTGCCGATATCCCTGGGTCGGAGCCTATCGAATATCACGTGCTTCTTCTTCTGGGTTGCGGATGCGTCCACCTCGAAGATCGTCACCGGTATCTGGGCGGTTGTGCGTAGGCTGATGGTGTCGAATCCGGCACCAAGCAGCACCAGTTGATCCACGCCATCTTCGATCGCTGCCGTCCATGCGTCGTCGGTGTAGCGCGCCCGTAGCACGAGGTACGCATGTACCCCAGCGAAGGCGCGACGCGTGAATCCGATAAAGATGCGCGATGCTAGCGGATGGATTAGGCAGGCCCGCAAAACAGGATCGCTTACAAAATGGCGCGCGTAGGGGTCGCTGATCAGGCGACGATCCTGCGGCTGAGACGTGTCTGCTGCGCGATTGGCGGCTACGCTCTGCGCCGTCCAGCTCGCGCGGCGTTCGATCCGTCGCGGGTTCACGGCCTCACCTTGGCGCGGGCATCGCAATCGACTTTGGTCGGCAAAGGAATTCCTTTCACCAGAATGCGAGCGCGCGGCCCTTCGGGATCACCGCCCTAGTCAACGTCTTAAGGAACATAACCGTCTGACACGGGCGAGATTGCAGTAGAGCACTACTGCATCCTTCGCTTCGCGGAGTGGCAAGTATTTGTGCTGGCGCGGCATCCATGTGCGCGAGATGTACGAATAGGGCAAGGAGACTGGAATGTCCGACCAATTCCGTCACGGATCGGCTGCTCAACTCCGCGATGCCACAGAAGCGCTGCGGAAAACGCTGATCGAGGTGGAGCGGCTGAAACGCAGCAACCGCGCGCTGCTGGAGCGGTCGAGCGATCCGATCGCAATCGTGGGTATGGCTTGTCGCTTCCCGGGCGGCGTGGACTCGCCCGAAAGCCTGTGGGACACGCTGGCCGGAGGCCGCGATGTGATCTCAGAGTTCCCCTCCGACCGCGGCTGGGCGCTCGACGGGCTGTTCGATCCCGATCCCGATGCGCCCGGCGCCTGCAATACCCGGTTCGGCGGCTTCGTTGACGGCGTCGCCGACTTCGATCCGGGATTCTTCGGGGTGCCTGCCAGCGAAGCACTCGCCATGGATCCTCAGCATCGGATGCTGCTGGAGCTGTCGTGGGAAGCCCTGGAGCGGGCCGGGATTGATCCGACCGGGTTGCGCGGGAGTGCCACCGGCGTATTTGCGGGCGTGATGACGCAGGGGTACGGGATGCACGCCGCAGATCAGGTCGAAGGCTACCGGCTGACCGGTGTGACCTCCAGCGTTGCCACTGGCCGGGTCGCTTATGTGCTCGGCCTTGAAGGACCCGCGGTGTCGGTGGATACCGCGTGCTCGTCCTCGCTGGTGGCGCTGCACATGGCGGTTCAGTCGCTGCGTTCGGGTGAGTGCGATCTGGCGTTGGCAGGTGGCGCCACCATCAACGCGACGCCCGACATCTTCGTGGAATTCAGCCACTGGCGGGCCCTGGCGCCCGACGGCCGATGCAAGCCCTTTGCCGGGGCTGCCGACGGTGTCGGCTGGTCCGAGGGCGGCGGGATGTTGGTCGTGGAGCGGCTGTCGGACGCGCAGCGGCTGGGACATCCGGTGTTGGCAGTGGTGCGGGGTTCGGCGCTCAATCAGGATGGCGCGTCGAACGGGTTGACCGCCCCGAACGGGCCGTCGCAGCAGCGGGTGGTGCGCGCAGCGTTGGCGAATGCCGGACTGAGCGCGGCGCAGGTGGATGTGGTGGAGGCCCACGGCACCGGAACACCGTTGGGCGATCCGATTGAGGCGCAGGCACTTTTGGCCACGTACGGGCAGGACCGGGTCGAGCCGTTGGGGCTCGGTTCGATCAAATCGAACATGGGTCACACCCAGGCCGCGGCCGGGGTGGCCGGCGTGATCAAGATGGTCTTGGCATTGCGCCATGAGGTAATGCCTGCGACGTTGAATGTGGACACGCCGAGCCCGCATGTGGACTGGACGGCGGGGCGGGTCCGATTGCTTACCGAAGCGCAGCCCTGGCCGGCTGACGGCAGGGTACGTCGTGCCGGGGTGTCGTCGTTCGGGATTTCCGGCACCAACGCGCATGTGATCATCGAGGACGCTCCGCCGACGTCACCTCTCCCACTCGCTCCCCCAGCTCCACAGTTCACACCATGGGTGGTCTCGGCCAAGTCCGCTTCCGGGTTGACGAAGCAGGCCCGCCGGTTGCAGCAGAGTCTTGTCGCTCATCCGCAGTGGGCTGCCACCGACGTGGGCTGGACGTTGGCCGGCCGCTCGACGTTCGCACACCGGGCGGTGGTCCTCGGCGCCGATCGTGAGGAGCTCTGCGGCAGGTTGGACGAACTGGCCGACGGCAATCCGAACGCCACGGTCATCGAGGGCACCGCGACACCGGTTGGCAAGACAGTCTTCGTATTCCCGGGCCAAGGCGCCCAATGGCTCGGCATGGGTGTCGAACTGCTCGACACGGCACCAGTTTTCGCAGCGCACATCGATGCGTGCGCAGACGCGTTCGCGGAGTTCGTGGACTGGTCACTTGTTGATGTCCTACGTAGCGCCCCGGGCGCGCCGAGCATGGAGCGGGTCGATGTCGTGCAGCCTGTGATCTTCGCAGTGATGGTGTCGCTGGCCGAACTCTGGCGATCGATCGGGGTCCGCCCCGACGCCGTCATCGGGCATTCACAGGGCGAGATCGCCGCCGCATTCACTGCCGGTGCGCTGTCGCTGCGCGACGCCGCCCGGGTGGTGACTTTGCGCAGCAAGTCGCTGCTGGCGCTTGCCGGGCGAGGGGGCATGGTGTCGCTGGCCTGCGATGTTGACCAGACGCGAAAAATGTTGGATTCCTTCGGTGATCGGTTGGGCATCGCGGCGATCAACGGACGATCCTCCGTCGTGGTGACCGGCGACGTGACCGCTGTGGAGGAATTGCTCCAGCGCTGCGATGAGCAGGGTTTGCGGGCGCGTCGGATCGACGTGGACTACGCATCACACTCGGCTGACGTCGAGGTGATCGGCGACGAGTTGGCCGACGCCCTGGCCGGGATCGTGCCGCGCTCGTCGGAGGTGGCGTTCTTCTCGACGGTGACCGGCGACCTCTTCGACACCGCTGGATTGGACGCCGACTACTGGTACCGCAACATCCGGCAGACCGTCGAATTCGACCAGGCGGTCCGCAGCGCGTGCCGGCACGGCTATCGAAGTTTCATCGAGTCCAGCCCGCACCCGACGCTGATCACCGGCATCGAGGAAACAGTCGCCGAGCACGGGGCCGAGCCCGTTGTCGTTCCCACCCTGGGGCGTGACGACGGCGGGTTGCGGCGGTTCATGACGTCTGCTGCGTTGGCATTTGTGTCGGGTGTGCGCGTCGATTGGCGGGCAGTGCTGGGGTCCGGGCGACAAATAGACATTCCGACCTATGCCTTTGAGCGGCGGCGACTTTGGCTCACCGGTGATGGCATGGCGGTTGATGTCGCCGGATTGGGGCTGGGTTCAGGCGGGCATCCGTTGCTCGGGGCGGTCGTGGAAATGCCGGCGTCCGGCGGTGTGGTGTTGACGGGTCGGCTATCGCCGGCGTCACAGGGGTGGTTGCTCGACCACCGCGTCTGCGGAGTGCCGATATTTCCGGGTGCAGGCTTCATCGAGCTTGCGATTCGCGGTGGTGACGAAGTCGGTTGCCCGGTGGTCGAGGAGTTGACGCTGCAGGCTCCGTTGATCCTTCCGGCGTCGGGTTCGGTTTCTGTCCAGGTGGTGGTCGGACCGCCAGGAGAAGACGCGACAGCGGGTTCGCGAGCGGTGAAGGTGTTTTCGCGCACGGATTCTCGTAGTGACTGGGTGTTGCACGTGGAGGGTCTGGTCGCTTCGGGCATTGGCGAACCGGTCGCAGATCTATCGGTGTGGCCGCCGGCCGGTGCCGAGCCGGTGAATATCGACCGAGCCTACGACCGCATGGGCGAGCGCGGGTACGGGTATGGCGCCGCCTTCCGCGGTTTGACCGCGATGTGGCGTCGCGGCGAGGAGGTGTTCGCTGAAGTCACTGTCCCCGAGGTCGCCGGTGGCGTCGGCGGGTTCGGGATGCATCCGGTGCTGCTCGATGCCGCAATGCACGCGGTGATCGTGGCCACCGACGGCGCCGGTGTCGATTCCCCTGTCCTGGTGCCGTTTTCGTGGCGGGGAGTGACCCTGCACGCGGCCGGAGCCACAACAGCGCGGGCGCGTATCGCTCCGTGCGGGCCGCACTCGGTCAGCATCGAGTTGGCCGACGGGTTGGGCCTGCCACTGCTTTCCGTGGCGGCGATGGCGGCTCGCCCCGTTGACGCTGAGCAGTTGGCCGCCAGCATCGGCGAAGACGGTTTGGGGCAACTGTTCGAGGTGTCCTGGACTGCGCTCGAGGCCGTCACCGACCCTCCCGCTCGGCAAGTCATCGACTGGGCGGATCTCTCGGACACCGAATCTGCACCCGGACAGGTCGTGCTCTACCTGCCACCCGCACCGAGCGCAGATGTGGTCGCCGACACCCGCAGTGCGACCCGCGCCACTCTGGCGGTGCTGCAGTCCTGGCTGACCAGTACTCATCCCGGCACCCTGCTGATCGCCACCTGCGGTGCAGTCGCTCTTCCCGGTGAAGACGTCACCAACCTGGCCCACGCCGCGGTGTGGGGCCTGGTTCGTGCTGCCCAGAACGAACACCCAGGCCGAATCACCCTCATCGACGACACCGCCCTACGACCTGGTGTCGCAACGGCGCTCGCGGTGAATGAGCCCCAGGTCGTCGTGCGAGGGCACCGCACCTACGCGCCGCGCATCGTTGCGAGG
>Ga0070667_100004017_pt1 | contig 12452 bp, 13 predicted proteins | sample KBSS33metaG_FD_64659 | JGI IMG/M metagenome (GOLD analysis project Ga0070667, IMG submission 64659) | Switchgrass rhizosphere microbial communities from Kellogg Biological Station, Michigan, USA - KBS S3-3 metaG | ecosystem: Host-associated > Plants > Roots > Rhizosphere > Soil ...
AGCATCACCCGGCCTGAGTTTTCGGGCATGGTATAGTAACTATCATGTCTCATTCTGAATTAGGACGCTATGACAGGCAGCTAGTAGACTTTAGCGCTAACGAACACGCCGTATCCGTTAATTTTCGAGATCCTAATTCTCATGCTGCGACACATATGGAGCGGCATAGAGCGTCCGGTTTTTGGCGTGTGGCGCAAGAAGCTGTGCGCCAGGTTGCTATTTTAAGGCCCGATCAGGCTGTGCAGGTGGAAATGGGACGAGACGTCGGGCGGATGGATTTGATTGCGGTTACGCACGACATGGAACGTTTTTACTTTCAAAGACCGAACCGGGGACCTACTTGGTATCCTGGCGTAGTACAAGCTGAAGGCCCTATTACTAGTTCGGTCGTTGTCGTAACTCGTGAGATGAAATGGGATGATGTATTTGCCTCCAACCAATGCCCTCACCCAAACCTAGATGGTCTGAGAGACCACCCGCACAGTAATCTATTCAGTATTTATCCTGGGCTAAAAACGCCCGGAGTCCCTGATGGCGATCCTAAATATGTTACTGACGAAAGTAGTTCATTTTGGCAGGAGTATGCCCTAAGAGTAGATCCCGGTGAGGTCGATACGATTACGGTGTATATGGAAAATGGCAGGTTGGCGACGCCGCTGGCGTATAAAATGACCGAGCAGTAAGTAGTTAGGTTGTCCCTCAGGCTGAAACGCGCAGCAAAAAGTCTGTCGCACCCCTTTACGCCGTCCAAGTGATTAAAGCTCTACTGCAGCTAGAGGGTAATTCGGAGATAAAATATCGTTAAGTTACCGACCACCTCTATAGTAAATAAGTGTAGGTCTGTAGCATAATAAGTTGAAAATAATGTCAAGTATGCTACAATGAATGTACAGCACCTCGCTTGGACTTCGGTTCTCGCGAGGTCTTTTTATTGCTAGAATAATTGCATGCGACGTATTGTTTTAATTGATGGTGAAAATTTAGTGTATGGCTTGCGTCATCTTTTGGGTGAGGATGGTGAAAAGGCACTACGATCTGCCGTAGATGGTTTTAATTTCAGAGGGCTTATCGAAGAGCTGCTTGCCGACAACTTACCTGCAGAGATCCTTTGGTTCGGCGCACGCCTGCGACTATATGACCAGTCTGACGAAATCAAAAGAAAGTCGGCCGAAGCCATTAGGGCGCAGTCGATATTTATGAATCAAATCCAGAATCAGAAGATACATTTTATTAAAGTTGGCTATTTGCGAGCGCGAGAGACCGATCCATGCGAGCAGTGTACTCATCAAACATGGAAGCTGGCTGAAAAAGGCGTTGACGTTGGGCTGGCCGTCCGTATGCTTACCGAGGCTAATCCGGAAACCGAAATCGTAGTGATTAGTGCTGACACGGACTTGCTGCCAGCGTTTAAAGCTGCCAATAAGCTCTCGAAGCTTGCTGTCTAATCGTTCAATCCCATCCCAAAAATGTTTCGCGGAAGGTCCCCGCAGGGTCACCATATAGAATTACTGCAATAAGGCACTCTTCCAGGGGTGCCTTATTGCATCCCACGTACGTAAGCACTACTATGTCATTTCAATTTGAACAACCTACACCCGCATTTGAAGCTCAGATCGACGAGCTACACAGCCTGGGGCTTGCCGTGATCGGCGGTATTGGCGAGCTCGCCGCATTCGGCGCTTATACTGACGAGACATTATCGCTTCCTCTGATGAAATATGACGAAGAAGAGGAAGCTATAGTGCCGCGCGATATAGATGTGCTCGCTCTGAAGGAGCCCATGCGCGCGGGGTGGTATAAGGCAAATCCGGCTGCCACCGACCCTAACCCGCTGGACCTTTCTATCCATGCATTGCTGTACGGTGGTGTTAAAGCGGACCTTCAATTGCAGTTTTTTGGAAAAGATCCGATGGTGCACGCAATTCCTGGCTTGCCCGAGGAGGCGTACCAACTTCACGAGCGCGTTACAGCCAACGGTCTACGTTTGTGGACGCCAAAGCTTGGCGTAATGTACGCCATACGTGAGGGTTTTGTCCTTACGCGCGACTACGAGGGCTCCTCTCAAAACCCTAAAACAGCCGACTTTAGGCGGCGTTTTTTGAGTGACGCCATTCCTGACTATGAGCGGCTGGACGATACAGCCACCGATGCCATCATTCAACGAATCGCTAACCCAACTTGACAAGTCGTTGGCAGCCCAGTGTTATGATCCCCCGTTGCCTATGGGGTATGATAGATGCATGTACAGTATCTGGTAAGTATAGGGGAGTTTTAATGACTAAGCAGCAGATCAATATCGAGAACAACAAATCAGCCCACATTTTATCGCCCGGCATTGCGAGTAATGGACTTATCTTTGTTTCTGGCCAGGTACACTGCAATGCTGACCTCGAACTGGTGGGCGACACTACCGAAGAAAAAATAGCGCAGATCATGAAGAATATTGCTGACATACTGCAGGCTGGTGGCGCTACTCTTGATGACATTGTGAAAGTTGTTATTTATGTGACCGATATGGCTGTTATGCCAGACCTCAATAAAGTCTATTCAACCTATTTCAAAGACCCGTTGCCGGTGCGCGAGGCAGTCTGTGTACAAGCATTACCGCTTGGTGCGAGCATTGAAATTAGTGTGATTGCGGCAAAGGAGCAGTAGTGCAGTTCGTCGTCATAGGTCTAGATGGAACCGATAAAGAAGCCAAATGATGAAACCAAACCCAGAAGCCCAAGCTATCCTTGACCGTATCAGCTATATCACCCTGGCAACTGTCAGCATTGACGGCCAACCTTGGAACTCACCTGTCTATTGCGCGTACGACGAGCATTACAACGTATACTGGGGCTCACACATTGACAGTCAACACTCGCAAAACATTCGGGCCAATGGTAAGGCTTTTATAGTCGTCTACGATTCTACTGTTGCACCAGGCTTAGGTTCCGGTGTCTATATTCAAGCAACCTGCATTGAGGTAACCGATCCGAAAGAGGTCGCCGCTGTCCATAAGCTCATCCAAGACAGGCGGCCTAGTCCGTATTGGAAGCTTAGCGAAGTCCAGGCCGACAGGCCGGTTCACCTCTTTAAGGCCGTGCCGCAAAAGATATGGATGAACGGTGATGGTGAGCAGGATGGGCAGTATATTGATATCCGCAAAGAGGCGATGCTATGAACCAAGCCTCAGAAGTATGGCCGCCGCGCGATGAGCATGTACCACTCGTTTCCCTGGTGTTGCACCATATAAATCTATATCGGAATCATGTAGAGAGTGCCGACCCCATGGGGACGATTACCCTGGGTCCGCATTTAGTGCCGTTAGTGGATAGTGTTCTCGAAGCGGGCATGCGTGAAACGGCAGGCCGGGGTGGCAATGTTGCAATACGGTTTGATTTTATTGATCCAGATCAGCCGAGGGACGGTGCAAAATTAGGGATTACCTATAGTGGTGCGGGACCTTCTTCTGAAGTATTGAGCGACGAAACAACTGACTTAGGTCGTTTACGACAGCTGGCTATTAGGGCGGGCGGAGAATTAGCGTTAGCGGAAGACGTCGTGACGGGCCTGCCGCAAATTGAGTTGACTTTTCCTTTTTGGCCCAACCAGGAGTAGTGTACAAACGGCAATTTTACCATATGCACGTTGCACGGCAGCACGCTATACTTTAAGCATTATGCTGCCGAGTAAGCGAAAGTGGCCGCGATTTAGACCGCTACTAGGGGCAATTGAACTTGCTGTATTAGCACTGTCGGTTTTTGGTGGCCACGCCTTTGCGGGCGTATATGGCAGGGGAGACTACTCCGGTTGTTCTTACCAACAGCAATGTGCCGAGGCACCTACAGAGACTACCACCACTATGCCGTCGGGTTTGCAAGTATCCGTTAACCTTGGGAACGGGCAGGTTATTCCTCGCGACGGATATACGGTCATGATTACGCCGCTTAACAGTTCCACAATCAATGCGGCCATTCAACAGGTCGAGATATATCTTGATGGCGTGCTGGTGGCGACTCTCCAGCCTGAAGAAACTGGCACTGCCAAGTGGGAATGGAAGCCAACGGATCTCCCGGCTAAGGAGATAAAGTTAGTTATAACTGGTACGGACGGTTCAGTAATAACCGACGTATTCAGCGTAACGATAGAGTCTGCCGCCGCCGAGCAGCAACGGCACGATGCAGATAATGGAACAACAGAAAAAAATGGCGATACTACAGGTTTTGCTGCGGCGATTCAGCAGGTCTACAATGGCACGAAACAATTTGTTGGAAAGCTACCCAAACACATTGTGTACGGATTCCCCTACGTATTGTTCTTACTGCTTGGGATAAATGTAGCCGTCCTCCTTTGGCAGGCCGCTAAGGAGCTTCGTGAATATCACATATGGCTGGGATTTTTAAACCGTGAACGACTGCAGGCAGAGGAGAAGCGTACACTGCTGCAGTTAATCGCACATTACTTGCGTACACCGCTCACAGTGCTAAAGGGTGGTATTGAAATGATAGCAGCTCCGGCGGATGGTGCGGTGAGTAAGGCTCTTGGCGAAATTGCACAACGGCTGGAGGGGGGAATCGAGCAGTTACTAGCGCGAACGGCGCAAGCAGTGTCTGGCGCGGAAACTATGGTTACCGATAAAGGTGTGGTTAGAGTGTTCAGGCCAGGGCTGGTAGTACCGTTGGTGCTGGTGGCGGCCATAGTACTTCCATTTGATTACCTGGTGAATGAGGCGGGTAAGTTGAGTGTGTCGCAAGTAAACATGGCTACACAGGTGATTGTTTTCGGACTTCTAGCGATCCTGACATATGTAGTCTATCGGCGGATACTGCTTGGTCGAAGAAAAGCCGCCGAAGCTAAATATGTGTATGAACAGGAGCAAGAACTGCGACGTGCGAGTGATGGGTTGCTGGATGGAGTGGCAAATACTCTGAGGGCTGATATAACCGAGCTTGACCGCCTGGCCGCACAGGTACCGGCAAACAGTATTGCGGCCAAATATATTGTCGACAGCACACAGCGCTTCAAACAGTTGTCCACGAAGATGACGCTGGCCGAGCGGCTCTCTCACGCGCAACCTGGCGCTACATTTACCAGCGTAGCCCTCGATAGCGTGGTAAAGGAAGCATTCAAAGATCTCAGCACTAAAGTCGCAGAGCACGGGGTGAATATTGAGCGGCCCGCTCCGCTTAATTTTGAAGTCCGTAGCCCAGAGCTGGCAAGCTACGTACTGCAAACCGTGCTTGATAACGCTATAGCGTATAGCTTTAAGGGCGGTGCAGTGCGTATACAAGCAGCGCAAGATGCAACAAGTACAACTATTACAATTAGCGATTCTGGAGCGGGCATACCGTCAGAAAAGCAGCCGCTGTTATTCGAGCCTTTTTCCCGTACTGAAAAGGTCGAAGATTTCACCCATGAGGGAATGGGCTTCAGTCTCTACCTGGATGCACTTATCATGAAATATCTTGGCGGAGAGATTAAGCTTGAGTCTGCTGTTGGCCGTGGCACGAAAGTAGCACTAACCTTTCCCAGAAAGGCAGCCTAGCAGTAAGCGGGTGCTCAGTTTTGGTAAGCGGGTGCTGGCTGTCTTGGTCTTGCCGTAATTTAATCAACGGCTGACGGCACGGGCGGAAGCTAGCTAGAGCACAATTTTGCAACATTCTCACAGATGCATTCATATTTAGACATGCGGCGACTGCCAAAAGTTATTCACTATTTAATAATTCTAGAAGTAGGGGTTTTGTTCGGTTTTTCTTGACGGCTTGTGCCAACAATCCCTATATATAAAGCTATGAAATTACCTACATCTTTAAAAAGTATGCGATCTATCAAGAAAATTGGCGCGGCTTCGGCCTTGGCGCTCGTGCTGCTCGCCAGTACGCTGCTGCACGCCTCGGCGGCCACCACGCCTGCGTTTAAGCAGTCAAAGGCGGTAGAAGTAAGCAAGGGCACTACGGCTAGTGTCGCCTTTACTAGCGCCAACACCGTGGGCGACTTAATTGTAGTACAGGTTTTGTGGAGCAACACCGGTGCAGTAACTCTAACCGACAGCCGTGGCAACACCTATACTGCCGCTACAGCGCGCAGCACGTGGTCGGGTGACAACAGCGCGCAAACGTTTTACGCCAAAAACGTAGCTGCTGGCACCAACACGGTAACAGCGAAGTTCGCAACCACGCTGTCTTCTTATGCGATTGTGCAGGCTCACGAATATAGCGGGCTCGATAAAACCAATCCGCTAGATGGCACCTCGAGCGGCGTTGGCACCAGCGCAACCGCTAATAGTGGCAACGTAACTACCACTGGTAGTAGCGACTTGCTGTTCGCAGGCGGCGGTGCGTTAGGGGCGCTCGGTACTCCACCCACCGGCTGGACGGCACGTCTTAATACTTCCGGCAACCGCACGGCAGATAAAATTACCACTGCCGCTGGCACATACAACTTTACCAGCAGCGCCACGGGCAACCAGTGGGTAATGCAACTGGTGGCGTTTAAAGCAGATAGCGGCAGCACGGATACTACTGCTCCAACCGCTCCTGGATCGCTGCAAGCCACTGCCGCCTCTAGCTCGCAAATTAACTTAAGCTGGACGGCCGCTACTGACAACGTTGGCGTGACGGGTTACCAATTGGAACGCTGTCAGGGTGCTAGTTGTGCAAATTTTGCGTCCTTGGCTACGCTAGGAAGCGGTGTGCTGACCTACGGCGACACCGGCCTTACCTCGGCAACTTCTTACAGCTACCGCTTGCGGGCTGTAGATGCCGCTGGCAATCAGAGTGCTTATTCGGCGGTGGCTACTGCTGCTACTCCGGCTATTGTGGACACTACGGCGCCTAGCACGCCCGCCAATCTTACTGCTCAGGCTGCATCTGCTTCGCAGGTCAATCTCTCCTGGACGGCTAGCACCGACAATGTGGGCGTAACTGGCTACAAAGTGTATCGGGATGGCACATACCTGATTGCAACAGCAGCTGGCGCAACTTCATACCAAGATCAAAATCTTGCTGCCGGTACCACATACAGCTACACACTGAGCGCAGTTGATGCCGCTGGCAACGAATCCGCACAGAGCGCGGCAGCGGCTGCTACCACTCAAACCCCTGACACAACTGCGCCGGTTGCTGCCCTAACTGCTCCAAATGATGGCGACACTGTTTCGGGAACGGTGAGTATTGCCGCGACTGCCAGCGACAACGCAAGCGGTGTTGCTGACGTGCAATTCTTTTTGGACGGTACGCTGTTAAATGACGATGTATCGGCACCGTACACGTACCAGTGGAACACGAGCAGTGTCGCAAACGGCGACCACCAGCTGACTGTGCTTGCCAAAGATGTTGCTGGTAATGTGAGCGCCCCCAGTACTGCTATTACCGTACATGTTAATAATGTAAACACCCCGCCATCGACACTCAAGATTATGCCACTCGGCGACTCACTAACTCAAGGTGGTGTCGGCGGTGCAAGCGGCTTGAACTCCACTACCGTTAACGGCTACCGCCTGAATCTGTTGAACCTGCTTACTGGCTACAATGTTGACTACGTTGGCCCGTACCAGCTTGGCGACTCATCACTACACGACCAAGACTTGGCAGGCGAAAGCGGTGCATGTATTATGGTTACCCCTTGTGGTGCCCACACTATGTATCCGTTGACAGCTGGCTGGCTTAACACCTATAACCCAGACCTCGTCATTATGCAAGGCGGTGGCAACGATTACTCTAAGGCTGGCACCACCGACCAAGACATCGAAAGTTATCTGGAACAGTGGATCCAGCTCGTATGGCAGACCAAGCCAAACGCCAAGATCATCGTAAGCGGCCAAGCACAGTGGCACCCCGAGCTCGAAGCTATGAACAAAGCATATGTTGAGAGCCTGCAGGCGCAGGGCAAGCCTATCCGCTTCGTGCCGTTCGCAGCTACCGTTGGGATTCAGTCCAATACCACCGACGGCACTCACCCGAATGCCAACGGCTACCAGGTATGGGCTAACGAACTAGCGCCAATGGTGCGTGAATTGTTCCCTAAGCAGTAAACGAATAGTGCGCTGCGGCTGGCGTGCCAGCAATCAAACAATAGGAGCCCATTTGCGGGGCTCCTATTTAATTTTTATTCGGCTTCAATCTCTTCGGCGGCTCGGGCGCCCCAAAAGACGCGCGGCCGAAGGAGCACCAGGCGCAAGAAGATAACCTGCAAATGCAGGGAAAGTGCTAGCACGAGAACCGCGGCGGATAACGTAAGCGCACCTAAAGCGACCGAACCCTGCTGGATGTGCTCGACTGCGGTTTCTGCCATAAGCGCCACCGTGGGCAGCAGCAAGGCGAAGAAACATGCGCCAAATACGCTCCAGCTCAGCAATACAACAATGCGCAGACACAGTCGACGCGTAAGTTCACGGGCAATAACCTTGCGGTTGGGGCCTAGTGCGTCCAGCCCGCTCCAGTGCCGCCACGAAAACACCAGCCCTAAGAACTGCAAAATGGCATAAACCATAAGACCAACCGCCGTGGCCGCCAAAAACACAAACACGTAATAGGCTGCCGGGCTGTTAAGCAAGGTGTTTCTAAATGCGCTCAAACCTGCAGACTGCTGCCAGATGTATGTTTTGAAACCGTACGCGCCAAACACGTACTCGTAGAACAACTCCTTGGAGCTCATATAGGCCCACGCGCTGCTGCCAACCACCGCCAAGGACAGTGTTAACACCAGCGTTCCGCTGGAAAGTGACGGTTGGAATAAAAGCCTAAGCAGGCGTGACTGATTCATTACCGGTTATTATATAAGAAATAGAAGGTGTGTGTATGGTTTCTTAATGTTGGACTTGACATTAGCCAAGCTTAAGCTGAATATAAAGATAATATTTCCTATACACAAAGATATGAAACGACATATATTATCCACACAAACAACCACTCGCACTAAAACTATTATTGTGGCGCTGGCGACCCTACTGGGCGCGCCAGTTGCACTTTTTATGAGTAGCGGGGTGGCCGCGGCCGCCTGTACTGCTCCCAGCACCGATTACGGTCAAGTTACCACCAGTGTAAGTATTCCGTCCACCACTACGTATCGCATCTGGAGCCGCATTATGGCCCCTGACACCACTAATAAATCCTTCCTGCTGGAAGTTGACGGCGGCAGCTGCTACAACGTTGGTGGCGGGAGTATATCGGCCAACACTTGGACGTGGGTTGACTATCAGGGCGGTACCACCTCCAACAAAGTCCAGCAATCATTGAGTGCGGGCAATCACACGCTGAAGTTGATCGGTAACGCGCCAGGTGTGAAGGTGGACCGTGTCATCGCTGTTAGCGACACTTCGTGTACGCCCACCGGCAACGGCGACAACTGTAACGCACCAAACGACACGCAAGCCCCCACTGTTACGCTAACTGCACCTAAAGACGGTGCAACTGTTTCGGGCACTACCGCCATAACTGCAACCGCCAGCGACAACACTAGTGTTGGGCGGGTTGAATTCTACGACAACACCACCTTGGTTGGCACAGACACTTCCTCGCCGTACAGCGTAAACTGGGACACCACTAAAGTAGCTAACGGCCAACACCTTATCACTGCTCGGGCGTACGACGCTGCGGGTAACCTTGGCACTGACTCAAGCACGGTTAGTACCAAAAACGGCGACGCAGAGGCCCCAACGACTCCAACTGGCTTAAGTGGCACCGCGCTAAGTTACAACAGCATCAAGCTTACCTGGAAAGCCAGCACCGACAACACTGGCGTTACCGCCTACACGGTATACCGCGACGGCGTACCTGTGGCTACACTCGGCAACGTCACCACTTACACCGATCAATCGCTGAGCGCCAACACTTCCTACAGCTACCAGGTGCAAGCCGCAGACGCTGCCGGTAACAAATCTACATTAACTGCCAAGATAAGTGTAAAAACACAAAATGTTGCCGACTCCCAAGCGCCCACTAAGCCAACCGGTCTAAGCGGCCAAGCGGTTAGCCCAACGCAGGTGAACCTTACCTGGACAGCTGCCACCGACAATATCGGGGTAACCGGCTACGATGTGTATCGTTCCACCGGTACCGAAGACCCAGTTAAGGTTGGCACGAGCGCAACTCCAAGTTACGGTGACTCTAACCTAACCGCCAAGACCACTTACGCCTATTACGTAGTTGCCAAAGACGCTGCCAACAACGCCAGCCAACCATCTGACACAGCAAGTGTAACCACGCCTGAGCCGCCGTCACCGACTACGCATAGCCAGATTACCGGTACTATTACCAACCAAAGTACGGGCAAAGGCATTCCCTACGCCATAGTCAAGATCGTGGTAGGCGGCCATAAGCAAATCTACCGCGCCGACAGGCACGGCCGCTATGCAATGCACGATCTGGAAATTGGAAAATACAACGTGGTTTACAAAGCGAATGGCTACTTCAGTAAGACGATCGCTATAGACCTGGGCACCACACCTGTACAACAAAATGTAAGCCTGAAGAGGCGGTAGTCATCATGAGCCAAGAATATTCTTCCCATTCGTCAACTGTAATCTCCGGTGGTTCTGTCGGCGGTCCATCCAAAAAGAAGCTTTTAGTGCTCGGCGCAGTAGTAGTGCTAGTCATTGTAGTAGGTGCCGTGCTGACCGCTATGCTACACAAGCCTGGTAATACCTCCGAAGATAAGGTCGTAGCTATTAGTAATAAAGTAGCAAACGTAAGCATCACCCCGAGTGGTTACGCGCCGCAAACAGTTACTGTTAAGGCGGGCCAGCAGGTCACCTTTACAAACAGCGATTCCACAATGCGCCAGCTTACGGCAGACCCAACAACACTTCCTGGCTTTAGTACAATAGAACCGCTCGACCAAGGCGACACATACACGTTCATTTTTGATCAGAAGGGTACATATAAGTACTACGACGCCACCGACCCGGCGAAATTTGTTGGTACTGTAACAGTCCAGTAATGCGCGCGATGCACAGCCTGATATCCACCAGGAAGGGGCTGGCTGTAACAGCTGGTATAGTGGTATTCATGACGGGAATTGCGGTATTGAAGCTACACGCCTCAGGATTCTTTGCGGCCAACGAAGTGGAGAATGGAACGCTAGTCGGCAATGTTGTCCAGGTGACTGATGCGAGCGCTTCCGGTGGGAAAGCTGTTCAGTTTAATGCACCGGCTTCGGGCGGTGGTGGCGGCACTGGCGGTGGTGGGTCGTCTGGCTCCTCGTGCGCGCTACCGAAATATCCCTCGCCGGGTTGTACGGGCGTGCCAGCAGGCACCAGCCTCACTATATACAACGGCGATTACGAAGCCCGAACTAACGGCGAAACTATTAACGCCAAGCATATCACCGGCATCTTCTTATTTTGGCCAACAACGTAACTATCACCAATAGCGAAATTGACGGCACCATTTATAACGATCAGGGTTCGCTGCACGGTTCATTCACTGTCACCGATACTACCATTGGCCCAGCAACGGGCTGTATTGGTCAGCCTGCTATAAATGACTCAAACTATACGGCGCGTCGTGTGCGCTCCCGTGGGCACGACGACGGTTTTCGTATTGGGCCGCCGGGAAATGTGTATGTGTACGACTCATATGTAGATAACTGCTACTTGCCGCCCGCGCAAGCTCCACCGGATGGCAGCCACTCCGACGGCGTGCAGGCAGTATGTGCAGGCGAATCGTGTGCCAACGTTACTATTGTGCACAACACCTTCGATGGCACGCATGTGCCAACCACCAACATGCTTAACCTTAGCGATAACGCGTTAAGTAACGTAACTGCAACCGACAACCTCCTGACAGGCGGCGGTTACACCGTGGATGCTTGGTGGCACTCCGGTGCAAAGTGGATATTTACCAACAACCGTTTTGTGAATGGAAGCTGGGCGTACGGGCCGGTAAGCACCGAAAGTACGTGCGGGAATCAAACATGGTCGGGTAACACGCGGGTTACCATCGACGCATCGTACAACGTTACCTCAACCGTTGGCGCGCAAGACTGCGTAGACTAGTTTTTACTATCAGCGACATAGTACATAATTTATGTTATAATATACATCTTATGGCAGAGATGTTACTACTGGATAGCGAGCTAGGCAGTGCTTCGGTTGCTGTAGTGCAAGCACGGCAGCGCCAAATCGCGGAAACATGCGATTACTATAAGCTGAACGTCAACGACGTAGCCATTATGGGTGGCGCAGCGCTAGCGATGTATAGTATGGATGCCGTGCCTACAGACGTATCGAGTCAACATCCGTTCGATGTTGACGGCATAACGACATGGCCAGTAATAAGAAAAATTATGGTCGCTAACGGGCAAGAGGATAATGCGGACTTTATTGAGGAGACCGGCGGCCTGCCCGACTACTACTCTCACCGGGACGCTGCGCACCCTATCGATTTATTTAACGACGGATTCACCTACGGCGACCCGCCAGTGCACGTTACTCAACGCGTTGCATGGGAGGCGAGCGAAATACTGAG
>Ga0070667_100004028_pt1 | contig 12437 bp, 13 predicted proteins | sample KBSS33metaG_FD_64659 | JGI IMG/M metagenome (GOLD analysis project Ga0070667, IMG submission 64659) | Switchgrass rhizosphere microbial communities from Kellogg Biological Station, Michigan, USA - KBS S3-3 metaG | ecosystem: Host-associated > Plants > Roots > Rhizosphere > Soil ...
GAAGTTCGCCAGTGTGCGCCATCGCCGTCGTTCAATCTGGGGATGGCGCGCCGCGCCAAGGGGCCTACGCGATCCGGCGCAGCGCGTCGATATCGGTGACGCGCACGCCGCCGTACTCGATGCGGATGCAGCCCTGGCACTGCAATGCCTTCAGTGCCTCGTTGACACGCTGCCGCGACAGGCCGACCAGATACCCCAGCTCCTGCTGCGTGATGCGCAGCAGCGTGCCCACGCCCGGGTACAGCACCGGATGGAACAGCGCCGCCAGGCTGCGCGCGACGCGCGCGTCGGCGTCGCTCATGCGGTCGATCTCGCGGGCCGCGATGAACTGCCCCAGCCGCTCGTTGAGCTGATTCGTGATGAAGCGGTTGAACGGGATGCTGCGGTCGAGCAGCCAGTGGAAGGTCTGCACGCTCAGGCCGGCGACCACGCTCTTGCGCAAGGCCTGGATGTTGTAGCGGTAGACCTCGCGCTTGATCACGGTGCCCTCGCCGAACCATCCTCCCGGGGGCACGCCGGTGAAGGTGATCGGGACGCCGAGCGCGGTGTCGTTGCTCATCTTCAGCAGGCCGTCGATCACGCCGAACCAGTAGGTCGCGGGCCGCCCGACCCGGCACAGCAACTCGCCGGTCGCGACCCGCACGACCTTCAGATCGGCCACGGCAGCAGCCCGTTCCTGAGGGTCCAGCGTCGGCAGCCATGGAATGTCGGCCAGCTCGGACGCACTCGGCGCCCGCGCACGCTGGTAGAGCGACAGCGCCACTGGCGCAGTGGGCGCCTCAGCGGTGACTGGATTGGTCATTGGTCAAGGGAAACACCGGAGGGGAGTGACCCTAGGATTGTCGTCAGAACGACAACATGGCGTCAAACTTGTTTCTACATTCGCCTTCTGAAAGAAGCGGTGTCGCCCTGCGTGACCCCGCCGCCCTAGAACGGAGAACAGCGGTGCCCACCACGTTCACACGCCTGATGCTTGACCACGCGGCGCAGCGGCCCGACGCCGCCGCGTTGCGTGAAAAGGACTATGGCATCTGGCAGACGCTCAGCTGGCGCGCGCTCGCCACGCTGGTGCGCGAGCTGGCGTGCGGCCTCGCCGACGCCGGTCTGCAGCGTGGTCAGCACCTCGTGGTGATCGGCGAGAACCGGCCGCGCCTGTACGCCGCGATGCTGGCCGCCCAGTCGCTGGGCGCGGTGCCGGTGCCGCTGTACCAGGATGCGGCATCGACCGAGTATGTGTTCCCGATCACCAATGCCGAGGTCGCGTTCGCGATCGTCGAAGACCAGGAGCAGGTCGACAAGCTGCTCGAGGTGCGCGAGCAGTGCACGCAGCTGCGCAGCCTCTGGTTCGACGACCCGCGCGGCCTGCGCCATTACGTCGAGCCGGGCCTGGCGCCGCTCGATGCACTGATCGCGGCGGGCCGCGCCTACGACACCGCGCACCCCGGCTTCTTCGATGACGAGGTCCGGAAGACGCAGCCCGACGACGTGGCCGCGATGTTCTTCACGTCGGGCACGACCGGCAACCCGAAGGGCGTGGTCCACACCCACCGCACGCTGATCGACCGCGCGCAGGCGGGTGCGAAATTCGACAAGCTCACGAGCGCCGAGGAAGTGCTGGCCTACCTGCCACCGGCCTGGATCGGCCAGAACATCTTCTCGTACGCGCAGTGGCTGGTGTGCGGCTACGTCGTCAACTGCCCGGAGTCCGCGAGCACGGTCGGCATCGACCTGAACGACATCGGGCCGACCTACTACTTCGCGCCGCCGCGCGTCTTCGAGGGCCTGCTGACGACCGTGATGATCCGCATGGAGGATGCCGGCGCGATCAAGAAGTGGCTGTTCCATCACTTCATGGCGGTGGCGCGACGCGTCGGGCCGAGGCTGATGGACGGCCAGCCGGTGGGCGCGCTCGACCGTCTGCACTACGCGATCGGCCGGATCGTGATCTACGGCCCGCTGCGCAACACCCTGGGCCTGAGCCGCGTGCGCGTGGCCTACACCGCGGGCGAGGCGATCGGCCCGGACCTGTTCAGCTTCTACCGCTCCATCGGCATCAACCTGAAGCAACTCTACGGTTCGACCGAAACCGCGGTCTTCGTCTGCCTGCAGCCCGACCACGAGGCCAGGGCCGACACCGTGGGCGTGCCGATCGAGGGCGTGCAGATCCGGGTCAGCGACAGCGGCGAGATCCTCGTCAAGTCGCCGGGGCTGCTGAAGGAGTACTACCGCAACCCGGCGGCCACCGCCGAGGTGCTGACGGCCGACGGCTGGTACCACACCGGCGACGCCGGCTTCCTCGACGCCGGCGGCCACCTGAAGATCATCGACCGCGCCAAGGACGTCGGGCGCCTCGTGGGCGGCGCGTTCGATGCGCAGATGTTCGCGCCGAAGTACGTCGAGAACAAGCTGAAGTTCTTTCCGTTCATCAAGGAGGCGGTCGCGATCGGCGATCGGCGCGCCACCGTCTGCGCCTTCGTCAACATCGACTTCGAGGCCGTGGGCAACTGGGCCGAGCGGCGCAACCTGCCCTACGCCGGGTACGCCGACCTGGCGCAGAAGCCCGAGGTCTACGAACTGATCCGCGAGTGCGTCCAGAAGGTCAACGCCGACCTCGCCGTCGATGAGAAGCTCGCCGGCTCCCAGATCAGTCGCTTCCTGATCCTGCACAAGGAACTCGACGCCGACGACGGCGAACTCACACGCACGCGCAAGGTGCGGCGCGGCTTCATCGCCGAACGCTACCAGGTGCTGGTCGACGCGCTGTACGACGGCAAGACCCACCAGTACGTCGAGACCGCGGTCAAGTTCGAGGACGGGCGCAGCGGCATGGTCGCGGCCGACTTGAAGATCGTCGACACCAAGGTGTTCCCCGCGCTGAAGAGGGCCGCCTAGATGGCCCGCAAGATCGGCGACGTGATCCTCGAGGTCAAGAACATCAGCCTCGCGTTCGGCGGCGTGAAGGCGCTGACCGACATCAGCTTCGACGTGAAAGAGCACGAGATCCGCGCGATCATCGGCCCGAACGGCGCCGGCAAGAGCTCGATGCTGAACTGCATCAACGGCGTCTATCAGCCACAGCAGGGCTCGATCACGTTTCGCGGCCAGGCCTTCCGGCACATGAACTCGCGCCAGGTCGCCGAGATGGGCCTGGCGCGCACCTTCCAGAACCTGGCCCTGTTCAAGGGCATGAGCGTGATCGACAACATCATGACCGGGCGCAACCTGAAGATGCGGACCAACCTGTTCCAGCAGGCGATCCGCTGGGGCGCGTCCGAGCGCGAAGAGACCGAACAGCGAGTGCACGTCGAGCGCATCATCGACTTCCTCGAGATCCAGCCCTACCGCAAGACGCCGGTGGGCAAGATGCCGTACGGCCTGCAGAAGCGCGTCGACCTCGGCCGCGCGCTCGCGATGGACCCGCAGGTGCTGCTGCTCGATGAACCGATGGCTGGCATGAACGTCGAGGAGAAGCAGGACATGAGCCGCTTCATCCTCGACGTCAACGACGAGTTCGGCACGACCATCGTGCTGATCGAGCACGACATGGGCGTCGTGATGGATCTCAGCGACCGGGTCGTCGTGCTCGACTACGGCAAGAAGATCGGCGACGGCGTGCCCGAAGCGGTGCGCTCGAACCCGGACGTGATCAGCGCCTACCTCGGCACAACACACTGACATGGGCTTCTTCCTCGAGACCCTGTTCGGCGGCCTGATGGTGGGCATGCTGTATTCGCTGATCGCGCTCGGCTTCGTGCTGATCTACAAAGCCAGCGGCGTGTTCAACTTCGCGCAGGGCGCGATGGTGCTGTTTGCGGCGCTGGCGATGGCGCGCTTCTACGAGTGGATTCCGAAGTGGCTGGGCTTCGACAACCGGCTGCTCGCCAACGTTCTGGCGTTCGCGGCCGCGGTGGTCGTGATGATCATCGTCGCGTGGGTGATCGAACGCCTCGTCTTGCGCAAGCTCGTGAACCAGGAGCACATCACGCTCCTGATGGCCACGCTGGGCATCAGCTACTTCCTCGAGGGCTTCGGGCAGATGCTGTTCGGCTCCGACATCTACAAGATCGACGTGGGCATGCCCAAAGACCCCGTCATCGTGCTCGAGAGTGCGTTGCAGGGCGGCGTGCTGATCAACAAGGAAGACCTGTACGCAGCCGCGATCGCCGCGGTGCTGGTTGCACTGCTCGCTCTGTTCTTCCAGAAGACCGCCACCGGCCGCGCGCTGCGCGCGGTGGCCGACGACCACCAGGCGGCACAGTCGATCGGCATCCCGCTCGGGCGCATCTGGATCATCGTCTGGTCGGTGGCCGGCGTCGTCGCACTCGTCGCCGGCGTCATCTGGGGCAGCAAGCTCGGCGTGCAGTTCTCGCTGTCGCTGGTGGCGCTGAAGGCGCTGCCGGTGGTGATCCTGGGCGGGTTGACCTCGGTGCCGGGCGCGATCATCGGCGGGCTGATCATCGGCGTGGGCGAGAAGCTCTCGGAGATCTACATCGGGCCGATGCTCGGTGGCGGCATCGAGATCTGGTTCGCCTACGTGCTGGCGCTCGGCTTCCTGCTGGTTCGGCCCCAGGGGCTGTTCGGCGAAAAGATCATTGATCGCGTATGAAGTACGGGATCAATGATCTTTCGGTGCAGGCTAACTTGGCGACGGCCAAGTTAAGCGAAGCGGGCCGTAGCCAGAAGATCATCGACCGGGTTTGATCATGCTGTACAGAGAAAACGGTCAGTTCAAGTCCAGCTACCGCGCCGACCAGCAGATCTTCCCAATCTTGCAGGACCGGATCGCGATTCTGCTGCTGCTCGCCCTCGCGTTCATCGCGGTGCCGCTGCTCTCGAGCGAGTACCTGCTGCGTGCGATCTTCGTGCCCTTCCTGATCCTGTCGCTCGCGGCGCTGGGCCTGAACATCCTGGTCGGCTACTGCGGCCAGATCTCGCTCGGCACCGGCGCCTTCATGGCGATCGGCGCCTACGCGGCCTACAACTTCCAGGCGCGCATCCCCGGCATGCCGTTGATCGTCTCGCTGCTGCTCGGCGGCGTGTGCAGCACCGCGGTGGGTGTGCTGTTCGGCATCCCGTCGCTGCGCATCAAGGGCCTGTACCTGGCGGTGGCGACTCTGGCGGCGCAGTTCTTCACCGACTGGGCATTCCTGCGCATCCAGTGGTTCACGAACAACTCGTCGTCGGGCTCGGTTAGCGTCGCCGGCTTGAACGTGTTCGGCGTGGCGATCGAGTCGCCGGTGCACAAGTACCTGCTGTGCCTGGCGTTCCTGGTCGTGTTCGCATTGCTTGCAAAGAACCTGGTGCGCGGCGCGATCGGGCGCGAGTGGATGGCGATCCGCGACATGGACGTGGCCGCCGCCGTCATCGGCATCCGCCCGGTGTACGCCAAGCTCACGGCGTTCGCCGTCAGCAGCTTCATCGTCGGCGTGGCCGGCGCACTGTGGGGCTTCATCCACCTCGGCTCGTGGGAGCCGGCGGCCTTCAACATCGACCGCTCGTTCCAACTGCTGTTCATGGTGATCATCGGCGGCCTGGGCTCGATCATGGGCAGTTTCTTCGGCGCCGCCTTCATCGTCGTGCTGCCGATCATCCTCGACGGCTTGCCCTATTGGTTCGGCATCCCGATCGACACCGCGACCGCCTCGCACCTGACCTTCATGATCTTCGGCGCGCTGATCGTGTTCTTCCTGATCGTCGAACCGCACGGCATCGCACGGCTGTGGTCGACGGCGAAGGAAAAACTGCGCCTGTGGCCCTTCCCTCACTAGTTGCAATCGCCGCAGAGCGACGCCCCATTTCGTTCAACCATCGACAAGGAGACAGACATGAAATTCAAGTCCCTCGCGCTCGCCGCGACCCTGATGGCTGCTGGCCTGGGCGCGCTCGTCACCGCCCCCGACGCCTTCGCGCAGGCCAAGGAACAGTTCTTCCCGCTGCTCGCCTACCGCACCGGCCCGTATGCGCCGAACGGCACGCCCTGGGCGAACGGCAAGCAGGACTACATCAAGATGATCAACGCGCGCGACGGCGGCGTGAACGGCGTGAAGATCACGTTCGAGGAATGCGAGACCGGCTACGCGACCGACAAGGGTGTGGAATGCTATGAGCGCCTGAAGGGCCGCCCCGGCGTGACGCTGATCGACCCGCAGGCGACCGGCATCACCTTCGCGCTGACCGACAAGGTCGCGGCCGACAAGATTCCGCTGATCACGCTGGGCTATGGCCTGTCGGCCTCGCAGGATGGGAACGTCTTCAAGTGGAACTTCCCGCTGATGGGCAGCTACTGGACGGCCGCCGACATGCTGATCCAGAACATCGCGAAGAAGGAAGGCGGCTTCGACAAGCTCAAGGGCAAGAAGATCGCGATCGTCTACCACGACTCGCCGTTCGGCAAGGAGCCCATGCCGCTGCTCGACGAGCGCGCGAAGATGCACGGCTTCGAGCTGATCAAGATCCCGGTCACCGCCCCCGGCGTCGAGCAGAAGTCGGCCTGGTTGCAGGTGCGCCAGCAGCGCCCCGACTACGTGCTGCTGTGGGGCTGGGGCGTGATGAACTCCACCGCGCTGAAGGAGGCGCAGGCCACCGGCTACCCGCGCGAAAAGATGTACGGCGTCTGGTGGTCGGGTGCCGAACCCGATGTGAAGGACGTCGGTGAGGGCGCGAAAGGCTACAACGCGCTGAACCTGAACACCTCGGGCCAGTCCCCCAAGGTGATCCAGGACATCCTGAAGTACGTGCATGACAAGGGCCAGGGCACCGGGCCGAAGGACGAAGTCGGTAGCGTGCTGTACACCCGCGGCGTGATCATCCAGATGCTCGGCATCGAAGCCGTTCGGCGCGCGCAGGAACGCTTCGGCAAGGGCAAGGTCATGACCGGCGAACAGGTGCGCTGGGGCCTGGAGAACCTGGCGCTCGACCAGAAGAAGCTCGACTCGCTGGGCTTCGCCGGCGTGATGCGGCCGCTGTCGACCTCGTGCCAGGACCACATGGGCTCGACCTGGGCGCGCGTGCACACCTGGGACGGCGCGAAGTGGAACTTCTCGTCCGACTGGCTGCAGGCCGACGAACAGATCATCAAGCCGATGGTCAAGGTGGCCGCCGACAAGTACGCCGCCGAGAAGAAGCTGACCCGGCGCACGCCCGCCGACTGCCAGAGCTGAAGACGCCGGGACGATGCCATGAGCGCCGCGAACATCCTTCTGGACGTCAACGGGATCGAGGTGATCTACAACCACGTCATCCTGGTCCTGAAGGGTGTGTCGCTGCAGGTGCCCGAGGGCCGCATCGTCGCGCTGATGGGCGGCAACGGCGCCGGGAAGACGACGACTCTGCGCGCCGTCAGCAACCTGCTGCAGAGCGAACGCGGCGCCGTGACCAAGGGTTCGATCGAGTTGCGCGGCGAGCGCATCGAGGCGCTCAGCACGTCCGAGATGGTGAACCGCGGGGTGATCCAGGTCATGGAGGGTCGGCACTGCTTTGCGCACCTGACGATCGAGGAAAACCTGATGACCGGCGCCTACACCCGCCGGGACGGCAAGGCCGCGGTCGCGGCCACGCTGGACAAGGTCTACACCTACTTTCCGCGCCTCAAGACACGGCGCGCGTCGCAGGCCGCCTACACCTCGGGTGGCGAGCAGCAGATGTGCGCAATCGGCCGCGCGCTGATGGCAAACCCGAAGATGGTGCTGCTCGACGAGCCCTCGATGGGCCTGGCACCTCAGATCGTCGAAGAGGTGTTCGAGATCGTGCGCGACCTGAACACGCGCGAGGGCGTGACCTTCCTGCTCGCCGAACAGAACACCAACATGGCGCTGCGCTATTCCGACTACGGCTACATCCTCGAGAACGGCCGCATCGTGATGGACGGCGCCGCGGCCTCGCTGCGTGAGAACGAGGACGTGAAGGAGTTCTACCTCGGCGTGGGCGGTGGCGACCGCAAGAGCTTCAAGGACGTGAAGAGCTACAAGCGCCGCAAGCGCTGGCTCGCGTGAGAGGAATTCGACAATGGCCCACGCCGACGCCGCCGCTCTGCAGCGCCTGCAACCCTTGCTGCGCCAGCTTCGCGAGATCAAAGGTTTGCGCGAGATGAAGCCCGGCACCTTCTACCTGAAGGGCAGCGCGTTCATCCACTTCCACGACGAGGGCGGCGCGCTGATCGCCGACCTCAAGAAAGCTGGCGGCAGCGGCTTCGATCGCTATCCGGTCGACGCGCCTGCCGGCCAGCGCAAGCTCGTCGACGACGCGAAGCGCCGCGTCGCACGCAGCGACGAAGACTGAACCCATGAGCCCGATCGCTCCCTCGTACTTCGACGCCCTCGAAGCGCGCTCGCCGGCGCAGCGCGAGGCCGCGTTGATGGCCGCGCTGCCGGCCCAGCTCGCGCATGCGAAGGCACACGCGCCGGCGTTCGCGGCGAGTCTGGCCGGCGTCGACGCGGCGGCGGTGAACAGCCGCGCCGCGCTGGCCCGGTTGCCGGTGATCCGCAAGCACGAGCTGCTCGAGCGCCAGCGCGGCGCCGATGCGCCCGACGTGTTCGGCGGCTTCTCGGCGCTCGGCTGGGGCGCCGCGACGGCCGAGCACCGCGCGTTGCGCGTGTTCGCGTCGCCCGGACCGATCTACGAACCCGAGGGCGCGAACTCCGACTACTGGCGCATGGCGCGCGCGCTGTTTGCCGCGGGACTGCGCGCCGGCGATCTGGTGCACAACAGCTTCAGCTACCACTTCACGCCGGCCGGCGCGATGATGGAAAGCGGCGCGTTCGCGCTCGGCTGCACCGTGTTCCCCGGTGGCACCGGGCAGACCGAGCAGCAGGTGCAGGCGATGGCAGCGTTGAAGCCCGCGGCCTACATCGGCACGCCGAGCTTCCTGAAGATCATCCTCGACAAGGCCGACGAACTCGGCGTCGCCCTGCCTTCACTCGTCAAGGCCTCCGTCGGCGGCGAGGCGTTTCCGCCCAGCCTGCGCGACTGGATGCTGGCCCGCGGCATCGACGCCTACCAGAGCTACGGTACCGCCGACCTCGGCCTGATCGCGTACGAGACCACGGCGCGCGAAGGGCTGATCGTCGACGAAGGCGTGATCGTCGAGATCGTGCAGCCCGGCACCGGTGACGTGCTCGTGGACGGCGAGGTCGGCGAGGTCGTCGTGACGACGCTGAACCGCGGCTACCCGCTGATCCGCTTCGGCACCGGCGACCTGTCGGCGGTGCTGCCGGGCCACTGCGCAACCGGCCGCACCAACACGCGCATCAAGGGCTGGATGGGCCGCGCCGACCAGACCGCCAAGGTGCGCGGCATGTTCGTGCACCCAGCACAGGTGGCCGAGATCGCGCGGCGTTTCCCCGAGGTGCGCAAGGCACGCCTCGTCGTGCGCGGCGAAATGGCGAACGACTCGATGGAACTGCGCGTCGAGGCACAGGGCACGCCCGAGGGTCTGGCCGAGCGCCTCGCGCAGGCGCTGCGCGACGTGACCAAGCTGCGCGGCGAGGTGCTGCTGTGCGCGGTCGGCGCGTTGCCGAACGACGGCAAGGTGATCGAGGACGCGCGCACATACCGCTGAACGCGCGTCCGCTCGCAAGACCTTGCGCGCCGCGGGTATTACGTACTTTCCGCGATGGCGACCGGCGCCGCGCTCTCGACAATCGCGCGGCGTCAGTCACCCCAAACTATGGAACACCCACCATGAAGCAGCTCGTGCTCGCCGCGCTCGTCGCCACCACCGCCGCTTCGGCCTGGGCCGAATACCCCGACAAACCTGTCACGATCGTCGTGCCATTCGCGGCCGGTGGTCCGACCGACAAGGTCGCGCGCGATCTGGCCGAGGCCCTGCGCAAGCCGCTGGGTGGGCAATCGATCGTGATCGAGAACATCGGCGGTGCCGGCGGCACGCTCGGCGCCGCGCGCGTCGCGAAGGCGGGCAACGACGGCTACACGCTGCTGCTGCACCACATCGGCATCAGCACCGCGCCGGCGCTGTACCGCAAGATGGCCTACGACACGCTGAATGACTTCGAATACATCGGCATGGTCAACGAGGTGCCGATGACCCTGATCGGCAAGCCGTCGCTGCCGGCCACCAATTACGCCGAGCTGGTGAAATGGATGAACGCGAACAAGGGCAAGATCAACCTCGCCAACGCCGGGCTTGGCGCGGCCTCGCATCTGTGCGGGCTGCTGTTTCAGAGCTCGGTGAAGATCGCGATGCAGACCGTGCCGTACAAGGGCACGGGACCGGCGATGACCGACCTGCTCGGCGGCCAGGTCGACCTGATGTGCGACCAGACCACCAACACCAGCAGCCAGATCGCCGCCGGCGCGGTCAGGGCCTATGCGGTGACGACCGAGCATCGGCTGAGCACGCCGGCGCTGAAGAACCTGCCCACGCTCGACGAGTCGGGCCTGAAGGGCTTCAACGTGACGATCTGGCACGGCATGTACGCGCCCAAGGGCACGCCCAAGCCGGTCGTCGACAAGATCAACGCGGCCCTGCGCGTCGCGTTGAAGGACCCTGAGTTCGTGAAGCGCGAAGAGGCACTCGGGGCCGTGATCGTCACCGACGCGCGGCTGGACGGCGCCGAGCACAAGAAGTTCGTCGCCGCCGAGATCGCGAAGTGGGGCCCGATCATCAAGGCCGCGGGCGAATACGCCGACTGATATGACCACCTCAAGGTCGCCCACGGCGCCCTGCCCCCGAGGGGCGCTCGGGCCGCTTGGGGCGGCCCGGCGCTGGCCCGAGATCAGCTCATTCGCAGCGGAATAGTCACCGGCCCGTCGTTGACGAGTTCGACCTGCATGTCGGCGCCGAACGCGCCGCTCGCGACCACCGGATGTTGTGCACGCGCGGTCGCGAGCAGTCGCTCGTAGAGCGCGCGGCCGAGTTCGGGATTCGCCGCGCCCGTGAAGCTCGGCCGGTTCCCCGCCGACACATCGGCCGCCAGCGTGAACTGGCTGACGATCAGCAGCCCGCCCTGAACGTCGACAACGCTGCGGTTCATCTTGCCCTGATCGTCGGCGAAGACGCGCAGCTTCAGCAGCTTCGCGATGAGCCTGTCGGCGATGGCCTCGGTGTCGCCCGGCTCGGCACAGGCGAACACCAGCAGGCCGCGCCCGATCGAGCCGACGCGCTCGCCGGCAACGCTGACCTCGGCGCGCGCGACGCGCTGCGCGATCGCGATCATGGCGTGTCGGCGACGTCGCCGAAATGCGCCTCGACGTCGGAGGGCAGCAACTGGATCGAGGCGCGCAGGCCCGGCACCTCGCTCATCAGTGCCTGCTCGACGCTCGTGCGCAGCGCCGCCGCCCGGCCGAGCGTCCAGTTCGCCGGCATGTGCATGTGCAGGTCGACGAAGCGGCGCTGGCCGGCACGCCGCGTCACCAGGTGGTCGAAGCGGATCGTGTGGTGCTCGAACTGCGCCAGCGCGCGGTCGATCTGGACTCGGACCTCGGGCTCGACGGCGCTGTCCATCAGGCCCTCGACCGAGCGCCACGCGAGGTGCGCGCCTTCGCGCAGGATGTTCAGCGCGACGCCGATCGCCAGCACCGGGTCGAGCCACAGCCAGCCGGTGAGATGCACCAGCACCAGGCCGCCGACGACGCCGGCCGAGGTCCAGACATCGGTGTACAGATGCCGCGCGTCGGCCTCGAGCACGATCGAGCGGTGCTCGCGCGAGGCGCTCATCATGCGCGAGGCCAGCAGCCAGTTCAGCACCGAACTCACGACCGCGAGCGTCAGGCCCCAGCCGAGCGACTGCAGCGGCTGCGGGTCGGCAAAGCGGTGCGCCGCGGCCCAGATGATGCCGGCCGCCGCGCCCGCGATCAGCAGCCCCTCGAAGCCACTGGAGAAGTACTCGGCCTTCGTGTGGCCGAACGGGTGATCGGCGTCGGCCGGGCGCTGCGCGATCGTCACCATTGCGATCGCGAACAGCGCTGACGCGAGATTCACGAACGACTCCATCGCGTCCGACAGCAGGCCGACCGAATCGGTGACCCACCAGGCGGCGGACTTCATCGCGATCGTCAAGACCGCGGCCGCGATCGAGAGCTTGAGAAGGGTCTTGACCTGCACGCGGCGCGAACGCTCAGCCCGGGGCGGGCTGGCCTTCCAGCCGCTTCAGCTCATCGCCCAGGAAGCGGCTCGCGAGCATGGTCTTGCCGTCGGCGAACTTCACGTGATAGGGCTGCCCGCTCATGCTGGACTTGCTGGCGATGCGTTCGATGAACTCACGCGCCGTGGTCACTTCCCGGCCCATGGTTTCGAGCTTGCCTCGCAGGAAGCGGGCTGCTTCGGCGCAGCTGTATTCGGTGCCGTTGCGGACGAACTTCATGTCCTTCTGGGTCTCGACGAAGCTGATCAGCTTGTCGATGCGCGACTGCTCGTGGGCCGGCGGTGCCGCGATCGCCGCCCGCGCTGCCAACAAGGCCGCCGCGCTCATCAGAAGGCT
>Ga0070667_100004030_pt1 | contig 12436 bp, 9 predicted proteins | sample KBSS33metaG_FD_64659 | JGI IMG/M metagenome (GOLD analysis project Ga0070667, IMG submission 64659) | Switchgrass rhizosphere microbial communities from Kellogg Biological Station, Michigan, USA - KBS S3-3 metaG | ecosystem: Host-associated > Plants > Roots > Rhizosphere > Soil ...
ACGATTGCGCCGTCATAGAGAAACAGATTGACGTGGTCCTTGGCTGCGAGCAGGGCGCAGACGTTGCCCTGCAGCGTGAAATAGGGACGATCGGCGCGCTTGATCGTCTCTTCGATTTCAGGATCGGCGTCGTGAATGATCTTTCTTAGCTCCCGGCACACCGTCTGCTGCCACCCGGGAAGCTGATCGATGTAGTGGTCCACTCTGCCGTCGAGTACAACCTGCTGTTCGGCCACGATTTCATGCTAGGGCACAACCACAAAACGATGTGTCGGCGCGATACTGACCACATGGCCTATGACGAGGAACTTGCGAACAGGCTGCGCGACTGTGTACGGGATGAAGACGGTCTGACGGAGAAGAGCATGTTCGGCGGACACGCGTTTCTTATCAACGGCAACATGGCCGTCAGCGCTAGTGGTCAGGGCGGCATGTTGCTGCGCGTGGATCCTGCCGAGACTGCAGCGCTTATTGCCCGGCCGCATGCGCGCCGCTTCGAGATGCGCGGCCGGGAGATGGACGGTTGGTTACACATCGACACCAGCGCACTAGCCACCGATGCTGAACTCGACGAATGGGTCAAGTTGGGCATTACGTACGCGCGTTCGCTTCCTTCTAAATGACGTAGCCGGACTCCGTGAAAGCTGCCGGGAGATGGTCCACAGTGTGGTCTGAGGGCGGACTCGCGGTAATTGAGAACGACGTATGCCTAAGGTCCTGAATCGGCCTTTGGAGATGCACCTCGATACGCCAGCACGTAGAGTTACCGAGATGTAGCCCGCTGTGCTCATCCTTTTGGTATGTGCGAATTCAGGCGGGTGAAATGACGAGAAAAGTCGAGGTGTTCTCCGGTCTCGACCGTCTACGACGTCATGTTGACAGCTTTCAAGAGCTAGCCGCGTCGACGCAAGTCACCCCTGGGGCGCAGTGGGAGTCTGTCGAACCGTGGCTGCGGCATCGCCCGCATGTGCGACCGCTCGCTGTGCGGGTATCCCAAGACGGCTGTGCGAGTGGTCTCGCGATCTTGAGCGCAGTTCGCCGACGCGGAATCTGGCGAATTGGCAAGGCCGGTGTTGCAGGCGAGCCTTATGGGTTCATGTTCGGTGACGATGAAGATCTGGCGGCACTGCACCGAGGTATCGGCCGTGCGCTTCGCCTTCTTCATAACCCGTGGACACTCGTGCTTGAGGACATGCCCGATGCCGCGCAGTGCGCGGGATTCACAGAGGTACTACCGAACCTGACGCTTGGGCGAGGGTTACCGTCACCAGTGCTTGACGTCGGTAGTGGTCAGTCGCTTCGCACTGTCCTGAGCCGAAATACCAGGTGTGCGACGGCTAAGGCGTACAACCGCCTTCGTGGGGAAGATCGGGCCCTTACCGTGACATGGCTTACTGAGGCTGATGAATTGAGCGAGCAGCTGGACGCCATTGCCGAGATTCGGCTGCGTCGCAATCAACTCCTTGGACGTGACCGATCCGACGTGGACCCCGCGGAACTGCCCACGTTTCGCGACACAATCCTTGGGCACGCGCGTGCGGGTAGGGCGAAAGTATTACTCGTGCAGATTGACGGTTCTACTGCGGCGTACGCCGTGTGTTTTCTCAGTGGGCACGAAATGTGGGTTTATTCGAACTCTATGTCGCCGGACTACACCCGCTATAGCCCGGGCACGCTTGCCAACGCAGAAGTTGTTCGCGAGGCATTGTGCGACCCGAGTATTGACGTAGTGAACTGGGGCGCTGGGATTCAGCGTTACAAGATGAGTGGTCCGGTGACGGTGCGTTACGCCAGAACCGTTGAGGCGTGGTCGTCATCGACGATCCGAGTGTGGGACTCGGCAGTGCCCCGCATTCGTCGTCGTCTTCTACTGGCCTCGTAACGACGTTACTGGGTCGGGCTACCTAGCTTGCGTGCCAGATCTGCCTTGTTTATAACCCCAAGCGGATGTCCTGCCGCGTCGATGACGACGGCGATGCCCCCGTGTGCAAGTTGAGACATCACGACATCACTGATCGGAGCCGTATCAGTGACGGTGACGATCCGTTTCGTGCTCACCTCACGTAAGCGTGTCACTTCCCTGCGCGATGCGGAAACTCGTCGCAGCGCGCGCAGTGTTGTCAGGCCGGTGAGGCGACCCTCCAGGCTGACAAGAGGAATGACGTCCTGAGCCTGAAGCTCTTCCACTGCGTGTAGGTCGAGGTATTGCGCCACGCTCCACCAGTCCGGCACGGGCTCCGCGGGGGAGGAGATCAGTTGATCAGCATGGAGATGGCTGAGTCCTTGATGTTGGGCGTGCAGCATCTCTGCCGTGGCGCTGCTCAAGATGAACCAGCCGATGAACGCCAGCCAGAGCCCTGTGATTACTCCGCCGAGCAGGGCGAAAAGTCCCAGGCCGATAAGCGCGCCGCCGAGGACACGTCCTGCCCGGCCAGCGGCAACCGTCGCTCGTGAACGATCGTGAAAGCGGGCCCACAACACGCCGAGTAGTACCCGTCCACCATCAAGTGGTGCCCCAGGCAGCAAGTTGAAGACGGCGAGCACGATGCTCACCTCGCCGAGCCACTGTACGGAGGCGCCGAGCAGGCCGGAGGTGTCGATCTGGGTAGCGAAAAGCAGGCTTGAGATACCGAGGCCGAAACTTGTTGCCGGACCGGCCAGTGCAATGAGGGTTTCAGCACGCGGTGTTGGCGCCTCGCCGTCGAGCTCAGTGAAGCCACCCAACATCCATAAGGTGATCCTCTTGACCCGCACGTCGTAGTGCGTGGCGACGATCGCATGCGCGAGTTCGTGTGTAAGCACAGTGACGAGGAATACCGCGGCGGTAAGGATGCCTGCGACCCAGTAAGCGATGGAGCCGTGCCCCGGACGCGTTAGCGGCAACGTGGCAGTCGCCAATACTTCGCCGAAGAGGACAAGGGTCAGCAGGGCAGACCAATGCGCACGCAGCGGTACTCCGCCCCAACGACCTAGCGAAATCCCCCCAGAGATCACCTCAGGCTTAGCTGGTGGCGTTACGGCATTGTCAGGCACGCCTAGGGGCGCCTGATCGTCGGTCGGCGGCGTCATGAAATTCGAACTGCTCATAGTTCAAGCTCACTCGCCGCGGGGGAGCGCTCACAGAGTCGAAGGTCATCCCCTCGGGGCCCGGGCGCACTGTGAAGTGCCAGGAACTTGGCCCCGAGGTCCCGGCACGGCGGGGACGATCGGCCCTGCGCGGTTAGGGCGGCGCAGGCGAATATGGGGCGTACGCTGCCGTCGTGCCTTCGGAGATGGCCGACAACAGAGGACCTGTAGCGGAAGGGCTCGGCGCGGATGACTGACCTGGCGACCGTTGCGACCGCCGCTGCCTTACCCGCTGACGATGTTCTGCAACAACTCGGTGTCACCTCCGCTGGACTCAGCAGTGACGAAGCGCGCCTGCGGCTAACGAGGTACGGCCCTAACGCGATCTCCACCCACCGAGCGCGGTTTTGGGTGGCGCTGCGACATCAGCTCGGTTCGCCGTTGCTGGGTCTGCTGATGATCACCGCTGTGGTGTCGTATTTCATCGGCGAACAAAGCAACGCAATCATCATCGGCGTGATTGTACTGCTGTCGGTGACGATGGGTTTCGGCAACGAATATCGGGCCGAACGCGCCGCGGAGGCCTTACATTCGCAGATTCGTCACCGAACGGCCGTCCTGCGTGATGGCTGCCTCACTGACATCGAGGTCGTTGAGCTCGTGCCGGGCGACGTTGTCGAGTTACGGCTCGGCGACATCGTGCCAGGAGACATTCGTCTGCTCGAAGTTGTTGATCTCGAATGCGATGAGTCGATGTTGACTGGCGAGTCGATGCCGGTGGAGAAGACGGCCGATGCGGTGCCATCGGGTACTGGCGTCAGTGACCTTGTCGGCTGTGCGCTGATGGGCACCATCGTGCATTCTGGACGTGCGCGGGGGGTTGTGGTCTGCACCGGCACACGTAGCGAGTTCGGCAAGATCGCCAGCGGTCTGTCTACCCACCTACTTGAGACGGAGTTCCAGGCAGGGTTACGACGTTTCTCGATGCTGCTTGTGTATGTCGCTGCGGTGTTGACGACCTCCATTTTCTTGGCGAACGTAGTGCTGCACAGGCCCGTGATCGATTCGTTGTTGTTTTCCTTGGCGATCGCGGTGGGTATCACTCCGCAGCTGCTACCGGCGGTCGTCTCGACGAGTCTTGCAGCAGGAGCGCATCAGATGAGTCGACGTCGTGTGCTGGTGAAACGCCTGGTCTGTATCGAAGACCTCGGTGACATTGACTTACTTTTCACTGACAAAACTGGGACGTTGACCGACGGGCGGATCAGTTTCATGCGTGCCCTAGGCGCTGATCGTCACGCCGACGTTGACGATGTACTGATGTGGGGTCTGCTGTCGTGTGATGTCACGTTCTCCGGTGGTGACGAGGCTAGCGGTGCTACGGCGGTGAGTGGCAATCAACTTGACCTGGCTCTATGGAATTCACCGGTGGCAAAGGGCCAGCGAGCGGCGCAGAGCTACCGACGCGTGGCGGTACTGCCCTTCGACCATCAACGTCGTCTGACGTCGGTACTGGTGGCCGACGCGGAGGGTAACCAGACGCTGGTCACTAAAGGTGCGCCTGAGGCGGTACTGGACCGTTGCGCAGATGTCGCCACTGAGGCGCGCGCGATGTTAGATGCGGAGTTCGCTGCGGGACATCGCGTCGTCGCGGTTGCTCGCCGTCAAGTACACGACATGGCTACGGTGACGTCAGCTGACGAAGCGAACTTAACGCTCCTAGGATTGCTGGTCTTTCTCGACGCACCCAAGCGCGAGGCCGCTCCAGCGCTGCGCCGCCTCGCTGAGCTCGGGGTGGACGTCAAAATCGTGACTGGCGACAGTGCCGTGGTGGCCGCCAAGGTGTGCCAGGACCTGGGGCTGACGGTCAGCGCAACCTTAACCGGAGCGCAGATCGACGAGCTCGATGATGCTGCGCTCATCGCGGCGATCGAGCAGACAACGATATTCGCGCGGGTGGGTCCCGAGCAGAAGGCGCGGCTAGTGCGAGTGCGCAGGCACGAGCGCAGTGCGGTGGCGTTCCTTGGCGACGGTGTTAATGACGCCTTGGCGCTGCATGCCGCTGATGTTGGCATTTCAGTGAACTCCGCTACTGAGGTCGCTAAAGATGCCGCCGATGTCATCTTGTTGGAGAAGGACCTGGGTGTGTTGGCCGACGGCATCGTGGAAGGAAGACGGATCTTCGCCAACACCATTAAGTACGTGTTGATGGGAACATCGAGCAATTTCGGCAACATGTTCAGCGCGGCCGGTGCATCGTTGTTTCTGACGTTCTTGCCGATGTTGCCGTCGCAGATCCTGCTGAACAACTTGTTGTACGACTCAAGTCAACTGGCGATACCCACCGACAATGTCGATGAAGAGCAGCTGCGTCGACCGTCGCATTGGGATATCCGTTTCATCCGCAGGTTCATGCTTTGCTTCGGTCCGATCAGTTCGCTCTTCGATTTCGCCACCTTTGGCATCATGCTGGGTGTCCTGCATGCCGGTCACGATGAATTCCGTACCGGGTGGTTCGTTGAATCGTTGGCGACTCAAACGCTGATCATCTTCGCCATTCGTACCCGGCGGGTGCCGTTCTTTCGCAGCACACCAAGTCTGCCGATGACGTTGGCAGCGTTAGGTGTGGTTGCTGTGGGCGCACTGCTGCCAATGACTTCGCTGGCGCACGCCTTAGGTTTTCGGGTATTGCCGGCGGAATTCTTTTTGGCTTTGGTGCTGATGGTGATCAGCTACCTGGTGCTGATCGAGTCGGGCAAGCGGTGGTTCTACGGCGCGCCGTCTGCTGAGCCTGCGGCCCGTCCACATCGGCATACTCGGCGACGGGCCGCGTTCTTCGCTGGCTCAGGGCCGACGGGCCCAGGGAAGGGCCTGCAGCGTCTGACGCGATCCTAAGAGGGACGCTTAAACAGCTAGCTATGTGCAGCGTGAGAGTTAGCTACGTGTCGTGTGCCGCGTTCCCTGCGGATTATCTGCCGAGTAGATTCAGATGAGTTGATGCTCGCGTGCGAATTTGCGGGACCTCAGCTGGCGCTTTGAGTCATCTAGTCACGAGAACGTTGTCCCCCGGAGGATCTATGGAGAAGCTAGGTCGCTTTGCTGCGCGTAGGAGATGGTGGGTCGTCTTCGGATGGATCGGTGCGATCATTGTTCTTCAGGGTCTTGCTTCGTCGGCCGGCGGCAGTGAATTCAAGACTGACTTCAAGCTTCCGCACACCGAGACGGCCGCCGTCTCGGACTTGTTGAGCAAAGAAAAGCTCGGTGCGCAGAACGGCGCCAACGGCACGATGGTCATTCACGCCATCTCCGGCACCGTGTACGGCGATACGAGCGCTCTCGTACTGCCCGCATTGATCAAGCTCTGCGGCGCACATTACGACCTCACCTCAATGAGTTCACCGTACGGGCCAATTGTCTGCGGCCCGAACGGTGTCACCGTAGGTAGCACCGGTTCCACAGTGAAGGCCACGGCTGCCTCGTTGGTGAGTGAAGACAAGACAATTGGTCTGGTACAGATCAACTGGGCCAAGGTCAATCCTTCCCCTAAGCGGGTCAGCGATCTCGCCGACGAGTTGCAGGCGGTGGCCAAGGGGCACGCCAACTTACAGATCGAGCTGACTGGCGGCGCGTTCCAAGCGCTTGCCCAGGCTAAGAGCAGTTTCGCCCCCGAGGCCATCGGATTCCTGGCCGCACTGATCATTCTCTCCATTGTTTTCCGAACAATCGGTGCGATGGCCTTGCCCCTCGCGAGTGCGGTGGCGGCGCTTGGTGCAGGCACCGGCTTGACGAGTCTGTTGACGCATGCGATGTCGGTGGCGGACTTCGCCACCCAGTTGGAATTCCTGATGGTTCTAGGTGTCGGCGTGGACTATGCGTTGTTCGTGGTAACCAGGCATCGGCGCAACCTAGTTCGCGGGATGAGCGTGGAGGATTCGATCGCGAATGCGGTAGCGACTTCGGGCCGGGCTGTGCTCTTCGCGGGGATTACTGTCTGTATCGCGATCCTTGGTCTGCTGCTGCTCGGCGTCAGCTTCCTTTATGGCGTCGCGTTGGCGACGGCGTCGGGTGTGGCGCTAACGATGCTTGCTTCGTTGACTCTGCTTCCTGCTCTGCTCGGTTTCCTTGGGCTGAAGGTGCTGCCGCGTAAGGCACGCGCCACCGTGCGCGGAGGAACGTTTCAGGAAGGCGATCACGAGGGTTTCTGGTTCCGCTGGTCGCGGCGGGTAGAGAGCAGTCCGCTGTTGTTGGGGGCCGCCGCGTTGGCGTTGATGGTGGTACTCGCGTTGCCGTTCTTTTCGATGCGACTGGGCAGTTCTGACCAAGGTTCGGACCCGGCGAACTCGACGACCCGCAAGGGCTACGACTTGATCGCTCAAGGCTTCGGACCTGGTTACAACTCGGTGTTGGAACTCGTGGTCAGTGGTGCGCAGGCTCAGGATGCCGACTACCTCAACCGCATCACGACAACGTTGAAGACACACCCCAACGTGACGCCAGCAAGTGTGCATGTGGTGCCGTTGGGCAAAGAGATTTCGCTTGTGTCATTCAAGTCGCGCACCGCACCACAGGATGAGAAGACGACGGATCTGGTGAAGTCGTTGCGCAGCACGACACTTCCGCCGTTGTACAACAACACTGACAATCACATCTACGTGTACGGCAGCACCGCGATCTTCGTTGATTTCGCGAAGGTCCTTGCGTCGAAGATGCCGTTGTTCTTCGTTGCGGTGGTGGGGTTGTCGTTCCTGTTGTTAATGGTGGCGTTCCGCAGCCTTGTCGTGCCGCTTACTGCCGCAGCGATGAACCTATTGGCTGCGGCCGCCTCGTTCGGCATCATTGTGGCGATCTTTCAGTGGGGCTGGGCATCAGACCTGCTGGGAGTTGGTAAAGGTGGGCCGATTGAGCCCTTCCTGCCCGTGATGTTCTTCGCGATCCTCTTCGGTTTGTCCATGGATTATCAGGTATTCCTGGTGAGTCGAATGCACGAAGAGTGGGCGCACACCCAGGACAACCGTCGGGCTATCTCCATCGGTCAGGCGGAGACCGGCGGCATCATCACCGCCGCGGCCCTCATCATGATCGCCGTCTTCGGCGGCTTCATCCTGGGCGACGGCAGAGTCATCAAACTCTTCGGAATTGGGCTGGCATCAGCAATATTCCTCGACGCCTTCATTCTGCGCACGGTGCTCGTGCCCTCAATGATGCACCTCGTCGGTAAGTCCAACTGGTACTTCCCGAAGTGGCTAGACAAGATCACCCCGAACCTCACGGTTGAGGCACCTGAAGAACTACATTCAGGAGAGGTAGCCGCCTCGGCGGCTCATTAGAACCGCCGAGACGTCACTACTGGGACTGGGAATATGGTGTGCCTACGCGGCGAGGCGGTCGAGGCTCTTGATGACTACCTTCGATCCTGGTGGGGCAGGTTTGGTGAACTGCCCCGTCTGAGGCGAGGTTTGACCCGGCTCTAGGTTGTCCACGACTACTGTCGCGGTATCGATTTGAGTTTTCTCGTCCGCTGATTCCAGGGTCAGTTCGATGAGGTAGTTCGATCGTTTGGATGAATGATTGGTTACTGAGACGTCTACGTGCGAAAAGCCGATCTCTGTCTCGTTCGTGATGGTGCCAAGAGTCACGTCGTTGGAAGCGTCCGCCGATCCAAGCTTGTGCTCTATCTTCGGTGCCGTTGATGCTACGGCGGGACTGCCACTGGCTGTCTTTGTAGAGTCCTTCTTCTTCGTCGGCGACGCGACTGCTGCGACGACAATCAGCGTTACGACTACGCCGACTACTATCCACGGCCATTTCTTACGTTTCTTTGGCTGTTGGTAGCTAGGCATGCCTGGGTAGTAGCCCTGCTGTGGTTGTAAAGGTTGCGCCGGTGGATAGGCGTACTGAGGTTGCTGCGCTGGTGGATACCACTGGGGCCCCTGCGGCTGACCATAGGGCTGGTTCGGGTCGGTCATGCTGTTATGCCTCCCAAAGCTATGTGAATTTTGGGCGACATTAACACTGGTCATACGTCGTTGGCGAGGCCCGACCGGTGTGGCGGCCAAGACAGGGCGGCTATGGACCTGCCTGGCTTGCTACGCGACTTCACGCTGCCGAGAGTATCGTCGCAGCTCATGACGGTGCCGAACCTGTCGAGTTCTCCGACAGATCGTGTGTTGACGCCTACGCGCGTTCTCGCCGCGATCATCATCCCGTTTTTAGTTCTGGCATTCCTCGTACTCTTCCCTTGGCCTGGGGACACCCAACGACTCTTCGCGTGGCGGATAACACCGTCGATGTCACCGATGGTTCTCGGGTCTGTGTATCTAGGCGGGGCGTACTTCTTCCTAAGAGTGACGCGTGCGGCGCAATGGCACACCGTTGCAGGCGGCTTCCTGCCGGTCGCAACGTTTGCCAGTTTGATGGGTGTGACCACGATCCTGCACTGGGATCGATTTATCCATGGAAACCTAGCGTTCTCGCTCTGGGTCGCTCTGTACTTCACGACACCATTCGCCGTCTTCGCGGTCTTCTTTCGCAACCGCAGGGAGTACGTGGCTGCAAAAGAAGACGACCTGTGTATTGGCCAGGTTGCCGCGTACATGATCGTGACGGCTGGCGTAGCTTCGGTGTTGACCGCCATATTTCTTTACCTGCTTCCTAACCGTGCCATCAACATCTGGCCATGGCATCTCACACCGCTCACGGCTCGGACGCTGGCGGCGATTTTTGCGCTCGGCCTTGCCGGTCTTGGGGCGGTGCGGGAGCGTCGATGGAGTGCGGCGAGGATTCTGCTTCAGGTTGAAGGCTTCATGCTCGCCCTGATACTCATCTCCGGTGTTCGGGCGCGTTCCGAGTTTGATTCGTCCAGGGTGCTGACGTGGATGCTTGTCTTTGGTTTTGTAGGTACAGCGTTAGCGACCATCGGCTTGTATCTCCGCATGGAGTCGCTGGCTAGAGCAGGTCAGAGAAGAACGGCGGCCTTGCATGAAAGGTGATTGGGTGAAGGCAACGGGCGTCTATGCGGGGAAGGTGGCGTCGTAATGGCAGCCCCTGGACCGGTGGAGGAGGTCGTTGCGCGTTTGCAGCAACGTCTCGATGCGCTCGTCTCTACGGCCTCGCATCGCAAGGCCTTCCTGGGCGCGTATCTACGCACGACCCAAGCCGTGGGCGACGCACTGAGCGGCGGCTCGTTTGAGGACGCGGCGTGGGTGCAACGTTGGGACGTCGTCTTCGCCGAGCTATACATCGATGCACACGACGCCGACCTAGCTGGAGACAACAAAGGTGTGCCTAGGCCGTGGCGCCTCGCCTTTGATGCGCCCGCGGATCTTCCTGCGCTGCGACACGTCCTGCTCGGCATCAACGCGCACGTCAACTACGACTTGCCGCAAGCGATGTTAACGGTGATCAGCGAGCAAGACTTTGATGATCCGGATCTGCTCGCTCTGCGCCGCCGCGATCACGAACGCATCGATACGGTGCTCGCAAGCCGAGTGAAGGACGAAGATAACGCGCTGGGGGATGCTCGTACCTTGCTGGACAGGGCGCTGACACCGCTGAACCGGCTCGGTTCCAAGCGATTCCTTCGAGAAGCTCGGCAGAAAGTGTGGCACAACGTCGAAGAGTTGCACGCTGCCCGGCGCATCAGCGACGAGGCGTTTCAGACACGCCTTAACGAGCTGGAAGTCCTGAGCGCCGCGAAGATAGCGGATCTGCTGGCTCCAGGACAGGTGCTGCTACGGCTGGCAGTTGCGGGATTCGGCGTCGTGCTCCCACCACCCTGACTAGGTCCAAACAATGCAGGACACGTCGCTCTTAGCGTTATAGATCAGCAAGAGCCGTTGTAGCGGTGCGTTGAACGGGAGAGAGTCATTTTTCAATCCTTGCGGTGCATCGAAGTTGTACTGACTGTCGCCGGGCTGGAGTTCAACCTCGACTGGCGTGCTCTTGAAGCCTGCAGCTGCGAGGGATTGACGATAAGTGTCGAGCTCACCGGCAGGCAGCCTGCCTACCCAGACCAAGGCTGTGTACCAGACTCCAGTCGTGTCTGAGTTAGGTGCGCATTCTGCGTCCGCGGCCCGAAACGGGATGTTCGTTATGGCGTAAGCAATCGGACGGGTAGTCGGCGAAGTAGCGACTCCACCGAGCAAGACCTTGTATCGGTCGCACGCAGCGGCTTGTTGAGCCGCACTACCGGTAGGCCGAAAGTCGTGCGGCGTGGCGGCTCCGGGCGTGTTGCCTGTCGGCGGCCCGATAGCGGCGGTGCCGGGCGTGCCACTGATGGGGGCTGTGCAGGCATTCATGCCGAGTGCCCCTATAGCCAGGGCCATTAACACGCGCATTTGAGGACCTTGTCGTGTGGCTGACACGGAAACCTCCCGAGCCGAGTGAGACCTAACGCTAAGACGTTTGTGCCCTCAGCAGGATTCGAACCTGCGACGCCCGCCTTAGGAGTGCGGCGCTCTATCCCCTGAGCTATGAGGGCTCGGAACGAAAACTAGGGTAGCTGGCCGGTCAGGCAAGCAGCCGCACCACCGTCATGTCGGCATCAATCACCATTGCTTGCAGCGGCGAATTGCCTTACTGGATAAGTATTTCCTGACTTCAAGAGCTTGTTCTTCAAGTCGCGAGGCAGTCGAAGCGCTGCTAATTTTTGTACAGAACCACGGCCTGTCAGGGATGACAGGCCGCTTTTGACACGGAGTCCCCATACATGACGATGTCCCCCGCATCGGCACGTGGAGACGCCGGCCTCGCCTTCCCCCAGGCGCACATAGGTCGTCGTCGGCGTGCCGTGGCCCTCACCTTCGCGGTGGTAATCACTGTTGGCGTATCCGCCTCTATTACTGGTTCTTCTCGCGGCACGGCGCTGAACAACGTTCGCGCTGGCCTCACTGATACCCCCGCAGTCACTGCCGTCACGGCTGACGCACCCCGGCCCGCCAACGTTGCAGCCCGTAGCGATACGAGCACGCTTACCAGCACACCCACCCCGGCAACCTCGACAGCGACGCCAGCGCCAGGCCCGGCGGCGCCGACGCCTGCGGCCAAGCTCCAGGCTGCGCAGCCGAAGAAGCCGTCTACGACTCCGATTTCGGCCCAGGCGGGTCACCAAGCGGCGACAGCGCCAGCAGCTGTCGTTCCCGAGGTGCCGGTCGAAGCTAACTGCACCAACGTCGCGGTGGGTTATGCGCGTTGCCTCAGCGTGGAGCAGACCGACGTCGCTCAGCCCAAGCCCGCCGATATTTCGGCAACCCCGGCCCTGCCGTCTGGCCTGAGCCCGGCCGACCTGGCCTCGGCGTACAAGCTCGACGCCACCCGCGGTGTGGGGCAGACCGTCGCCATCGTCGATGCCTATGACAACCCGAACGCCGAA
>Ga0070667_100004032_pt1 | contig 12427 bp, 12 predicted proteins | sample KBSS33metaG_FD_64659 | JGI IMG/M metagenome (GOLD analysis project Ga0070667, IMG submission 64659) | Switchgrass rhizosphere microbial communities from Kellogg Biological Station, Michigan, USA - KBS S3-3 metaG | ecosystem: Host-associated > Plants > Roots > Rhizosphere > Soil ...
CGTGGACGATCGGGAGCGCCTCGAAGCCGGCACGGTTCCCGGCGTAGTCGGTCGCGTCGACGCGGACGCCGTATGCTCCCGGCCGCTTCGGCAGCGGCCATCTCAGCGTGTGCCAGCCTCCGTCCATGTCGAGCCGGCGCGACGGCCCGGCACCCGAGACGATGCGCACGGTCGACGGCTTCGAGAGCCAGAACCTCACGGCGCCGACGCCTGCGTCGGCCACCTCGAAGGCGGGCGGCTGCTCGGCGTACGCGGCGATCCTCGTCGCGGCCTCTCCGAAGCGCGGGTCGGCGGCGTTGAGTCTCTTGAGGAGGAAGACGACGTACGTCTGGTAGTCGAGCGGCGAGGGATCGCCCGCGAGGGAATAGTCGGTCCAGTAGCCGGTGTCGAAGCGCGGCAGGGTCGCCAGGGCGGCATTCTGCATCCGGGCGGCCAGCGCGCCGGCCTCGGTGTCCCCGGCTGCCGCGGCGTACGTCTGGAGCGAGATGACCGACTGGAGATGCGCGTTCAGCACGGCCGTCTTCGAGAACGCGTACAGCCGGATCCACGGGCCTGCCGCCACCTCTGTCATGAGCCTGCCGGGGATCGCGACGAACGCCTGCCGGGCCTGAACGCGGTAGTCCGCCGCCCGCGCCGGGACGACGTCGGCTGCCCGCTCGAGCGCCTGGGCTGCGACCGCCTGCGCCATCCCCGACAGCCACGGCGCCCCGCCGCTCTCGAAGGCGAAGTCGTACTCCCAGCCGATCCCGCCGCCGTGGAGCTTCGTCCCGCGGGCGATCAGCGCGTCGGCGAGCTGTTCGGTCGCCTCGGCGTCGTGGGCCGCCGCGAGCGCGTTGAGGGCGCCGAAGTTTGCGAGCGGATGGAACTCGAGGCACCTGCCTGGAAACCAGCGGTAGACGACCCCGTCCGCGTCGGCGATGTCCGTCTTCGGCGCCGGCGGCCAGTGCTGCGAGAAGTAGTCGTCGTTCGCCTGGAGCTGCCCGACGAGGATCGCCGCGCGCGCCGGTGTGAGCTTGCCCGTGAACGCCGCGAGCTGGGCGAGCGCGACCTCGATCGGCTTCGCGCGGGATGGAGGCAGCCCGCGCCACAACGCGGCGGCGCGGCGGATCTCGCCGCGCGCGGCCGCGGCCGTCGCCGCGTCGATCCGGCCTGCAGCCGCGGCTTCGTGAACGGCGCGCAACGCCTTTTGCTGGGGCGGGAGCGCGGTCGTCGCCGGCGCGGCTCCGACGAACGCGAGCGTGCCGGCGACGAGGATGGCTCCGAAGGCGATCCTCACCCCGGTTCCGACGAACGGGCCTCGCGGTGGTTAGCGGTGCTGCTCCCATTCGGCGAGGAGCCGCTCGACGTGATGGCGCTGGTCATCGGAGAATGGCATTCGCGCGACGAGCCGCTGCGCCTCCTTCACGTCGTCGTTCGCGATCGCCGCCTCGAGCCGCTCACGCTCGGGCGTCGACTCGCGAAGCTGCCGGCGCAGCCAGCGCCGAAGCGACACGGATGTCGATGTGCTCACCGGCGCCTCACGCATGCGAGTTTAGGCCTGTCGTTAGGCTGATGGTGCTCGCCCCCATCGTCTAGTGGCCTAGGACGCCGGCCTTTCACGCCGGTAGCGCGGGTTCGAATCCCGCTGGGGGTACTACGTAGCTCGGCCCCTCGCCCGTTTGCGCTGCCGTGAGTAGATCGGGAGCCAAGAGGATGCGGAACGGGCGGAGTCGACTGACTTGCGGCCGCCGGGCGCCCCCGTGAACACGTCCAGATCAGGGAGGGTACTCGAGGGTGCGCTAGGATGGAACGTCGTGGCTCAGGCCATAGGAAGGGGACAGGCGCTGCCGGCGGTCCCGCCTCAGGCCACTGTGTCCAGGGATTGGCGACGGTTCTCGGACGAGTTCGCCAAGAACACAGACCGGATCAGCCATGAGCTGTCGCAGTGCCTCGTTGGGCTCCCCTCGTTTCACGTCTACGACACCGAGGAACTCTTCGACGCCTGCCGCGGGCCGATCACGGCACTGGGGTCGATGGTGGCGGAACAAAAGCCGTTCCGGGAGGCAATGTCAGTCGTTCGCCTGGCGAGCGCCGCCCACCGCGATCACGGGATTCCCCTCGACGAGCAGTTTCAGGCGTGGAACCTCGGGTTCGAGGTGCTCCGCACGTGGGTGCGCGACCGCGTCGGCCCGGGAGGGCCCGAGCTAGAGCTCGCGCTCCTCGACGTGATAGCTCGGTGGGTCAACGAGGGGATGGTCGTGACCGCGAAGGAGTACGCGGCCGGCCAGCGCTCTTTCCGGGAGATCGACCGCGGGCTGGATGTCTTCGTCCGAGGTGCGCTGAGCGGGTCTATGGGGCCGCAGGAGCTGCGGGCGCAATGCCGTACGTACGGCCTCGATCCACACGCTCTCTACCACGCGATCCGAGCCCCGCTGGGCGACAAGGCGACGCTGCGAGAGATGGAGGACTGGCTCGCGAGGCGCGGCACTTGGAGGTCGGGCGTCCTCACGGTCGTGGGGGACATCTGGGGCTTCAGCTCGCAGCTTCCCGAGAGCGGACTCCGTTTCGCCGTGGGTGTGTCCGATCCGATGCCGCTCGAGTCCCTCGTCGTTGGCTTCCGCTTCGCCACCCGGGCGATGGAGACCGCGCTCGCGCTTGGCCTGGGCGGTGTGCATTCGATCGAGTCGCTCGGACCGTACGCCGCCGTGCTCGACGATCGCGACGTGGGGTCGAGTCTCGTCGCGCGCTACGTCACTCCGTTCGTCTCTCAGGGCTCCGCCGGCGTCGAAATCCTGAAGACGGTCGCTGCATATCTGGAGAACAACGGTCACGTCGAGACCGCTGCGTCGTCTCTCTTCATGCACCCGAACACGTTGCGGTACCGCGTCCGGCGCTTCGAGATGCTTACGGGCGCCTCGATTCGCGAGACGCGCTCGCTCGTACGCATTTGGTGGGCGCTCGAGCACTGGCGCCTGACCTCGGGCGCCTAGCTCATACGCCCGGCAGTTGTCGGCGCCGACAGGATTTTTGGCCGTGCCGCCATTGCTCTGCGTTCGTCGCTAGCCGATCATGACTTCGCCCTCGAGCGCTTGACAGAAGCGACCGCAAGCGCGTATCCGAGGGAGAAGGCTTCTGCGCAAACCGAAGGAGAGCTTTTCATGCGAACGACCTGGAAGACCGTGCCCACCCGCTGCCGACGTCCGACAGTACGGAGCCTCGGGCTTGTCGTGGCGGCGCTGGTGGCGACCGCTGCGCTTCTGTCCGTCGTGGCGAACGCGCAGCCGACGACCCGGCTCTCTCCGAAGGACTCCATCGCGGCCATCGTCCAGAAGTATCTGCATCCGCCGGCCTCGATCGGCATCACCGCGCGCCTCAGTCACAGACCGGCCAGTGGCAAGACGATCGTCGATCTCGCGTGTGGCGTGCCCAAGTGCAAGGAGATGGACAACGCGATGAAGCAGGCCGCGGCCGCCTTGGGGTGGACGGTCAAGGACATCAATACGGGAACGTCGCTCGAAACGACCACCCAGGCCTTCGATCGCGCGATCGACACGCATCCCGACGGGATCCATCTGGCAGGTATTCCTGCGTCGGCCTTGACGCCTCAGCTGGCTCGGGCAAAGGCCGCGGGCATCTCTGTCGTCTTCAACGGGGTGACGGGCGTCGCCGCGAAGCCCGTTGTGGCGCTCGTCCAGAGCACAAGCTCCGTCAAGAAGGAGTTCGAGATCCTCGCGGACTACATCGCCTGGGACTCCCACGGCTCAGGGCACGCCGCGATCTTCAATTCCGCGGCCTTCCCCATCCTCCGGGCCGGTCAGCAGGGATTTACCGCTGAGCTGGCCAAGTACTGTCCGAAGTGCACGCTGACGAAGATCGACAACAACTTGACCGACATCGGCACGGTCATCCCCGGGAAGGTCGTGAGCCTCCTGCAGGCCCACCCGGAGATCCGCTACTTGGTGTTCGGCTTCGGCGACATGTCCACCGGCGTCCCTGCCGCGCTGGTTTCGGCCGGTCTTCAGAAGGGGGTGAAGCTGCTCGGAACTGCGCCGAGCGATCCGAATATCCAGAACATCCGGACGGGCGCGGAGACTGCCTATGCGGCAGTCCCGTCGGGTCTCATTGGCTGGGCGCTGATTGACGCCTTTGCACGAGCGTTCAATGGAGACAGTCTGGCTCCGATCAACAACGGGGTCTTCCCGACGTGGCTCATCACTAAGAACGATCTGCCGACGTCCGCAACCGATCAGGGAATCCGGAACTACCAGGCGCAGTACAAGAAACTCTGGCGCGTTGGCTAGCGCTGGGGCGTGTCGACAGCTCAGCGATGTCAGCTGAAAACATCGCAGCTTCCGAACGTGACTCGCGGGCGCCTCGCCCGCGAGTCACGGCTCGGCTAAACGAGCTTCTGGGAACCGTGAGGTACGTCGGCACTGTTGTAGGGCGCCTCAACTTCGAGCGCTTCAGCGGCTTCTACGTGCTGGTCGCGCTCTGCGTCTTCTTCTCCGTCGTGGAGCCCGACTCGTTCGCGACGTTCCGGAACGTACGGATCATCCTGGCGAGCCAAGCGATCACGGCGGTGATCACGCTGGGGCTCGTCGTGCCCGTCGCTGCTGGAGCGTTCGACCTTTCGATTGCCGGGACGATGACGATGTCGATCGTCCTCGTCAGCTGGCTCCAGTCCTACCACCACGTCAACCCCTTGCTGGCGGTGATCTGCGCGCTGCTCGCCGGGGTCATTGTTGGTGCGGTGAACGGTTTCGTCGTCGTACGTCTTCAGGTGGATTCCTTCATCGGGACGCTCGGCATGAGCTCGGTGCTCGGCGCGCTTGCCTACTGGCTCGTGAGCGGTCAACCGATCGTGAGCGGGATCTCGGCGAGCCTGACGAACGCAGGACGCGCGCAGTGGCTGGGAATGCCGGCCCCCGTTTTCTACGTGGTGGCGCTCGCGATCGTTCTCTGGTACGTCCTCGAGCTCGCGCCCGTCGGGCGCGTGATCCGGGCCGTGGGCGGCAACCCGACCGCCGCGCGACTGACCGGCGTGAACGTGGATCGCTACATGTTCCTTTCGTTCGTGACGTCGGGAACCCTCGCCGCGCTTGCCGGTGTGCTGTACGTGAGCATCCTCGGCACCGCGGACCCGAACTCGGGTTTGCCGTACCTGCTGCCCGCGTTCGCAGCCGTCTTCCTTGGGAGCACACAACTGCGACCCGGCCGCGTGAACGTGTGGGGGACGTTGCTCGCGATCTACCTGATCGCGGTGCTCGTCAAGGGAATCGAGCTCCGCTCTCCGGACAACCCGTGGATAAGCGACCTCTGTCAGGGCGTGCTGCTCATCGTCGCAGTCGCCATCGCAGCGCGCGGTCGCCGACGGGAGCGATAGTGCCGACCGCAATGACCCCGGCTCTTCCCGCCACCACGGTGGCGTTGCACCTCGAGAACGTCACCAAGCGCTTCGGCGGCGTGACGGCACTGCAAGACGTGACGCTCACTGTCGCGCGCGGCGAGATCCATGGCCTCGTCGGCGAGAACGGGTCGGGGAAGTCCACGCTCGTGAAGATCATCGGGGGATACCTGGAACCGGATGACGGGTCCGCCCGCGGGTGGGTATGGGGAAGGCCTCTGAGCTTCCCCGTGGACGTGCGCCACCAGCCGATAGCGGTCATCCATCAGGACCTCGCCCTCGTCGACAATCTCTCGGCCGTCGAGAACATCGGCTTTCCGCTCAACTTCGAGCAGCGGGCGTGGACGCCCGTCCACTGGGGACACGAGCGTCGCGCGGCGGAGGCGCTCCTCGACCGCATCGGCGTTCAGATCGACGTCCTCGCGCCGGTTGGATGGTTGTCGCCGGCCGAGCGCGCGGCAGTGGCGGTCGCCCGCAGCATGCGGACACTCGACAAACTGGCCGGAGCGAGCGAAGAGCGTCTCTTCGTCCTGGACGAGCCGACGTCGTATCTCTCCGGTGCCGAGGCTGCACGGGTCGGGTCGATCATCCGGGAAGTCGCAGCTCGTGGCGCATCGGTCGTCATCGTGAGTCACCATCTCGCGGAGATCAACGAGTGGTGTGACAGCGTGACCGTGCTCCGTAGCGGCAAGTTAGTGTGCCGCCGGCAGACGGAGGGTCTAACCGAACGAGATCTCGTGCGCCTGATGCTTGGCCGAAATCTGGCCGAGTTCTACCCGCCGAAACCGAAACGTGACCCGGGAGTGGTGGCGTTGGAGACCCAAGGGCTTTCGGGCCGCGTGGCCGAGGGTGTCGACCTGGTCCTTCGCGAGGGAGAGGTCGTCGGCGTCTCAGGGCTGATCGGGATGGGGCAGAACGAGCTTCCGTATCTCATCGTCGGAGCGCAACGGCGGCGGGCCGGGAAGATCACGGGCCCGGGAGGCAGGAACATCCGTCACATCCGTGATGCCCGGCGTCAGGGTGTCGTACTTGTTCCGGGGGACAGACAGCAGCTGGCTTTCGACCGGACCGCCTCCGCCACGGAGAACGTGACGCTCCCGATCCTCCGGCGGTTCGTCCGACGCGGAATTGTCAGACGTCGGCGCGAGCGCACGCACATGCTGAAACTCATGGAAACGTTCACGGTTCATCCACCGCTGCCCGACCAGCCCGTCACGGCGTTCAGCGGTGGCAACCAGCAGAAACTCTTGCTTGCTCGGTGGTTGCAGACCGAACCGAAGGTCTTGCTTCTCGACGAGCCGACGAACGGCGTAGATGCCCGCGCGCGTGCAGACATCCTCCAGTTCATCCTCGAACGGGCAGCAACCGGCGCGGCCGTAGCGATCTTTTCGACCGATCTCGAGCAATTAGCGGCTGTCTGCCATCGGGTGGTCGTGCTGCGCCGTGGCGTAGTAACGGCGGAAATTGCGGGCGAGCTCGTGACAGAGGAAGCGCTCTACCGGGCGGTGCAGGGAGCGGCTATTTAGAGGCGATTCGTCTCGGTGGGGCAACGCACGACGACGGAAGGAGAGGCGCGGCCAATGAGCAAGAAACTCGAGGCTCTGGAGGAGATTAGAACGCTGAAGCACAAGTACTGGCGCTTGATGGACCAGTTCATCGAAGACCAGATCGGAGACGTCTTCTCGGAAGAGGCCGTCTGCGACTTCGGCGACTTCGGCTACATCAAGGGGCGTGCGAACATCGTCGAATTCTTTCGCAGTCAGGTCTACCCCATGTTCGACATGATGGTTCACATGGGGCACAACCCCGAGATCCAGCTCACGAGCGAGACAACGGCGAACGGGACGTGGCTGTACGAGTGCTATCAGCTTACGAAGGAACCTGTGACGGGCATCTGGCTCACAGGGTGGTACGACGATAGGTACGTAGTTGAGGACGGTGTGTGGAAGATCGAATACTCGACCGGAACGTATTACTTCAACACGGACATGGAGGAGCAGTGGGCGAAGAGACGCTTCGTGCCTTATCCCCCGGAACGAGACGTCATTGAGGAACCCGTGAAATGAGAGCCTAGAGATCCCGTGAAGGAAGGAAACCTCCCTCGGGATCGATCGGTTTACCCGCGCCACAAGGAGCCGCGCCGGCATCAGCTCCCGGTGTCTAGCGGTGCCGGTGAGCCGTACGCGCCGCTCGAGCGGATCGGCCGAGCGCGCTCGCCCGCAATCTTCTAGGGTCCGGCGCATGACTGCTGCCGGAGTCCCCGAGTGCGTCCAGCGCTACTTCGAGCTGATGAACGCCGACCGCTGGGACGAGTTCGGCGACGTCTGGAACGAGGACGCGGAGCACGCTGCGCCCGGTGCCGGCTCCCGCCGGGGCCGCGAGACGATCGTCGAGTTCTACCGCCATCTCTTCGATCTCTGGGACGAGCACGACGACCAGCCGACGCGGTTCATCGTCGCCGAGGACGGCGCGTACGTCACGGTCGAGGTGACGTACGTCGGCAAGCTCAAGGACGGCCGCGAGCTGACGTTCGACGCGATCGACACGATCGAGGTCCGTGACGGCCGGATCGCGAAGCTCGTCACCTGGTACGACAGCGGCCTGCTCCGCAAGCTCCTGCTGCAAGCTGCGTAACGGTGCAGAGGGCGAACTCTTCTTGGCAGGGTCTCGGCCCTCGAGCGCCTTCTACCAGCCGCCGTTAAGCCGTCTCTTCAGCTCGTTCGCCTTCCTGTCACGAGTTGACGCGACGCTGCTGTCTACACAACGTTAACCGTGACCTTCGCGAAGCCGCGCCCCCGACGCATGCGTCGAAGGGTCGTTCCGCGGGAAGCGGCGTGCGGCGGGCGGGACGGTGGCGACACCGCCCGCCGCACGGCCTCGTGCCTACGGGCCCCAGCCGTTGGAGCCGGCGACGATCGCTGCGACGAGCGCAGCGGCCACCGGGAGCAGCATCGCGATACGTCCGCGCATCTCTCCCCCTCCCTTCTCGCCCACCTGCCATGGCATTGCCAGAAGTCATCATGACCAGGGCATCGGATTACCTTGCGGTAGCGGTTGACGAGTCTCCTGGCGGAAGGCAGGATGTGACAGTCGTGGAGGAATCAATCGGAGAGCGTTTGCGCCGCCTGCGCCTCGAGCGTGGGCTGAGTCAGCGACAGCTCGCCGACACCGGGGTGACGGCCGCCTACATCAGTCGGATCGAGGGCGGTGAGCGCCGGCCGTCCGTCAGGGCCCTCCGGCAGCTCGCGCCGAAGCTCGGCGTCTCCGTGACGTATCTCGAGACCGGCAGCGACCTGACGGCCGACGAGCAGCGCGACATCCGGCTCGGCGACGCCGAGCTCCGCTTCAGGCTCGGGGAGGGCGGGCCCGAGGTCGAGACTGAGCTTCGCGAGCTCCTCGCCGAGTCGCTCGAGGCGCTCGACGAGGCGGGCGCGCTCAGAGCGCAGGTCGCGCTCGGGCTCGCCGTCGCGGGCCGCAGCGATCACGCCCAGGCGGTTCAGCTCCTCGAGGCGGTCGTCGCTCACCAGGGCATGTCGCCGCTCGAGCAGCCCGACGTCTACGCCGCCCTCGGCCACGCCTACAGCGAGCTCGGCCGGAGGGGCGACGCGATCAAGCTCTTCGAGAACTGCCTCGCCTCTCTCGACGACTCCGACCCGCGCGCCGAAGCCGCCTACGTCCGGTTCGCCACGTTCCTGAGCTACGCGCTCGCCGATGCGGGCGACCTGGGTGCGGCCCAGTCGGTCGTCAACGAGGCGGTCGACCGTGCCGGCGCCGTCGACGACGCCTACACGCGTGTCCGCCTCTACTGGTCGCGCGCCCGTCTCGCTTCGATGGCGGGGGAGAGCACGAACGCCCTTTCGAACATCAGAAGCGCGATCACGCTTCTGAAGGAGACCGAGGACACGCTCCACCTCGGGCTCGCCTACCTCCTCCAGGGTGAGTTCCTCCTCGAGGAGAACAGGCTCGACGAGGCCGATGCGGTGCTTACGCTCGCGTCCCGGCTCGTCGGCCAGGCGGATGCTCAGCATCGTGGCGGTCTGCTCGCCGAGCGCGCGAAGGTCGCCGCTCGTCGCGGTGACGCGAAGACTGCGCTCGCACTCGCCGAGCAGGCGATCGAGGTCGTCGGCTCGGGAACCCCCTCCGAGGAAGGTCGCGCGCACTGGTCGCTCGCCGAGGCGCTCGCCGCCGCGGGCGACCTGATCGCCGCCGAGAAGGAGTTCGATCGGGCCGAGGAGCTGCTCGCCGGCGAGGGGCGCTACACCGTGCAGCTGCTGAAGGTGCGGGCCCGCGTCGCACGCGAGTCCGGTCGCGTCGACCAGGCGATCGAGCTGCTCGAGCGGGCGACGGATCTCGCAGCCAGGCGGTTCGTCTCGACCTCGCCCGGCGTTCGCGGCGCCGCCTGAACCCGGCCCTCGCGCCTCTCACTCGTACGTGTCCCGGACGTCGTGCCGCGCCCGACGCTGTCACCACCTCTTTGCAAAAGAAAGCTTGCGCTAACGTAAGTGCTCGCTTATACTCGCCGCCATGGAAGCAGCGCTCAAAGCGATCGCGGAGCCGAACCGGCGCCGCATCCTCACGCTCGTCCGCGACGAGGAGCTCTCGGCCGGCGAGATCGCCCAGCATTTCCAGGTGACGCGTCCGGCCGTCTCGCAACATCTCGCGGTGCTGAAGCACGCCGGCCTCCTGTCGGAGCGCCGGGCCGGGACGAGGCGTCTCTACAGCGTGCGCCCGGGAGGACTCGAGGAGCTTCGGGCGTTCATCGAGGGATTCTGGGACGACCGGCTCGACTCGCTCAAGCGCGAGGCCGAGCGCGAGGAGCAGGGGCGGCATGGGCGCGGCTGAGCGCGCACCGGTCGTCCGGGAGCTGGAGATCGCCGCCCGTCCCGAGACGGTCTGGGGCTTCCTCGTCGACGCGGACAAGGCTGCGCGGTGGTGGGGCGTCACGGTCGAGATCGACCCGCGTGTCGGCGGCCTGCTGCGAGTCCTCGTCACGTCCGGCAGGACGGCCCTGGGCGAGCTGCTCGAGGTCGACCCGCCGCGCCGGCTCGTCTACACCTGGGGCTGGGAGCCGACCGGCGACCCGGTCGTCGACCAGGTGCCGCCGGGCTCGAGCACCGTCGAGCTCGACCTCGTCCCCTCGGCCGGCGGCACGCTCCTGCGGATGGTCCACAGCGGCCTCCCGACCGTCGAGCAGGAGGAGGCGCATGCCATGGGGTGGCTCCACTATCTCGGCCGGCTCGCCGTTGCGGCCGCCGGCGGAGACCCTGGACCGGATCCCTGGCGGCGGTCCGAGTAGTCGAGCGATCGGCGGCGTGGCGTGCCGCGACGGAGTTCAGCAACCCACCAGCGAAGGAGACGGAGATGGCGAAGTACGTATACGCGTACACGGGCGGCTCGATGGCCGAGACGGACGAGGAGCGGGCTGCGGCGATGGCGGCCTGGGGTGCGTGGTTCGGACAGCTCGGCAGTGCCGTCGTCGACGGGGGCAACCCGTTCGGTGCGTCGACGAAGGTCGGCAACGGCGGCGGGGTCGGACTGAGCGGGTACTCGATCGTCCAGGCGGACTCGCTCGACGCGGCGGCGAAGCTCACCGACGGCTGCCCGATCCTCGCCTCCGGCGGCGGGATCGACGTGTACGAGACCATCGAGGTCATGTAGGGAGCCAGCGGCGGGGCGGGCGCGCGATCCGTGCCCGCCCCCGCCCGCATCCCACTTGCGCACCAACCGGCGAGCAGCCGTTCTACAGTGTTTCCGGATCCGGGCGGTTAGCTCAGCTGGGAGAGCACTTCCCTTACAAGGAAGGGGTCGCAGGTTCGAGCCCTGCACCGCCCATTCAGGCCCTTGTAACCAAGCCGATTTTGCTTAAACAGTGATGCGGGACATGCGATGGAATGCGGCAAATGTCGCTGTCGGGCAGACCCCGGTGATACCCCGCCGCCGGACGGTGCGGACGTCGATAGAGCGGAGGGCTTACTCGACGCGGTCTTGAGAGGAGAGAGGCTCGAGGATGGCGAGCCACCAAGTGCATCAGCACACGACACTGAGCGTGCCGAAAACACCGTTAAGGAACTGGCCCGCTTCGGCGTCCGGGATCCCAGGCGATCTGAGTAAGTAAACCGAGGGGTGCGGGCGCGCGACGCACGTACGTTCGTCCGCGGCGAGGACACGGTGCGGCGCTTACGCCCGCGGAGCCCGTAATCCCCGGCGGGCGAGCTTCGAAACGCTTAATGCGGAGGGCCGCGTCAGCGGCGTAACGTTCTTTTAGGCGCTGCGACGCGTCATCGACGGTGAGATCCTCTTCGGCCAACCCTGACTGTTTGGTCAGAGCGTCTCACCCGACATCCCGGCACGCCGCAGCGCCTACCTCTATGTTCGGCCGCACCGATCCCTGACTTAAGTGGTCCGCGCTCGAACTTACGCTCGCTTTACCACCAGGTGACGAGGGCGATACAGACGCGAGTACAAGGAAGAGACCGACGTCTCGCGTCAAAGTAAGGAGCACGTGTCTGTCAACTGATGCGCATCATTCGGCGGCGAGGCAGCCGAGTGAAGCGAGCGAAAAGGGAGTTCGAACATGAAGCTACGGATGATGTTGACCGTGCTCGCGCTGGCGGCAGTGGCCGCGTCGGCCGCGATCGCTGCGCCTCCGCCCGGCAAGGGCAAGCCGCCGACTACGGGCGTCGGCTGCAAACCCGCCGTATCAGTCGTTCTCAAGGGAACCCTCGCCGCAAACGGTGCCGCAGCTCCTTCGACGCTGTCGGTGACCGTGACCGGTGGGAACAAGTTCGCAACGGCCTACAAGAACGGAACCCAGCCCGTTGCGGTCGCGATTACCACGTCGACCAAGATCAGCCGGCAGGGTGATCACAACCCGGCCGACCTGAAGAGCGGCGACCTCGTCAACATCCAGGCGAGCGTCTGCAAGGCAGACCTCGCACACGGCGCGACACCCGCACTTACGGCAAAGCGCGTGACCGCCCATCCCGCGACGTCCTAACCCGCGGATGCTGGTTTGGGGGTGGCCACGTGTTCCGGTGGCCGCCC
>Ga0070667_100004033_pt1 | contig 12426 bp, 7 predicted proteins | sample KBSS33metaG_FD_64659 | JGI IMG/M metagenome (GOLD analysis project Ga0070667, IMG submission 64659) | Switchgrass rhizosphere microbial communities from Kellogg Biological Station, Michigan, USA - KBS S3-3 metaG | ecosystem: Host-associated > Plants > Roots > Rhizosphere > Soil ...
GTGGACTTCCAGGTCCCAGCGACGCGTCCATTCACAACAAACGTCGAACCGAACAGTAGGTTCGTGCCTGGTTTGCAGTGGCGCGAATCGACGACGGCGCTGCGATCCTTGTAGGCAACCAGATATTCGTCGTACACCGGCAGGAGATGCGCGGCTCCGGCCGGCCGCCGCACGGCACGCATAGACGACGGAAGCCAGCAGACGCTGCCGTCGATCACGTGACGTGACAGATCGCTGCCGGCCATCTCGATCCCGCGTCGCGCGTCCGCCGTCGTCAGACCGGACCACCAGACGAAGTCCTGCAGTGTCGCCGGTCCGCGGCTGGTGAAGTACCGCCGCGCCAGCTCTATCAGCGCCTCATCGCGTGAGAGCGCCTGACTCTTCGGCACCCGCTCCTCGAGCAGGGCGTATGTGAATGCCTTGCCGGCTCGCGGTCCGCTGCAGATCAGACCATCGAGCTCCGCGCGCATCAGGAGCAGGACAGCCCGAAGCCCGTCTGCCGGAATCCCTGCACGCTGAAACGTCTGCCGCAGCTCGCCACGCGTCAGGTGCCGGCCGTCACGGAGAGCGGTCGCCAGCACCTTCCGGCTCCGTTTGAACGCGGCGTCATCGAGCGAGACGTGCCGGGCGTAGGAGGCGATGGTGGCCTTGACGCGGGGACCGGTCAGCTCGAGCATCCAGCGGATGTCTGCCGGCGCCACGAAGTGCCAGGTCGGCCGAAGGACGTGCGTCCGCAGGATCTCTCCGGCTGCAAAGGCCCGCTCGATCGCTTCGTCCGTCGCGCGCCGCATGCGTTGACCGATCGCCCACTTCGCAGGGGAGTACTCCTGAGCCTGAACGGCGCCCAGCCAACTCACGACATCAGCCGGAGTCTTGAACTGGGGTGACGTGAGCCGCTGGTGGTGAAGCCTCGTGTGAGGCACATCCGAGGGACGCATCATCGACGCACGGCGACCAGACGCCAGAACTGTTTTTCGTTCAGCAGGGTGATTCGCTGCCCCTTCTCGCGCAGGCGTTTGATCTCCATCAGCTTCAGCCCCGCTTCGCGGCCGGCGGCCTGCAACGGATTGGGCCGGCCCCGGACGACGACGCTCGTCTTCGCCGAGGGGCCGCTGTGGATGATGGCGCCGGCGCGGCGAGCGGCACGAATCGCCTCGCTGCGGCGCTTGCTCAGGATGCCGGTGAACGCGAGATGCACGCCTTTCAGCGTTCGAAGCACCCCGACCTTGAGCGTGGGCGGTGGCTGGGTGAGCGCGGCGATCATCTCGTGGGCGCTCTCGTAGCGTTTCCGGCGCTCGCCGATGCAGCGATAGACGATCTCCTTCAGGTGATCGGAGCACGTCAGCCGGCGGATTTCATGCGGCCGCATCCGTCTCTCGGCGTCGCCTTTGATCACCATTCCGAGCAGCTGGCCTACTTGATACACGTCGTCGCGCGCCTGCCAGCGCGGCGTCGCGCGCGCGAGGATGTCGCTCGGCGCCGTGAGGGCGTTCATCGTGTGTGCGGTGATGCCGCGCTGGTCGCTCTGCTGACGGACGATCCCGAAATCGCCCAGCTTCAGGCGTCTGCCGTCGCAGACGAACACGTTGAGCGGCGTCAGGTCGCGGTGAAGCGCCTGGCCGCGATGCAGCTTACCGAGCACTTCCAGAATCCCGGCGATCTCGCGCCGGGCGCCAGCTTCAGACCAACCTTTGCCACCGCGCGACAGGTAGGCGCTCAGGTCGCCGTGCCGCGCGTACTCGAGCGTCAGACAGTACAGGACGTTGCCATCGGCGCGCACCAGCGGAAAAGCGTCGTAGACCCGAATCGCACGTGGATGGCCGTCCAGCAACTGGCCGAAGTAGGCTTCGCGAAGCCAGCCGTCGATGCGCGCGCTCACTTTGACGCAAACGACCTCCGGGACGACCGGCGAGCGGCCGAGCCGCGTGGCGAGATAGACCTGACCGAAGCCGCCTTCGCCGAGCAGACGGCCGATGCGGTACTGGAGTCCAGTCTCCGGACTCGCGATGACGCGGCCGGGCATCAGCCGTGTTTGCGCACGATCGAACCCGGGGCGCGCGCGGCTGATGCTGCGAGTCGTGGCGATGGATGCGTGCTTCATCGACAGACTAGAATCGCAGATTGTGAGCGTTCGTCAAAGACGATCTCGGCGGCGCCTGTCGCAGACCCGCGCGCTCCGGGTGCTCAAGGAAGTCGCCGAAGCGCTCAACAGCGCGACGACCGAGCAGCGCGCGACCAGCGAAGCATTGAGCCGCATGGTCGATCTGCTCGGCGTCGAAACCGGCTGGGTCTGGCTCCGCGAGTCGGACTCCGGTCATTTCTACAATGCCGCCGTTCAGAACCTCCCGCCCTATCTCCAGGAGCCGGTGCGCATGACCGGGCGTTCCTGCTGGTGCCTCGAGCTGTTTCGAAGAGGGCAGTTGACCGCGCGCAACATCGACGTCGTCGAGTGCAGCCGCCTGGCGCCGGCCGTCGCGTCGCCGGAGGCGGCATCGACGGCCGGGTTGCGCTGCCATGCCAGCGTGCCGCTCTACGCGGGCGAGCGGCCGCTCGGCGTGATGAACCTCGCGATGCGCGGCTGGCGCCGCCTGACGCGCCAGGAGCTCGATCTGCTGACGACGATTGCGGATCAAGTCGGTGTCGCGGTCGAACGGGCCCGACTCGCCGAGCAGTCGGTCGAGCACGCGCGTCACGACGAACGCTCGCGGATCGCGCGCGACGTCCACGACACGCTGGCGCAGGATTTCACCGCCATTGGCTTGCACCTCGAGGCCGGCCTCTCGCGGCTCGGGCCGCGTCACGACGCCCGTCCGGCGCTGACGATGGCGCTCGATGCCGCTCGCCAGGGGCTCGAAGAAACCCGGCGCTCGATTGCCAGCATTCGAACGTCGCCGCTCGAGAATCGCTCGCTCGCCGAGGGGCTCACGGCGCTGGCGCGACAGTTCACGGCCGAGACCGGCGTGCGCGTGCAGGTGGACATTGCCGACACCGGTCCGCTGCCGGGCGACACCGAATCGGAGCTATTTCGCATCGCGGGTGAAGCGCTGACCAACGTGCGCAAGCACGCGAACGCCCGGGAGGTGTCGCTTCGCCTGGCCACCGTGGGCCGGCGGCTGCGCCTCACCGTCGCTGATGGCGGCGCGGGGTTTCGGACGCGAGGCGCGCGTCTTCGCGGGTTCGGCTTGTCGGGCATCGAAGGCCGTGCGCGCAGCGTCGGCGGGCGCGCGACCATCCGCAGCGCGCCCGGGCGCGGGACCGCCGTGATCGTCAGCGTACCTCTGGCGCCGAATGATTAGGGTGCTCGTCGTCGAGGATCACCCCATCGTGCGTGAAGGGGTGATGACGGTGCTCGAGCGCGAGCGGGACATCAAGGTGGTCGGCGCGGCCGAGACCGCGCGCGAAGGCCTGCGATTGGCCGCAACGCTTCGTCCCGACGTCGTCCTGCTCGACTTGAAGCTGCCCGACGCCGACGCGTTCGACGGCGTCGCCAGCTTCGCGCGCGAGGGACGCAGCATCGTGGTGTTCACCGCCTACGATTCGGACGAGGACGTGTTCCGCGCGATTCGCGGCGGGGCGCGAGGGTATCTGCTGAAGGGATCGCCGGCGGTGGACATCGCGCAGGCGGTTCGTCAGACGCACGCCGGCGAGTCGTATCTCAGTCCCCGTATCGCCGCGAAGCTCGTCAAAGGGGTCACGGAACCCCGCGGCCGCGCGGGGCTGCTGAGCGGCCGGGAGCGCGGCGTGCTGCGGCTGGTTGCCGCCGGGCAGTCCAACCGGCAGATTGCGGAGACCCTGAAGATCTCCGAGCGGACCGTCAAGTTTCACGTCACCGCCATCTTCAACAAGCTCGGCGCGGACAACCGGGCGCAGGCGGTGGCCATTGCCGCCGAGCGCGGGCTTCTGTCAGACCGCTAAAAACGTGGCCGTCTAGCCCCTAGCCCCGAGCCCCGACAGTTCTCACCCTGTCCGATCGGACAGGTCCCCGCCTGTCCCGACGGCCGAAGGCACCACACGGCCGCGGGTCCTACCATCGGGTCATGACAACCCAACTCAACGAACGCCTCGACGGCGTTCGCATCGCGATCACCGGCGGCACCTCGGGTCTGGGCCTAGCGCTGGTCGCCGAGCTCACACGCCGCGGCGCTCGCGTGGCGTTCGTGGCCCGCACGCGCGAACGTGTCGACGAGGTCGCCCGCGCTCATCCCAACACGTACGGCATCGTCGGTGACGTCGCGTCGAAGGACGCCATCTATCCGATCGCGCTGCAAATCCTCGGCGGCCTTGGCGGGCTGGACGTGCTCGTCAACAACGCGTCGAGCCTCGGGCCGGTCCCCCTCGCGCTCCTGGCGGACACCGAGTGTGAAGACCTCGAGCTGGCGCTCGCCACCAATGTTCTTGGACCGTTCCGTCTGACGAAGGCGCTGCTCGGCGCGCTGGCAGCGTCCGCGAGGGAGGGCCTGCCTTGCCGAACCGCCGACGGCGCGAAGGCGGGAAGCGTCGTGGTGAATATCTCGAGCGATGCCGCCATCAACGCGTACCCGCAATGGGGTGCGTATGGCGCGAGCAAGGCGGCGCTGCGCCACATGACGCGCATCTGGGACGAAGAGCTGGCACCGCAGGGCATCCATTTCCTGTCGCTGGATCCGGGCGACATGGACACGCCGCTGCACGCGCTGGCCGTGCCCGACGCCGATCCTTCCACGCTCAAACGTCCTGAAGCGGCCGCGCGCGAGATTGCCGACGCGATTGCCGCCCGCCTTCGCGACGGCGCCGGGTCCACCTCCGCCAAGGCTTCGATGGACAAGTCGGCGAGACAGGTGGAGGCGGTCGGAGTCACGCCGTGATTGCCGCTACCACACCCGTACAGCGGCCGCGGGACGCGCGCGTGCTGATCGTGGATGCGTGCGGCCGCATCCGGCACAGCGCGCGCGACGCGTTCGTGGGGTTGCTGCACCCGCACGATCTGGTCATCGCCAACGACGCGGCGACGCTGCCGGCGAGCCTGCACGGCCGGCACGCGGCGAGCGGCGCCGGCGTCGAGGTGCGTCTGGCGGGTCGCGCTTCGCTGGACGCCGCTGACGTCCACCGATTCATGGCGGTGGTGTTCGGCGCGGGCGACTTCCGGACGCGCACGGAGGATCGGCCGCTGCCACCGAAGCTCGCCCCCGGCGATCGGCTCGAGCTCGGAGCTCTTTCGGCAACCGTCGAGTCGATGCTCGATCACCCGCGGCTGGTGTCATTGCATTTCGATGGCCAGGCACACGACATCTGGGCCGGTCTCGCGACGTACGGACGGCCGATTCAGTACGCTCATCTGCTGGCGCCGCTAGCGCTGTGGGATGTGTGGACGCCGATTGCGGCAATGCCGGTCGCGTTCGAGCCACCATCGGCGGGCTTCGTGCTTGACTGGGCGTCGATCGCCGCCATGAAACGGCGCGGCGTCGCGTTTGCCACGCTGACGCTGGCCGCCGGCATTTCCTCCACCGGGGATGTGGAGCTGGATCGTCGGCTGCCGTTCGACGAGCCGTATCGCATTCCCGCCAGCACGGCGGCGGCCATTCTCGAAGCGCGCCGGCAGGGCGGTCGCGTCGTCGCCATCGGCACCACCGTCGTGCGCGCGCTCGAGCACGCGGCCGCACGCGACGGCGTCGTGCATCCAGGCGAGGCCCTCGCGAATCAGCGTCTGGGGCCGGCGAGCTCGTTGCGTGTCGTGGATGCCATTCTCTCGGGAACGCACGAGCCGGACAGCAGCCATTACCAGCTGCTGCGCGCGTTTGCCGACGCCGCGACGCTGGCGGACGCGTCGGCGGCGCTGGAAGCGTCCGGGTATCGGACGCATGAGTTTGGCGACTCGATGTTCGTCGAACGCCGCAATCGAGTGGTCAGACAAGTCGCGGCCTAGTGGCGACTGCCGTATTCTCGGTCGTCGCGCCTTGCCAGCCGGGCGCCGCGCTCCGCGATCTGGTCCCCGTTCAGCGTGGACACGCCACCGGCCGACACGCGCTATAGTGAATCGCGAGATTCCGTCGCGGTTTCACCGGCGCGCAGCTTGTTCGAACGCCGAGGCATCACAATGGACACGATGGACACAAAGGAAGACCCTAGACATCTTGCATTCGTGTCCTTGGTGTCCTTTGTGGCGACTAGAACATCGATAAAGCCGGCTCTCTCCGCCTTAACGCTGGCGCTCCTGGCCACGACCTGGACCGCGGCGCAGTCCACTGTCCCCGTCAACGACGAGTTTTTCGAGGGCAAGATCCGGCCGGTTCTTTCGAGCCGGTGCTACGCCTGCCATTCCTCGAAACTCGCGGCGCCGAAGGGCGAGCTGGTCCTCGATACGAAGGCAGGTGTCCTCAAAGGCGGGCGACTGGGGCCGGCCGTCGTCCCCGGCAAACCGGCCGACAGCAAACTGCTCGAAGCGCTCACCTACGCCAACGCGCATCTGCAGATGCCGCCGAGCGGGAAGCTCGCGGATCCGATCATCGCGGATTTCGAACGCTGGATCGCCGGCGGCGCACCCGATCCTCGAACGGACACCGTGACCGCGGCAGCTCCTGGCAAGCGTGTCGTGGGTGAGAGCGAGCTCGCGAAAGGACGGCAGTGGTGGGCCTTTCAAGCCGTTCGGCAGTTACCCACTGACGCGCTTCGCGCCATGGCGGGCAAGGGGATCGACGACAAGCCGATCGCGTCGCATGAAGTGCGGGTGCGATCGAAGCTCGATCGTTTCGTGCTCGCGAAGCTGGCAGAAAAAGGATTGACGCCGTCGCCCGAAGCAGACGCGAAAACGCTAATCCGGCGCGCCTCTATCGATCTGATCGGCCTGAAGCCGACCTATGACGACGTCGAGGCGTACGCCGCCGACCCGTCGCCGGACAAATACGAAAAACTGGTGGACCGGCTGCTGGCGTCGCCGCAGTACGGCGAGCGCTGGGCGCGCTACTGGCTGGATGTCGTCCGCTATGCCGAGGACAATCCCGGGAACATCACCAACCCTCCGTATCCCCACGCGTGGCGCTACCGCGACTGGGTCATCGAAAGCCTGAACAAGGACGTGCCTTACGACCGTTTCGTCAAGCTGCAGCTCGCGGCTGACATGATGCCGTCGACGCCGCGGTCCGATCTGCGGGCGCTGGGCATCATTGCGCTCGGACCGCAGGATCACAAGGACGTTCGTCTCTCCGTTGACGTCGTCGGCACGATCCAGCTCAATGACTGGGACGAGCGCCTCGACGCCGTCAGCCGCGGCCTGCTCGGATTGTCGGTGGCCTGCGCGCGCTGCCACGATCACAAGTTCGATCCGATTCAGCAGAAGGACTACTACCGTCTCCTCAGCGTCTTCGCATCGACGCAGCGCGCTCTGCGCCCGTTCTTCGACATCGATCGTGACACCGAGACCCGTTTCATGTGGGTCTACCAGCGGATGTTCGACCTCCACTACACGGCGAATCTTCTGGAAAGCGATCCCGGATCGAAGCCGGAACAGGCCGCGCGGCAGGTGAAGAAGTTCCGCGCCGAGCTGGCCTCGCTCCAGTCGGAAATCGACGCGATGTCGAAGGCCCATCCGGAGATTGCCGCGTACATCAAGACCGTTCCGTACCCGGGAGAGAAGGCGCCGGCGGGTCCGAAGCCAGCCGAACCGGGGCCGGCTGAGAAAAAGGCGCTGCCGGTGGATCTCGTTCCGGTTGGCGAACGGGTGCGGAATGGCGGCGGCGACGGCGTGCCACGCAAGCGGATCGACCCGACAGCGCCGTTCCTGAACTCGGTCTACGACGCGGGCGTGTGGTTCAACGACGCCGAGCCAGACTTGACGTTCTTCGACGCGAAGCCCGGCGTGCCGCGCGATCTCCCGCTGTTCAAGGGAGGAAACCTCAACACGCCGGGCGACGCGGCGCCGCGGGGTTTTCCGCTCGTCCTCGCGAAAGGACCGGCCGAGTTTCACAACGGATCGGGCCGGCTCGAACTCGGTGAAAAGATTTTTTCCGATGCGGCGCCGCTCAGTGCACGTGTCATCGTCAACCGCGTGTGGGGCTGGCATTTCGACAAGCATCTGGTCGGCACCCCGAGCGACTTCGGCGTGCAGGGGCTCCCGCCCACGCATCCCGAGCTGCTCGAGGATCTGTCCGCGCGATTCATCGCGAACGGCTGGTCGCTGAAGTGGCTTCATCGCGAGATCATGCTGTCGGCGACGTACCGGCAATCGAGCCATCCGCGCAGCGATGCCGTCGAAACCGATCCGGCGAATCAGTGGTTGTGGCGCATGAACCCGCGGCGGATGGACATCGAGGCGTACCGCGACTCGCTGCTGAAGGCGGCAGGCAAACTCGATCTGACGATGTACGGACCGTCACAGGACATCGACACCGGAACGCGGCGCACCGTCTACGCGACGCTGAGCCGCGGCCGCAGCAGCGCGGACGTCATGAAGCTCTACGACGCGCCGATGCCGATGCAGCACATCCCGATGCGGTACCTCACGATCAACCCGCAGCAGGCGCTGTTCGTGATGAACAGCGGTTTCGTTCAGGGGCTGGCGGCCGAACTGGCGAAGGCCGTTGAAGGCACACCCGCGCCGGCGGACAAAATCAAGGTCCTGTACCGCCGCCTGTTCGCGCGCGATGCGAATCCGGATGAAGTCGCGCTCGGTATCCAGTATCTCGAGACGGCAAACGTCGCGCGCTACGCACAGGCGCTGCTCGCCACCAACGAAATGATTTTCTGGCCATGACCCAGCCTTCGCACCATTCCGATCGCGAGCGCCTCGGCGTGGCAGGGCCCATATCGCGTCGCGAAGCGCTACGGTGCCTGTGCGGCGGGTTCGGCATGATCGGGCTCGCCGACCTGCTGGCCGGCGATGCCTTCGGCGCGGCGGTTCATACCGTTGGGCCTCACTTCGCGCCGCGAGCGAAGCACGTCATCCTGCTGTTCATGACCGGCGGCCCGTCGCAGGTGGACTTATGGGATCCGAAGCCCGCCCTGGTGAAGTACGCCGGTCAGCGTCCGGCGACCGCCGATTTGCGCACCGAGCGGACGACCGCCGGGCTGCTGCCGAGCACGTTCCGCTTCTCGAGGCACGGCAGCAGCGGCATCGAAATGAGCGAGCTGCTGCCGCATCTTGGTACCGTGGCCGACGAGCTGTGTGTCATTCGATCGATGTTCACGACCAACCCGAATCACGAGCAGGCGCGCAGTATGTTCCATCAGGGGAGCATGATTCTGTCGCGCCCATCGATGGGGTCGTGGATCTCTTACGGTCTGGGCACCGAGAACAAGAATCTGCCGGCCTTCGTCGTCCTGGCGCCGGACGGCGGCGGCTTCACGACCGCGGGTTTCCTGCCGGCGGAGTATCAGGGAACGTCGTTCAACACGTTCGAGAGCGCGCCGGACAAGATGATCCGGTTTCTGCGCAACGACACGCTGAGTCCCGACGCCCAACGCGCGCAGCTCGATCTCACGCAGAAACTGAATCATCTGCACGAGAGCGGCTTCGGGCAGGACGCGTTCCTGGACGGGCGCATCGCGTCGATGGAAGCGGCGTTCAAGATGCAGTTTGCGGCGATGGACACGCTCGACGTGATGCGCGAGTCCCAGGCGGTGCGCGAGGAGTACGGATCGACGCCGTACGCTCAGGGCTGTCTGATGGCGCGCCGGCTGGTCGAAAGCGGTGTGCGATTCGTCGTCGTGCACTACGGTCCCGGCCAGCCGTGGGACGATCACAAGAAGATCGACGAGAACCTGCGCGAGCGCTGCCCCAACATGGATCGGGCGTCAGCGGCCCTGATTCGGGATCTGAAACGGCGCGGCCTGCTCGATGAGACGCTGGTCGTCTGGGGCGGCGAGTTCGGGCGCACGCCGGTCTCCGAAAGCGGCGACGGCCGCGATCACAACCCGTACGGGTTCTCGATGTTCATGGCCGGCGGCGGCGTGAAGGGTGGCATGACCTATGGCGCCACCGACGACTTCGGATTCAAGGCGGTCGAGAACCGCGTCTCGATCCACGACCTCCACGCCACCATCCTGAACCAGCTGGGAATCGATCACGAGAAGCTGACGTACCGCTACGCCGGCCGTGACTTCCGCTTGACCGACGTCTTCGGCAACGTCGTCAGGGACATCCTCGCGTAGCCGGCCTTCTATCCGCATTTCGTCCTCGGACGTAATTACAATAGCGCCACCAGTACGCCTGGAACTCAGTTTGGCGCTTGCTGCCGGCGCTCGCCTTGGACCCTACGAAATCGTCAGCCCGCTGGGTGTCGGCGGGATGGGCGAAGTGTATCGGGCAAGGGATACGCGTCTCGAACGGGTCGTGGCTATCAAAGTTCTGCCGGACGGAGTTGGTGCGTCGCCGCAAACCCTGGAACGTTTTCAGCGTGAAGCGCGGGCGGCCTCGGCGCTCAACCACCCCAATATCTGCACCATCCACGATGTCGGCACCGATCCACCGTTCATCGCGATGGAACTGCTCGAAGGGGAAACCATTCAGGAGCGGCTCCGACGCGGCGCGATGGAGGTTACGGTCGTCGTTGACATCGCAATCGCCCTTGCCGATGCCCTGGAAGCCGCGCACGGCAAGGGCATCGTGCATCGCGATATCAAACCGGCGAACATCTTCCTCACCCCACGCGGCGCGAAGATCCTCGATTTCGGCCTCGCCAAAGCCGGGCTGCTGGCCGCGGCTCCCGCGTCGATGCAATCGACGATCGCGAGCCCGCTGTTGACCAATCCGGGAACCGCGGTCGGGACGATTGCCTACATGTCCCCCGAGCAGCTGCGCGGTGACGAGGTCGACGCGCGCACGGACCTTTTCTCGTTCGGGCTGGTGCTGTACGAGATGGCGACGGGAAGACCAGCTTTCGCGGGCGCGACGAGTGCCGTCATCGGCGCCGCCATTCTCCATGAAGTGCCGCCGGCGCCGCGCGCCGTCCAGGCTCAATTACCCGATCAACTCGAACGCGTGATTCTCAAGGCGATCGAAAAGGATCGGGGCCTGCGCTACCAGCACGCGTCGGACATTCGCACAGATCTCCAACGCATGAAGCGCGACACGGTGTCGACGCCGCTAGCGGTCCGCGATGCACCCGGGTTGGCTCCTGGCATCGCCCGGCGCTGGAAGATGATCGTTCCTGCCGCCGCGGTCGCGCTGGCGTCCCTCGCCGTCGGAGGCTACTTCTTTGCTCGCCGCCCAGCCGCGCTCACCGACCACGACACGATTGTCCTCGCGGATTTCGACAACAAGACAGGCGATCCGGTATTCGACGACACGCTGCGCCAGGGACTGTCCGTGGAGCTGCAACAATCGCCGTTCCTCAGCCTGATTCCGGACGCTCAGATCCAGCGAACGCTGCCGCTGATGGGACAGCCGAAAGATGCACGCGTGACTCCGGAGATCGCGCTGCAGATCTGCGAGCGAACCGCGAGCGCGGCGGTTCTGGAAGGTTCGATCGCAAGCGTTGGCAGTCGATATGTCTTGGGCTTGCGCGCAAGGAACTGCAATACCGGCAGCGTCCTGGATCAAGAGCAAATTCAGGCGGAACGACGCGAAGACGTCCTCAACTCCCTCAGTCAGATCGCCCGCCGTTTCAGAACGCGGGTGGGCGAATCGCTGGCTACTGTTGAAAAGCACTCGATGCCGCTCGCCTCGGCGACGACACCTTCGCTCGAGGCCCTCAAGGCTTACAGCATGGGTTTGAAAACGAGCCTGACGTCCGGAAGGTCGCCGATGCCTGCTTTCCAGCGCGCTCTGGAAATCGATCCCACATTCGCCATGGTGTACGCGCATCTGGCGCTGGGCTATAGCGGTGACGGAGAGTCCGTGTTGTCGGCCGAAAGCGCCACGAAAGCCTGGCAGCTGCGCGATCGAGTCAGCGACAGCGAGAAGTTTTTCATCGACTTCAATTACGAGCGAGAGGTGACGGGAAATCTCGAAAAGGCGTACCAGACGCTCGAGTTGTGGCATCAGACCTATCCTCGTCGAGAGGAGAATCCAAATGCCCGGGGTTTGTTAGGAGGCCTCTCCACTCATGGGACTGGCCGATTCGAGAGAGCGATCGAAGCCACCAAAGAAAGGATCGCGGCGCAGCCCGATGTGGTCGTCGGATACGGCAGTCTTGCGCAAAGTTACTTTTTTCTCGACCGTTTTCCCGAAGCCGAGAGCATGCTTCAACGTGCCCCCGCGCAGAATCACAACATGCTGGTGGTGCGATACACCATCGCGATGTTGAAGGGCGACCAGGACCAGATGGATCGAGCAGTGGCTCTGGCCAAGGGTAGGCAAGGAACGGAATACCGGCTCGCGCACGCGGAGGCGTTGGCGCTGGCTCGTTCCGGCCGCTTGCAGGCTGCCCGCGGGTCGTCGAGCCGGGCCGAGGACCAGGCCCTGCAGGAGCGAAAACGCGAGGAGGCAGCGAGTTACCGGGCCGCACGAGCGGT
>Ga0070667_100004038_pt1 | contig 12406 bp, 9 predicted proteins | sample KBSS33metaG_FD_64659 | JGI IMG/M metagenome (GOLD analysis project Ga0070667, IMG submission 64659) | Switchgrass rhizosphere microbial communities from Kellogg Biological Station, Michigan, USA - KBS S3-3 metaG | ecosystem: Host-associated > Plants > Roots > Rhizosphere > Soil ...
GAAGCGCATGAGGCAGGCGATGAACAGCGGAAGCCGCTCAAAACGCGCGGGCATGCCGAGATTCCAACAGCCGCAGCGAGTCGACGGGCCGAACGCGCTCGCGATTGCACGTTGTTCAGACCTTCCCTAGCGGGTCGCGGACTAGCTTTCGGGAACGGATAGCATCCCGAGTACCCGCCGCCGACTGTCCAGTGACCGCGGTGGGCCGATCCAGGGGATGCCATGCCTGATGCACAGCAGACGCTGCTCGAACTCTTTTACGGGCGATGGCGCAGCCAAACCGTCTACGCCGGCGTGAAGCTCGGTGTCTTCGAAGCGATCGGAACCGAGTTCGTGCGCTTCGATCACGTCGCCCGAGAGCTTGGAATTGATGCGGCGCTGGGCTATCGGCTGCTCCGAGCGTTGGCCGCTTTGGAACTGTTGCGCGAGCGCGATGACAAGTCGTTTTCAGCTGCTCCCGCCGCGCAGTTGCTTCGCGCCGACCATCCTCAGTCCATGCGCGCTGCGTTCTTGCTGCGCGAAGGGCCAGAACATACCGCGGTGTGGAAGCATTTGCCCGACATCGTTCGAGATGGCCAGCAGACAGGTTTCGTGCGCGAATTCGGCACTACTGCGTTTGCCTATGCGGACCGCGAGCCGTCGTACGGCGATGCGTTCAGCGCCGGAATGAACAGTCAGTCAAACCTGCAGACGCTGTGGACGCTCGAAGCACTGCGGACATGCGGACTTGAGTCGGTCACCCACCTCTGCGATGTGGGCGGTGGCCAAGGTCATCTGCTGTGTCATTTACTGTCGGCCTACCCCTCCATGCGCGGCAGCGTCCTCGAACGCTCCCAGGTCGTGAGACAGAGCGCGACGTCCTGGCCAGAGAAACTCCAGGTCGCGGATCGATGCGAATTCGTCGCTGGCGACATGTTCAGCGCCGTGCCCGCGGCCGATGCTTACACGTTGAAGATGATCCTGCACGACTGGGACGACGAGGAAAGCATCCAAATTCTCGCCATCCTGCATCGTTGCGCCGTGCGTCCCGCCCGGCTGTTCGTTATAGAGCACGTGATCCCGGAGCGAGGCGGCCACGACTACGCCGCGCTGTTCGATATGCACATGATGTGCTGGGGCAGCGGTCGCGAACGGACTGCAGCGGAATACCGAAGTTTGCTGGAAGCGGCCGGCTGGTCGCTCAAGGCCCTTTGGTTTCCCCCGAGTGGCGCGATTGGCGTTATCGAAGGGAAACTTGCTTCGTGAGCTCAATACACCTTCAGCTCGCCCGGTCCAGTGCTTCCGTCACAGGAGCAAAAGGTTGGTACCGATGCTAGGGATGGCGAGACGCGCACAGCAAACTAAATTGAATCCGTCCTCCCTCTACATCGAGCCGATCATGCCTGCAGCACCCGACTTGAAGTCTCATCACAAAGCGATCGGCGGAATTGTCCTGACGGTCGCGGCAATTGCCGTGGGTGGCGCGGTGGCAGTGAGAGTGAGCGCGTCCGGCAAGTCGCCGGGCGCAACCCAGATTGCGTTGTCGCTGGCCGGGCCAGCGGGTGCTGCACTGGCGCCAGTCCAGACATTCGAGCGCGACCCCTCCGTGCCGGCCGCAGCCACCATCTTTTCGCACTCGGCGTTCGCAGTGGACTCGTACAGCCCTTCTTTCTGAGGGATGCGCCGTGTGAGAGATCGACCGCCAAGACTGCGGCGTCGACGGTTTAGCTTGCGTGCCGGGAGCGACTTCTCGGGGCGAGAAGACTGCGCTTGCCCTTCTCCGCAGCCTGCGTTGAATGGCAGAAGCGGCCGTGGCATTACTCCCGCCGTTGCGTCCCATGCCGGTCCGCTGTTGACTGTCGTCTCGCCGTTTGCGAACCTCACCGGCAGCGCCGACCAAGCCTTACGAATTTTGAGTTCATCGAGCCTTCTAAGTCAGGTTTGCGTCGCTTGGCTGACAGCCAGCCGACGAGGGAAGCACCCAATTGCGAGCGCGCCCGCGATAATCCGCCGAACCGTTGCTACGGTGCCGTTACCAACTCGCCACTGATACTGACCCGCCCACTACTGCCCGCCGGATTGGATACGCAATTCATATCCAGCGCATCGTTGGGTCCCAGCACGAGGTATGTCCCCTGTGAAAGTCCCATTGAGAGCAGCAGGTCGGCATGCTGGAGAGAAAAGGTGGCCACTGCAAACGACAGGGATCCCTGACGAAGGCTCAGGACGCAATTTGCATCCTGCAGGTTCACAGCGCTGTTGTTCGTGGCAAGGTACATCGTCACGTTCTTCACGATGAATTTCTTGCCCGTACCAGGCGCAGTCATCACGGCCGCTGTCGTGGTCGAGAACAGGTCTGTGTACACCGTTTGTGGAATCGCGGCGGCCGCCTGAGCGTTGGTCACCAGCACCGGCACCGCAGACGTCGCGCCATTCACGACCAGGACCGAAGCGGGGCGGTCGGCGGCAACGGCCGACATGGCGAGCAGCGTGAACAGCAGGGGGACGGCGCGGGTGAGCGGAATGAACGTCATGGCCAACGACTCCTGATTCGGATTGGGGAGGTCCACGCAGCCAATCTGCGAAGCCTCCATGCGGTCGGAACGCACGGCCGCGAGGGCGATGTCCGTCAATCGAGGACGGGCCTCGGTCGTCGTGGCGTCGGGCGAGGTGCCTATCCACGGCCCCTCCGGCGCCCGACGTTGCCGCGCAGGAACATCACGCCGACCAGCCCGAGCGCCATGTAAGCGAACGACGACGCCTCGGGAACACTGGGAACACTGGCCATGTAGTTGAACCCGGAATCCGCGCTGATCGTTGCCCCGACGATCGGGTTGCCATTCGCGTCCAGCACACGCGAGCCCAGGAAACGCACTGTGTGCGAGAGATCGACGAACTCGTCGACAGTGACCGGATCAGGTGGCGCGCCGCTGCCGTCCAATTCAAAAGAGGTGCTCAGGTTAATCAGCAACGAAGGGTTGATCGAGAGGGTGCCGCTCTTTGGGATAGGAACATCGAAAGTGTAGGGACCGAGGGTCGCCAGGACAGTCCCGCTGCTGCACACGGCGCCGAATAGGTTGAAGCACCAACCGACGTTCTTGTCGAACGATTTACCGTTCTGGATGACGACAGACTGTCCGCTCGCGCCGATCGTCACCTCCCAAGTCGCAGCCCCCGGGGCAAAGAGCAGGGTGTCAAAGTATTCGGCTCTGGCGTGCGCTTCGAAAGACGCGAACTGCGTCTGAGGCCCGAATTTGAATCCAGTGAACCGCAGGTCGGCCAAGGCGTGAAGGGCGCCGTACTCGCTCAGTGCGGAGGTCGTCGCGCTGAACGAGGCGTTGCTGCAGTGGATGTCGGGAACGCTTGCGGCACCGAGGTTCTGCACCGTCTGCGCGCCGTTGGCGCACAGCCCGCCGGTATCGACAAACGCGGTCACCCTGTCGAATGTCCCCAGCTCGGCCGCGTTGGCCGGAGACAGCGCCGACCCTCCAAGCGCGATGGCGGCAGCCGCCACTGCGCGATGAATGTAGTGCCACAGGCTAAGCGGATCTCGTCCGGCGGCATCGTTGTTCATGCTCATGTCGTGAATCTCCTTCGTGAAGATGAGCGTTGCCGTCCCATGGAGCCGTCGTTGGGTGAGGCCGTGCGCCGAGAGCCGTGCGTTCAAGAGCGCGGATTGCTCTACTCGGGAGAACGTTCCACGCCGTCGGAACCGGACATTGCGAGTGCGCAAACCTGAACCTAGGGGGGTGCGTCAGCTTTTGTGCGGGCTCTGCCTGGGGTTCGCATCAACCCTGTGGAGCTTCAACACGAAGTTGTTACCGGTTTCCTCCAGCAGCAACTCCGCTCGGCATGCCGGCAGCGAGGCGGCAAGGTCCAGCATCGCCCGCTCGGTTCGGTACGCGAGCGGCCAGTCGAGGATGAAATCCAGAGCCCAGAACGTGTCGCTCGGCTCCTTCATATTGCCCAGGATCAGCGTGCCGCCGTCAGTCACAAGCGAGAGCAGCGCGCTGACGAGCCGCTGGAACTGCTCATTCGGAACGTAGTCGAGAAGACCCATGCAGTAGAGGACATCCTGCTTCGGCCACTGTTGTGCGAGACCTGCATCCCTGAGCAGGTGGCCGAACGCGACGCGCGCATAGCGAATGTCGAACGGCCCGCCCCGGCACGAGGCAACGGCGGGTTCGACGGCGCGACGCGCGGCATCGAGCGCTTCGGGGTCTTGGTCCAGCAGCGTCAGTTCGACCCTCCGCCGAGGCGCGCCCCTGGCAATGGCCGGCGCGATCTCGCGCGCCGATCCGCACCCCAGGCTAAGAACCCGCAGCGGCGGTCCTGTCACGCCCATCCGGGCGGCTAGTTCGTCGACGACGAACTGCAGCCGGGTGCGCACGCAGGCGCCGACCTCCAGCCCAAGCCGGTGGCACAGCCGGGCGTAAAGATCAGTCCCTTCATCGGTTTGGTCGTAGACGAAGTTCATCACGCCATAGTCGCCCGGGTAGCCGCGCGGCTTGTGATACGCACGATGCCAGATCGGTCCCTCGATCAGCAGCGGCAACAGACGCGAGCGGGCGAGCCGGCGACACCGGTCGAACTCGTCCGAGTTGTCGCGCAGTGCGCGCGCGGCATTTGCAGCGGCGCCGACAAGCTGCCGCCAGCGCGGCAGGATCGCGACACCGATCACGGCCAGCGGCCCATCGGCGTCGCAGGGTGCCGATAAGCGGAGCTGGCCCCTGGCGTCTTCGAGCAGATCGGCAAGTTCGCGCACCGCGCTTTCGTGACGATGCGGCGCCGGAAGCTCCGGACCCCAGTCGTTGCGCATGTTCATCGTCTTGCGGGCGACGCGGCGTCGATCACTCTGTGTTGGACCCACCGACGGTCTCGAATGGCGTGATCGGCGTATCTGTGAAGGGCTGGACAAACACCGGCGCAGGCACGCTGTCGGTGATGACTGCCGGAGCAGGTTTCGGCGCTGCGGCGTGGGGGTCAGGATTCGGGCCATGCGAGCGGCATCCGGACAGCAGCACAGCGCCAGCCAGGAGCACCAGGAACAAGATGCGTCGCATCGTCTTCTCCTTCGCAGTGATACGCAGGAGGAACGGCGTCGCTGGCGCGAACCGGACACTTCGAACTGGGGGCCCCTGCCGGCGGCGCTGCGAGATGTGGCTACGATTGCCGGAATTCGCCCCTCTTGGCCGCGCACACCGCGGCCACCGACCGCATGAGCGACATCACTGGACTCCTGCGCAGCGCTAACAGCGGTGATGGCGCCGCGCGCGATGCGCTGTTCGCGCTGCTCTATGAAGATCTGCGTCGGCTGGCGCGGTCTCGGTTGCGCCAGAACGAACCTGTGACCGTCCTCGACACCAGCGCGCTGGTGCACGAGTGCTACCTGCGCTACTTGAACGCGCGGAATCTCGCGTTCGATGATCGCGGGAAGTTCTTCGGCTACGCCGCGACGGTGATGCGGACGATCATCGTCGACGAGGTTCGCAGGCGACACGCCGAGCGGCGTGGCGGGGCGATCGAGCGAGTCGGACTCGAGACAGGCGACATCGAGGCAATCGGCGGCGACGAAGAGCAGATCGTGCGGGTGCACGACGCACTCGGCGACCTGGCCGCGCTCGACCCCCGCCTGGCCCAGGTCGTCGAGTTGCGCTACTTCGCCGGTCTGACCGAAGAGGAGATCGCCGCGGCGATGGGCGTCACCGAGCGCACCGTGCGCCGCGACTGGGCCAAGGCGCGGGCGTTGCTGTTCGCCGCGTTGAAGTAGACGCGAAGATCAAGGTCGGGACGGAGGGCCAGGCGGTCCGCACGGCAACAGATGTCCGATTCCATGCAGACGGAGCGTTCTTGCCTGCGAGGGCGGCAGAATCACGGGTGACGCTTGCGCAAAGCCCGCTGAAATGGGAGTCGATCCTGAGCCACCCGACCCTGACCGTTACGCTGCAAGACGCCCGGGATCCGCGGTGAAGTTCGACCCACGCGACTGGCCCGCGATCTCTGCCCTCTTTGACGAGGCGCTCGAGCTTCCCGCGGGCGCGCAGGCGCGCTGGCTGGACGCGCTGCCACCCGAGCGCCGGGCTCACCGGGCGACGATCGAAAGGCTCCTCGCCGACCACGCCCGCGCCGAGACGGCGGATTTTCTAGGCGCGTTGCCCCTCATGGACCTCGCCACGAAGACCGGTGCGGCCCGGGCCGCGGGCGGTGAAGTGCAGTGGGGGCAGTGGGGCCCGCGCACCGTCGGCCCCTACCGGTTGCTGCGCGAACTGGGGCGCGGCGGCATGGGCAGCGTCTGGCTGGCCGAGCGTACCGACGGCGTGCTGAAACGCGCGGTTGCGCTCAAGCTGCCCCACCCCGGGATCGCCACACGGATGTTTGCCGAGCGGCTGGCACGCGAACGCGACATTCTGGCCGCCCTCACCCACCCGCACATTGCTCGGCTGTACGACGCTGACATCACAGCCGAAGGCCAGCCGTACCTCGCGCTGGCCTACGTCGAAGGCCTGACCCTGGTCGCGCATTGCGACGCATGCGGGCTCGATGTACCCGCGCGCATCGGGCTGTTTCTGCAAGTGCTCTCCGCCGTGCAGTACGCCCACTCGCACCTCATCATCCATCGCGATCTCAAGCCGTCCAACGTCCTTGTTGATGCCGAGGGCCAGGTGCATCTGCTCGATTTCGGCATCGCCAAGCTCCTGGTGGAGGGCCAGGCGCAAGCGACCGAGCTCACGTTGGATGCCGGTCCGGTGCTGACTCCTGACTACGCCTCCCCGGAACAACTCGCGGGAGCGACGATCGGAACGGCCAGCGACGTGTACTCGCTGGGCGTCTTGCTCTTCGAACTGCTCGCCGGAGCGCGTCCTTATCGCCTGGAGCGCGACGGCCGCGGCGGGCTGCGGCATACGTTGGACAAGATCGAGGTGCCGGCGCCAAGCGCCGCGGCTCGCGTCGCGGGTGGAGGAGACAGGGCACGCCGGCTCCGGGGTGATCTCGACACCATTGTGCTGAAGGCGCTGCGCAGGTCTCCCGACGAGCGCTATCGAACCGTTGACGCATTTGCCGACGACCTGCGGCGATACCTCGACGGCGAACCCGTATTGGCACGCCCGGATGCGCTCGGCTACCGGGTCGGTAAGTTCGTGCGACGGCATCGCGTCGGCGTCGCCGCTGTCGCCACCAGCCTAGTGCTGCTTGGTGCAGGACTGGCGGGTACGACGTGGCAGGCACGGCGAGCCCAGCAGCAGACTCTGCGCGCCCAGGCCGTGCAAGACTTCCTTGTCGGGCTGTTCAACGAGGCTGATCCGGCGAAGGCACAGGGCCGCGAGTTGACGGCGCGCCAAATGCTTGATCGGGGACGGCGCGATCTGCAAATGCAGTTGACCAGCCAGCCGGACTTGATGGCCACTGTCCAGGCCGTTCTGGTCGACCTGTACATCAAGCTCGGCGACGAATCCAAGGTTTTGCCGATAGCGCAGGATCAGGCCGACCGAGCGCTAAAGCGGGATGGCCCCGATAGCCTCGCTTACGGAGATGCGCTCTATGCGCTGGCGCGGGTTCACGGCGGCTTGGATCACCACGCCCTGGCACTGCAGACTTACGAGAGGGCGCGATTGATACTCGCTCGCCACACGGCGGACCGCCAAACCACGCTGCTGTTGATCGAGGGACATGCGTCAAAACAGCTTGCGATGCTGGACCGAAGCCGCGAGGCGATCGCTCGCCTGACCGAATTGCTGCCGCGGATTGAATCCCGCTTCGGCGCAACGAGCTGGGAATGGCTGCAGAGCGCCGGGACGCTTGCCGAGGTCTATACCGACGTCGGCGAAAACGGGAAGGCCGGCGCCCTGATCGAGCGCATCGCGCCGCAACTCGACCGCGCCGATGCGGCGCATGCCATGGAGGCCGCCGAATTGCGTGCCGCCATCGGGTACGCGTTGTGGAACGCACGGCAGTATGCGCCCGCGCGCACGCAGCTGGAGCGGGCGATCCGGGACGCCGATCGTCTGCTCGGAACAGCGAACACGCTGTCGGTCGACGCGCAACGAACCCTCGGACTTCTCTACGTGTCGCAGGGGAACTACGTGCTCGCGGCGAAGACCTACGGTGACAGCGCGCAGCGCTCGCGCCAATTGTCGGGAGAAGATGCCGCCTCGACCCGCTACGCCGAGTCGTTCGGTGTTCTGCCTCTGGTGTTCACGGGGCGCAGCGACGAGGCCCGCGACCTCGCGCTGAACTCGGTAAAGCAGCTGAGCAAGATCGAAGGCATCACCCCTGCGGTTGCCGTCGGGTTCGACCGGCGCTTGGCACTGGCACTTCTGTTCGCCGGCGAAGAGGCGCGATCGGCGACGGTTCTGGAGAGCGTGCTGACACGCGAGAAGGCCGCGGGTATTCGCGACGGGCGCCATGGCACCACGCTGCTCTACCTGGCCGGTGCACGCGCCGCGATGGGCCGCGACCGCGACGCCGCTGAGGCCGCCAGCGAAGCGGCGCGCGTGTTCGCGACCGGCGAGGTCAACGTTGCGGGCGGCGCGCACGCCAAGCTGACCGAGGCACTCGCCCAGGCTCGGTCGGGGAATCACGCGGCGGCGGAGTCGCTCGTTGGCGAAGCCAAGACTCTTCTGGACAGGAGCGTGCGCGCGAATCCTGCCGACCCGCTGTACGTCGATTTAGTACGGGCCGAGTTGCTGCGCACGGCTGGTCACGTCAACCAGGCACTCGAATTGGACCGGCATACCCGCGAGCTGCTGAAGAGCGTCGCCGGCGTCGTGGTTCCCGTGCGCCTGGTGCTGGTCATTTGACGTCCCGAGTGCGGTCTTGCGAAAACGTCGTCCCGCGCCGGCGTGGTCGCGCCATGCAAGTTGGCGCCTCGCCGAGCAGGAGCGGCGCTGTGGACGGTCGCCATCCCCACGTCTTCGCTCCCTTCGACGCATCGAGACGCCTCCGGCTGCCGAGAACCGGTCACTCGCGAAAGTCCGCTCGAGAGTTGGCTGTCAAAAACCAACTGGAGAGCTAAATGGTTACCTTCGATGTCAACGACATGACCTGTGGTCACTGTGTCAGCGCCATCACCAAGGCGGTGGCATTCGTCGACCCGGGCGCCAAGGTCCAGGTCGATCTGGTTTCCCACCGCGTGCAGATTGAGTCGACCGCCTCAACGGTGGCGGTTCTGGGCGACGCCATCAAGACTGCGGGGTTCACGTCGGTCGCTCTCGCGGGCGGCGCTGCTCAATCGACCCAACCAGCGCTGCGCAGGGGATGCTGCTGCGGGTGAGCGGCGCAGTTGGCACACGTCCTACATCGCCGTCGGATTTGGTCCGCGCAGCGACAGCCGTGAGTGCGCACCTGCGAACCAAAGCGGTTGTACTCAGCTGCGTGAAGGCAGTCGTCGGCTCGGGCCAAATCAGTGACCTCAGTTCATCGCTCGGCGAGGACTTTTGCAGATCAGCCAATAGGGCCGGTGGCGGCGCGGCGTCGCCAAGCGTTGAAGATCGACTCCACCCAGATCGTCGATCCGCAGGTCGACTACCTGCGGAACCTGTGCGAGGGTTCGGCTTTGTTCTGCGGGCGTGCGCGAACGAAAAGCGATTCAGACCTTCGCCGCGCTTCCTCAATGCTCCGCCTCCTGAGTCGCTCTTTATGCCAGATACATATGGAGCGCCTCACTCACATGTACCAACTGCTCGACTGGCGCGATAGGCGGGTGCGATGTTGCCGGCGTTGGCCCGCACCGCCAGAATGTCCAACTCAATGGGGTCAAAAATGGGCGAGATGCTCGCGTTGCTGTTCACGGACGTCGTCGACAGTACGCTGACGACGCAGCGGCTCGGTGACGAGCCGGCCCTGCAGCTGTGGACCGAACACGACCGGCGCGCGCGCGACCTGCTGCGCCACCACCACGGGCGCGAGATCGACCGCGCTGACGGCTTCCTGCTCTTGTTCGACTCCGTGGTCGATGCGGCGTGCCATGCACTGGACTATCACGCCGCGCTGGCCGGACTCGGCCTCGCGGCACGTGCTGGTCTGCACGTTGGCCCCGTCACTCTGAGGCAGGCGTCGGCCGCGGACGTCGCGTTTGGCGCGAAGCCGGTCGAAGTTGAAGGCCTCGCCAAGCCGCTTGCCGCAAGAGTGATGGCGATGGCACGCGGCGGGCAGACGCTGCTCAGTGCGGCGGCGCGGGAGGCGCTCGAAGGGGCCGGGCTCGGCACCGGGGTGCAGGTGCGCAGCCACGGTTACTACCGGCTCAAGGGCATCGAGGAGCCGGTTGAGGTGTTCGAACTTGGCACCGTCTCGTATTGCAGCTTCACGCCGCCGGCTGACGCCGACAAGTCGTACCGCGTCGTGCGCAGTGGCGATCTCTGGCAGCCGATGCGCGAGATCCCGCGCCATCTGCCGGCAGAACGCGACGCCTTCGTCGGACGTGGCGCCGACCTGCAAGCGATCGCGCGCCATTTCGATACCAGTGCGCGGGTCGTGACACTGCTCGGTCAAGGCGGCACTGGCAAGACCCGGCTCGCCGTTCGTTATGGCCATGCCTGGCTCGGCGACTGGCCGGGCGGCGTATGGTTCTGCGACCTTTCCGAGGCGTCGACGCTCGACGGCATCCACTACGCTGTCGGCAGCGCGTTAGGCGTCCGCCTCGGTGCCGGCGATACCGCGGCGCAGCTCGCCGAGGCAATCGCCGGGCGCGGCCGCTGTCTGGTCGTGCTCGACAACTTCGAGCAGGTCGCGCAGCATGCTGCCGCCACTGTTGGCCGCTGGCTGGATGGCGCTCCTGAAGCGACCTTCATGGTCACCAGCCGCGAACGATTGAACTTGCCCGGCGAGGTCGTGCAGATGGTGGAGCCGCTGCCGCTGGACGGCCCAGCAATTGAGCTCTTCGCTTTGCGTGCGCGGGCGCAACGGCCCGACTTCGTGCTCGACAACGCGCGGCGTACCGTCGTCGCCGAGATCACGAGCCTGCTCGACGGGCTGCCGCTCGCGATCGAGCTCGCCGCGGCGCGCATCGGCGTGCTGTCGCCGGCCCAGCTTCTGCTGCGGCTGCGCGACCGCTTCGCGCTGCTAGCCGCGCGCGGCGGCACCGGCCGCCAGGCGACGCTGCGCGCGGCGATCGACTGGTCGTGGCAGTTGCTCAGCCCATGGGAGCAGTCCGCATTCGAGCAATGCTCCATCTTCGAAGGCGGATTCACGCTCGCCGCTGCCGAAGCGGTGATCGACCTCGCGCAATGGGCCGACGCCCCGCCGATCGTCGACGCCATGCAGGCGCTGCTCGACAAGAGCCTGCTGCGACGTTGGATGCCCCAGCATGCACCGCCACGCCAGGAGCTCGACGAGCCGTATTTCGGCATGTACCTGAGCATTCACGAATACGCGACCGAGAAGCGAGGCCAGCGCGGTATCGATGTTGAACGCGCACTTCAACTGCGGCATGGGCACTGCTTTGCCGCGTTCGGCAGCGACGCTGCGGTCGAGGCGCTCGCGATGCACGGCGGCATGCAACGCCAGCAGGCGCTGCGGCAGGAGCTCGACAATCTGCTTGCCGCCTGCCGGCGCGCCGTGATCCGAGCCGACGGCGAGGTCGCGGTCGCGTGCTACCGCGCGGCCTGGGAGGTGCTGGCCCTGCAGGGGCCGTTCGGCGTGGCGGTGACGCTCGGCGCCGAGGTCGTGGCGATACCCGGCCTGGATATCCCGCTCGCCGAGACGGCCCGGATCACTTACGCGGAGGCGCTGATGCGGGTAGGCGCCAGCGAAGGGCTGGAGGCCACGTTCGCGAAGGCGCTGGCCCGGGTGCGTGCAGTCGGCGATCGACGTCTCGAAGGGCGCGTTCTCAATCGGCTCGGCAACCTCTGTCTCTGGGAAGGCCGGCAAGGCGAGGCGCACGCCCACTATGCGGCGGCGCTCGATTGCTTTCGCGAGATTGGCAGCCCACTTCTGCAGGCGAGGATGCTCGGCAACCTGGCGATCACGCATCACGAGCAGGGTCGCCCTGCCGAGGCTTTGGCGCACTACGAAGCGGCGCTCGTGATCGAGCGCGAGATCGGCAGCCGGCGCGACGAGGCGATCACGCTCTGCAACCTGGCCGACCTGCTGGCCGGCCAAGGTCGCACCGAGCCCGCGCGCGCCACCTTCGCCGCCGCGCTGGCGCTGCTGCGCGAACTGGGCGACCGCGACACCGAGGCCGTCACGCTCGGCCAGTTGGGGAGCTTCGAGCTCGACCAGGGCCTGATTGAGGAAGCGCTGGCCTCGCTGCATGCGGCGCTGGCCCTGACACGCGAGACTGGCAACCGGCGGGTCCAGGCGTTCACCTTGCCCAGCCTGGGCGACGTGCTCCTCGAGCAAGGTGATTTCGAAGGTGCGCGCGGGGCCTTCGAGCAGGCGCTGGCGCTGCTGCGCATCGCGCCGAACCGGCGCTACGAGGCCTTGGCAATCG
>Ga0070667_100004040_pt1 | contig 12405 bp, 10 predicted proteins | sample KBSS33metaG_FD_64659 | JGI IMG/M metagenome (GOLD analysis project Ga0070667, IMG submission 64659) | Switchgrass rhizosphere microbial communities from Kellogg Biological Station, Michigan, USA - KBS S3-3 metaG | ecosystem: Host-associated > Plants > Roots > Rhizosphere > Soil ...
CGCGGTGCGCATGTCGTCGAGCCCGATCTGATCGCCGCGGTGCGCAGCGGCCATCTCGCCGGTGCCGCACTCGACGTGCAGCGCGTCGAGCCGATGCCGGCCGACGATCCGCTGTGGAACGTGCCCAGCATCACGATCACGCCGCACATCGCGGCGCAGTCGTCGGCCGCGACGATCGCCGCGCAGTTCGTCGCCGGCTTGCGCTGCGTGCAGCGCGGCGAAGCGCCGCCGCAGACGGTGGATCGGACGCGCGGTTACTGAACCCCCAGGTCGCTCAGCGTCGACCGAAGGGCGCGCGACCCTGCCAATAGCGGATCATCAGGAACGCGCCGAGCATGCCGCCCAGATGCGCGAAATGGGCCACGCCCTGCATCGTGCCGGTCACGCCGAACAGCAGCTCGAGGCCGCCGAACACGGCGACGAAGACCTTCGCCTTCATCGGGATCGGCGGAAACAGCGGCATGATGATTCGGTTCGGAAACATCATCCCGAACGACAGCAACAGACCGAACAGGCCACCCGACGCGCCCACCGTGGGATAGACCGCGCCGGTCAGCGCAGCGAACGCGAGCTGTGTCAGCGCCGCCGTCAGCACGCTCGCGAAGTACAGCTGCAGGAAGCGTTTCTGTCCCCAAAGCCGCTCGAGGTCGGCGCCGAACATCCACAGGCCCAGCATGTTGAAGAACAGGTGCGTGAAGCTGCCGTGCAGGAACGCGTAGCTCACGACCTGCCACGGCAGGAACCCGCCGCCCAGCGGCCACAGCGCCAGCGCGCGGGTGAACCACGGGCCGAGGAAGTAGTCGAGGCAGAACATCGCCACGTTGATCAGCAGCAGGGCCTGGGTGACGGGGGGCAGTGGCGGCATGCGCAAGCTTCCGGAGGGGCGGCGAAGGTGCAGAGTCTAAGGGCGCTCGAAGCCCGCCCGCGGCCGGGCCTTGCCGCGGCCGGTGACCGGCGCGTGGGCGGTGCCCCTGTGGCAGAATCGCGCCCTCTGCAGCACCGGCCTCGGTGGTGAAATTGGTATACACGACGGACTCAAAATCCGTTGCCGCAAGGCGTGTCGGTTCAAGTCCGACCCGAGGCACCACACTCAGCGCTCCGTCCGGCGGCCTGCGAGAATCGCGGCGAGGAGAGTTCATGAGCGCCAAATCGTCCCGCCACACCCCGATCAAATACGCCAGCGTCGAAGACGTCATCGGCAACACCCCGCTGGTGCGGTTGGCACGCATTCCCGGTCTGGACAACGAGCAGCGCGGCAACATCCTCCTCGGCAAGCTCGAGGGCAACAACCCGGCGGGCTCGGTGAAGGACCGGCCGGCCATCAGCATGATCCGGCGCGCCGAGGAGCGCGGCGAGATCAAGCCCGGCGATACGCTGATCGAGGCGACTTCCGGCAACACCGGCATCGCGCTGGCGATGGCCGCGGCGATCCGCGGCTACCGGATGTTGCTGATCATGCCGGAGGACCTCAGCGTCGAGCGCGCGCAGACGATGAAGGCCTTCGGCGCCGAACTGATCCTGACGCCGCGCTCCGGCGGCATGGAGTACGCGCGCGATCTGGCCGAGCAGATGCAGCGCGACGGCAAGGGCCGCGTGCTCGACCAGTTCGCGAATGCCGACAACCCGCGCGTGCACTACGAGACCACCGGGCCCGAGATCTGGCGCGACACGAAGGGGCGCGTCTCGCACTTCGTCAGCGCGATGGGCACGACGGGCACGATCACCGGCGTCTCGCGCTACCTGAAGGAGCAGAGCCCTGCCGTGCGGGTGATCGGCGCGCAGCCCAGCGAAGGCTCACGCATCCCCGGCATCCGCAAGTGGCCCGAGGCCTACCTGCCGAAGATCTACGACCCGACCTTCATCGACGAGATGATCTACGTCAGCCAGGCCGATGCCGAGGAGATGGCGCGCCGCCTGGCGCGCGAGGAGGGCCTGTTCGCCGGCATCTCGGCGGCGGGCGCGTGCTGGGTCGCGCTGCAGATCGCCAAGCAGGTCGAGAACGCGACGATCGTGTTCATCGTCTGCGACCGCGGCGATCGCTACCTGTCCACCGGCGTGTTTCCGGCCTGAACCGCGATGGCCCACGACTACAACTACTGCCCGAACTGCGCCACGCCGCTGCAGTTGCTCGCGCAACTCGAGGACGGCGGCGAGAAGTCGCGCCTGCGCTGCCCGGCGTGCGCGTTCACGCACTGGAACAACCCGACGCCGGTGCTGGCCGCGGTGATCGAGATGGCGGACCGCGACGGCCAGGTCCTGCTGGCCCGCAACGCCGCCTGGCCGGGCCGGATGTTTGCGCTGATCACCGGCTTCATGGAAGCTGGCGAGACGCCCGAGGAAGGCGTCGCGCGCGAGGTGCTCGAGGAAACGAGCTTGAAGGTCGACGCGCTGAAGCTGATCGGCGTCTACGACTTCCAGCGCATGAACCAGATCATCATCGCGTACCACGCGGTGGCGCGCGGCGAGATCACGCTGTCGCCCGAACTGGCCGAGTACCGGCTGTACCGGCCCGAGGACATCAAGTGCTGGCGCGCCGGCACCGGCTACGCGGTGGCCGACTGGCTGACCGGCCGCGGCATCACGCCGCAGTGGGTCGATCTGCCGCCGCGGCCGGCCGCAACCTAGAATCGCTCGCGGCACACGACGGAAGCACCATGGACGCTCAGAAAGAACTCGACACCCGCGGGCTGAACTGCCCGCTGCCCATCCTGAAGGCGAAGAAGGCGCTGGCCGACATGCACAGCGGCGAGGTGTTGAAGGTCATCTCGACCGACCCGGGTTCGACCCGCGACTTCCAGGCCTTCGCGCGCCAGACCGGCAACGAACTGCTCGAGCAGTCGAGCAGCAACGACGAGTTCATCCACTTCCTGCGGCGGCGCTGAGCGCCGCGCGCCTCAGATCCCGAGGCCCTGCAGGAAACTGCGAAACCCCGGGCCGAGCGTCGGGTGGGCCAGTGCCAGTTCGACATTCGCCTCCAGAAAGCCTTCCTTGCTGCCGCAGTCGTAGCGCCTGCCTTCGTAGCGGTAGGCGAAGACCTTCTCGCGCCGCAGCAGCCCGGCAATGCCGTCGGTGAGCTGGATCTCGCCGCCCACGCCGCGCGCCTGGTTGGCGATTTCGTGAAATACGCCCGGCGTCAGGATGTAGCGGCCGGCGACGCCCAGCCGTGACGGCGCGTCCTCCGGCGCAGGCTTCTCGACGATGCCTGTCACGTCCATCAGGCGATCGTTGATCGGCGTGCCGTCGACGATGCCGTAGCGCCGCGTGTGCTCGGCCGGCACCTCCTGCACCGCCAGGATCGAGACGCGCCATTCCTCGTACTGCTCGACCATCTGTTTCAGGATCGGCGTGCTGCCCACCATCAGGTCGTCGGCCAGCAACACCGCGAATGGGTGGTTGCCGACCAGGCGCTGACCGCACAGCACCGCGTGGCCAAGCCCCAGCGCCTGTGCCTGGCGCACGTAAATGCACTCCATGTCGTTGGGCTTGACGCTGCGCACGACCTCCAGTAACTCTTGCTTACCCGCCTGTTCGAGGGCTACCTCCAACTCGAAAGTCATGTCAAAGTGATCCTCGATGGGGCGCTTGTGGCGCCCCGTGACGAAGATCATCTCCCGCACGCCGGCGGCATAAGCCTCCTCGACCGCATATTGGATCAAGGGCTTGTCCACCACCGGCAGCATCTCCTTGGGCTGCGCCTTGGTGGCCGGCAAGAAACGAGTGCCCAGACCGGCCACTGGAAAAATCGCTTTGGTGACTAACATTTACTTACAATCCCTTTCACCCGAGCTGTCGGTGTGCTTTCATTTTGGCACGCGTGCCATTGAGGGTTCGTCGGACAAAGCCTCAGAAATGCCCTCAAGCGCATGGATCTGCTGATCATCGAACCGCTGGAAGCCGAGGTGATGCAGTGGCTCGAATCGCGCTACGCGATCCGCTACGCGCCCGAGCTGGCCACCGACCCGCGTGCCTTCCGCCAGGCGCTGTACAACGTGCGCGCACTGGTCGTCCCGCCCTCGGTGACGATCGACGCGCAGGCGCTGCACTACGCTCCGGTGCTGCGCGCGGTCGGCCGCGTCAGCGCCGGTGCCGAGAACATCGACCTCGATGCCTGCGCGCGGGCGAGGGTCGAGGTCGTGCGCGGCCTGACCGCCACCGCACAGGCCGAGGCCGAATTCATGATCGGCGCCATGCTGTCGCTGCTGCGCCGCGTGCCGGTGGTCGGCTCGGACGGCATGCTCGTGGGTCGTGAACTCGGTGCGGCCACCGTGGGGCTGATCGGCATGGCACCGGCCGCCCGCACGATGACGCAGATGCTCGCCGGCTTCGGCTCGACGATGGTCGGCTACGACCCTGCGCTGCATGCCAGCGACAGCGTCTTCGAGCGCTGGAAGGTCAAGCCGCTGGGCCTGCGCGAACTGCTCGAACAGTCCGACGCGGTGTGCGTGCAGCTCAGCTATTTCAGTCGCTATCACGGCCTGCTCGGCGAACGCTTTTTGCCGTTCTGCAAGCCGAACCAGGTGATCGTCAGCATCGCGCACTCGGCATTGTTCGACGAGGCCTCGCTGGCCGAGGCGCTGACCGGCGGCCGCCTCGCGGCGGCCTGGCTCGACAGCCTGGAGCCGGGCGCGCTCGACGAAGGCCGGCCGCTGCACGGCATCGACAACCTGCAGATCACGCCGCGCGTGGCGAGCACGACGCGCGAGTCGCGGCTGCGCAGCGCCTGGGCGGTGGCCAGGCGCATCGACGAGATGCTGAGCGCGCCGGGCAACGGCGCGCGCGGCTTCAAGGCGACGATGCCAGGCGATCCCGCTGATCTTGCAGCCGAGCCACAGTCGCCGTGAAGTCGGCGACGCGCTGCTGCTCCTGAGCCACCACCGGCGCGGGGGCGCGCGCGACGAAGCCCGCGTTGCCCAGCTTTGCCTGCGCCTTGGCGATCTCGCCCTGCAACCGGGTGATCTCCTTGCCCAGGCGCTCGGTCTCGGCGCCGACGTCGACCTCGACATGCAGCGCCAGGCGCGCATCGCCGGCCACCGCGACCGCGGCGCTGCGCGTCGCGTCGGCGAACGCGGCGTCGCGGTCGAAGCGCTTCACCTCCGACAGCTTCGCGAGCGCCTTCAGCAGCGGCTCGGCCTGCCCAATGAACGCATCGTCGCCGGTCACGTAGAGCGGCACGCGCGCGCTGGGCGCCAGGCTCATCTCGCTGCGCAGGGCACGACAAGTGCCGACCACGCTCTTCAGCTTGGCGACCCACGCATCGGCGTCGGCGTCGACGCGATCGAGCTGGGCCTTCGGGTAGGGCGCCGTGAGGATGCCCGCGCCGTCGCCCCGGCGGCCCGCGACCGGAGCCACCGATTCCCACAGTTCGGCGGTGATGAACGGCATGATCGGGTGCATCAGCCGCAGCACCGTCTCGAGCACGCGGATCAGCGTGCGTCGCGTCGCGCGCTGCTGGCCCTCGTCGCCGCTGTCCTTCGCGACGGCGAGCTGCGTCTTCGCGATCTCGATGTACCAGTCGCAGTATTCGTCCCAGACGAACGCGTAGATCGCGTTGGCGACGTTGTCCAGCCGATAGTCGGCAAAGCCCTGCTCGGCTGCCGCCTCGACGCGCTGCAACTCGCTGCTGATCCACTTGTCGGCCGGGCTGAAGCGCATGTAGCCGTGGAAAGGCGCGCCCGGCGCGCACTCGGCCTTCGTGTGCTCCTTCAGGCCGCAGTCCTGCCCCTCGCAGTTCATCAGCACGAACTTGGTCGCGTTCCAGAGCTTGTTGCAGAAGTTGCGGTAGCCCTCGCAGCGCTTGGTGTCGAAGTTGATGTCGCGGCCCAGGCTCGCGTAGCTCGCCATCGTGAAGCGCAGCGCATCGGCGCCATAGGCCGGCATGCCCTGCGGGAACTCCTTCGCGATGCGCGCCGCGATCTTCGGCGCCATTTCGGGCCGGCGCAGGCCGACCGTCGACTTCTGGATCAGCGTGTCGAGATCGACGCCCTGGATCAGGTCGACCGGATCGAGCACGTTGCCTTCGCTCTTGCTCATCTTGTGGCCGTGCGCGTCGCGCACCAGGCCGTGGATGTAGACATCGCGGAACGGTACGCCGCCGGTGAAGTGCAGCGTCATCATGATCATCCGGGCGACCCAGAAGAAGATGATGTCGAAGCCGGTGACCAGCACGCTCGACGGCAGGAACAGCGCCTGCTCGACCGTCTTGCCCGGCCAGCCGAGCGTGGAGAACGGGAACTGCGCGGCCGAGTACCAGGTGTCGAGCACGTCTTCGTCGCGCTTCAGCGGGCCGTCGTAGCCGGCGGCCTTCGCCTTTGAGCGCGCCTCGTCCTCGTCGCGGCCGACGAAGATCTCGCCGCCGCTGCCGTACCACGCCGGAATTTGGTGGCCCCACCAGAGCTGGCGCGAGATGCACCAGTCCTGGATGTTGCCCATCCAGTGATTCCAGGTGTTCACCCACTGCGGCGGCACGAACCGCACGTCGCCGCGCTCGACCGCCTTGATGGCGCGGCCGGCAATCGACTCGCCGTCGCGGCCCGGCTGCGTCATCGCCATGAACCACTGGTCGGTCAGCATCGGCTCGACGATCTGCCCGGTGCGCGCGCAGCGCGGCACCACCAGCTTGTGCTTCCTCGTTTCCACGAGCAGCCCCAGCGCGTCGAGGTCGGCGACGACCTTCTTGCGCGCGACGAAGCGGTCCAGGCCGCGATAGGCCGCCGGGGCGTTGTCGTTCACGGTCGCGTCGAGCGCGAGCACGCCGATGACGGGCAGGCCGTGGCGCTGGCCGACCGCATAGTCGTTCGCGTCGTGCGCCGGCGTGACCTTGACGACGCCGGTGCCGAACTCGCGGTCGACGTAGGCGTCGGCGATCACGGGAATCGTGCGGTCGCACAGCGGCAGCATCACCTGATTGCCGACAAACGCGGCGTAGCGTTCGTCGTCGGGGTGCACCATCAGTGCGGTGTCGCCGAGCATGGTCTCGGGCCGCGTCGTCGCGACCACGAGCGAGCCCGTTCCGTCCACCAGCGGGTAGCGGATCAGCCACAGGAAACCGTCTTCCTCCTCGCTCTCGACCTCGAGGTCGGAAACCGCCGAGCGCAGCACCGGGTCCCAGCTGACGAGGCGCTTCTTGCGGTAGATCAGGCCCTCTTCGTACAGCCGCACAAAGGTCTCGTTGACCACCGCCGACTGCGTCGCGTCCATCGTGAAGTACTCGCGCGACCAGTCGACCGTGTCGCCCAGGCGCCGCATCTGCGCGGTGATCGTGTTGCCGCTGTGCTCCTTCCATTCCCAGACGCGCGCGATGAAATTCTTGCGGCCGATGTCGTGCCGGCTCTTGCCGTCGTCCTGCAGCTGGCGCTCGACGACGATCTGCGTGGCGATGCCGGCGTGGTCGGTGCCCGGCAGCCACAGCGTGTTGAAGCCGCGCATCCGGTGGTAGCGCGTCAGCGCATCCATGATCGTGTGGTTGAAGCCGTGCCCCATGTGCAGCGTGCCGGTGACGTTCGGCGGCGGCAGCTGGATGCTGAACGAGGGCTTGGTCGGATCGAGCGTCGGCGCATAGACGCCACTCTTCTCCCACAGCGGCGCCCAACGGGCCTCGATGGCGGCAGGTTCGAATGATTTGGCGAGTTCGGTCATGGGCGGTCTACATCAACAGGTGTTCCCCGGCATTGTCGCCGCCCAGGATCACGTAGTTGACCTTGCGCACGTCGATCAGCTTCGTACCGCCCGCATACGAGATCGAGCTCTGCACGTCTTCGCGCATCTCGCGCAGCGTGTCCGCGAGCTTGCCCTTGATCGGCTCGAGAATGCGCTTGCCCTCGACGTGCTTGTACTCGCCCTTGTTGAAGTCGCTGGCCGAGCCGTAATACTCCTTGAACAGCTTGCCGTCGACCTCGACCGTCTTGCCCGGCGACTCCTCGTGGCCCGCAAACAGCGAGCCGATCATCACCATGGACGCGCCGAAGCGCACGCTCTTGGCGATGTCGCCGTGGTCGCGGATGCCGCCGTCGGCAATGATCGGCTTGGTCGCGACCCGCGCACACCACTTCAGCGCCGAGAGCTGCCAGCCGCCGGTGCCGAAGCCGGTCTTGAGCTTGGTGATGCAGACCTTGCCGGGGCCGACGCCGACCTTGGTCGCGTCCGCGCCCCAGTTCTCCAGGTCGATCACCGCCTCGGGCGTGGCCACGTTGCCGGCGATCACGAACGTGGCCGGCAGCTTCTGCTTGATGTGCTCGATCGTCTTGTGCACGCTGTCGGCGTGGCCGTGCGCGATGTCGATCGTGATGTAGTCGGCGCCCACGCCCTCGGCGGCGAGGCGGTCGATCACCGCATAGTCGGCCGGCTTCACGCCCGAGCTGAGCGAGACGATCAGGCCCTTGTCGCGCATCTTGCGCGCGTAGGCCACGTTGTCAACGTCGAAGCGGTGCATCACGTAGAAGTAGCCGTTCGCCGCCAGCCATTCGGTGATCGGCTCGTCGACCACCGTCTTCATGTTGGCCGGTACCACCGGCAGGTTGAAACGGTGCGCGCCGAACTGCACGCTGGCATCGCATTCGCTGCGGCTCTCGACGCGGCACTTGCGCGGCAGCAGCAGGACGTTGTCGTAGTCGAAGATTTCCATGAAGCCGCTCCGCCAATAAAAAACCGGGCGCCAAAACTTGGGCCCGGTGGCCAATTCTACGCGGCCCCTACACTGGCCGCTCTGCCGCTCCAGCGCCCGCCACGTGCTCGATCCCACCACCAAACGCCTGCTGCCCTGGGTCGTCGCGATCGCGTTCTTCATGCAGACGCTGGACGGCACGATTCTCAACACGACCCTGCCGACGATGGCCCGCGACCTGGGCGAGAGCCCGCTGCGCATGCAGTCGGTGGTGATCGCCTACATGCTGACGGTGGCGCTGTTCATCCCGGCCTCGGGCTGGCTCGCCGACCGCTTCGGCACGCGCCGCGCGTTCCTCGCCGCGATCGTGCTGTTCAGCCTGGGCTCGCTGCTGTGCGCGCTGTCGCCGTCGCTCCCATGGCTGGTCGCGGCGCGCGTGGCGCAGGGCATCGGCGGCGCGCTGCTGCTGCCGGTCGGGCGGCTCACGATCCTGCGCGCCTACCCGCGCAGCGAGCTGCTCAAGGTGCTGTCGTTCGTGACGATCCCGGGGCTGGTCGGCCCGCTGGTCGGCCCGCCGCTGGGCGGCTGGCTGGTCGAGGTCGCGAGCTGGCACTGGGTGTTCCTGATCAACCTGCCGGTGGGTGTGCTGGGCGTGTTCGCGTCGCTGCGCTACATGCCGGATCTGCGCGGCGCGGTCGACCAGCGCTTCGACTGGCCCGGCTTCGTGATGTTCTCGCTCGGCCTGGTGCTGGTGACGCTCGGCCTGCAGGGCCTGGGCGAACACGCGATCAGCGCGCCGCTGTCGATCCTGCTGGTGATGGGCGGGCTCGCGGCGATGGCGGCGTACTGGGTGCACGCGGCGCGCGACACCAAGCCGCTGTTCAGCCTGACGCTGTTCGAGATCCCGACCTTCTCGGTGGGCATCCTGGGCAACCTGTTCGCGCGCCTGGGCAGCGGCGCGATGCCCTTCCTGACGCCGCTGTTCCTGCAGGTCGGCCTGGGCTACTCGCCCAGCGTCGCCGGCCTGACGATGGTGCCGACGGTGGTCGGCGCGATGCTGATCAAGTTCTTCGCCGAGCCGGTGATCCGGCGCTTCGGCTACCGGCGCGTGCTGGTCGTCAACACGCTGCTGCTGGGCGGCTTCATCGCCGGCTTCTCACTCGTCGGAGCGGCCACGCCGCACGGCGTGATCCTGCTGTACCTGGGCCTGTTCGGCGTCATCAACTCGATGCAGTTCACCGCGATGAACACGATCACGCTGGGCGACCTGGACGACGTGCGTGCCAGCGGCGGCAACAGCCTGCTGTCGGTCGTGATGCAGTTGTCGATGAGCCTGGGCGTCGCGGCGGCGGGTGCGCTGCTCGCGGCCTTCGCGGTGACCACGGTGCCACCGGTGGCGGCGCGCAGCGCCGAACTGCTGCACACGTTTCATGCGACCTACCTGTGCATGGGTGTGCTGTCGGCGCTCGCGGCCGGCATCTTCTTCCAGCTCGGACGGCGCGAGGGGCCGACCGGGCCGACGACCGTGGTCGATCAGTCCTGAGCCAGCGCAGCGCTCCCGGGCGTGTGCAGGCGCAGCTCGACGAGCGCCTGGCGCATCACCGAGCGGGCGCTGACGAGGGCGAGCACGGCCATCCCAGCAGCCACCAGCAAGTCGGGCCAGGAGGCGCCGGTGCCGGCCACGCCGAGCGCGGCCAACGCTACCGCGACATTGCCGAGCGCGTCGTTGCGCGAACACAGCCAGACCGAGCGCATGTTCGCATCGCCTTCGCGGTAGCGATACAGCAGCCACGCGACCGCGACGTTCACCGCCAGCGCCAGCAGCGCCACCGCGCCCATCGTCAGCGCCTCCGGCGCCACGCCGTTCCAGGCACTCCACAGCGCGCGGCCGAGCACGAACACGCCGAAGCCGGCCATTGCCGCGGCCTTCAGCAGCGCGGCGCGCGCGCGCACCGCGAGCGCCATCGACAGCACCGCGAGCGAGAGGCCGTAGTTCGCGGCGTCGCCGAAGAAGTCGATCGCGTCGGCCAGCAGCGACACCGACCCCGAGCGCAGGCCGCCGGCGATCTCGACCACGAACATCGCGGCGTTCAGCCCCAGCGCGATCCACAGCACGCGGCGGTACGCGGGATCGGCCGAGGGCGAAGGGGGTGTGCAGCAGGCGTCGGACATCGTGCGGGTCGTGGTGGGAGCGTCGCTGCGACTATAGAGGCGGGCCCGCGCATTCGGGGGCGACGGAGCGAATGGCCGCCGCCGCGGTGGGGCCGCCGGCGAACCCCGACAATCACGTCATGCTTCCCGTCTCCGACCCCGTCGACACCAGCCACTCGCCGCTGCTGCGCCACCTGAACCCCGAACAACTCGCCGCGGTGACGCTGCCGGCGCGCCCGGCGCTGATCCTGGCCGGAGCCGGCTCGGGCAAGACCCGCGTGCTGACGACACGCATCGCCTGGCTGATCCAGCAGGGCATGCTCTCGCCCGGCGGCGTGATGGCGGTGACCTTCACGAACAAGGCCGCGAAGGAAATGCTGACGCGTCTGGGCGCGATGCTGCCGATCCCGGTGCGTGGCATGTGGATCGGCACCTTCCACGGCCTGTGCAACCGCTTCCTGCGCGCGCACTGGAAGCTCGCCGCGCTGCCGCAGGGTTTTCAGATTCTCGATTCGGCCGACCAGCTCTCGGCCGTCAAGCGCGTCATCAAGGCAATGAACCTCGACGAGGAGCGTTTCGTGCCGAAGCAGGTGACCTGGTTCATCGCCGGCGCGAAGGACAACGGCTACCGTCCGAAGGACTGCGAGGTCAAGGACGAGCTGTCGCGCGTGCAGGTGCAGATCTACCAGGCCTACGAGGATCAGTGCCAGCGCGAGGGCGTGGTCGACTTCGCCGAGCTGATGCTGCGCAGCTACGAATTGATGCGCGACAACGAGGCGCTGCGCCAGCACTACCAGCACCGCTTCCGCCACATCCTGGTCGACGAGTTTCAGGACACGAATCGGCTGCAGTACGCCTGGCTGAAGATGTTCGCGGGGCCGCAGACCGCCGTGTTCGCGGTCGGCGACGACGACCAGAGCATCTACGCGTTCCGCGGCGCGCAGGTCGGCAACATGGCGGCGTTCGAGCGCGAGTTCCATGTCGAGCAGGTCATCAAGCTGGAACGCAACTACCGCTCGTTCGGCAACATCCTCGATGCGGCCAACGAGCTGATCGCGCGCAACACGAATCGCCTGGGCAAGAACCTGCGCACCGAGGCCGGGCCGGGCGAGCCGGTGCGGGTGCGCGAGTCGCCGAGCGACTTCGACGAGGCACGCTGGTTCGTCGAGGAGGCGCAGCAGCTGCACCGCGAGGGCACCGCGCGCAGTGACATCGCGCTGCTGTACCGCAGCAACGCGCAGAGCCGCGTGATGGAAAGCGCCCTGTTCAACGCCGGCATTCCTTACAAGGTCTACGGCGGGCTGCGCTTCTTCGAGCGCGCCGAGGTCAAGCACGCGCTGAGCTACCTGCGGCTGATCGAGAACCCGGGCGACGACACGAGCTTCCTGCGCGTGGTCAACTTCCCGACGCGCGGCATCGGCGCGCGCACGCTCGAGCTGCTGCAGGACGCCGCGAGAACCAGCGGCCGCGGCCTGTACCAGAGCGTCGGCGCGCTCAGCGGCAAGGGCGGCGGCAACCTGCAGGGCTTCGTCGCGTTGATCGACGGGATGCGCGAGACCACGCGCGGCATGACCTTGCGCGACATCATCGAGTACATGCTGGCCGCGTCCGGCCTGGTCGAGTTCTACAAGACCGACAAGGAAGGCCGTGACCGG
>Ga0070667_100004042_pt1 | contig 12402 bp, 13 predicted proteins | sample KBSS33metaG_FD_64659 | JGI IMG/M metagenome (GOLD analysis project Ga0070667, IMG submission 64659) | Switchgrass rhizosphere microbial communities from Kellogg Biological Station, Michigan, USA - KBS S3-3 metaG | ecosystem: Host-associated > Plants > Roots > Rhizosphere > Soil ...
GGGGTATGTTTCGTGCCCTTCATCTGTTGTCTCCTGCGCCTTTTTGGGTGCCGCGGGCTTTGCGGCTCTGCAATTTTTCTACGTTTTGCTGCATGAGGTCATCGAACGATAAATCGAGCGACTTTGCCATTACCGCAACGTACCACACCACGTCGGCCAGTTCTTTGCCAAGCTCGGTGCGGTCTTCTTCCGAAATAACCCCTTCTTTGTAGGCGACAATTTTTTTCCACTTTTCAATTACTTCACCGGCTTCACCGGCAACGCCCATGGCCCAGATGGTTTTGTCCATGAGCGGATCCGGGTTAAAAATGGCGGTGGTGAGGGCTTGTTTCTGATATTCGTCGAATGTCATGCTCACAGGATTTCCCCTTTCTCGTTGATAGGTACGGCGCCTTGGCGGGCAATAAACAGCGAGCCGTCGGGTTGCAGCCGGGCTACAGTGGATGGCGGGCGGTTCTTGCGTTCGCCGCCGTCAACGTAAAAATCAACGCGGTCGTTAAAGTAATGAAGCGCTTCGGCGATGTTGTCGGCGACCGGTTTACCGGGATGGTTCGCGCTGCTGGTGGCCAGCGGCCCGGTTTTTTCTAAAAGCTTGCGCAGCTCGGCGTCGGCAACCACGCGGAACGCACAGTGTCCGGTGTTTTGGCTGAGGTAGTTCAGTTCGGGGCCAACCGGCACTTCAATGCTGATAGGGTTCGGCCACAGGTGCGCAACTTGGTCGAGATACTGGCTGGCGACACCCAGCTCACGCAGCTGATCTACGCTGGCTGCCACCACGGTGCCCGGCTTTTGCTCGCGGTCTTTTAATTCATACAACCGCGTTACCGCTTCGGGATTGTGTGCGGAAGCGGTTAATCCGTAAATGGTGTCGGTAGGCAGCACGCCAACCTTACCGTCGTTATAAAATTCTGCCACCCGCGGGTCATCTATTGAAGTAACAACAATCATACCGTTATGCGGATTGCGACGTAAGATATACAACGGTGGCCAGACCAGCCAAAGCTACCATGATAATAACAGTAATGGTGATGAGCGCCATGGGAGGCTTAGGCCCGGCCGGGCCTGCGGGGCGCTGGTTAGCCTTAGGCTTTTGCTGGATGGGCTGCTCGGGCATTGCGGCGGCGGCTTCTGCGGGAGTAGGGTCGGAGGTAGGGGCGGCTTTTACGTCCATATTGTTGGGGTCGGGAGCTGTTGACGGCTCGCTAGGTGGTGGCGAAGCCGGTACCAGAGTTGCTTCCTGCTCAGCCGGTTTCCCAAAACTGGCCGCAGGCGGAACGCCAGTGCTTGCACCGGGTGCGGCCGTCGGCGGAACACCGACCGGTAAGGGAGCGGCTAGCGAAGCTATTGGCGCTGGAGCAACAGGCGTTACTGGTGCTATAGGGACAGTGGGAGCCGCAGCCACTGGCGCTACCGGCGGCTTTGGCGGCGCCGAAACGTCCATAACTGGTTTTGCGGGAGTTTGCGGTTGCATAATTCGTTGGCTTTATTGTATCACGACCCCGGGAGTTTGTAGTGCAGATTACCACTACCTGCGCGCGTTATCATGCCCTCATTTGCAAGGTCATCCAACACCAATTGAGCGCGCTCGTCGGCCAAAACTTCTAACAATTCTGTGGCGGTTTTAGGTCCGCTCGTCAGCTGTCGCAAAACCTCTCCACGCAATTGCCGCTTAGAACCAACAAACTTAGATTGCACCGAATAATGCTTGCTTAACTTATTAAGATTACCCATCGTTTGCTTGAGGTGGGTACCGTAATCCATCAGCGCCCAGTACCATGTACGGGCATCGTCGGGCAAGGTACGTGCCACTAGCTCTAAAATGTCCCGGTCGCTCACCCCTTCCCTGTCTGCGAAAAAATGATAGATAAACACGGTACGCACGTTTGTCTCTATATACACCGCCGGGATGTTAAAGGCATACGCCAACAAGGCGCCCGCGGTGTTGGGGCCGATACCGGGCAGTGCCACCAACTCGGCACTGGTTCGGGGCAATTGGCCGTTGTAGTTGCGCGTTACTGTTTGCGCGGTTTGCCACAAAAACTTAGCGCGCCTGTTGTAGCCCAAGCCACTCCAGGCTTTTAACACATCGGCGAGCGGGGCGCCAGCTACCACTTCAAACGATGGAAATAACTGCGTAAACTCTTTAAATTTGATCAACACCCGCGGTACCTGCGTTTGCTGCAACATAATCTCGCTCACCAAAATTTTGTACGGATCGAAGCTGCCGTCCGGTTCGGGTTGACGCCATGGCAAATCGTAGCGGCCGTGTTGGCGGTAAAACGTAAGTACCGTATTTTGGAACGTGTCAATTTGGCCCTGCATGCCAGTAAGTGTAGCGTACTACTGGCCGGAGCTGAAGCCATAGGTGTTGGCGACGTCGGCAATTTTGTGCGCCACGCCGCCGGGCGCGGTGATGTAATCGGCAGTTTCGGTAGCGGTTACCACGCGGTAAATAATGGCGCCGTCAAACCATTGCACGGGATAGTTCAACCCTTCTTGGCTTTGTATAGAGGTTTCGTTGCCGGTGGAAGCTTCATATTCCATAAGTTGGATTTGGTTTACATACAAGCTGGCAGTGTGGTCGGCGTTGTCGCGGTACAGGCGGCTGGTGAAGCTCGACGGATTAGTAATGGTGTTAGTTGCGCCCGTTTTAATGTTGTAGGCCGTCCAACCGTCGGCATTTTGAATGGCGAGCGTGTTGTAATCGGTTCGCAAGCCACTCCATACTTCGTTGTCAAAAACGCGGGTGCGGCCATTGCCCTCGGACGAAATCTTGTATACTCCGGGCTGTAATGAGCCGTTATCGTCACTGGCTGCGACGGTGTAAAATATGAAACCTTGTGCACTAAACACGCCGTTCATTTTTGGCGCGGCAGCTAGTTGCACGCGACTGTTGGTGTCGTAATCGTAGCTAATTACGGTGTAGCGACTGCCGACGGGCACTTTCGGGTCGGAGCTGACCTGCTGGTAGATAAGACGCGATCCCACCCAATCTATAAGCTGTATTTGGTCGGCGTGGCCGAGGGTTGCAGTGCTGCGGTCTTCTGTATCGACCAGAGTGAGCGTGTTGAGCAAGAACCCGTCGCCGTCGTGCTGATTGTCGCGTGTGGAAACGAGTGCGGCATGCGTGCCATCCGGGCTAGTGGCCAGACTAAGGTTACCGTTTTCGTTGCCGGTGCCGGGCAATATCACCTCTTTGTTAGTGCCATCGATATCGCTTTTGTACAAATCGTAGTTGCCACTGGCTTTGCTTACAAATATGGCTTTACGGGCAGTGGCCATCACTGCATTTACGGTCTGGTTCGCTGCCTTGAGCGTTGCGCCGCCGGTGCGGTAGCCATCTTTTGTTAGGGTGACGAGAGCGCCTGCGGCGCTAGTATTCTCCAGGGTGAGCTCTACCTTACCCTTGCTGTCGGACAGTGCTGTGGAGTCGCCAACATTAGCCTGTACACCAGCCAGCGGCTTGCCCGTGATGTAGTCATTCACCAGTATGGTATAGCGTGTACCGGTAGCGGCCAGCGGCACATCCGGCAACGGGTTACTGCCCCATCCAACAGTTACAGTGCGGCGCGTAGCGGCAAAGCCTGGCTGCTCAACCAGTACGCTCGTTTGACCTAAACGCAAACCTGCAAAGCGCACCACACCGTTTTTGTCGGTGTCTTTGCTGGCGCCAGCGATAGTTACTTTTACGCCTTTTAAGGGCAGTTGCGTGATGTCATCTACCACTGTTACCGAGGCGCCAGCCCGCACTCCCGCCGTATTTAGAGCGTAATAACGATATTGTGGCGTGGCCGCAATAACTGCACTCAGCGCCACAATAATTATGAATGTCAGCCAGCGTCCCGTTGACGTCCCAAGCCACGTGCGCCAAAAACCGCGTTTCTTTTTTTCTATGTGGAAATGCGCGGGCGCAGCGTCGGCCTCATTTTCGTTTGGCGTTTTCCCCTCTTCAGCCACGATATCATCTACGGCCTGGTCGGTCTTTTCGCTATCGAGTATTGGGCTGGGCGCAGGATCTGACTCTGGGGTTGCTCCCTGCTCAGCCGGTGGTATATCCGCCGCTTCGTTAGAGACAGCCTTGTTCTCTTGGTCAGCCATGTGGCACTCCTTCTAGGCCTCTTGGCTACAAACCGCCGTAACCCTTGCCGTACCCAGTAAAGCTAGTGCTCGGTTTGTAGTAGTCGGTGATCTTAAGAGGGGTACCGTTGGCCGCTGGCATAATGTAAAGTTCGCTGCTGTTCTTAGATATCAACAAGTATTTTTCGGTGTACCAGCCGTAGGTTTGGTAGTCGCTGAGGCTGGCAATTTCTTTCTGGTTTTTGCCCTCAGAGTCGCCTACGAAGAGCGTGTTCTTACCGTCGCGCGGCTCGCTCCAGAATGTTTTGCCGTCTGATGGAGAGAACAGATAGGTTGGGTAATCAGTTTCGGCGTACAGGCTATCGGCAAGCTTACCAGATACAGTTTTCACACTACCATCGTATTCATATAAATTGTCGTCGTTGCCGCCGGTAGTGGCGTTATAAAAAGCACCTACATAAATTTCGTTCGGGGCATACACACGACTGGTGACTGAAATGCTGCCATACGCCGCACCTGGCTCAAAATGAGCGCTCCACGATTTTACGGTTTGCTTACTGCTGCCGTCTGATTTCACCGTGTTCAGTGTAGCGTTTTTGCCGTTCAGTTGGTTAGCAGAGTAGCTGGATATGCTTTTGGCATACACAATCTGGTCGGTAGTAATGTACACATTTCCCAACGATTCATAATAATAGTCGAAACTGTTGGTACCTGCCGCCGCGGTTTGGTCTATCACCGTGAGTTTGCCGCTGCCAGCGTCGTACGACTTTAGTATTTCGCGGTTCGCCTGCCAGTTCTCGTAGTTATATCGGTTAACTTTATAGATGAAGTGATGACCGCTCCAGCCCACCAGGCTAAACGTCGCCTTGCCTTCGTCCATTGTCGTTACGGCGTCGTTAGCCGTGTTAATTAAGAACAGTTTAGCGTCGTCGCCTCCGTCGCGTTTGCTCAGTAGCGCCAGATATTGCCAATCCTGGGAAGCCAACAATACCGTGTTATTCTTGTCTTCTTTGCCAGTGCCGCCCAAAACGGTTTCGCGCGCAGAGCCGTCTAGGTTAGTTTTTACCACATCAATCGTGCCACTCTTGTTAGAGAGGAAATACAACTTGCCGCTGGGCGTAACCTGAAATTTGTTGGCCGGATCTACACTAGCCGTAACTTTCAGCGTAACTTTTTGGTTGTTATAGCCATTGCCGGTAAGCGTAGCATCTACCGATACCTTGCTGGCTGGCATTACCACTACGGCCTCGCCCTTGGCGTCGGTTTTGGCTTCTACGCCCTGGGCGGTAATAGTAATGTTAGAGACTGGCTGGCCACTCACCTTATTAGTAACCGTTACCGGCACTTGGCGGCCGCTCGCAATAAGTGTTACCTGCTCGCTCGCTTTTTGCTTACCAATTGGCACCAGCACACCTTTTTCGTTGGTAATGTAATACTTCTTGGAAACCATTATGGTAGCGTTCCCAACATTCGCATGGATAACAGCCACACCTTTGTTATTGGTTACGGCCGTTTTGCCTTCCAGCTTAACCGTCGCGCTAGTAACCGGCTTTTTAGTTTGCGAGTCAATAACCTCTACCGAAAAATTCTTACGCACTACCGTGCCAGCAAGCGCATAGCGCGTGAATGGCACAGCGGCCAACAAGGCTAACAACAGCACGGCACCCACCGGAATGCTTATCTTCTTGTGAGATGTAACCCACTGCAAAAGCTTGTGGTGCGGTTTTAGGCCGGAGGAATTTGCTCCGTCTGCTTCATTGCCCGCGTCGGAGTCAACAGCTGGTTCGCTCACGGCCTTCAAAGGTGTTCGCTCGTGCTTCGCCGAGGCGTGCTCCGGCGTATGATGCTCGCGCCCACTCTCGCGCGGTTCTTTTTCAGCTTGATCTGTGTTTTCAGCCATCGTTGTTATCCTTTTCTGTCGTTAGTCTAGCAGAAATTGGGCGTAGCATGATAGAGTTCCTTCGGTACAATAGAGGTATGAATATATATGAAAAGGCGGCTGCGCACTTGCAAGCCCACGACCCGGTGCTGGCGCCCATAATTGAGCGCACCGGGCCCACTACCATGCGACCACATCGCAATTATTACCAAGAACTGGTAGATAGCATTATCAGCCAGCAGCTCAGCGTGAAAGCCGCAGCCACCATTGAGCGCCGCTTCAGCGAGCTCTTTGGGTTAGACGGCACCGCTATGCCCTCGCCCGAGCAAATTCTCACCAAAGGTGTAGATGAGTTGCGCACCGCTGGCCTCAGCCGCGGCAAGGCCATGTATGTACGCGATCTTGCCCAGCGCGTGCTCGACGGCAGACTGCGCTTCGACAACATCGACAATTTAAGCAACGACGATATTATCGCCGAGCTCACCGCCGTAAAAGGTATTGGCCAGTGGACCGCTCATATGTTCTTGATGTTCTGTATGGGCCGTTTGGATGTGCTGCCAGTGGGCGATCTTGGCATTAGGAATGGTGTGCGCAAATTTTACGGGCTGGACCATTTGCCAACTCCCGACGGCATTATCGCCATTGCCGAGAAATACCACTGGCACCCGTACGAATCGGTTGCTGCCTGGTATATCTGGCACGGACTAGATAACAAACCAGCACTGTAAATCACTAAACAACTGTGCGCACACCGGCCCGTACCTCAGGTTTGGCGGCTGCTTCGGCGAGCAAGCGGCCCACAGGATTATTTTGCACTTTAACTTCTACGGGGATGCGTGGCATAAGTCTCCTTCTACTTCACTGCAGATGGGTTAAAGGCTATACGAGTAAGAATCCGGCTGCACTCTTGTATCAGCGGTAATACACCAGCGTATGTACCCAAGCCTTCCGGGCCATTTGCACGAAAATCGTTTAATAAATGACTTCCAATGTGTAAAGCATTTTCAGGAATGTGGTTAATACCTTGTAATTGCCCGCTAGCAGGAGGAGTTGTGGGGGCGCCAAGTATGTACACGCTAGTGTCGGATGGTGTGCTCTCATCTGCATTGCCCTCCATAAATACCAGCAGTCCGGTGTGATGTGCGGAATCAATGGGTGCGCCATGGAGCGTGATACTTGTAGAAAATGTATCGTCGCAGAGGACATCTTTTACGCGCCGTATTCCTACAGCAGCTACCTGGCCAGGAATTTCACCGTCGTACGGTATAGCCCATTGGGCGAGTAGTCCTATTTCACGCCCGCCAACGTCGGTATCGCGGGCCAACGTTAATGCGAACATTCCAAGCGCGTTTATATCAACCGCACCGATCGAAGCCGACTCAGCTTCCCTTAAAAGCTGATATTGCGTCCGTTTTCCTACTGTTGGGGGCAACAAAAGCTGGCCAGTAGTAATTATTGCGCTAAAAGGGTCGGCAGGAATACCTTCGGGAATTGTTCGGTTCATACAGATATAGTGCGGCTAACTCGCACAAAATACAAAGGTTTAGGTTATGGGGCCAAACGGTTGATGTCGCGCGGGAACAAAATAGCTTCTTTTACGTTGCCCAGGCCAATGGTTTTTTCAACCAAGCGGTCAACGCCAAAGCCGCAGCCGCCGTGCATCGGCAATCCGTGCTTAAAGGCTTGCAGGTAGTAGCTGTAACCAGGGTGCTCAGGGTCGAGGCCAGCCGCGCGCATTTGCTCTACCAATTTCTCGTAGTGGTGTTCGCGCACCGGGCAGGTAGCAATTTCAATACCGCGGAAGATGAGGTCGCCCCACAGCACACGGCTGGGGTCCTCTGGGTCGCGCATGTGGTAGAACTTGCCTGCTTCAGATGGGAAGTGCGTGGCAAACACCGCTTCGCAGCCGTCGTTCTTTTTAGCGTACTCGCAAATCCACTTTTCTTCGTCGGGGATGAGATCTTTTTCTTTGGTAGTGTCTTTGCCGGTGGCCTTGGTGTACATTTCGTGAATTTGGGCCACGGTGTAACGCGGGAACTGTGGCTTCAGCACTAGTTCTGGCGCGTTCAGGCTCTTTAGGTCGTCGGCGTGTTCTTCGTAGGCTTTGGTGAGGGTGAAGTATACCATGTCTTGCACCATGTTCAGCACGTCGTCGAGGCCGGTAATAAAGCCCATCTCAATGTCGAGCATGGTTACTTCGGATACGTGGCGGGTGGTGGCGCTGAGCTCGGCGCGGTAGGCAGGCGCAATTTCAAACACCCGCTCAAATACGCCCACCATAATTTGCTTGTAGAACTGCGGGCTTTGCGCCAGAGTAGCTTCCTTACCAAAGTAATCCAGTTTGAAAACTTCAGCGCCGCCTTCGGTTGCACCGGCCAGCAGCTTGGGCGAGTGCATTTCCACAAACTCTTTGCTGAACAGGAATTCGCGGATATAACGCGTGAGGTCGCTGCGGATGCGGAAGATTTTTTGCTCTTGCAGGTTGCGTAGGCCGACGACACGGTTGTCGAACAAGGTGTCGAGGTTGTCTGGCTTGTGACTTAAGGGTTTGTCGATTTCAATGGGTGGTTCGTCTAGAACCGGCACCATTACAGTAATCGTGGCGTCGTGTAACTCTACGCCGCCGGGCGCGCGCGGTTCGTCAACAGGCGAGCCGGTCACTTCCAAAACAGTACCAATCTGCATACCGCGCAGCTTTTCTACCTCGTTCTTGTCTTTAATAACCACTTGAGTGAGGCCGCTGCGGTCGCGGACGTTAATAAAAGTTAAACCGCCCAGCAGGCGCTTTTTGTGTAGCCAACCCTGGATGGTGGCGGACTGACCGATGTGTTCTTTCAATTCTCTGCTAAGAATGCGCATATGTCTCTCCTAATTGGTAGTTGTGGCTGTGTTGGGTCGTCTTCCACAGTACCGCGCTCGCCTGTTAGGCGCGGCTGCCGACCCGGAGATTCATATTAGTTTTGAACGCACTGATTTTCATTGGGTGTATTGTACCACCTCTGGTGGCAAAAGGGAACGGCGTTCCAAGATGCGCCAATTAGTCCATTGAGGGGGCGTGAATTTTTTCGCCCGCGCCGCTTGGTTGCTCTTCGCCCTCTGCCGTTTCTTCGGGAAGGTGCTCTTCAGGCAGAGTATCTTCGGTAACCGGTTCAACGGCTGGCTCTGCCGGTTTAAAAGCAGCGACTGCGCTGCGGTCCTCAAACGAATCGAACCCGTCGTGGTCGTGGCCGCCAACCAATTGCTCTAACAAGTGTTGCAATGTAATAACGCCGGTCGGCTCTTCGAAAGCGTTAATAACAACTACCATAAACTGGCCGGTGTGGGCGAACGCCTGCAGTACTTGGCGCAAGCTGAAATCTTCGTGCACGAAACAAAGGCGCGGATGCATGAGATCTTTTACCAGCCCACCCTCTTTAGCGGCTACGGCGTCACGCAAGAACAGCGTGCCAACAACGTGCTCAGGGCTTTCGTCATACACCAAGAAGCTGCTTTGGCCGCTGTTATGTAGCTCGCCCAACAGCACCGGGCCAATGTGGTCATCGAGTTTTACCAGCTTTACGCGGGACATTGGCATGACTACGTCCGCGGCTTGCAGGTCATCGAATTGGGCGGCGCGCGTAATAAGTTCTAGGTCGCGCTTGGCGATACGGTTGTCGGGTTGCTCGTCTTGTTGGTGCAATAGCGCGAGCAAGTCTTCTTTCTCGTATAAACCACTATGCGCAGAGTGTTGGCGGTAGCGATTAATAAAACGTGCCGCAAGATCGAAGGGCGCGTGCAAATAATTCATCAGCCAGTTAAGCGCAGGCGCGGTTTGCACAGCAAAGTGAGCACTGCGCACCGTGAGCCGCAGCGATTGAGCCGCAATTGCTGCCGCCAACGTAAGAGCTGCCGCAATGTAGGCAACCACACCAGGTAAATGTTGCAGTAATAGTAAACCGCCAGCGGTGCTCAGCCCAAAAACTGTCCACAACAACATGCGCATACTGGGGCCGTAAGCCACCGGACGATACAGGGCCTCAGCCAAACCGTCGCCGCGAGCCGCCAGGCGCTTCAATTCCCGTATAGGAATAGAGCTATAAAATCGCTGTAGGGCTAGCGCAAATAGTCCCAGAGAGATAAGTAGCAAAGCAAATACGCTTATGATCATATAAAACCTATCTTACGCCACTATTGGTATACATTGCAAAGCGCAGCAGTGTGATTTTCTTCACGCTAGTGGTTTTTATCACTTTACGCGCCCGCCTGCACGGGTTACGCGCCGTTTTGCCATTAAGTGTTGGTATTCGTCACGCTCACCCAAGTAGTAACCGACCGCCATTAGGGTAACCACCACGTACGCAGGCAAAATAAGCCACAACCACCGGTGCAGGGCATCTAAAAATACGCCAAAAGTAGTCGTTCGGGCCAGCAGTACCAAGCCGGTGCCTTTTACCACTACGCCCAGTTGCATAAGTGCCTGCTGGCCATGTTGATCGGTGGCGCGCACAATTACGGTGTAATCTTTGTTGGCACCGCTAGGCGAAACATAGGCATGGTTCAGTTTAAATGTGCCGCTGGCGTCGCGCGTGAGCGAAGTGGTGTTGCCATCTCCCCAATCTGCAAGGATAGTGTATGGCGCCGTACCGCCCGCTACATCAATGGAGATGTCAGCGGCCTGGTGACCGATATGCACCGTGTAATTGTAGTCGGCGCGCAAAATGAGCGGATCGGTCGATTTAGGCGCCAACACATTCGGCAACTGCAACGAAACAACTATTTGGAAGGTGGGAAAGCTAAGAATTTTGCCCTGAGGTGTCACCGCCTGCACATCTACATGATGGACGCCCGCGGGCAATGTGGTACCGAGCGTGCAACTCCAGCGGCCGAGGCTATCTGCTTGGGTGTAGCACGTTTGCGGATCGGAGTGGAAGGTAATGGTCAACTTAGAAAACGGCGGGGCCAAACCCGAGACTGTCGGATTGTCGCTAGTAGTGACGGTAAGGCTTTCCTTATACCCGCTTCTGTCTACGCTGGTCACCGAAACATCTACCGGAGTCTGCGCCGGAATAGCGGGCGGTGATACTGTAACCGGATCATAGTACACCGTGATAGGCGTGCCAGCCGGGCCTGCCTGGTTGGTGAGATTGTACACCTGTGCGTTTAACTCATTGCTGCCCTGGCTTAAGCTAGTCTGAATCTGATACGAACCGCCGCTGCACATTGCCGTGCCACTAAACGCCGCGTTGCGATATAAATTCACATACGAAGATGTCGGACACGCGCCGGTTACCGTAACCTGGCCCACTGAAAAATGCTGTGCATCGCCTGGGCTGGTAATAGTGGCGGGCGAGGATGGCAACGTAGCTTCCACACTGGCCGTTACGCCTAATGTTGGCGGCGTTGCAAAACTGCGCAGCGTCACGCCACCAAGCAGCACACCAGTACACAACAGTACCATCACCGTAAATGGATGTAGCAATACTCGCTTGTGAAACGCACGAGGCTGCGCCGCGGTTTTAGAACGGGCGCGCGCCGAACCAGGCCGAGACGGCCGTTTGGCGGTTTTACTGTTTGTTTGTTTCACGGTATTTTTGTTCGTTTACCTACGTCCATAGTAGCACACTGAAGAATAGCTTGAGAATAGGGTACGGCTACCAGCGAGCTCGTTGTATACTAAATGGCATGAGTAAAACTTTTTGGGCAATCATTGCCGTTATCGTAGTCGTATTTGGTGGGATTTTATTGTTTAACAAGAAAGACGCCAGCGCGCCAAACTCCAGAAACAGTAATGCTAAGCCAACCGAACACATTGAAGGTTCCAGCCCGGCGGGCCTCACCCTTGTGGAATACGGCGACTACCAGTGCCCGTACTGTGGCCAATTCTACCCTGTCGTAAAAGAAGTGGCCGCCAAGTACAAGGACCAAGTAAAGTTCCAGTTCCGCAACTTGCCGCTGTTACAAGTCCACCAAAACGCCTTTAGCGCCGCCCGCGCCGCCGAAGCTGCCGACCAACAAGGCAAGTTCTGGGAAATGCACGACATGCTGTACGAAACCCAAGGCACTTGGGGCCAGAATAGCAATGCCCAGGCAATTTTTGAATCATACGCTTCGCAGCTCGGCCTCAATGTACCCAAATTTAAGGCAGATATGGCCAGCAGCAAGGTAAACGACATCATCAACGCTGACATTACCGAGTTCAACAAAACCGGTGCCGAAAAGTCCACGCCCACCTTCTTCTTAAACGGCAAAAAAGTACAACCAGCGGGCTACAGCGTAGAAGATTTCTCTAAAATTCTTGACCCGGCAATTAAAAAAGCCGAGCAGAACAAGCAATAATAGCTAGTCTCTCGGCTAATAGTTTAGAAATTCCTGCCAAGCGGGCCGCCGGATAACTACCGGCACCCGTGTTGGGCGGGATGATACCATCTTCATTTTTATTTTGGTCGACATTTTCATGCTCCCGAAAG
>Ga0070667_100004052_pt1 | contig 12388 bp, 14 predicted proteins | sample KBSS33metaG_FD_64659 | JGI IMG/M metagenome (GOLD analysis project Ga0070667, IMG submission 64659) | Switchgrass rhizosphere microbial communities from Kellogg Biological Station, Michigan, USA - KBS S3-3 metaG | ecosystem: Host-associated > Plants > Roots > Rhizosphere > Soil ...
GACTTCAAGGGCCTGAAGATGCGCATCCAGAGTTCCAAGGTGCTCGACGCCGAGATGCGCGCGCTCGGCGCGGTGCCGCAGGTGATGGCCTTCAGCGAGCTGTACCAGGCGCTGCAGTCCGGCGTGGTCGACGGCTGCGAGGGCGTGCCGTCGAACTTCTACACCCAGAAGACCTACGAGGTGCAGAAGCACACGACGATCTCGAACCACGGCCACCTCGCCTACGCGGTGATCGTCAACAAGAAGTTCTGGGACGGGCTGCCCGCCGACATCCGGACCACGCTCGAGGGCGCGTTGAAAGACGCGACCACGTTCGCGAACCAGATGGCGACCAAGGAGAACGTCGACGACCTCGAGAAGATGCGCGCCAGCGGCAAGACCACGATCTACACGCTGACGCCCGAAGAGACGAACGAGTGGAAGACCGCGCTGATGCCGGTGCACAAGGAGATGGAAGCGCGCGTGGGCAAGGCGACGATCGATGCCGTCTACAAAGCGGCCGGGTTCGTCGCGCCCAAGTAAGAATCAAGAAGAAGGAAGGCGCTGGCGCGCCGCACAGCCGGGGAGACCACCGTGTTCAATCGCATCCTCAATCACCTAGAGGAATGGCTCATCACCTTCCTGATCGGTGCGGCCACGTTCGTGATCTTCCTGGCGGTGGTGCACCGCTTCGCCTCCGGCGTGCCCTACCTGCAGGACTACGTCGTCAAGATCAACGTCAGCTGGGCGCAGGAGCTGTGCATCTACATGTTCGTGTGGATGGCGAAGTTCGGCGCGGCCTACGGTGTGCGCGCCGGCACGCACGTCGGCGTCGACGTGCTGGTGCGCGCGCTGCCCAAGTCGAAGGCGCGCTACCTGATCATGTTCGGGCTGCTCGCCGGGGCGCTGTTCACCGGCATCGTCGGCACGCTCGGCGCGCGCTTCGTCTGGGAGAACGGCTTCCACCACGCGCTGGTGCACACGCTGTTCGGCATGGACGTGGGCGACCTGCCCGAAGGTCCGACCTCGCCCGACCTCGAGGTCCAGACCTGGATCGTCTACTCGTGCGTGCCGCTGGGCTCGTACCTGATGTGCTTCCGCTTCCTTCAGGTGGCCTGGGGATTTGTCCGCACCGGTGAGGTGCCGCACCACGACCACGGCCACGTCGAAGGCGTGGACGAACTCGACGAGACCGAGCTGATCGCGCACGGCCCGACCTCCGCGGCCGCACAGGGAGAAAAACGATGAACACCGCGATCATCTTCATCCTGCTGCTGGCGTTGATGCTGACCGGCATGCCGATCAGCATCTCGCTCGGCCTGACGGTGCTGACCTTCCTGTTCACGATGACCGAAGTGCCGATCGAATCGGTCGCGCTGAAGCTGTTCACCGGCATCGACAAGTTCGAGATCATGGCGATCCCGTTCTTCATCCTGGCCGGCAACTTCCTGACCCACGGGGGTGTGGCGCGGCGGATGATCAACTTCTGCACCTCGATGATCGGCCACTGGTACGGCGGCATGGGGCTGGCGGGCGTGATGGCCTGTGCGCTGTTTGCGGCGATCTCGGGCTCGTCGGTGGCCACCGTCGTCGCGGTCGGCTCGATCATGCTGCCGGCGATGGTCAAGGCCGGCTACCCGAAACGCTTCGGCGCGGGCGTGATCACGACCTCGGGGGCGTTGGGCATCCTGTTCCCGCCGTCGATCAACCTGGTGATCTACTCGATCGCGACCGCCGGCATGAACGTGACCGGCCCGCACGGCGAGCAGGTCGGTTCGGCCTCGGTCGGCGCGCTGTTCCTGGCCGGTATCGTGCCGGGGCTGTGCCTGTCGTTCCTGCTCGGCCTGACGACCTACTGGCGCGCCAAGAAGTTCGACTACCCGCGCATGCCCAAGGCCAGCTGGCTGGAGCGCTGGCGCGCGTTTCGCGAGAGCATGTGGGGGCTGCTGCTGATCGTCGTCGTGATCGGCGGCATCTACAGCGGCGTGTTCACGCCGACCGAAGCGGCGGCGATCGCGGCCGTCTACGCGTTCTTCATCTCGGTGTTCGTCTACAAGGACCTGAAGCTCAGCGACGTGCCGCGCTCGCTGCGCAGCGCCGCGGCGATGAGCTCGATGCTGCTGTACATCATCACCAACGCGGTGCTGTTCAGCTTCCTGATGACCTCGGAGCAGATCCCGCAGGCGATGGCCGCGTGGATGACGAGCCAGGGCTTCGGCCTGGTCGCGTTTCTGCTGCTGGTCAACATCATCCTGCTGGCCGCCGGCAACTTCATGGACCCGGCCGCGATCGTGTTGATCATGGCGCCGATCCTGTTCCCGGTGGCGGTCAAGCTCGGTGTCGACCCGATCCACTTCGGCATCCTGATGGCGGTGAACATGGAGGTGGGCCTGTGCCACCCGCCGGTCGGGCTGAACCTGTACGTGGCCTCCGGCATCACGAAGATGGGCATCACCGAACTCACGGTCGCGGTCGGGCCGTGGCTGCTGACGATGATCGCCTTCCTGGTCGTGATCACGTTCTGGCCGCCGCTGTCGCTGTGGCTGCCGCACCTGCTGTTCAAGTAGCCAGGCCGCTCATTCCTCTTCGGCGTCGATCGACAGGCGCACCCGCTGCGCGCCGTGCAGTTCGCAACTCGCGCTGAGGCGCAGCGGTCGACCCGGCGGCACGCTGCGGCGCAGGCGCAGGTCGAGCGAGTCGCTGCCGTCGACGTGCGTGGCGGCGCTGCGCGACCATTCGAGCGCGCCGTCGACGAGCACGCGCAGCGCGTGCGTCGCGTCGTGGCGATGCGCCTTGTTGGCAACCACCAGGCGCACGAAGATCTCGAACGTGCGCTCGCGCAGCGCATCGGCCGGGATGTCGAGCCGCACGACATCGCGAGAGCCCGAGTCGGCCGACCAGCGCTCGGGGCTCGCGGACGAAGGCCGCTTCAATGCATCTTGTCCCGCGGCGGCTTGCGGAACGATTTCGGCGTGTAGACGTTGCCGTCCCAGTCGCCCCGATCGCGGGCGCGCTGGATCGCCTCGTCGGCGACCTCGCGGGCGCGCTGCGCCTCGCGCCGTGCCGCGCGCCAGTGCCACACGCGCAGGCCCGTGCGCCTCAGCGCGAGCCAGACGCGGCGCAGCGCCGCGTCGAAGCGATAGCGCCGCGGCACGCTCATCGTCAGGCGCAGCAGCAGCAGCGCGCAGACGGCGAGGACGATCGCGGCGAGCACTCGTTCGAACATGGCAGCGGCGGCGTTGAGACGAAAGACGCGATTATCGAACCTTGGCGGGCGCGGCGGTGTTTCGCAACGCAATGCACGCTACGCTTCGCACTGCACGATGTCACGCGGGAGGGGAGACGACCATGAAGAGTCATCATCAGCCGGCCTCAAGCCGCCGCGCCGCGCTCGCGGCGGTCCTGCTGGTCGCGGCGAGCGCGGCGGCGCAGACCGGGCTGGACGCGCCGACGCTGCGCCAGTTCGGTGGCCGCTATGCGGTCGACTGCGCAAGTGCGGCCGCGCCGCGCCTGCGCGTCGACGCCGACGCCCTGCTGGTCGAGCAGGGCAACCAGCGCATGACCGGCCGCAACGCGATGAGCTCGTACAGCTACTTCGGCAACAGCCCGCCGCCGAAGGATTTCCAGGTGGCGCTGATGGGCGAACTGCGCGGCGGGCTGCAGCTGCTGTTCATGGTCTACGCCGACAAGGGCGGCCCCTACATTCGCCTCGAGGGCGACGCGAAGGTCGCCGCGGCGCTCGGCAAGGCGTTGATGGCGTCGCGGTTCCGGCGCTGCGAGGCACCGAATGCGCCGGTGATCGCGCCCGCACCCGCGCCGGCGCCGCGCGCGGCAGCGCCCGGCGACGCGCCCGAACTCGGCACGTTGGTCGAAGACCCGGCGTTCAAGCGCGCCTACCGGAAGGCGATCGGGCCCCTCGCGGCGCAGCGCTGGCTCGCGCGCTTCGAAGGCCCGGCACCGTCAACCCGAACGCAGAGCTTCGACGGCACGCCCTACGTCGTGATCGGCATCTGCAAGGCGCACGACTGCTACGACCACAACGCGAGCTTCCTGTACTCGGCCGCACAGCAGCGCGTGATCGGGTTGGTCCAGCAGAACGGGGCCAAGGCGCTGGTCGGGGCGCCAGGCCCCACGCTCGCGCCACAGCTCGAGCGCCTGTGGCAATCGCAGTGGCGGCAGAAGTAGTGGCGGGAGCCGAGTGCTGCGACCCGAGGGGCGCGCGATCGAAGGCCGCCGCGGCGGGCTTCACGCTGATCGAGCTGATGGTCGCGGTGGCCGTCGTCGCGATCCTGGCGACGCTCGCGTTGCCGAGCGTGCGCGGGCAGCTGGTGCGCGGCCAGATCATCGAGGCGATGAAGATTGCCGAGATCGCGAAGGCGCCGATCGCCGCGGCCTGGGGCGCGACGCACGCGCTGCCGGCCGACAACGCCGCGGCCGGCCTGCCGCCGGCCGACAAGATCGTCGGCAACTACGTCACCTCGGTGCTCGTCGAGGGCGGTGCGATCCACGTGACCTTCGGCAACAAGGCGAACCCGGCCATCGCGGGCAAGACCTTGAGCCTGCGCCCCGCGGTCGTCGAGGACGCCGCGATCGTGCCGATCGCCTGGCTCTGCGGCCAGGCGACGGCGGTCGACAAGATGGTCGCGAAGGGCGTCGACCGCACGACGGTCGAGGCCAACCTGCTGCCGCTCAATTGCCGCGCCGGCGGGTGACACGCCGGCACGCGCCAGGTCGCCGTTGCAGGGGCGTGCCGAGGGCATTCCGGATGTGTTGGACAATCGCTGCCTACACCACTCGAAATCTCCCATGACCGGACACGATCACACGAACCCCCCGCAAGGCTATGTGCAGCTCACCGAAGGCCGCATCCGCACCACCGATCTCGTCTTCGGCAAGACCTCCAGCCGCTGGAGCGAACCGCACGCGTTCGTGGTCGGCAGCGCCGTTGGCGAGGACGGCACCAAGGTCGCGCGCCGCCTGCCGCCGGAGCCGAAGAGCCGCAGCCGCAACTGACGTGCGCAGAGGCGCGCCGCCGCGGCGCGCACGCCCCCGAACGCGGGGTTGACCGGACGTGCGGCGTTCGTGACCATGGTCTCCATGCCGAACCGCCGGATGACGCCATGAACACCCCCACGCCACGCCCCGCCGCCCCGACTCCGCGCACCGACATCGACGACCGCCAGATGCTTCGCTGGCTCAAGCTTCGGCGCGAGCTGGCGGAGTTGCACGCGCGGCTCGAGTACCTGAAGTTGATGGCGAACCTGGGCGTGCCTCGCTGAGGCCCGCTCGCGGGCGTCACATCACATCACCGCGCCCAGCGCCCACGGCACGAACTCGTTCTGGCCGTAGCCGTGCACTTCGCTCCTGGTCTTCGCGCCCGACGCGGTGCGCAGCATCAGCTGGAAGATGCGCTCGCCCATCGCGTCGACGCTCACGTCGCCGTCGATCACCTCGCCGCAGTTGATGTCGATGTCGTCCTCCTGCTTGAGCCAGAGGGCCGTGTTCGTGCTCAGCTTCAGCGACGGTGACGGCGCGCAGCCGTAGGCCGAGCCGCGACCGGTGGTGAAGCAGATCAGGTTCGCGCCGCCGGCCACCTGGCCGGTCGCGCTGACCGGGTCGTAGCCGGGCGTGTCCATGAACACCAGGCCCTTGGTCGTGACCGGCTGGGCGTACTCGAACACGTCGGTCAGGTTCGTCGTGCCGCTCTTCGCGATCGCGCCCAGGCTCTTCTCGAGAATCGTCGTCAGGCCGCCGGCCTTGTTGCCGGCCGAGGGGTTGTTGTCCATCTCCTGGTCGTTGCGTGCCGTGTATTGCTCCCACCACTTGATGCGTGCAATCAGTTTGGCGGCGACCGCGGGCGTCACCGCGCGGCGAGTCAGCAGGTGCTCGCCGCCGTAGATCTCGGGCGTTTCCGACAGGATCGCGGTGCCGCCGTGGCGCACCAGCCGATCCACCGCGGCGCCGAGCGCCGGGTTCGCGCTGATGCCCGAGTAGCCGTCGCTGCCGCCGCACTGCAGGCCCACGGTGATGTGCGCGGCGCTGACGGGCTCGCGCGTCACGCGGTTCGCCTCTTCGAGCAGCCACTGCACCAGCTCGATGCCGTGCGCGACGGTCTTCGCCGTGCCGCCGGTGTCCTGGATGTTGAAGGTGTGGAACTGCGTACCGGTCGCCAAACTCTCCTGCTCCATCAGCCCCGAGATCTGGTTCGTCTCGCAGCCCAGCCCGACGACCAGGATGGACGCGAAGTTCGCGTGTCGCGCATAGCCGCCCAAGGTGCGGCGCAGCACCTGCAGCGGCTCGCCGGCGCTGTCGGTCGCGCAGCCGCCGCCGTGCGTCAGCGCGACCACACCATCGACATTCGGGTACTTCGCGAGCGCCTCAGGATGGATGTCGCGCCGGAAGTGGTCGGCGATCGCGCGCGCGACGGTGGCCGAGCAGTTCACCGAGGTCAGCACGCCGATGTAGTTGCGCGTCGCGATGCGGCCATCGGCACGCCGGATGCCCATGAACGTGGCGGGCACGTCGACAAACGCGGTCGGGTGCGTGCCGGTGCTGGCCGCGTAGTCGCGCGCGAAGCTGCTGAACTCCAGGTTGTGCGAGTGCACGTGCTGGCCGGGCGCGATCGCGAGCCTGGCGCTGCCGATGATCTGGTTGTAGCGCCGCACCGGCGCGCCCGCCGCAATCGCGCGCACCGCGACCTTGTGCCCCGGCGGCACGAGGCCGATCACCGTGACGCCTTCGCTCGCGAGCACAGTGCCGCCGACGAGCTGCTGCCGCGCGATCACGACATCGTCGGCGGGATGGATGCGAATGACGAGCGGGTCGGTCATGTCACTCAATCGTCGATCAGCGCCGCATCCCACGCATGCACCGTCTGCGTCTGCTCGCCCAGGCCCTCGATGCCCAGGTGCATCGTGTCGCCGGCCTTCAGGTAGACCGGGCTCGGCTTCCTGCCCATGCCCACGCCAGGCGGCGTGCCGGTGGTGATCAGGTCGCCGGGCATGAGCGTCATGAAGCGGCTGATGTAGCTCACGAGATGAGCCACGCCGAAGATCATCGTCTTCGTGCTGCCGGTCTGCATGCGCTGGCCGTTCACGTCCAGCCACATCGCCAGGGCCTGCGGGTCGGGCACCTCGTCGGCCGTCACCATCCACGGGCCGACGGGGCCGAAGGTGTCGCAGCCCTTGCCCTTGTCCCAGGTGCCGCCGCGCTCGATCTGGTACTCGCGCTCGGACACGTCGTTGACGACGCAGTAGCCCGCCACGTGTGTGAGCGCATCGGCCTCGCTGACGTAGCGCGCCTTGGTGCCGATCACGATGCCGAGCTCGACCTCCCAGTCGCCCTTGACCGAGCCCCGCGGCAGCACGACCGGGTCGTTGCAGCCGACCATGCACGACACCGTCTTCGTGAACAGCACCGGCTCGGCGGGCACCGGCAGGTTGGATTCCGCGGCGTGGTCGGCATAGTTCAGCCCGACCGCGATGAACTTGCTGCAGCCGCTCCACGGCAGCGCGATGCGACCCGGGTTCTCGACCACCGGCAGTTGGGCCGGGTTGATGTCGCGCAGCCGCTGCAGCCCGTGGGGCGTGAGCGTGCTGGCGGTGATGTCGACGAGTTCGTGGGACAGGTCGCGCAGCACGCCGTCGGCGTCGAGCAGGCCCGGCTTCTCCGCGCCCTTGGCGCCGTATCGCATCAGTTTCATGTTCGTGTCCTCGAGTGAAAGAGTGAAGGAATCAATTCGACCAGCCGCCGTCGATGACCTGCGCCGTGCCGGTCGTGAACGCCGATTCGTCGGAGCCGAGGTAGACCGCGAGCGCGGCGATCTCGGCGGTCGTGCCCACGCGGCCCATCGGCTGGCGCGACACGAACCAGGCTTCGGCCTGCTCAAGCGTCTGGTCGGTGGACTTCGCCAGCGCGGCCATGCGTTCGCGCAGCGACGGCGACTCGACCGTACCCGGGCAGATCGCGTTGCAGCGCACGCCGCGCGTGATGAAGTCGGCCGCGATCGACTTGGTCATGCCGATCACCGCCGCCTTGGTCGCGCCGTAGACGAAGCGGTTCGGCGCGCCCTTGATGCTGCCGGCCACCGAGGCGACGTTGATGATCGATCCGAGGCGCCCCTGTGCAGCGCCGGCGAGCATGGCCGGCAGGAACGCGCGCGTCACGCGGTACATCGCGCGCACGTTCAGGTTGAACGAGAACTCGAAGGCCTTGTCGTCGCAGTCCAGGATCGTGCCGGCGTGCACGTAGCCGGCGCCGTTGAACAGGATCTGCACCGTGCCGGCGGCCTGGGCCGCAGCGCTCACCGCGTTCGGGTCGGTCACGTCGAGCAGTCGGGTCTCGCAGCCGGTGGCCTTCGCCAGGTCGGCCAGCAGCGCTTCGTTGATGTCGGTGGCGATCACGCGCGCGCCTTCGCGCACGAAGGCCTCGGCGGTCGCGCGGCCGATGCCCTGGCCGGCGGCGGTGACGAAGGCGGTCTTGCCGTTGAGGCGGTCGGTCATGTCAAAACGCTCCTGGTCGTATCGCAAGAAAGAAGAGTCAGTCGCAGACGACCTGCACCTTGGTGCTGCGGCTGCGGTCGCCCGCCAGCTCGAAGGCTTCGAGCGAGCGGCTCAACGGGATCTGCGCGCTCAGCAGCGGCCGCACATCGACCTTGCCGGTGCGCAAATACTGCACCGCCCAGTCGAACGCGTGCGCCGCGCGGAACGCGCCGACGTAGTCGAGCTCGCGCGCCATGATGGCATTGGCCGGGAACAGCACGCCCTCGGCCGGCAAGGTGCCGACCTGCACGATGCGCGCGCCCTTGCGCGCCGCCTTCAGGCAGGTCGCGAGCGCGGCCGGGCTGCCGGCGGCCTCGATGCAGATGTCTGCCGAATCTGCCAACTGCGCGGTGAGCTCCGTGTCGCTCGCCTTGTCGCTGCGGATCGTCTGGTCGGCGCCGACGCTCTTTGCCATCTCCAGCGGACGGTCCGCGATGTCGCAGCAGACGATCCACGCCGCGCCGGCGAGCTTCGCTGCGATCACGCTCATGCAGCCGATCGTGCCGCCGCCGGTCACGAGCACGGTCTTGCCGGTCAGGTTGCCGGCGCGGTGCACTGCGTGCAGGCCGATCGACAGCGGCTCGGCGCAGGCCAGCTCGCCGAGCGAAATGTCTTCGTGGATCGGCGTGAGCTGGCGCTCGCCCATCACGAAGCGCTCGCGGAACATGCCCTGCACGTGCGGGAACACGCTCGCGCTGCCGAGAAAGCGCATGTTGCGGCACAGGTTCAGGCGCCCGGCGAGGCAGTAGTCGCAGCGGCCGCAGGCGTGCGACGGGTTGATCGCCACCTTGTCGCCGACCTTCACACGCGTCACGTCGGCGCCGATGCGCGCGACCGTGCCCGAGACCTCGTGCCCCGGGATCAGCGGCTCGCGCACGACGAACGCGCCGACGCGGCCGTGCTGGTAGTAATGAAGGTCCGAACCGCAGATGCCGCCGGCGCCCAGGCGCATCTCGACGTCGTGCGCACCGAGTTCGACCGCCGGCTCGTCTTCGAGGCGCAGGTCCTTCGCGCCGTGGATTCTGCAGGTCAGCGACATGTGCGGTCTCCTTCAGGCCGCTTTGCGGCCGGGCTTGCGATGCGGCGCGGGCGGCACGTCGGTGCTCGCGGCGTGGCCGATGTGGGCAGTGAAGCGGTCGTGCGAGTTCGCCAGGTGCGCGGCCATCGCGGCGCGCGCGTCCTCCGGCGAACGGCTCGCGATCGCGGCGATCACCGCCTGGTGCTCGGCGATCGCCGTGCTCCAGCTGCCGGCGGTCTCGAAGTGGCTGCCGAACTGCTCGAACAGCGGGTTGTGGCGCTCGTCGAACAGCTCGCCGACGATGCGCTCGAGCACCGAGTTCTCGGCCGCCTCGGCGACGCGCAGGTGGAACAGGCGGTCGCCGCGCGTCGCGGTATGGCCGCTGTCGACCTCCTGCTGCATCAGCGCCACCGCGTTGCGCAGCGCGGCGATCTGCGCCTTCTTCATGTGCACGGCGGCATGCGCGGCGAGCTCGCTCTCGATCAGCTGGCGCGCGCGGATCGTCTCCAGCGGCCCTTCGGCGCTGACCTCGCGCGCACGCGCCCGTTCGGGCGACAGCACATAGACGCCCGAACCCATGCGCACCTCGACCAGGCCCTCGACCTCGAGCGCGATCAGCGCCTCGCGCACCGAGGGCCGCGAGACGCCGAGCTGCAATGCCAGGTCACGCTCGGGCGGCAGCTTCGAGCCGATCGCGTACTCGCCGCGCTCGACCAGGCCGCGCACCTGGTCGGCGATCTGGCGGTACAGGCGGCGCGGTTCGATGGTCTGGATCGGCATGGGGGACAAAGCGCACGGGCGGGAACGCGTGCCGGACGGAAGTGGCCAAGTGGCCTGACCAATTGGGTAAAGAATAGTTGACGCGCGCGGTTCGCGTCAACATCGGGTTTGCCCGTGGCCGCGACCGGCGCGCGGGGTCGAACATCGCGACGCACGCTGCGGCCGCCGAGGCGCGCCCGGTGCGCACTCCGGTACGCTGCGACCGGCACACCCCGCAAGGACCACAGAATTCCACTCATGGAACACACCGAGCCGCCGACAACTTCACCTCCGCCTCGCGCGACCCCGGCGCCCACCCCGCGAACCCCGGTGTCACGCCGCAGCCGCTGGATCGGCAGCGTCGTCGCCGTGCTCGCGCTCGCGCTGCTCGGCTGGTGGGCCTGGCACCTGACGCACCAGACACCCGACCGCTCGGCGGGGCCGGTCGGCGGCGGCGGTGGTGCTGCGCGCGGCGGCCCGGGCGGCCCCGGCGGCGCGCGCGGTGCGCCGCCGAGCACGGTTGGTGTCGCGGTCGCGCGGCGCGCCGACATCCCGGTCGTGATCGAGGCCCTCGGCACCGTCGTGCCGGCCGCGAACGTCACGGTCCAGCCGCAGGTCTCGGGCATGCTCGCGCAGGTCCTGTTCAAGGAGGGGCAGATGGTGCGCAAGGGCGAGCTGCTCGCCACGATCGCGCCCGAGCCGTTCCAGATGGCGCTGACGCAGGCGACCGGTGCGCGGCTGCGCGACGAGGCGCAGCTCGAGGCGGCGCGCGTCACGCTGCAGCGCTACAACACGTTGCTCGGCCAGGATTCGATTGCGCGCCAGGACGTCGACACCCAGGCCGCGCTCGTCAAGCAGCTCGAGGGCACGGTCACGATCGACCGCGCCAACGAGGGCACGGCGCGGTTGAACCTGGGCTACACGCGCATCGTCGCGCCGGTCGCCGGGCGCGTCGGCCTGCGGCCGGTCGACGCCGGCAACTACGTCACCACCGGCACGACCAACGGCGTCGCGCTGATCACGCAGGTCGCGCCGATCGACGTCACGTTCGCGATCCCGCAGGACCGCGTGCCCGAGATCCAGGCGCGCGTGGCCGCCGGCGTACAACTGCCGGTCGCGGCCTGGGACCGCGCACGCACGCGCCGGCTCGACGCCGGCACGTTCTCGACGTTGGACAACCAGGTCGACACCACCACCGGCACCGTGAAGGCGAAGGCGCGTTTCGCGAACACCGGCGGCAACCTGTTTCCGAACCAGTTCGTCAACGCGCGGCTGCTGCTGCGCACGATCGCGGGCGCGACCGTCGTGCCGGTGACGGCGCTGCGCCACGGCCCGAACGGCGATTTCGTCTATGTGGTGAACGAAGACAAGACCGTCGCGCTGCGCAACGTGACGCGCGGCGAAGCGGGCGTCGACGATGTCGCGATCGCCACCGGGCTGGAGCTCGGCGAGCAGGTCGTCACCGAAGGCGGCGATCGCCTGAAGGACGGTGCGCGCGTGCAGACCAGTGTCGACCGCCCGGCCGGTGCGGCGTCGGGCGCGGCCTCGGGCGCGCGCGGGCGGCGCGGCGACGGCGCGAGCGGTGCGTTCGGCGCGGCAGGCGCCAGCGCGGCCAGCGGCGCTGCCGCAGGATCGAGCACCGCGGCCTCGGGCGCACCAGCCCCCCAGGTCGCATTGCCGACGCCCGAGCAGCGCCAGCGCATGCTCGATGCGGTGAAGGACGATGCCGAGCAGCTCGAGCGCCGCAAGCGCTTCCTCGAGGCGCTCGACCGGGGCGATCCGGCCGCGCTGGAGCGCTGGCAGCAGATGGCGACGCGGCGTCGCGACAGCGGCAGCAGCGCGACCCAATGACGATGCCGATCGGAGCGCCGACGCCGTGAGCCCGTCACGCCCCTTCATCCAGCGCCCGGTCGCGACCTCGCTGCTGATGCTGGCGATCGTGCTCGCGGGCATGGTCGGCTTCAAGTTCCTGCCACTGTCGGCGCTGCCGCAAGTCGACTACCCGACGATCCAGGTGCAGACGCTCTACCCCGGCGGCAGCCCCGAGGTGATGAGCAACACCGTCACCGCGCCGCTGGAACGCCAGTTCGGC
>Ga0070667_100004053_pt1 | contig 12387 bp, 7 predicted proteins | sample KBSS33metaG_FD_64659 | JGI IMG/M metagenome (GOLD analysis project Ga0070667, IMG submission 64659) | Switchgrass rhizosphere microbial communities from Kellogg Biological Station, Michigan, USA - KBS S3-3 metaG | ecosystem: Host-associated > Plants > Roots > Rhizosphere > Soil ...
GCCGGCTGGGTCGGCCTCGACCCGACCTCGGGCCTGCTGGCCGGCGAGGGTCACATCCCGCTGTCGGCCACGCCGCACCCGGAATCGGCTGCCCCGATCACGGGAGCCGTCGACCCTTGCGAATCCACGCTCGACTTCGTCAACGTCGTGACGCGGGTGCACGAAGATCCGCGCGTCACGCTGCCGTACACCGAACAGGCGTGGGAGTCGATCAGGGCGCTCGGCGCCGTCATCGACGAGCGGATGGCCGAGCGCGACGTCCGGCTGACCGTCGGCGGCGAACCCACCTTCGTCTCGATCGACAACCAGACCGACGAGGAATGGACCACGGCCGCCGACGGACCGCACAAGCGCACGCTCGCCTCCGCGCTCACCGCGCAACTCAAGGAGGCTTGGGCTCCGAATGGGCTGGTGCAGCGCAGCCAGGGCAAGTGGTATCCGGGAGAACCGTTGCCACGTTGGCAGATCGGTCTGATGTGGCGCACCGACGGGGCGCCGCTGTGGACCGATGCGGCGCTGCTGGCCGATCCATGGTCCGGTGAATCCCACGCGGTCTCACCGGATGCACCGTGCCGGTTGCTCGGCGAGATCGCCGCCGGGCTCGGGCTGCCCGACGGCCAGGTGCGTCCCGCATACGAGGACGCCCTCGCCCGGCTCGCCGAAGCCGTGCGCCGGCCGGACGGGGACCCGGTCACCAGCGATCTGGCGGACGACGGCGCGACTCAGCGGAAAGCGCTGGTGGACAAGCTCGATGGCGCGGTCACCGAACCCGCCGCTCACGTCCTGCCGCTGCACCGCCGCGACGACGACACAGGATGGGTCTCCGCCGACTGGCAACTGCGCCGCGGGCGACTGGTGCTCACGACCGGCGATTCGCCCGCAGGCCTGCGGTTGCCGCTGGACTCGATCAGCTGGCAGTCGTCGCCGCCGGTGCCCGACGCCGACCCGCTGGCGGGGGAGCGCGCCGAGGTTCCCGCGCGGCCCGCCACGGTCGTCAGCGCTGACGGCGCACCCCCCACCGCCCTGGTCGCCGAGGTGCGTGACAGCCTGCTGTACGTATTCCTGCCGCCGACAGCGGCATTCGACGATTTCGCCGACCTCGTCGGCCGGATCGAGAAGGCCGCCTCACATCTCGGCGTCCCCGTCGTGATCGAGGGATACGGACCGCCACCGGACCCGCGGCTGCAGCAGATGACCGTCACCCCCGACCCGGGCGTCATCGAGGTCAACGTGGCGCCCACGGCCGGCTTCGCCGAGCAGGCCGCACAGTTGGAGACCCTGTACGAGGCCGCCCGGCAGGCCCGGCTCGGAACCGAGGCCTTCGATGTCGACGGCACCCACGGCGGCACGGGCGGTGGCAACCACATCACGCTCGGTGGCGTCACACCCGCCGATTCACCGCTGTTGCGCCGGCCCGACCTGCTGGTGTCGATGCTGACGTACTGGCAACGGCACCCGGCGCTGTCGTACCTGTTCTCCGGCCGCTTCATCGGCACGACGTCTCAGGCGCCGCGCGTCGACGAGGGTCGCCTCGAGGCGCTGTACGAGCTGGAGATCGCGTTCGCGGAGATCGACCGGGTGGCCGAGGGCGCGCCGTGGGCCATCGACCGCGCCCTGCGGCACCTACTCACCGATATCACCGGCAACACGCACCGCGCCGAGTTCTGCATCGACAAGCTCTACAGCCCCGACAGTGCCCGCGGCCGGCTGGGCCTGCTGGAACTGCGCGGCTTCGAGATGCCGCCACATTTCCAGATGGCGATGGTGCAGTCGCTGCTGGTGCGGTCGCTGGTCACCTGGTTCTGGGACGAGCCGCTGCGCGCCCCGCTGATCCGGCACGGCGAGAACCTGCACGGCCGATACCTGCTGCCGCACTTCATCATTCAGGACATCGCCGAGGTCGCCGGCGACCTGCGTGCGCACGGCATCGCGTTCGACACCAGCTGGCTCGACCCGTTCACCGAGTTCCGCTTCCCCCGAATCGGCAGCGTGATTCTCGATGGCGCCGAGTTGGAGCTGCGCGGCGCCATCGAGCCGTGGAACACCCTGGGCGAGGAGTCCACCGGCACCGGGACGGCCCGCTATGTCGACTCCTCGGTGGAACGGCTCCAGGTGAGGCTGATCGGCGCTGATCGCAACCGCCACCTCGTCACGGTGAACGGCCAGCCCATCCCGCTGCTGGCCACCGACACCCCCGACGTCCAGGTCGGCGGCGTCCGGTACCGCGCGTGGCAACCGCCGAGCGCGCTGCATCCCACCATCACCGTCGACGGGCCGTTGCGGTTCGAACTCATCGACGGGTTCACCGGGTTCTCCAAAGGCGGCTGCACCTATCACGTCTCGCACCCCGGCGGCCGCGCGTACGACACCCCGCCGGTCAACGCCGTCGAGGCCGAATCGCGGCGCGGCCGTCGTTTCGAAGCCATCGGATTCACCCCCGGCGCGGTCGACTTGGCCGATCTTCGGGAGAAACGGGCCCGTCAATCCACCGATGGCGGAGCGTCGGGCATCCTCGATCTGCGCCGGGTGCGTACCGTTCTGCGGTAATGGTTCTCCGTCTTGACGACCCTATGGCCGGGTACCGCGCTGCGCGGGCCCAGGAGCCGCTGTTCGATGTCCGCGATGTGGCCCACGTCGGCTATGACGAACTCGTTTCCGAGTCCGGCGCGATCCGTCCGGCCTGGCAGGAACTGACGGACTGCGTCCGCGAACGGGGCCGCCCCGGGCTGGACCAGCTGCGCGGCGTCGTGCGCGAACTCGTCGACAACGACGGCATCACCACCACCGACAGTGAGGCCGAGGTCGACGCCTGGCAGCTCGACGCGCTGCCGCTGCTGCTGTCAGCGGAAGACTGGGCCACCCTGGAATCCGGTGTTGTGCAACGCTCCCGGCTCCTGGATGCGGTGCTGACCGATCTCTATGGTGCGCGCCGGTCCATCACCTCGGGAGTGCTCCCCGCACAACTGGTGTACGGCCATCCCGGCTACGTGCGGGCGGCCCGGGGCATCGCGGTACCGGGCCGGCACCAGCTGTTCCTCCACGGCTGCGATATGAGCCGGCAGCCCGACGGCAGTTTCGCGGTGAACGCGGACTGGACGCAGGCGCCGTCGGGGGCGGGCTACGCACTGGCCGATCGCAGGGTCATCGCGCACGCGGTGCCGGACTTGTACGAGCGGGTGGCGCCCCGGCCGGCGTCGCCGTGGGCGCAGGCCCTGCGGCTGGCTCTCATCGACGCGGCGCCGGAAGCAGCACAGGAGCCGATGGTGGTCGTGCTCAGCCCGGGTATCCACTCCGAGACGGCGTTCGACCAGGCCTACCTGGCCAGCGTCCTCGGCTTTCCGCTGGTGGAGAGCGCCGACCTGGTGGTGCGTGAAGGCAAGCTGTGGATGCGCTCGCTCGGCACCCTCAAGCGGGTCGACGTGGTGCTGCGCCGCGTCGATGCCGACTACGCCGATCCGCTCGACCTGCGACCGGATTCGCGGCTCGGCGTCGTGGGACTGGTCGAGGTGCTGCGCCGCGGCGCGGTCACCGTGGTCAACACGTTGGGCAGCGGCATCCTCGAGAGTCCCGGCATCATGCGGTTCCTGCCAGAACTGGCGCACCTGCTGACGGGCGAGACGCTGGAGTTGGCGGGCGCCCGATGTTTCTGGGGCGGCATCGACACCGAGCGCGCGCATTTGGTGAGCAAGCTGTCCACTTTGCTGATCCGGCCGGTGACGGGCGGTTCGGCGATCGTCGGACCGGCTCTGTCGGCGGCGGAGCGCGCCGAACTCGCAGCCCGCATCGAGGCCACCGGCTGGCAGTGGGTAGGGCAGGAACTGCCTACGTTCTCGTCGGCACCCATGGACGTGCTGCCCGGTGGGCTGTCGGCCGGCAGCGTCGGCATGCGGCTGTTCACCGTCGCCCAACGGGGTGGATACGCACCGATGATCGGCGGCCTCGGCTACATCCTGGCTCGCGGCCACGCCGCGTACAGCATGACAACCGTTGCGGCCAAAGATGTCTGGGTCCGGACACCGGACCGGTCGACCGCCGTACCGATAGCGCCTACTGACCTGCCGGCCATCACGCCGAGCCCGACCCGCGCCGTCAGCTCGCCCCGCGTGCTCTCGGACCTGTTCTGGCTGGGCCGGTACGCCGAACGCGCCGAGTTCTCCGCGCGCCTGCTCACCGTCACCCGCGAGCGCTATCACGAGTTCCGCTACCGCCCCGACGTCCCCGGCAGCGATTGCGTGCCGGTACTGCTCACGGCGCTGGGGGAGATCACCGGCAGCGACACCGGTGGCGACGGGGACCATACCGAGCAGGTGGCGACGGCGCCGACCACGTTGTGGGCGCTGACCGCCGACCGACACCGGCCCGGCTCACTGGCCCAGTCGGTCGAGCGCCTCGGGCTGTCCGCACGTGCCGTCCGCGACCAGATGTCGAACGACACCTGGATGGTGCTGGCCGCCGTCGAACGCGCCGTGCTGCATCCGGGTGACCGCGGCCGGCGGCGCGGCCCGCTGCCGCCGCCGGATTCGAAGGCCGAGGGGGAGGCCTACCTCGCCACCGCCCACAGCCAGACCCTGGCCGGGATGCTGGCCCTGTCCGGCGTCGCCGCGGAATCGATGGTGCGAGACGTGGGCTGGACCATGATGGACATCGGCAAACGCATCGAGCGGGGACTGGGGTTGACGGCCCTGTTGCGGGCCACCCTCGCCACGGCCCGCGGCGTCGAGACCGACCGCACGGTCACCGAGTCGGCGCTGGTGGTGTGCGAGTCGGCCGTGATGTACCGGCGGCGCACGCTGGGCAAGGTCAGTGTGGTGGCGCTCGCCGAGCTGGTGTTGTTCGACGAGGAGAATCCGCGGTCCCTGGCGTTCCAGTTCGAACGGCTGCGGGCCGATCTGCGGGCGCTGCCGTCATCGACCGGATCCACCCGCCCGGAACGCATGATCGACGAGATCGCGACCCGGCTGCGCCGCCAGGACCCCGCGGACCTCGAGCACCTCGACGGCGCGGGACGGCGCGACGAGCTGGCGAACCTGCTCGGCAGCCTGCACGCCGACCTGCGGGAGCTGTCCGAGCTCATCCGCGCCGCGCACCTCGCCCTGCCCAGCGGCATGCAGCCGCTGTGGGGTCCCGACGAACGGCGGCAGATGCCATGACGCGCGAATACCAGATCACCCACCGCACGCGGTACCGCTATTCCGATGTCGTCACCAGCTCATACGGCCGCGGGTTTCTCACGCCGCGCGACAGCGGGCAACAGCGCTGCCAGTCGTACAAGTTGAATATCGACCCCGAACCCGCCGACCGTTCCACGAGCCGCGACGCCTACGGCAACATCAGCTCGTACTTCCATGTGACACAACCACATCGAGAACTCGTCGTGACCGGGCGCAGCATCGTGGAGGTCGATCCGCCGCCCGCCGAGTGGTATGCGGCAGGAGCTGCCGTGGCGGCATGGGAGAACTCCCGGCCTGCCGGTCCGGAAGGGGCGCTGGCCACCGAATTCGTCCTGGATCTGCAGCCCGCGGAGATCACCGACGTGGTAAGGGATTACGCCGCACCGAGTTTCGTTCCCGGGCGGCCGCTGATCGAGGTGCTGCGCGACCTGAACTCGCGCATCTTCACCGACTTCACCTACCGATCCGGGTCGACGACGGTGTCCACCCGGGTCGCGGAGGTGATGAACGCCCGCGAGGGGGTGTGTCAGGATTTCGCCCGCCTGGCCATCGCCTGCCTGCGCGCGAACGGTCTTGCCGCGAGCTACGTCTCGGGCTATCTGGCCACCGACCCGCCGCCGGGGAAGGAACGGATGGTGGGGATCGACGCCACGCATGCCTGGGCGTCGGTGTGGACGCCGCAGAACCAGTGGTTGGGGCTGGACCCGACCAACGACCAGCTCGTCGACGAGCGTTACATCGTGGTCGGGTTCGGCCGGGACTACGCCGATGTGCCGCCGCTGCGCGGCATCATCTACACCGACTCCGAGAGCAGCATCATCGACGTCTCCGTGGACGTCGCACCAATCGCGGGAGGGCAACTGCGTGCGTGACTTCAACTGCCCCAATTGCGGTCAGCGGCTGGCCTTCGAGAACTCGGTGTGCCTGAGCTGCGGCAGTGCGCTCGGCTTCTCCCTGGAGAACATGGCGCTGCTGGTGATCGCGCCGCCGGACGGCACCGGCGAAAGTGACCATGCCGGCGCGGTGGCCTCGACCGACTACCAGCTGTGCGGGAATCTGCATTTGGCGCAATGCAATTGGTTGGTCCGGATCCAGCCGGTGCGGCAACTGTGCCCATCGTGCGCGCTGACGAGAACGCGCCCCGCCGACGACGAAACCAAGGCCATGGCGGCCTTCGCCATCGCCGAGCAAGCCAAGCGCCGGCTGATCGCCGAACTGACGGAGCTGGGCCTGTCGACCGAGGGACTGGCCTTCGACCTGTTGTCCAGCGAGCACCACCAGGTGTTCACCGGCCATCAGGACGGGGTCATCACCCTGGATCTGGCGGAGGGCGACGACGTGCACCGAGAACAACTGCGGATCGCGATGGCCGAGCCGTACCGAACTCTGTTGGGTCACTTCCGTCATGAGATCGGGCATTACTACTTCTACCGGCTGGTCCAACCGTCGCCCGAGGCCGTCGCGCGCTTCACCGAACTGTTCGGCGAGCCCGACACCGACTATCAGGAGGCGCTGGACCGGCACTACCGCGACGGTGCGCCCGCCGGCTGGGACGAGCAGTACGTGTCGTCCTACGCCACGATGCATCCGGCCGAGGACTGGGCCGAGACGTTCGCGCACTATCTGCACATCCGGGATGCCCTCGACACCGCGGCAGCCTTCGGGTTCGCGCCTTCCGGTGCCACCTTCGAACGGCGCGTGCTGGGTCCCAGCGGATTTGACACCCTCATCGAGCTCTGGCTACCGCTGGCCTGGGCGTTGAACATGGTCAACCGGTCGATGGGCAAGGACGATCTGTACCCGTTCGTGCTGCCGGCCGCGGTGCTCGACAAGATGCGGTTCATCCATACGGCCGTGGACGAGGCCGGGGCATCCCGCGCGGCGCGTTGACGCGGCCACGGCGATAGGACACGATCGCGCCCATGATGCGCGTACGGGTGGGGGCAGCGGTGCTACTGGGTCTGGCGGCCCTCTCGCCGGCTGCGTGTAGCTCAAAGACCACGGTCAAGGCGGACGACGCCGCCAAGCAGGTGGTCAAGCTGGTGTCCGATCAGAACAAGTTCACCCCCACCGACGTGAAGTGTCCGTCCGACGTGGAAGCCACCAAAGGCGCCCAGTTCGACTGTCACTTCACCGGTCCGCGCAAGGTCCAGTACGTCGCGCACATGAAGATCGTGAAAGTCGACGGCGAGCGCATCACCTGTGACATCAAGGTCGAGAAGGCCCCGTAACCGGTCTGTGACGAAAACACGGGTGGCGCAACCGGATCTGGGCCGCGATCGTTCCTAGGATCGGTGCCGTGAGTGACCGATACGGATCCGATGTGCTGGCCCGCAACCCGAACGCCAGGAAGCGTTCGACCGAGCAGCCCGCCGAGAAGGGGCTCGTGGTCGAGTGCGCCACGACCGGCTTCGTCGGCGCCGTGATCTCGGTCGAGTACGGCCGGATGGTCCTCGAAGACTTCGACGGCTACCGCAAGCCGTTCCCCATCGGCCCCGGCTACCTGGTCGAAGGCAACCCCGTCATCCTCACCGCGCCGAAGCGCACCGCGCCCGCCGCGCCCACCCGCACCGCGTCGGGTTCGGTTGCGGTGCAAGGACATCGGGCCCGCACCGCGCTGGCGAGCCGCATCTACGTGGAGGGCCGCCACGACGCCGAACTCGTCGAGCAGGTGTGGGGACATGACCTGCGGGTCGAGGGCGTGGTGGTCGAGTACCTCGGCGGCGTCGACGATCTGGCCGCCATCGTGCGGGAGTTCCAGCCCGGACCCGGCCGCCGGCTCGGTGTGCTCGTCGATCACCTGGTGTCGGGGTCGAAGGAGGCGCGCATCGCCGAGCAGGTGCGGCGCGGCCCGGGCGGCGAGCACACGCTGGTGGTCGGCCACCCGTTCATCGACATCTGGCAGGCCGTCAAACCCGCCCGGATCGGGCGGGAGGCCTGGCCGGTCATTCCGCGCGGCATCGAGTGGAAGCACGGCGTCTGCGACGCGCTGGGCTGGCCGCACGCCGAGCAGGCCGATATCGCGCAGGCGTGGCAGCGGATCCGCGGCCGCGTGCGCGACTGGAACGACCTGGAACCCGAGCTGATCGGACGCGTCGAAGAACTGATCGACTTCGTGACCGCCCCTGCCGACTGAACTGCCGGTCGGTGCGGCGTGGTAAGCCTGAACGGTGTCTGACGGGTTGTTCGACGTAGGAGGCGGCGCCGAGCCGGCATCCGGCTCCGTCGTGCAGGCACCCCTGGCCGTGCGGATGCGGCCGGCCGGCCTGGACGAGGTCGTCGGCCAGGACCATCTGCTCAAACCGGGTTCGCCGCTGCGTCGGCTCGTCGAGGGCTCGGGCGCGGCCAGCGTCATCCTCTACGGGCCGCCCGGCACCGGCAAGACCACGCTGGCGTCGCTGATCTCCGGGGCCACCGGCCGCCGGTTCGAAGCGCTGTCGGCGCTGTCGGCCGGTGTCAAAGACGTCCGCGCCGTGATCGACGAGGCGCGGCGCAGCGCCATCCACGGCCGCCAGACCGTGCTGTTCATCGACGAGGTGCACCGCTTCTCCAAGACCCAGCAGGATGCGCTGCTGGCCGCGGTGGAGAACCGGGTGGTGCTGCTGGTGGCGGCGACCACGGAGAATCCGTCGTTCTCTGTGGTGGCGCCGCTGCTGTCGCGATCACTGATCCTGCAGCTGCAACCGCTGACCGCCGACGCCGTGCGCACCGTCGTGCAACGCGCGATCGCCGACCCGCGCGGCCTGGACGGCGCCGTCGAGGTCGACGACGACGCCGTCGCGCTGCTGGTGACGCTGTCGGCGGGCGATGCCCGCCGGGCGCTGACGGCGCTGGAGGTTGCGGCCGAAGCCGGGGAACGAGTGACTGTCGACGTGATCGAGCAGTCCCTCGACAAGGCTGCGGTGCGCTACGACCGCGACGGTGATCAGCACTACGACGTCGTCAGCGCGTTCATCAAGTCGGTGCGCGGCTCGGACGTCGACGCCGCACTGCACTACCTGGCCCGGATGCTGACGGCGGGGGAGGACCCGCGGTTCATCGCCCGCCGCCTGATGATCCTGGCCAGCGAGGACATCGGCATCGCCGACCCGACCGCGCTGCCGACGGCGGTGGCGGCCGCGCAGACCGTGCAGCTCATCGGGCTACCGGAGGCCCAGCTGACTCTCGCGCACGCGACGGTGCACCTGGCGACGGCGCCGAAATCCAACGCGGTGACCGTGGCACTCGGTGCGGCGATGGCCGACATCAAGGCCGGCAAGGCCGGCATGGTGCCCGCCCATCTGCGGGACGGGCACTACGCCGGTGCCGCCGCCCTCGGGCACGCGCAGGGTTACAAATACGCGCACGATCACCCGGGTGGTGTTGCGGCGCAACAGTATCCACCCGATGAGCTGGTGGGTGTCGACTATTACCGGCCCACTCCGTACGGGGCGGAGCGGGAGATCGGCGGCCGCCTGGAGAAGCTGCGCGCCATCATCCGGCGGAAGCGCTAGACCAGCTCAGGCACCCGCAGGTGCGCGATGGCGAGATCGAACGCGCAATCGTCGATCTCCGTCGCCCCGGCCGTCTGTACCGATTCGACCTTCAGGGCCGTCGCCTGCGGCCAGTAGTCCTCCATCAATTCGCGGGTGCGGAACGACGCCGACGACACCGCACGGCCCGAGCCGCGGTCGACGAGCAGGCTGGCGCTGCAGAACCCAGGTAGGTGCTCGATCTGCCGCAGCACGGTGTCGCGGAAGTAGTCGATGCCGGCCTCCATGAGGTCCGGCGGCACCGTGAGCCAGGTCGCCCGCACGCAGGCGCCGTTGCCGCGCTCACGATGCAGGACGGCGATCTCCCACTCCTCGACCTGTGGGGCGCCGCCGCCGAAGTGTTCGGCGGCCAGATTGCGGAGCCTGCGGCCCTCGCCGGCGCTGTAATGCAGGGCGTCCTCGGACTCCCAGGCGCTGGTGGCGATGCACCGGCCGGATTCCCTGTCGACCATCAGGGACAGGCCGATGGAACCGGGAAGTTCTTGCAGCGCAGGCATGACCTCATCGCGAATGTAGGCAATGCCGGCATCGATCTGATCAGGGCGCGCCATCATCGTGGTAGAACGTGCGAACACGGTCCACCCCCTCTTTGTTCAGGGCGGCGCTCCGGCGGCGCCACCGGATAACGACAACTGTCCTCCGCGCTGGCATGACGCACAATGCCGACCGGTACTGTTATGCGGGCAACTACCCGGTCGATGAAGGACGGCAGCACGTGCAGACACACGAGATCAGGAAACGATTCCTCGATCATTTCGTGAAAGCGGGCCACACCGAGGTGCCGAGCGCATCGGTGATCCTGGACGATCCGAACCTGTTGTTCGTCAACGCCGGCATGGTGCAGTTCGTGCCCTACTTCCTGGGCGACCGCACCCCGCCGTACGACAAGGCGACCAGCGTCCAGAAGTGCATCCGCACGCCGGACATCGACGAGGTGGGCATCACCACCCGGCACAACACTTTCTTCCAGATGGCCGGCAACTTCTCGTTCGGCGACTACTTCAAGCGCGGCGCGATTGCGCTCGCCTGGGATCTGCTGACCAACCCGGTTTCCGAGGGCGGCTACGGCTTCGACCCCGAAAAGCTCTGGGCCACCGTCTATCTCGATGACGACGAGGCCATCGGGCTCTGGGAGGAGATCGCCGGACTGCCGCCGGAGCGCATCCAGCGCCGCGGCAAGGCCGACAACTACTGGTCCATGGGCATCCCCGGGCCCTGCGGTCCGTGTTCGGAGATCTACTACGACCGCGGCCCTGAATACGGCATCGACGGCGGCCCCGAGGCCAACGAGGACCGCTACATCGAAATCTGGAACCTCGTGTTCATGCAGAACGAGCGTGGCGAGGGCACCAGCAAGACCGACTTCGAAATCCTCGGCCCGCTGCCGCGCCAGAACATCGACACCGGCATGGGCGTCGAGCGCATCGCGTGCCTGCTGCAGGGCGTCGACAACGTCTACGAGACCGACCTGGTCCGTCCGGTGATCGATAAGGTCGCCTCGGTGGCGCCCCGGCACTATGGCGCGGGCAATCACGCCGACGACGTGCGCTACCGCGTCATCGCCGACCACAGCCGCACCGCCGCGATCATCATCGGCGACGGTGTCACGCCGGGTAACGAGGGCCGCGGCTACGTGCTGCGCCGCCTGCTGCGCCGCATCATCCGGGCCGCCAAGCTGCTCGGTGTCGAGCAGCCGATCATGTCCGAACTGATGGCCACCGTCCGCGACACCATGGGTCCGTCGTACCCCGAACTGGTCACCGATTTCGAGCGCATCAACCGTATCGCGGTCGCCGAAGAGGTCGCCTTCAACCGCACGCTCGCGGCCGGCTCGCGACTGTTCGAAGATGCCGCGGCGGCCACCAGGGCCGCGGGCAAGACCGTCGTCTCCGGTAGTGACGCCTTCACGCTGCACGACACCTACGGGTTCCCGGTCGAGCTGACGCTCGAGATGGCGGCCGAAGCGGGCCTGTCGGTCGACGAAGAGGGCTTCCGCGGCCTGATGGCCGAGCAGCGCGCCCGTGCCAAGGCCGACGCCGCGGCCCGCAAGCACGCCCACGCCGATCTGTCCGCCTTCCGCGACCTGGTCGACGCCGGCCCCACCGAATTCACCGGCTTCGACGAATTGACTTCCGAGGCAAGAATTCTCGGCATCTTCGTCGACGGCAAGCGGGTTCCGGTGGTGACGCACGGCACCGAGGGCTCGGATCGTGTCGAGCTCGTCCTGGACCGCACGCCGCTGTACGCCGAGTCGGGTGGCCAGATCGCCGACACCGGCTCCATCACCGGCACCGGCTCCTCGGCCACGGCCAAGGCCGCGGTCACCGATGTGCAGAAGATCGCCAAGTCGCTGTGGGTGCACACCATCAACGTCGAGTCCGGCGAGTTCGTCGAAGGCGACACCGTGACGGCTGCGGTCGATCCCACGTGGCGCCGCGGCGCCACCCAGGGGCACTCGGGCACCCACATGGTGCACGCCGCGCTGCGACAGGTATTGGGCCCCAATGCCGTTCAGGCCGGCTCGCTGAACCGTCCGGGCTACCTGCGGTTCGACTTCAACTACCAGGGTGCCCTGAGCGACGAGCAGCGCACTGCGGTCGAGGAGGTCACCAACGAAGCGGTCCAGGCCGACTTCGAGGTGCACACCTTCAACGAGAAGCTGGAGAAGGCCAAGGCGATGGGCG
>Ga0070667_100004055_pt1 | contig 12387 bp, 14 predicted proteins | sample KBSS33metaG_FD_64659 | JGI IMG/M metagenome (GOLD analysis project Ga0070667, IMG submission 64659) | Switchgrass rhizosphere microbial communities from Kellogg Biological Station, Michigan, USA - KBS S3-3 metaG | ecosystem: Host-associated > Plants > Roots > Rhizosphere > Soil ...
TTCGAGCGGGAGATCGAGGCGCTGCGCGCCGCCCGCGAGGTGCCCGCACAGGGCTGAGCCCACGGCTCTGGTCAGTCGATCTGCTTCACCCCGTCGCTTGCGACGCGGCCGGCGATGCGCACCCAGCCTTCAGGGCTCCACTGGGTATCGATCACCGAGCCCTTGCCCTGCACGATGGTCAGGTCGCGGCTGAGGTAGTCGGTGATCCGCACGGCCGCGGCCCCAGTCGCCTCGTCCTCGGGCACCCCGAGATTGGCCGCGAACATCCGCGATCGAATTACGCCGCGCTCGCGGTCGGTCCACGTCCACAGATAGTTCTGGATGTCGTCGGGGTAGTCCTCCGGGTCCGCGGCAAGGAGCGCATCGGTGGACTCGAGGTCATAAATGGCGAACTCCGGCGCCCACTCCGAGCGGGCGCTGACCGCGGTGAGGTCGTCCTCGTACGTGACCTGCACGATTCCCGCAGGCACCTGCAACGTGTGAATAGGGGTGCCGCGATCGCGCAGCCACCAAGAAGCGCCCACCGTCGGATGCCCCGCAAACGACAGCTCCGTGGCCGGGGTGTAGATGCGCGCGTGCGCCGTGTTCGCACCTGACTCCGGCACATCGATGAATATCGTTTCGCTGTAGCCCAATTGGGTCGCTATCCGCTGGCGCTCGTCGGGCTCGGCCTGGCTGGCGTCAACGACGCCGAGGGGGTTGCCGAAGTTGCCGTCCCGGTCGGTGAAAACGCGCAGCACTGTCACGTCGATGGCCATGTGGCCGATGCTACGTGGTCGCCAATCAGGTGGCGCTGCGCTCGTCGGCGCCCATCGCGTCGAGCACGGCGACACGCGTGTCGACGGGACCGGAGATAGCCCCCTCGCTGATCCCTGCGCGCAGCAGACCGCGAAGGTAGTCCTGGTCGTACACCGCGGGATCGGTGGAATCGATGAACCGCTCGACGACCTCGACGAAGCGGTCGGGATCGTCATGGAACGGAAAATGCCCGGAGCCTTCGAAGATCTCCAACTGCGAACCGGGCATCGCGGCGTGCGCCATCCGGGCGTGGCCTACCGGTATCACCGAATCGTGCGAGCCCCAAATCAGTTGCACGGGAACCGATTGCGTCAAATAACATCGGTCGAGCATGGTGACCACCTGGCCGCGCCAGTCGACGACGGCACGCAGCGTGCGGGCAAACGCCGACGAGGCGGTCGGCTCGGGCAGGTCGGCCAGGATGCGCAGCACGTCGGGCAGGTCGCGGCCGAGGCCGGTGGATCCGAACAGGGCGCCGGCGATGCGGCCGACCGCCTGTAACGCGGGCAGCACCAGCGGCAACCGCAGCAGCGCCAGCGCCTCACTGCCCATCGGCAACGAGGCAAAGCGCAGCGCGACGTTGACGTCCTTGGTCACTCCACCCGCGCCCACGAGGATGAGCCGTTCGACCAATTGCGGGAACTGATAAGCGAATTGCATCGCCACGCCGCCACCGAGCGAGTGACCGACGACGGTGACCTCGTCGATGTCGAGGACGGATAACAGGTCGCGCATGCCGTTCGCGTACGCGGCGACCGAGTAGTCCGCCCGTGGCTTGTCGGACTGGCCGTGACCCAATAGATCGGGAGCGATGACGGTGAACCGTTGCGCCAGCTTGGTCTGCACGGTGCTCCACGTGGTGGAGTTGTCGCCGATGCCATGAATGACCAGAATCGCCGGGCCGGAGCCGGCCACCCGGAACGCGCGGCGGTATCCGTGGATGGTGCGGAACTGCAGCGACGGTGTCAGTTCGCGCACGGTGCGCAGGTTAGGCTTTCGCTCGCTCATTGCGCCGCCTGTGTCGTCACGGTCATGTTCGCCAACTTCGTTGTCGGGCCGGGTGCGGCTAGTTGTCGTCGTCCTTGTTCTTGTCACCGGCCTGTTGTGCGAGGAACCGTTCGAACTCGGCACCGAGCTCGTCTCCGCTGGGTAGATCCTCATCGCGCGCCAGCAGCGACCGGTTCTCCTGAGCGGCGACGAACGCATCGTACTGTCGCTCCAACGCCTCCACCACTTGAGCGACTTCGCTGCTCGCCTGGACCTGTTCGGTTATCTTGTCGTGTACCTCGACTGCGGCCTGCGTCAGCTCGACCAGCGGGATTTGCAGCGAGCCGTTCTTGGCGACCTCGGCGAGCAGCGCCCCGGCGGCCGCCGGGTAGTCCGTCTGCGCCAGATAGTGCGGGACGTGCACGGTGAAGCCGACCACCTCGTGACCGTGCTGGGCCATCCGGAACTCCAGCAGGTTCGACACGCTGCCCGGGACCTGAACCTCACCCACCCACGGGGTGTGGTCGGCGATCAATTCCTTGTCGTTGGCGTGCGCCGTCATCGTGATGGGACGGGTGTGCGGCACCGCCATCGGGATGGTGCCCAGGCCGATCACCCGGCGAACACCCAGCCGTTCGGCCAGCAGCCGAACTGCCGTGATGAATCGCTCCCAGCGCAGATCCGGCTCCATGCCCGCGAGCAGCAGAAATGGTGTGCCGACGCTGTCGTGCAGGGCGTACAGGTTGAGCTCGGGTTCCTCGTAGGCCGTGAAGTGGTCGGTCTTGAACGTCATCAGCGGCCGTCGCGACCGGTAGTCCAGCAGTTCGTCGATGGCGAACGACGCCACCAGCTCGGTGTCCAGATTGTTCTTCAGATACTGCGCGGCCAGCCGGATCGCATGCCCGGCGTCCGAAAAGCCCTCCAGGGCGTGGATCATCACCGGCCCGGTGCCATCTGCCGAGGACAGCTGCGGTGCGGGAAACTCCAGCTCATACATCCCGGTCTGCTCGGGGTGGTAGTGCTGTTCTGGTTTATCGGCGTTCTCAGCCATTGCCTCGCCTCCTGGCACATAGTGTCGCGCATTTCGCGGTAGATGCGATTGCGGACATCCACTTGTTCGAACACAAGGTCGTCGAACCCGCATTCCGCGCTGGGTGCCCGCGATCCGAAGCACTCCCCTCGCAAGCTGGGGACCCCAGAACCCGTCGGGCTGGGCATCGTCAGGGCGTACGCCGGGATGGTGAGGCAAGATCGGTCCTCATGCACTTCTCCGCGGCCGGCCGGGCCGTCCTGGTAACCGGACTGCTGGCTGCGTTGACCTTATCGGGCTCGGCGTGCGGGAAACACCCGCCGGTCGAGGAGGCGGCGACCGTCACTCCCAAGACGCCGCCCACTGCGGCGCCGGTGCCTCCCGATCCCAGGGTGGGTGCGGTCTTCGTGGGCGGCGCCACGCTGCACACCTGCTCCGGAGGGGTGCTGGACTCGCCAGGAGGCGATCTGATTCTGACCGCCGCGCACTGCGTGGCTCAGGGCGTCGACGCCACGTTCGTCGCCGGCCTGAAGGACACCGCAGTGCCAGAGGACGTCTGGCATGTCGACGCGGTCTATCTCGATCCGCGCTGGATCCAGAATCAGGACCCGCTCGCCGACTTCGCGATCGCGCGGGTGAGCCGAGACACAGGCGGGTCGGTGGAGGCGCAGGCTGGCGGTGGCCTGAGGCTCGGGCCGTCGCCGAAACCGGGCACGATCGTCACCGTCACCGGCTACGGAATGGGCGTCGGTGGCGGTCCGATCGGATGCCGGACGGCCACCGCGGCACCCACCAAGGGTTTTCCGGCGCTGGATTGCGCAGAGTTGGTCGACGGCCTGTCCGGTGCACCGTGGATCGACGGGTCGACGGTCACGGGCGTGATCGGTGGCTTGAACGGCGGCGGCTGCGCAGACGAAAGCATCTCTTACTCACCGCCTTTTGACGACGCCGTGACGCGGTTGTTCGTTCGCGCCGAGGCCGGAGGTCCGGCTGATGACGCGCCGACGGTGTCCGACGACGGCTGCGACTAGCCGCGGTACTGGTTCAGCGCGCGCAGCTTGTTCATCACGTCGAGCGCGGCGACCTTGTAGGCCTCTGAGAACGTCGGGTAGTTGAAGACGGCGTCGACGAGGTATTCGACCGTGCCGCCACAGCCCATCACCGCCTGGCCGATGTGCACCATCTCGGTGGCACTGGTGCCGAAGATGTGCACGCCGAGCAGCTTGAGGCTCTCGGTGTGCACCAGCAGCTTGAGCATGCCGTAGGAGTCGCCTGCGATCTGTCCGCGCGCCAGCTCGCGGTACCGTGACACCCCGACCTCGTAGGGGATCGCGTTCTTGGTCAGGTCGACTTCGGTGGCGCCGACGTAGGACACCTCGGGGATGGAGTAGATGCCGATCGGCTGCAGATCGGTCATGCCTTTCGCCGGTTCGCCGAACGCGTGGTACGCGGCCAGCCGGCCTTGGTCCATCGACGTGGCGGCCAGCGCGGGGAAGCCGATCACGTCGCCGACGGCGTAGATGTGGTCGACCTTCGTCTGGAACTGGCTGTCGACGACGATTCTTCCGCGGCTGTCGGTTTCGAGGCCGGCGTTGGGCAGGTCCAGGTGTTCGGTCTGGCCCTCGCGGCCCGCCGAATACATCACGGTCTCGGCGGGAATCTGCTTGCCGCTGGCCAATGTGGTGACCGTGCCCGCTGCGCCGACGTCGACGGCGGTCACCTCCTCGCCGAAGCGGAATGTCACCGCCAGGTCGCGCAGGTGGAACTTGAGCGCCTCGATGATCTCCGGGTCGCAGAACTCCAACATGTTGTCGCGCTTCTCCACGACCGTGACCTTGGTGCCAAGTGCGGCGAACATCGAGGCGTATTCGATGCCGATCACGCCGGCCCCAACCACCACCATCGTGGTCGGCAGGGACTTCAGGTCGAGGATGCCGTCGGAGTCCAGCACCCGGTCTTCGTCGAACTCGACGCCGGTCGGCCTGGCCGGCTTGGTGCCCGTGGCGATCACGATGTATTCGCCTCGGACGGTTGTTCTTTCACCGCGGGTCTGGTCATCGACACACACGGTGTGCTCGTCGAGGAACCTGGCGTGCCCGGTGAGGAGGTCGACCCGGTTGCGCATTAGCTGATTGCGCACCACGTCCTGCTCCTTGGTGATGACATGCGTGGTGCGGGCCAGGAGGTCGCCGGGGGTGATCTTTTCCTTGACGCGGTAGCTGGCGCCGTACATCTCGCGCTGGCTCATGCCGGTGAGATAGACGACCGCCTCGCGCAGCGTCTTGGACGGAATGGTTCCGGTGTTCACGCAAACTCCGCCGAGCATCCTGCCGCGTTCCACAACCGCCACCGACTTGCCGAGCTTCGCGGCCGCGATCGCGGCCTTTTGACCGCCCGGACCCGAACCGATGACGACGAGGTCGTACTCAACCATGGAACCCATGGCAAAAGGTCTACGCCGGTTGGGCCAACTTCGCACGCCGACGAGCGTCAATGCGGCGTGAATAATTGCCGAAGCGGCGGCACTCGTTCTCCCCAGGGGCGAATCCATCCCCAGGCGCCCGCAGATGACGCATTTGGTGGCCACATTCGGCGGTGCCGATTGCGAAGTTGGCGCCATGACGACATCGCAACCACCCGACTTTCACCTGAACCGGCCCGGCGTTCTGATCGCGGCTCTGCCCGCAGTGCTCGGCTTCGTGCCGGAGAAATCCCTCGTGCTCGTCACCGTCGACCGCGGCGAGATGGGATGTGTTATGCGCGTTGACCTTTCGGACGATCTCGTGCATTCGCTGGCACACGTCGCCGACGTCGCCGCCGCGGCCAGGCCGGATTCTGCGATCGCGGTGGTGATCGACGAGGGGGGTGCGAACTGCCGAATGTGCAACGACGAACACCGCGAACTCGCCGACGGTCTGACGACCGCGCTGGCCAACCGAGGGATCGAACTGCTCGCCGCACACGTCGTCGACCGGGTCGCCGCCGGCGGGCGGTGGCATTGCGCCGACGGCTGCGGCAATGCGGGCACCGTCGAGGATCCGTCGGCATCGCCGCTGGCTGTAGCCGCGGTGCTGGACGGCCGCCGGCTGTACGCCCGGCGTGCCGAGCTGCAAGAAGTGATCGAGGTCGCCGATCCCGCCCGGACGGCCGCGCTCGCCGAGTTGATCGGCGGCTGCCAACCGGAGGGGGAGCGGCCGGATGAGGCAGCCCGTGCCGACATCGAGGCGGTCATGGCCGCGGCGGCGCGGGTGGCCGACGCCGCCGGACTCGGCGATGACGAACTGGTCCGGCTGGCGTGGGCGTTGACCGACCTTCGGGTGCGAGACACGCTCTACGCGCTGGCGGTCGGCGAGGACGCCGGGCAGGCCGAGTCGCTGTGGGCTGTCCTGTCGCGCACCCTGCCGGAGCCGTGGCGGGTCGAGGCGCTCGTGTTACTGGCGTTCTCGGCCTACGCCCGCGGCGACGGCCCGCTGGCAGGCGTATCGCTGGAGGCGGCGCTGCGGGGCGACTCGACGCACAGGATGGCCGGCATGCTCGACACCGCCTTGCAGTCGGGGCTGCGGCCCGAGAAGATTCGTGATCTCGCGATCACGGGCTACCGGCTGGCCGATCGGCTTGGTGTGCAGCTACCGCGTATGCGGTCGTTCGGGCGGCGGGCCGGATGAGCGTTGCCGGCCGTCAGACCTTTTCGACCTTCACGGCGTGTGCCATGTGGTGGGGCAGCTCGACCTGCTCGTGGCCGGGAATCACGATCAACACGCCGCCGTGGTCGTTGGCCTCGACGGTCACCCTGGCGTTGGGCACCACGCCGGCGTCCTTGAGCTTCGCGATCAGTTCGGTGTCGCCCTGGACGTGTTCGGTGAGCTGCCGTACCACGACCGCGACGGGCATTCCGGACGGCAGCTCGGTCAGGCGCACCAGGTTGATCTGGTCGTTGGCGAGGTCGTCGCCCACGCCGAGCTCGGACAGGCCGGGGATCGGGTTGCCGAACGGCGACGTGGTCGGGTTGTTGAGTACCTGCACCAGCCTGCGCTCGACGTCCTCGCTCATCACGTGCTCCCACCGGCAGGCCTCGGCGTGCACTTCCTCCCATGGCAGCCCGATCACGTCGACCAACAGGCGCTCGGCGAGCCGATGCTTGCGCATGACGGAGATCGCAAGGGCGCGGCCTTTGTCGGTGAGCTCGAGATGGCGGTCACCGGCGACGTGCAGAAGCCCGTCACGCTCCATCCGCGACACGGTCTGGCTGACGGTGGGGCCACTCTGCTCGAGCCGCTCGGCGATGCGGGCACGCAGCGGCACTACGCCCTCTTCTTCGAGGTCGTAGATGGTCCGCAGGTACATCTCGGTGGTATCGACAAGATCGTTCATTAGGCAACCCTCCGTCACGCCAGAGTCTACCGGTCAAGCTGGGAAAACTGGGGCGCAACATCGCCCGCCCGACGACACAGCTGGGCCCCCGCGTGCAACACATGGACCCCGCCGGCGCACCGGCGGGGTCCATGTGTTGGTAGCTAGCTTGCGTACGACCGGAGCCGGTCGGCGCGCTCACCGTTGCGCAGTTTGGCCATCACCTCGCGCTCGATCTGGCGCACGCGCTCACGTGACAGCCCGAACAGCTTGCCGATCTGATCGAGGGTCCGCGGCTGGCCGTCGTCGAGGCCGAACCGCAGCCGGATGACCTGTTGCTCGCGCTCGTCGAGCGTCGCCAGGACGTGGCGAATGTCGGTGTGCAGTAGCTCGGAGATCACCGCGTTCTCGGCCGACATCGCCTCGGCGTCCTCGATGAAGTCGCCCAGCGGGGCTTCCTCGTCGCTGCCGACGGGCATGTCCAGGCTCACCGGGTCGCGGCTGTGCTCGAGCAGGTCGGTGATCTTGTCCACCGGGATCCCCGATTCGGCGGCCAGCTCCTCATCGGTGGCCTCACGGCCCAGGTTCTGGTGCATCTCGCGCTTTATCCGGGCCAGCTTGTTCACCTGCTCGACAAGGTGGACCGGGAGCCGGATGGTGCGGCTCTGGTCGGCCATGCCGCGGGTGATCGCCTGGCGGATCCACCAGGTCGCGTACGTCGAGAACTTGAAGCCCTTGGTGTAGTCGAACTTCTCCATCGCGCGGATCAGACCCAGGTTGCCCTCCTGGATCAGGTCCAGCAACGGCATGCCGCGACCGGTGTAGCGCTTCGCCAGCGACACCACCAGTCGAAGGTTCGCCTCCAGCAGGTGGCGGCGGGCCGCCTCGCCGTCGCGTACGACTGCAGCGAGATCACGTTTGCGGTTCTCGCCCAGGCGCTTCCGCGTTTCGAGCAGATGCTGAGCGTAAAGGCCAGCCTCGATGCGCTTTGCGAGCTCGACCTCATCTGCGGCGTTGAGCAACGCCGTTTTGCCAATGCCGTTCAAGTACACGCGCACGAGGTCAGCGGCCGGACTCTGGGCGTCCAGGTCGGTGTCGACGCGGGTGGTGGTGGCATTTGCCATGACGGCCTCCTGATCGGATCGAACTGTCATGAGCTACAACGCCCACATGCCGCTAAGAGTTCCCACCCGTTGGCCAGTTCACACCTTCTGATCTGCGGTTATCCGGAGTCGACCTGAGATTCTCCTGAGAATAGGGACAGAACGTCCTCAGCTGGGAGCATCACGCGGCGGATCGCCGTCGTCCGGTTGCGGCGCAGGCTGTGGGCCGCGCTCGAGAGCCGGCCGTTCGGCCGTGGGAAAGAGCGGTATCCGGCGGGCTGAGTCGTAGCGCCGCGGCTCCTCGGCACGCCGCGGCGGGCGGTCGTTGGCGATCAGCACGGCCATCCACGGCAGTGGCACCGATACCAGGATGATCGCGAGAGAGATGAGCCCGTTCTGCCAGATGCCGTACGCAACCGCCGCGAGAATCAGCGCGGGAATGCGCCAGAACATCAGCGTCAGGTATTTGCGTACCCTCGCGCGATGCTCCTCCTCGAATGGGAGTGCGGCGCGGGTGATCAGGACGGGTCGGCCGTCGTCGTCGAAACTCAGCTCAGGGCCGTGTTTCATACCTCTACTGTTCCACACTCGTCATCCGCTGTACGGAGCGGATTCCCTACAGGCAAAATGGGAAACATGCGAACCCAGACGATCGAGCGCACCGATACCGACGAACGCGTCGACGACGGGACCGACAGCGACACCCCGAAGTACTTCCACTACGTGAAGAAGGACAAGATCGCCGAAAGTGCCGTCATGGGTACGCACGTCGTCGCCCTGTGCGGTGAGGTGTTTCCGGTGACGCGCGCGGCAAAGCCGGGGTCGCCGGTGTGCCCCGAGTGCAAGCGGATCTACGAGAAGCTCAGGAAGTAGCGTCGCTGTCGGCGGTACTGGCCGCCGCATCCGGGGCGACCGGGCCGCTGCCGTTGCGTGACTCGGCCTTTTCCTCCAGCCACCACCGGAACCGGTTCGCGTGGGTGGCCGGAGCCGGCCATTCCTCTTGGATCGCGGCGTTCAGCTCGGCGCCAAGCATGATCGAGAAGCCGAGGAAGAACGCGAACAACAAGAACGCGATCGGCGTCGCGAGCGCGCCGTAGGTGTAGCCGGTGCTGGTGATCCACGTCAGGTACACCCGCAGCCCGAACGTGGCGGTCAGGAACACCACCGTCGCCAACACCGAGCCGATGAGCAGCCGGTGCGATGGCAGCGGCTCGGGAAGCGACACCCGGTAGAGGATGTTCACCACCACAACCAGGCCAAGGAACAGCACGGGGTAGTAGCCGTAGGCCAGCACGTTGTCCCAGCTGTCCGGGAGAAACTCGGCGATCTTGCGTGGCCCCAGTGCGATGAACGGCGCCATCACAATCGCGCCGATGAGCATCACCACATAGAGTCCGAGCGCGTAGAACCGTTGGCGCACCGGATGTCGCAGCTCTGTCTGGTCATGGGCTTCTGTGATCGAGTCGACGAACGCCGAGATGGCCGACGAGCCCGCCCAAAGCGAGATCACGAATCCCACCGAGACCACCTCGCCGCGAGCACCCCTGACGATGTCTCGGACGGTCGGCGCGATGATCTCGTTGACGACGTTGCGGGAGAAGAACCGGCCCGCCAAACTGATCAACTGCTCCTGGATCGTCGGCAGCGTGTCGGGACCGAACAGGGGCGCGATGTAGGCCAGGCTGCCGAGCATTCCCAGCAGCAGCGGGGGCAGGGACAGCGCACACCAGAACGCTGCCTGCGCGGACTCCGAAAAGATTGAGTCGTCCCAGCTTTTGGCCAACGTCCGCCGCGTGAGGTGCAATATGTGGTGGCGCGACGGTCTGATCGGTGCCGGCTGGTCGTTCATGACCAGTCCAGCATTCCTGATTCGGTGCTACGGCTCCAGCGGGCTGACTTCGAGGACGGCGGCCAACTCGACCAGCTTGGCCTCGTGCTCATTCGCGTGGTGCTGGCAGAACATCAACTCTGCTCCCGACGGCAGCTTCGCGCGTACGCGTGCGGCGGCTCCACAGCGATCGCAGCGGTCAGCCCGGGTGAGTTCGGGACTGGTGAGCGTTGCGTTCATGGCGACCTCCGTAATGCTTCGCGTACATCCACTCTTTCAGACGTTTTCGGTTCCGGCCTTGTTCCCCGGTCGTTTACGGGTGTGTCGTGTCTCACGCTTGCGCCGATTTGCGGGCGGTGCAGGCTGGCGGTATGCCTCCGGCCCCGAGCGTCCTGGTCCACCTCTGCAGCAACGCGGAATGGCGCTGGGCGCAGGCCCGCGGCGAGCATCGCCCCGAGTCCTTGGATGTGAGCGGCTTCGTGCACCTGTCGACCCCTGAACAGGTCCATCTGCCGGCCAATCGGCTCTACGCCGGCCGCACCGATCTGGTGCTGTTGCGCATCGACCCCGCACGCCTGGCTTCTCCCCTCCGCTGGGAACCCGGGGTCGCCACCGATCCCGACGCCATGGTGTTCCCGCACCTGTACGGAGCATTACCCGTGGACGCTGTGATAAACGTCACGCCCTACCGACCCGACGAGGACGGCCGGTTCGCACCATTGGACGGCTGATATGTAGGTCAGTTTGTCAAGGGGGCAGGGTGAAGCGGGCGGCCGCGACCGTCGTCGTGGCCGCCGCTTCGTTGACCAGATGAGTGTTGCTGCCAGGGTCGAGCGTGTCGTGTCGACGCGTGTCAGTCTGAAATGCGCGGGTTGGTTACCGCAGGACGGGACCTTCGAATCGGAGTTGGCCAGCGGGTCTAGAGTCGAGCGTCATCAGTTGCGTCACAACGTGATTGCTCATAGCCGTATCGCGGGTCACTCCAGGACGCTTGCCGCCGCGTCAGCGTTGTTCATCTGGACGATCGTGGGTGGGTCAGTCGGGCATGACCGCCAGTGACCAGCACCAGCCGGCCAGTTCCCGGGCGATCGCCACGTTGGCGACCACCGAACGTTTCTTGCGGGCGTCGAACGACCGCCAGCGGGCGTGCAGACGCCGATTTGCGGCCTGACCGCGTGCCCGGGCAGCCGGACAGGCCAGACCCCAGCGGCCCCGTAACTGCTCGCTGGGCCGGTAGGGGCTGCGGTGATGCCAGGCGGCTTCGACCAGCAGTCGGCGAGCGTGTCCGTTGCCGGTCTTGGTCACCCCGCCCTGGCTGCGGGAGTCGCCCGAGGAGTACTCGCAGGGCACCAACCCGACGTAGGCGCCGATGCTGCGTCCAGTCAACCGGTGCCAGTCGCCGACCTCGACGGCCAACCCGAACGCCGTCAACGTCGCGATCCCACGAATGCAGCCCAACCGGTGCACCACCGGGGTGAACTCGCTGTCGGCGGCCATCGCGGTGATCGCGTCGTCGAGTCGGGTGCGCCGGTCCCGACAGGCCAGCATCGCGTCGAAGGCCGCCTCGAAGGTCAGTTGTAGTGCCGGGTTGTCGAATCGCTGTGCGCGTAAACCAGCGTTCGTGATCGCGGTTCCAGGTCGTCCCGCCGGAGTAGACGATGCCCTGGCGTAGCAGCAGTTTCGAGACCCGATGCCGGGCGGTCATCAAATCCCCGCGGCAGTCTTCACGGGCCCGCACCAGGTCACGGGCGGCTTCTTGGCTGGCGCTGGGGATCGTCACCGCGGTGATCTGACCCAGATGAAGGAGGCGGGCCAGATGCGCGGCATCCCGGGCGTCGGTTTTGACCCGGTCGCCGGTGGGGCGGATCAACTTCGACGGCGCGGCCACCTCACAGGTGATCCCCGCCGCAGCCAATGCTCGGGCCAACCCGAACCCGGTCGGGCCGGCCTCATGGGCCACCGCCACTGGGCCCGGTAAATCACCGAGCCACGCCACGATCTCCCCGTGATCAGGGCTCAGCCGTTGTTGGAACACCTCACCGGTGTCCCCGTCCAAAGCACATCCAAGTACCGAACGTGCGTGCACATCCAAACCGATGCTGATCCGAAAATTATGGTGAGTTGACGTCGATATGCACCACGTGGTTTACGCGGCGGGAGTGAGTGTGACGGTGTAGCCGAGGGCTTCGAGTTGTCGAATGTGGCTGCGCTTCTTGGCAGTCGGATCGACGTGTCGGGCGTAGTGGTCGGAGCCCAGATCCCGATATCGGGTGTCTGGGTCGTGCAGCAGG
>Ga0070667_100004058_pt1 | contig 12383 bp, 7 predicted proteins | sample KBSS33metaG_FD_64659 | JGI IMG/M metagenome (GOLD analysis project Ga0070667, IMG submission 64659) | Switchgrass rhizosphere microbial communities from Kellogg Biological Station, Michigan, USA - KBS S3-3 metaG | ecosystem: Host-associated > Plants > Roots > Rhizosphere > Soil ...
CACGTTAACTGACGTGGGTCGACCGGGGCGACGGCGCGGTTTCTTTTGGGATTGCGTGGCGCTGCTCCCGCAAATCCTAAGGCGGAATAAAAGGTCGTGACGGCGAGGGCGCCGTCACCAGCGGGCGAGGGCGCCCGCGCTCCCCAATCCCGGGGAATCCGCGCACGGCGCGGTATCCTCAAGAGATATCCAGTTACGGCAACTGAAATACTTCGACCAGTGCGATGCCCGTCGTATCGCCTGCCCCTCGCAGCACAGCGGTGTATTTGCCCGGAGCAAGAGTCATTACTATAGCTGACTCTGCGTCGTTACCCGGGGCAACACCGGAGGCAATGATGGCGGCCTCCTGATCGCTGCGCCAATTGTCGTTGGTGTAAAGCGTGTCGCCATCCTCGTTGTGCAATTCCAACGTCGGGTCTTGCAACTCGCCTGGAATTCCCATCGATGGGCCAATCCCACGAAAGATAACGTTCGCGGGCAAATCACCGAGAACGATGGTGCCGAGAATCATAACGTTGTCTCCAGTCTGGACGAGACCTCGCGTAGATATGTTGGCAAGTTTTGCCGGCACCGTCGGTTCAAGATCGTAAACCTCGACTAAAGCAATGCCGGTCGTGTCATCAACCCCGCTGACGATGGCGGTATAGTTACCGGGGTCCAGAGTAAGAACAACAGCGGGCTCCTTTTTGTCCTCCGGAGGTATTCCACTGGCCAAAACAGCGAGTTTGTCACCATCCTGCCAATCATCATTGCTAGCGATGGTCTTGCCGGTGTGGTCGTGAACTTCGAGATAGGGATCTCGGAGACGCTCCGCCAGATCGGGACCGAGTGATGGGCCGACTGCTCGGACAATAACCTTTTTCGCCTGACTCCCAGTTACAATAAAACCACCTATCAGAACATTGTCGCCCGTGCCGACACTTAGTCGCGTAGAGATATTACCCAACTCGACCGGCGTGGGACTGGGTGTCGGCGTGGGCGTAGGGGTTGGCGTTGGAGTTGGCGTAGCTGTAGGTGTCGGAGTTGGGGACGGTGTCGGCGTCGGACTCGGGCTTGGAGTCGGCGTAGGTGTTGGGGTTGAAGTCGGGGTCGGTGTGGGCGTTGGAGTAGGAGTTGGGGTCGGCGTGGGGGTTGGAGTTGGCGTCGGGGTAACGCCAGTTTCCACAATTTCCCCCGTGCCACTAACCTCCGGGCTGCTCACGCCGCCGGCCACCATGATGCGACCGTCTTGCAAAAGACTGGCGGTATGGTTTTGACGCGGCTCGGTCATGTTACCGAAGAAGGTGAACGCTTGAGTCGAAGGATCGTAGAGCTCAACTGAAGGAAGTGCTTTCTCGAGGCCGCCGAAAACGCTATTGCCCGTATTCGCCCCGCCAATAATGAGGACCTTGTTCATAAGGGATCCCCACACGGGATTACTAAGAAGAATCGCGACATGTCGATTGCGTGGCTCGATCAAACTTCCTACCAACGTGAAGGTCTGAGTCACCGGGTCGTACACTTCACATTGAGTTGGAAGAAGATAACCGCCACTCTGGAGGACTGTTCCGTCCGGCAGCAACGTCGATTCATGCTCGGTTCGCCCGACATGCATCTCGTTAAGCGTATAAGTCCAAGTGACCCCAATAGGATCATAGATCTCACAGGTTGGGGTACCAGAGTTAGGTTGCTGATCATTGGAAAGCGCAGCGCCCCCAGACGCAAAGACAGTCCCGTCATTTAGAAGGATGGCGCGGTGCCGCTTGCGATGCAGATTCAAGGGCGCTGTATAGGTATAGACGGGAGGATCAGCAAACGGATCGAAAAGCTCAGCGGTCGGAGTTGGCGTCCCGCCATGGCGCCCAGCCGCGAGTAAGACCTTGCCGTCTGGCAGCAAGGTGGAAGTAGAAAGTGAGCGTCCAGTATTTAGCTGCGCGACGCGGCTGAAGATCCCGGTAGGAATATCGTAAATCTCCGACTCATTGAGATCTCCATCGTCAGACTTACCGCCGGCAATCAGGACACTGACGCCATCGGAAAGAAGGTTCGCGGTGTGACTCTTCCTGACATGCTGCATGTTATCCCCAGCCGAAAAGGAATTCGTCGTCGGATCAAATAACTCGGATTCGTTGAGAAAGATCGAATCCAGACTACCGCCGACGAGAAGCACCCTGCCATCCGGCAGCACAGTATCCGTGTGCTGATTTCGACCAACTACGAGATCTGGCAGCGGTGTGAAAGTCTGGGTAACAGGGTCAAGAATCTCTGCGGTCTGCAGGGTGAAGTTGCCGGTTACGCCACTTGCGACGAAAATTGTCCCGTCCCACAACATAGTCGCAGTGGATCCCGAGCGATTCTGATTCATATCCGGATTCAACAAGTGCCATTGCGCTGTGGTCGGGTCGTAGGCTTCATTCACATTAAGGAAACCGCTTTCCAGAGTGGTACCTCCGATGATCATGACGACGCCGTCAGGAAGAAGGACCGCGCTATGGTTTGAACGGTGATACGTCAGAGGCGTCGTGGGCGTGAATGTCTCTGTGGCCGGGTCGAAAATATCGACATCATTCTGAGGACTGGTGCCAGCGAAGCCACCCGCTATGAGAACTCTGCCATCCTGCATGACCGTTGAGGTATGGTTTGCCCGATGGATAATCATGTTGATGGGGGCGCTGAAAAGCTGAGTGGCAGGGTCATAGATCTCAGCGGTTTCGCTGGAGAGGCCGCCGACATAACCGCCCGTCACGAGAACCCTTCCGTCCTGCAAAAGTGATGTGGCATGAGCGCTCCGATTCAGCGGCAGGCTTGGCACGGTCGTAAAAAGCTGCGTCACCGGATCCCAGATATCGGCCTGTTTACCACCGACGATCAGCACTGTGCCATCCGGGAAAAGAGTGGCCGTGTGCTTGGTTCGGCCAATGGACATGGCGCGCGATAGCTGAGTGAACACTCCGGTCGCGGGATCGTAGATCTCGGCCGATTTCAAGAGCGAGCCATCGACCAGCTCGCCGCCGGTAATAAGGACCCGTCCGTCGTTGAGTTTGGTTGCAGTGTGATTTGCCCGCGCCGAAACGAGAGAACCTGTCGGAGCGATGGTGTTTGAAAAGGGGTCGTAAAGAAGTGCGCTGGCGGTATTGCCACTCTCGTTCACGCCGCCGGCAATCAGCACCATTCCAGAATCCAACAGTGTCGCGGAATGCCCGGCGCGCTCAGGCGAAATAGTGACCGACGTGTTAGCTCGAGCCGCCGGTCGACCGGCCAGCGCCAAAACACAACACAATACAGCAATGAGGTTATTCTTCATGGGTGCGGAGTCGAAGGGGGACGGACCGTCTAGCAGGAAATCAAGCAATCTTGGTGCACGAATCCTTGCGATTCTAGCACGTGATACGCCAATCGTCCAGAACGGGTTATATGGAGTTCTTCGCGAGGTACGAAATTCAAATCGAACGGGACAACGGCCGCTTGCCCACCAAGTCGCGTTTCTTAGTGTGTTCCCATGCGCATCGATAAGTTCACGCAAAAAATGCAGGAGGCCGTTCAAGCCTCGCAAGATGTTGCCTCCGAGTTCAATCAGCAGGAAATTACGAACGAGCATTTCCTCCTCGCGCTTCTTGATCAGAGCGAAGGCATCACTCGCCCGCTCCTCGAGAAAATGGGAGTTCCTGTCCAGTCGCTCAGGGAACACCTTCGCGCCGCATTGCAAAAACTACCTCGCGTCCAAGGCGCGAACGTCGATCTCCGTCTTGGCAACGATTTGCGGAGCGTGCTCGATGCGGCCGAGAAGGAAATGGCCAGGCTCAAGGATGAATTCGTCAGCGCCGAGCATTATCTCCTCGCCCTCACGAGCGCGAAAGTTCCCGCGGCTCAGATTCTGAAGCAGCTCGGGGTCACGCACGACAAGTTGATGCAGGCCTTGCAACAGGTCCGGGGTTCGCAACGCGTGACCGATCAAAATCCCGAGGGCAAATATCAGACGCTGGAAAAATACGGCCGCGACCTGACCGAGATGGCGCGCCGGGGCAAAATCGATCCGGTCATCGGACGCGATAACGAAATCCGGCGCGTCATGCAGGTGCTCTCGCGACGAACGAAAAACAACCCGGTGCTGATTGGCGAACCCGGCGTTGGCAAAACCGCGATCGTTGAGGGTCTGGCCCGGCGGATCATTTCCGGTGACGTCCCGGAGTCGCTCAAGAACAAAAAGCTGATCGCGATGGACATTGGCTCGATGGTGGCCGGCGCAAAGTTCCGCGGCGAATTCGAGGATCGCCTGAAAGCGTTTCTCAAGGAAGTGACCGATTCGCAGGGGCAGATCGTTTTGTTCATCGACGAGCTGCACACCATCGTCGGTGCGGGCGCGGCGGAAGGCTCGGTTGACGCTTCCAATCTCCTCAAGCCGCAATTAGCGCGCGGCGAGCTGCGCACGATCGGCGCGACGACGCTGAACGAATACCGCAAGTATATCGAGAAAGACGCGGCTTTGGAGCGACGCTTTCAACCCGTCATGGTGAATGAGCCGACGGTCGAAGACACAATCGCGATTTTGCGTGGTTTGAAGGAGCGTTACGAAGTGCATCACGGCGTGCGCATCCGGGACGCAGCGCTCGTTGCCGCGGCGGTCCTTTCTCATCGTTACATCAGCGATCGGTTCTTGCCGGATAAAGCGGTCGATCTCGTGGATGAAGCGGCCTCGCGTTTGAAGATCGAACTCGATTCCATGCCGACCGAAATCGATGTGATCGAGCGCGAACTCATGCAGCTCGAGATGGAGCGCCAGGCTTTGAAGAAAGAAAAGGACCGAGCGAGCAAAGAGCGCCTAACGAAGCTGGAGAAGGACCTGGCCGGACTGAAAGAAAAATCCGCTGCTTTGAAAGCCGAGTGGCAAAAAGAAAAAGGTCTGATCGATGAGCAACGGAAACTGAAGGAAGAACTCGACGCCGCTCGCACCGAGCTCGAGCGCGCCCAACGCCGCGGTGAATTGGCCCGAGCGAGCGAGCTGCAATACGGACGAATGCCGGAGCTGGAGCGCAAGCTCGCGGAACTGAGCGCCAAAGAAACGGAAAGCGGAAAACCGCAGCTCCTGCGCGAAGAAGTAACCGAAGAAGATATTGCCGAAGTGGTGTCGAGTTGGACCCACATCCCTGTCTCGCGTCTTCAGGAAGGCGAACGCGAGAAGTTGGTGAAAATGGAAGAGCGCCTCATGCAACGCGTCATCGGACAGCACGAAGCGATCGGCGCCGTTTCCAATGCCGTGCGCCGGGCCCGGGCCGGATTGCAGGATGAGAATCGCCCGATCGGTTCCTTCATTTTTCTCGGCCCGACCGGTGTCGGCAAAACGGAGCTTTCGCGCGCGCTGGCGGAATTTTTGTTCGACGACGAGAACGCCATGATTCGCATCGACATGAGCGAATACATGGAGAAACACACCGTCGCGCGTTTGATCGGCGCGCCACCCGGATATGTTGGCTACGAAGAAGGCGGGCAGCTCAGCGAAGCCGTTAGGCGCAAGCCGTACAGCGTCGTCCTTTTCGACGAGATCGAGAAAGCGCACCAGGATGTGTTCAACGTTCTCCTGCAGGTGCTCGATGACGGCCGCATCACCGATGGCCAGGGACGCACGGTCGACTTCAAGAATACGGTCATCATCATGACTTCGAACATCGGCTCGCAGTTCATCACCGAAGAAGAATCGAGTGAAGGCCGTTCGCGCCTTGTCATGGATGCCTTGCGCCAGCATTTCCGGCCGGAATTTCTTAACCGCATCGACGAGGTCATCATCTTCGATCGGCTGAACGACGAGGACCTGAAAAAGATTGTCGAGATTCAGCTGCGCCGCCTAACGAAGCGTCTCGAGCAACAAAAGATCACGCTCCAACTCACCGATTCCGCCAAGGCAGTCATAGCGAAGGCAGGTTACGACCCCGTTTACGGAGCCCGACCATTGAAACGCGCTATCCAGAAAGAAATTCTCGACCCGCTCAGTCTCCAGATCCTCGAAGGGAAATTCCACGAAGGGCAGACCGTCCGGGTGCAAGAAAAGGACGGCCGATTGACGTTTCAAACAGCGTAACCAGGCTTCGCCTCAGTGCAGATTCTCGCCCAGCGGCTGCGGCACTCGATCACGGTTGTAGGCCGCGTCTCCCGACGCGGCGGATGGGGCCGGCAGAGACTAGTTTGAACAGACTTCCTCAACCGCGCGTCTAAACACAGCATGAAGACTCTCCTCACCCTAGCCATTGCTTTCGCCTTCGCCGCCACCGGTTTCGCTGGTCAAAAGAAAGCCCCCTGTTGCGCAAGTGACGCGGGGAAGACGGAATGCTCGCAGATTTACGCCAAGCTCAATCTAACTCCAGAGCAGCATTCCAAGCTCGATGCCTTCCAGGCGCGCTGTGAGAAGGATGGCTGCAGCGAAGAGAGCATGAAGAAATTCTTCAAGAACGCGAAGAGCGTTCTGACGGCCGAGCAGTTCGCGCAGTTGAAGTCCGAGTGCGGCAAAATGGAGAAGCGCGGCTAGAAGAACGGCAACCGGTACGCCGAACAGCCGCGCGTGCAGTCTACTTAACTTGAGGGACGTGAGTCGGCAATGAGACCCGCCTTCAGCGCCCGAAAAATTATCAGGCTGTCCTGGGGCGTTGCCCCAGGCTAAAAGTGAGGAGCGTCTTCGACGCTAAACAGGCACGCATAGGCGGGGGCAGCGCTCCCGAAATTTGCGTCTTCCTAATCCGCACGGCCGAAGTTATTGTGCTCCCGCACCTTTCCTCCAGACGATGCTTTTTATGAAACCAAATCGCCTTTTCGTCTTCGCCGTCGCTTCCTTATTGGTCTTCCGATCGCTCCCAATATTGGCCGAGACTTCGGCCACATTCGATGTGCTGGTGACTTTCGATTATTCCAACGCAGACATGACCATTGCGAACGCAATCAATAACTACAATCAGGTCGCCGGTACCTTCTTCCGGGATTCAGGAGAACAGTACGGCTTTGTGTATTTCCTCGACAAATTCAGCGGCCCAATCGCTGATCCCAACGATCGCTTTCACAGCACTGAGGTCAAGGGCATCAATAATGTCGGGACACTTTGCGGGTCGTACGTGGGAGGTGACAGCATTTACCACAGTTTTCTTCGCTCCGGATTGACTTACACTGAGATCGATATTGGTCCCACAGACACCATCGCCAATGGGATAAATGATGCCGGTAACATTTGTGGCGCTACTACAACTGCCGATACGTGGATCGCTTTTGTTGTCATCGATGGGACAGTGACAACATTTGCTCCCCCGGGCGCCTTGGTCACCGAGGCGCACGGTATTAACAATCGGAACGAATGCGTTGGTTTCTCCTTCGATAACACAATGACCAGCGGGTTTCGTCGTAGCAGTGACGGAATCCTCGATTACCCGATCACCACCGAGAAATCGAAGCCCACCTACCTTTATGGAATGAATGGCTCCGGTTGGATGGTCGGCTCCATCGTCGATGACGGAGAGCACGCCATCTTGTTTCAAACACGAAAGAATTACACGACCTACGATTACCCTGGCGCAAGCCTCACGCGCTTTACTGGCATCAACGATCGGAAAATGGTTACCGGGTTCTATGAGGATAGGTCCGGAACACATTCGTTTATCGCGCGAGTAAGCCCCGCGCCGGCCGAGTAGCCACATCGACGCGCTCGAGGCGCGACACGACCGACAAACCGCGGAATCCGCGTTCTCGAGCGCAGAAGCCCGGTTCCTGTGCGAAGCGGACGACTTTCCTGGAAGGTCGCGCGCAAATCCTGTCATCGGATTGAGATATCCGAATCCATGCCGCCACGCGTTCCGCAGAGGAATCCGGGCTCCCGCCATGAGGACGCAAATTCCTGAATGGTGCCTCAAAGATCCTGCAATCGCCCAGCCGGATCCGCTCCGAGGCGAGCGGCTTCCTGACTGCGGCAGCCCGATTCCTTCAGGTGGCCAGGACGTTCCTACATTCCGCGGCCTCAAAGCTGCTCGATCACTTCGACATGAGTGCAACTACCTCCAATCCAGTGGCTAACCAACCCACGCCACCGCTCTTAGGTCTTGATCAGGTGCTTTTTGCCGTTAGTGACAAAACACGGTGGAGAATCCTGCAGAAACTTAGCGCTGCCGGAGAACCGCTCATGGTAACAGAGATCGCCGAGGCAATCGGTCGCAAGCCCAGTCTCACCGCGAAACATCTCGCCATTCTCCGCAAAGCCGGCATCACCCGAATCGGTCGCGGCCGCCTTCAGCAAATCGTGCCGCAGCTCGTTCCCGACCCCGGTGAGCAAGTCCTCGATCTCGGCTACGTCCAACTGCGGCTTGGCATGGAAGAATCGTGATGCTTGATTCCGGCGGTCCGGTTGCAGGGCGTCTTTCTCAGACGCCCGATATTAGAGTGGATCGAAGCTTCCGGTTTGAGACAAAACCCCCGATTGCCTGCGACGTTTGTTGCAACCGTTAGCAGATTTTCCTTCGATACTATTAAGGGGGATAAAAATTATGTTGAAAAAGCTTCTTCTTTTGGCGGCTGCAATTGCGGTCTGTAGCGTATCGGCGGCGTCTGCCGCGACAATTCGGGTCAAAGTTCAGGACTTCAGGTTCGTGCGTCCGACAATTAGTGCCCATGTGGGCGACACGATTGTCTGGCAATGGGTCAATGGCATGCATACCACGACATCGACGAATGTGCCGACGGGCGCGCGGACGTGGAATGCGCCGATCGATTCAACCAACACACAGTTTCGCTATCGGGTCCGTGTGGCCGGCAGTTATCAGTATCAGTGCAACTTCCATGTTGGTCAGGGAATGGTGGGCACGATCAACGTTACCGCTAGTCCCTAGTAAGTAGCGCGATTTCCCAGCACCAATTGGCGGGCGAGACGCCGTAGCATAGGCGTCTCGCCTGTGCGTTCAGCGTGCGAAACGTCTGTGCTGCGAGCCCAGTCACAACTATTGTATCACAGTCAGGGTGAGATCATTCCCATCGCCGCCTTCGTAGTTGGCTTGAAAGGTGTTGTTGCCGACGATAACCGTTGCACCGTCCGCCAGGTTGGTGAAATGGCTTGAAGTCGGGCTGGCGGCAGTGTTACTGATGATTACAAAACTGGTTCCAGCGGGGAGCACGTCAGTTGCAAGATCGTTAAAAAGAATGGACGCTCCCTGGATCCGTATCCCTTTCGCGCTCACGGAGTCCGCGATTGACACCCGGCTATCTAAAGTAACCCTATAGGTGGCGTCGGCTCGTAGTGTTAGCTTCGCGTTAATGGTAAGCGTGCCGGGCGTAACTCCACGCGCACCGGGGCCGAGGATGGCTCCAGCACCCGTGCCTGTGCCGACGATTACCGCTCCTGTGATGGTGCCGCTGCCGCCAAGGGTGCCGGCTTCCGCCTGCACCTGACCAGTGCCAGTTCCCGAACCGCTTGTATTATTAACCAGAAGAATACCTCCGCTAACAATCGTGCCACCCGTGTAAGAATTAGCCCCGCTCAGGGTGAGCGTGCCGAGGCCTACCTTGCGTAACTGCCCTCCGGTTCCACCAAATTCTCCACCGTCCCGAATTCGTCCGATAAATTCATCCGCCTCCGTCGCGGCACTCCCTTCTCCAATCTGAAGGTAGTTTCCTCCTAACAGGATTATGCCGTTTGGATACCCGGTAACCGCTCGGAGACCAATTCCCATATTATGTCCGCTTATGTCCAGCTGGGACAGGGCACTGACCTGCGCAGTTCCTCCAGTTGAGTCGTCGAGGAAGCGGATCAACCCGCCCGAGACGGTGTATCCGCCATATAACGTAGCATTGCCGGCCGAGGCTGAATCTACAAAACTGATTACCCCACTCGTGCCGCGCCGACCCATCGAGTAACCTTCAGCCGTAACTACCGCGTTGCCTGCGCTCGACTGATTCTTAAAAACAATTTGAGCACCAGCTCCAATTTCTGCCCCTTGGCCGGCTTGCAAATAAAGAAGAGCGGGCAGCGTTGCGGCTGAGATGGTAAGGACTCCCCCGGTTGTTGTAGCGCCCTGCACGTAGATGCGATGCTCCGAGACAGAGTCGTTAGTGATTGGACCGTCAATAGTGAGCGGGCCCTCAGGTGTGACGTAAATATAGAACGTGCTGGCACCGCGCTTAAATGTAAGACCCCAAAGCTCCACCGGACTAGAAGTTATTGGCGACATCGTGCCCGATCTATAAAAGGTTGCTATATCATCCGGACCATTCGGCACTGTCTCAGGTGTCCAGTTGGCCGCCGTGTTCCAGTCATAGTTGGCCTGGTCGGCGCTCCAAGTAGCGCTGCCCGCTCGGGCAGATTGAGGGACGGGCAGCAAGCCGAGAGTGATCAAAGCAGCGATCGCACTTTTGTTCATAGAGTTAATCAAATGAGACTAAGGCACAATAGTCAGGGTCAGATCATTCCCGTCGCCGCCTTCGTAGTTGGCTTGGAAGGTGTTGTTGCCAATCGTAACAGTCGAGCCATCCGGCAAGTTGGAGAAGGTCCCGGTGATGGGCGCTCTGGAGGTATTCGAAACTACAGTGAAGACTGTTCCCGCCGTGAGCACGGTATTGGTGCGGTCGTCGAAGAGAATCTGCGCCCCTTGAATGGTAACTCCTTTGGCCTTGGCTTGGTCGGCCGAGTTCGTACGACTGTCGAGCGTGCACTTGTAAGTGGCATCGGACATGAGAGTTAGATTGCTCTTTATGGTGAGAGTCCCAGGGACGACCCCTCGAGCGCCTGGCCCAAGGATGGCTCCGGGGCCCGAGCCAGTCCCAACGATGACTCTCCCGGAGACCTTGCCGCCACCGCCAAAAGTTCCACCGTTTACTTGGACGGTGCTGGTTCCAGTGCCTGAGCCAACGGTGTTATTAGCGAGAAGGATTCCGGCTTCGACGACCGTGCCTCCTGGGTAGGTGTTGGCTCCGGTCAAGGTCAGGGTACCGGTCCCTATCTTGGTAAGAATGCCGCCACGGCCGTCGTTGCCACCTGTGATGGTACCCGACAACGTGGTGCTAAGATTATTACTGCCTATCGAAAGATTGTTTCGGCCGATCGAAATTGGGCCATCGCCTTCGATCGATCCAACGCTAACAGCGAGAGATCGGACGAACAATGCACCGTCCCCGAGTAGCTTGATTTCGGCGCCGACGGTCGGACCTGAGACTTGAACCTGAGCTGGACCGCCGCCGTTGGCGCTGGGGTTGACGACGATGGTTGCGTTCTCTAAGCCTGACGCAAGAAGGGTAGCGCCTGTCGCTCCGCTCACGGTCGCCCCGTTGACCAGAAAGGTTGCGTTGCCGTTGATAGCGCCACAACCGACAATACCGCCGAGAGCCCCAGCGGCTTGGCCACCGTTAATCGCGAAGGTTGCATCCCCGGCATCCGCACCGGTAGTTAAATAGATCTCGCTTCCTCGGGCGCCTTCGGTTTGCCCACCATTAGCGGCAAAACTAGCATTGCCCGCACTTGCGCCGTCGTAAATCCAAAGCAAGGCTCCAGGTGCATCGGTTCCTTCCCCTCCTTCGCAGGTAAAAACGCCGTGACCGGCTGTGGCCGTGCCATAAAACTGAATCAATCCGCCATGACCCAACGGCATTCCCCCGGGATTCGCAAATGTTGCGAAGCCTGCTTGCGCACTATCAAAGAAGTTTATCTGACCAGGGACAGCGGACGAACTGTTTGCGCTGTTGACAAAGCTGGCGTGATCCGCAGTCGAGCTTCCGGTGAACTGGATCAGACCTCCCTCACCGGCAGAATTCGAAACTGAATTGACCAGCGCCGCACTTCCAGCCGAACTCTCATCTTGGAAAGTGATACTGCCTGCGAAGCCGTAGTTTGTATAGCTGGTCATGCTTCCGGCATTGGCCGCTCCGGCAAAAGTCAGCGTCGCCTGCTTGGGTCCCATGCTGTTACCAACAATGAAGTTTTGAGTAACTCCAGAGTTATTCGTCACTCCGTTCCCAACGAGCATTACGCTCCGTTGCGTAATCCAAGTTATCGTGTAGGTGCTGGCTCCGGGGACGAAATTGATTCCGGCAATCTCAAGCTTGTTGGAGTTCAAAATGCTCGTGGTATTCGAAACGCCGAAGGTTGCTGTGTCTGCGTCCTGCTCCGGAACGGTAGGGGGCGTCCAGTTCGTGGCCGTATTCCAGTCGTTGCTAATGGGATTGAGATCCCAGGTCGCGCTACCAGCGTAACCGGTTTGAACGCCAATCATCAAGGCAAGCGCCGGCAGAAGACCGGCCATGAATGTTGCTTTGATAAACGGCACCAGCACGCTTCGGTTTGATCTGGTTGTTTGTAGTTTCATGCTCGTTCGGTGGGTGTTTAACGGCGCAGAGGGCATGCAGCCGTCGTATCGGGGGACGTGCCCAGGGGGAATCAGGCTTTCAACTTCGCC
>Ga0070667_100004059_pt1 | contig 12383 bp, 12 predicted proteins | sample KBSS33metaG_FD_64659 | JGI IMG/M metagenome (GOLD analysis project Ga0070667, IMG submission 64659) | Switchgrass rhizosphere microbial communities from Kellogg Biological Station, Michigan, USA - KBS S3-3 metaG | ecosystem: Host-associated > Plants > Roots > Rhizosphere > Soil ...
GGCGGGACGCTGATGGAGGAGACCATCTCCCGCATGGCCGGTTCGGAGAACGGGTCCGCCAAGACCGTCGCCGAACTGGTCGCCATCGCCGAAGGCATCGGCCGCCCGGCCCGCCAGCGCAGCACGGACTACTCGCCCCTCGCTGCCTGAGCTGCCCTCGCGAGCGGACACAAAGCTGTCAGTTTCCCGCGAGAAACGGCAGTTTGGCGTCCGCTCGTGGAGACTTGTCGCGTGAACACCATCAGCGACATTCCGGCGCACCCGTTTTTCGTCCACTTCGTCGTGGTCCTGGCGCCGCTGGTCGCGATTCTCGTGGTCCTCTGCGCGGTGTGGACCGCCGCTCGTGAGCGCTTGGTTTGGCTGACGCTGGCCCTGGCTGTCGCGTTGACGGTGCTGACCCCGCTGGCCACCGAGGCCGGCGAGTGGCTGGAGCATCAGCAGAAGGACCGGACACCGACCCTGCACCAACACACAGAACTCGGCGACACAGCGATCTATTTCGTGCTGGGACTGCTGGTGGTGTCGTTGGCGCTGGCGTTCCTGCACCGGTGGGGCACCCGACTCGGGGAACGTCGTGGCCTGGCGGGCGTCGTGGTGACGGTGCTGGCCGTGGTGATCGGGGTGGCCACGATCTACCAGATCGTGCGCATCGGCGACAGCGGCGCTCGCGCGGTGTGGGGGAGTGGCGGGTCGTAACCCCCGAGTACCGGCATGTGTACGCCGAGCGTGGGGGTTGTTGGCGACGACACGCTGCGCGGACCGCGGCAGCCCCCACTCTCGACCAAGGGCCACCGCCTCGTTGGTGGGGACCTACAACTTGGCCGCCAGTTCGGTGCCCTGACGGATCGCCCGCTTGGCATCCAGTTCGGCGGCGACGGCCGCGCCGCCGATCACGTGCGGTTCGATTCCGGCCTGGCGCAGGCCCTCTTCGAGGTCGCGCACCGACTCCTGGCCGGCGCAGATCACCACATTGTCGACCTCGAGCACGCGCGCCCCGGACCGGTCCGACCCGAAGCTGATGTGCAGGCCGGTGCCGTCGATCTTTTCGTAGTTCACGCCGGAAAGTTGCTGCACACCTTTGGCTTTGATCGACGCCCGGTGCACCCAGCCGCTCGTCTTACCGAGCCCGCGGCCCTGGGCGCCCTTGGTGCGCTGCAGCAGGTACACCTCGCGGGCCGGCGGCAGCGGGATCGGTGTGGTCAATCCGCCGCGGGAGTCGCCGCCGTCGGCAATGCCCCACTCGGCCCGCCACTCCTTGAGATTTTGTGGCGATCCGCGCCCGTCGTCTGCCGGCTCAGCCGGCGTCGTGAGGAACTCGCTGACATCGAAACCGATTCCGCCGGCGCCGATCACGGCCACCCGCTTGCCGACTGCTGCTCCCGTCAGAGCTTCCGCGTACGACAGCACCATCGGATGATCGATCCCCGGGATCGCGGGCATGCGCGGCGTGACGCCGGTGGCGAGTACGACATCGTCGTAGCCGGCGAGTTCGTCAGCCGACGCCCGGGTGTTCAGCCGGACGTCCACCCGGTGCTTGGCCAACATCGTGGTGTAGTAGCGCAGGGTCTCGTTGAACTCTTCTTTACCGGGAATCCGTCGAGCCAGATCGAATTGGCCACCGATATGGCCGCCGGCCTCGAACAGCGTCACGTCGTGGCCGCGCGTGGCGGCGGTGACGGCGGCGGCCAGGCCGGCGGGTCCCGCGCCGACCACGGCGACCCGCTTGGTCACGCGAGTCTTGCCCAGTACCAAAGTGGTTTCGTGCCCCGCCCGCGGGTTCAGCAGGCAGGACACGGTCTTGTGCACGAACGCGTGGTCCAGACAGGCCTGGTTGCAGGCGATGCAGGTGTTGATTTCGGCGGCGGCGTCGTGCTGCGCTTTGCGGACCCAGTCCGGGTCGCTCAGGAGTGGGCGCGCCATCGAGATCAGTTGCACCGCACTGTCGGCCAGAATCTGTTCGGCGGACTGCGGCATGTTGATCCGGTTGGACGCCACCACGGGAATGGTGACGTGTTGTGCCACCGCGTTGCTGATGTCCGCGAACGCGCTGTTCGGCACCGACGTCACGATGGTCGGCACCCGCGCTTCGTGCCAGCCGATGCCGGTGTTGATGATCGTCGCCCCGGCGGCCTCGATTTCCGTTGCCAGCGTGAGGATTTCCTCCCACGTCTGGCCGTCCTCGACATAGTCCGCCATGGACAGTCGGTAGCAGATGATGAAGTCGTGGCCGACGGCCTCCCGGGTGCGGCGGACGATCTCGACCGGGAAGCGGCGGCGCTTCTCCGGTGTGCCGCCCCAGGCGTCGGCGCGCTTGTTGGTGCGCGGCGCGAGGAACTGGTTCAGCAGATAACCCTCGCTGCCCATGATCTCGACCCCGTCGTACCCGGCTTCGCGGGCCAGGAGCGCGCACTTCACGAAGTCGTTGATGGTGCCCTCGACGTCGCGCAGCGCTCGCGGCCGGAATGGGTTGATGGGAGCCTTGATCGACGACGCGCCGACCGAAAGCGGATGGTACGCATAGCGTCCGGCGTGCAGCACCTGCAGCAGAATCTTGCCGCCTTCGGCGTGGACGGCCGTTGTGATGCGCCGGTGCCGACGGGCATCGGACGACGAGATCATCTCGGCGGCGAACGGCAGCAGCCAGCCGGTGCGATTGGGCGCATAGCCGCCGGTGATGATCAACCCGACACGCCCGCGGGCCCGCTCGGCGAAGTACTCGGCAAGCTTGCCGGTGTCACGGGCGCGGTCCTCGAGGCCGGTATGCATCGAGCCCATGATCACCCGGTTGCGCAGCGTGGTGAAGCCAAGGTCCAACGGAGACAACAGGTTCGGATAGGGCGTTGAATTCTGTGCAGTCATCGGTTTCCTTTCAATGCCGGCAGAACTTCGTCCAACCAGTCCACCGATCCCTGCTCGGCGCGGATACCGCCGCGCAGCACCAGGTATTGGTGCAGTGCGCTGCCGGTAAGCGCGGAGGGGTCGGGGAACTGACGTTTCTCGTAACCCAGGTAGGTGTCGAGCAGCGCGGCGCGTTCGGCGCGCAGCGCGTGAATCTGCTCGCACAGCGCGGCGGTGCTGTCCGCGGATCCGTACGCCGCGCCGCGCAGCTTCACGGCGAGCTCGCGCGTGCGCGCGTCGGTCACGGAACTACCGCGGCCGGTGAGGGGTTCGGCGATCCAGCGTTCCAGCTCGGTCCGGCCGGTGTCGGTGACCGAGTAGACCTTCTTGTCCGGACGGCCGTGCTGCGCGACGACCTCGACGCTGACCCAGCCGTCGCCATCCATGGTGCGCAGCGTCTTGTAGATCTGCTGATGCGTGGCCGCCCAGAAGTAGCCGATCGAGCGGTCGAACCGATTGGCCAGTTCGTAACCGGAACCGGCTTGTTCGCACAGCGCCACGAGGATGGCGTGGGGGAGAGCCACGGCTGAAGCGTAAGCGGGACCCGCGGTCCTATGCAACTAGTTGCAATGCGAAAGATGGCACGCGTAAAAAGCTGCGAGTTGGAGCTAGTCGGGGGGTATGTGCAACGTCTAGTATCAGTAACCACGCGCCACCCTTCCCGGGCGGCGCGTAAAGTTAGGTAACACTGAGCGAGACGCTTCGGTACGGGCGCACCATACTGGCGTCTGCTCGTTGATTCCTGACGAGCCAGCAGCCCACTGGAACAGGAGAACCACCGGTGACGTACGTCATTGCCGAACCCTGCGTCGACGTCAAAGACAAGGCATGTATCGAGGAATGCCCGGTCGACTGCATCTACGAGGGTGCACGCATGCTGTACATCCACCCCGATGAGTGCGTGGACTGCGGCGCCTGCGAGCCCGTCTGCCCCGTCGAGGCCATCTACTACGAGGACGACGTCCCCGATCAGTGGAGCGGATATACCCAGAACAACGCCGACTTCTTCGCCGAGCTCGGCTCGCCGGGTGGTGCGTCGAAGGTCGGCCAGACCGACAACGACCCCCAGGCGGTCAAGGATCTCGCACCGCAGGGTGAGTGACCCTGTCCGCTAGAGCCAAGGTCTCGGCCGCTCTGCCGGTGTTCCCCTGGGACACCCTGGCGGACGCAACCGCGACCGCACGTGCCCACCCGGACGGCATCGTCGATCTGTCCGTCGGCACCCCTGTCGATGACGTCGCACCGGTGATCCGGCAGGCGCTGGCCGCTGCCAGTGCCTCACCGGGTTATCCGACGACGGCCGGCACGCCGGCGGTCCGCGCGTCGGCAGTGGCTGCCCTTCAGCGCCGCTACGGCATCACCGGCCTGCCCGAGCAGGCCGTGCTGCCTGTCATCGGCACCAAAGAGGTGATTGCCTGGCTGCCGACCCTGCTCGGGTTGGGAGCTGCCGACACCGTCGTGGTGCCCGAGCTGGCCTACCCGACGTACGACGTCGGCGCACGGCTGGCCGGTGCCCAGGTGCTGCGGGCCGATTCACTCACCCAGATCGGGCCGCAGTCGCCCGCGCTGGTGTACCTGAACTCGCCCAGCAACCCGACCGGCAAGGTGCTGGGTGTCGACCACCTGCGCAAGGTCGTCGGCTGGGCGCGCGAGCGCGGTGTCGTCATCGCGTCCGACGAGTGTTATCTCGGCCTGTCGTGGGATGCCCAGCCGCTGTCGGTCCTGCATCCCGACGTCTGCGGTGGCGACCACACCGGCCTGCTCGCCGTGCACTCGCTGTCCAAGACGTCGTCCCTGGCGGGCTATCGGGCCGGTTTCGTCGCCGGCGACCCGGAGCTGGTCGCTGAACTCCTTGCGGTGCGCAAGCACGCCGGCATGATCGTCCCGACCCCGGTGCAGTCCGCGATGGTCGCCGCGCTCGACGACGACGAACACGAACGCGTCCAGCGGGACCGCTACGCCAAGCGCCGCGACGCACTGCTGGCGGCGGTCCGTGGCGCCGGCTTCACCGTCGAGCACTCCGAGGCCGGCCTGTACCTGTGGGCCACCCGCGGTGAGTCCGGGCGCGCGACAGTCGCGTGGCTGGCCGAGCGCGGCATCCTGGTCGCCCCCGGTGAGTTCTATGGTCCGGCGGGCGAGCAGTTCGTGCGCATCGCGCTGACCGCGACCGATGAGCGCATCGCCGCGGCGGTAGCCCGACTCGCTTAGTTCCTTCCGCGGACTCATCGCCGTGGGCTTCGAGGACGTCGTAGAACTCATTCCAGAACGTCATCTGATTCTCAACGAGGTCATCGGTCCGCCGCAGCCGGCCGGCCGTGACGGCACCATCGGGGCGCCGCCGCGGGAAAATTAGCGCATGAATTCGCGCACCAGCGTGATGAAGGCGCCTGGATCGTCGTCGTGAACGTAGTGACCGGCGTTCGGCACCTCGGACCACTGCAATAGTGGTTGTCGCTGGGCCATTTCCGTACAAGTTTCGACCGGCAGGAAGTCAGACTGGGCGCCCCGTACGACCAACGTTGGGCACCGGAGCGACTCAACGCATGCCCACAGGTCGACCGGCCCCGCCGGATCGCCGCTGCGCCTGGCGGCGGCGATACCGGCCATGTCGAGCTTCCATTCCCATCGGCCGGCAGCGACGGGCCGCACTGTGTTCTCGATGCGTGACGCCAGCGCTTCGTCGGTGATGCCGGGGCGGATGCGGCGCCAATACGTGTGTACCTCGTCGAGCGACTCGAAATGGTCTGGTGTACTGGCTATTTCCCGCAGAATGCGGTCCGCGCCCGCGGTCTTGGTCGATGAGCCGGGTCCGATGTCTTCCACAAGGAGCCCTAGCACCTGCTCGGGGTGGCGTGCGGCGTATGTGTAGCCTACGGACCCTCCCATCGAATGACCGACGAGGCTAAACTCGTTCAAGCCCAGGTGGGCGACGAGCTTTTCGATGTCGCTGACGTATGCGTTGGTGAAGTAGTCACGTTGCGGGTCCCAGGAGCTCTCGCCGCGGCCGCGGAAGTCCGGCGCGATGATGCGGTGACGTACTGCCAATTGTTCGGCGATGCCGGCCCAGGTATGGGCGTAGCTGCGTAGCCCGTGCAGCATCAACACCGCTGGTGCTTCTTGGTCCCCCCACTGTAGATAGTGGTAGGTCAACCCGTTGATGTCCGCGAACCCGCTCGATGGTCCACCCATGGCGTCAGCGCAGCCCGTCGTCGCCGACAATCTCAGATGCAGCGATACCACCGAGTCGCGCGTGCAGCCGTCCACGCGAGGCGAACGCGAATGCGATCACTACCTCGTCCGGTCTTGGCGCGTCGCCGAAGCTGATCGAGATGGTGTCGTAATTCGACCGAACGTACAGAGCGTCCTTATGGGCCAGTGGGACGTCGATGATGGCACCGGCGGCCGCCACCTTACCCGTCGAGGGTACCCATGCCTTACCGCCTCCCACGGCGTCTCTTACCGGATCCGCGAATACCTGTGTGAGGAAGGCATTTCCGTGCTCGTACTCTCCTGATGTGCCGACGATGCAGGCCTTGCCGTAGCTTTGGATCGCCGCCTCACCGGAAGCTTCGACAGCCCGCCGCCCGAATTCCCGACCCAATTGATCGGATGCGGCAACAATTTCGGTGAGGTCCTGGCTGAATCGTCCCGCATAGGGGTTGTGAATGGCGGCCGCGATCACGACGCGGTGAATGGGCGGCCCGTCGGCCGCCTGGCCGGACTCGTTGGCGAGGACATCCTCGGTATAGGTGAACCACTTGCGCACGTGGTAGGGACCGAAGTTTGTGTCGGGCATGGGTGATGAATCCTCTGATCGTGTGGCACTAGAAGGTTGAATCAGTAAATGGGGTCGAGGGTGATGGGCTCGCTTGGAGCGTGGTGCTCGGCCAGGACGCGTTGGCCTTCTTCGTCATCGGAGATGGTCTCGGCGAAGAACTCGAAGCGGTTACCGTCGGGGTCCTCGAAATAGAGCCCCACGCCGACTTTGTGGTCGGTGGTCTTGACTATCTCGACGCCTTTCGACAACAGCATTCCGTGCAGGCGGCGCAGGTCGTCGAGGTCGCCCTTGATCTCCAGACCGTAATGCTGCAGACCCAGACCACCTTGCTGCGCGCCTTCTTCCGCTCGGATGAGTGCTAGGTCGTGGTGCTTCTGGCCGAACGAAAGGAACACCCATTGCGGGCCGCGAGCGGTGATTTTCATGCCGAGTACGTTGGCGAACCATTGCGCCGAATGCTCAGGATCGCGCACGAACAGTGACAAGTGAGTGCGGACGATGACCGGTGTAGTTGTCATGAGTGGTCCTTCGGGTCGTCAGTGGTGGACCGTGGGCGCTTCTGCGGCCACGGCTGGTGTCCATGCCACGTCGGTGATCTCGGGGAAGTCGCGCCATTCCTTGGTGAAGCTGTGGCCGCCGTCGATGGAGCGAAAGAGATTCCCGTACTTGGTTCCGGCGAAGACAAGATCCGGGTTGCTCTGGTGGATGCCGAAAGCCCAGACTGTCGACGTGGCGGGGATATCGAGCTTGGACTCAGTCCAGGTTTGCGCGAGGTCGTCGGAGCGGAATATCCGCGTCAACGTTCCCGGTGTGCCGTCACCGATGCCCAATAGCAGCGAGTTGGACTCCGGAATCCGTGCCACCAGCCTGGTGTAGTAGATACCCCACGTGGATTTTGTGCCGGTCCGCGTCCATGTCTTACCGTCGTCCTGGCTGACGAAGATTGCGTTGACCACTACGCACACAATGGTTTTCGGCGGACCGTCGAGGACGACGATGCAGTGCACGTCGGAGTTGGTGACACCGTTGGGCAGCGTGTCCTCCGGACCGTCGAGCCGCTCCCAGTCGTCGCCACCGTCCCGGCTACGCCACAGCCCGCCCTCCTCGACGCCGAACCAGACCGACTTGCCGTCGACGTGGTCGTAGGTGATGGTCAGAATTCGTGGCTTGCTGACGCCTGCGCACTTCTCGGGAAGCTCGGGGGAGAGCCGATCCCAGGTGGCACCCGCATCCCCGCTGCGGTACATCACTGCGCGAGATGGTGCGCCGGTGCCGACTGTGATGGAATCCGGATCGTCGGGGTCGACGGCGATCGCCCATACCTGTTGGTCGTTGAAGGGGGAATCGACTCGGGTCCAACGGGTTCCGGCGTCATCGCTACGCGCAAGGCCGACTTCGGCTCCGGCGTAGACGACGTTGGGCTGTTCTGGGTGCACGGCGAGCGCCCGTACCACCGAGTCGAACTCCAGTCCCTGATCCAGCGGGATGCGGCTCCAGGTGGTGCCGTCGTCGTTGCTTCGCAGCACTCCTTGTCCGGCTGTCGCGACGAGAATGGTGCCCAACATGTGCATGGTCCTTTCGGATGAGGTCGGTGCGGGGTGGGTCAGAGGAAGATGCCGCGGGTTAGCCCGCCGTCGATGCCCAGGGACTCGCCGGTGATGCCACCGGCGGCTGGGCCCGCGAAGAATGCCACCGCGTCGGCGACTTCGGCAGCGGACAGGACGCGCCGGATCGGAGTGCGATCAATGAAGTTCTGCTCGACCTGTTCCGGTGTTATACCCTGCGCCGCAGCATTCTTGGCGTACAGCTCATGGATGTGCTCGGTCTCCACCACGCCCGGGTGCAGGGTGTTGACGGTGATGCCGTCCGGGCCGAGTTGGTCGGATAACGCCTTGGTCATGTGCACGATCGCCAGGTTGCGCATGCCCGACAGCGCATGGCTGGAACGGCCGGTGAGGCCGCCGATGTTGACGATGCGGCCGTACTTGTTCTCCCGCATATGGGGCGCGACGGCCTTGATGCAGCGGAAGTAGCCGACCACCTTGGTGTTCAGATCGGCCAGCAGAGATTCGGGGTCGGCGTCGGCGATATCGTTTCGCACCAGTCCCGCTGGCGCGGCGGCACCGTTGACGAGGATGCTGACCGGACCGATCTGGGCCGCGGCGTCGGCCAGTGCCTGGACCGATTGGGTGTCGGTGGTGTCCGCAACGACCGGCACGATCTTCGCGCCGGTTTCCTCGGTGATCTCGTCAGCAGCATCCTGCAGGATGTTCAGCCGCCTGGCAGCGATGACGACGGTGGCGCCACGGGTGGCCAGTGTCCGGGTGATGGCCTTACCTATCCCGAGACCACCCCCCGTGACGATTGCGACTTGGTCTTTCAATTCTGTTGTGCTCATGTCAGATTCACCCATATGCTCTTGGTCTCCGTGTACTGTTCCAGCACGCCGCGGCCCATCTCGCGGCCCCAGCCTGACTGCTTGTATCCGCCGAATGGAGACGCCGGATCGGTCAGGTTGTAGCAGTTGATCCAGACGGTGCCTGCCTTCACGGCAGCGGCAATGTTGTGTGCGGCGGTGATGTCGTTGGTCCAGATTCCTGCGGCCAGCCCGTAAGGGGAGTCGTTGGCCTTGTCGATCAGGTCATCGACGTCTTGCCAGGGCATCGCCACCAGCACAGGTCCGAAGATCTCTTCCTGTACGACCCGCATCGACTGCTTTGTCTCGGAAAGCACCGTGGGAGAGAGGAAGTAACCTCCGCCGTACTGATCGGCGAGTCCTTCGGGGGTGGTGCCGCCAGTGGCCACCGTGGCGCCTTGGACGACGCCGGACTGCACGTAACCACTGACGGTCTCGAGCTGCCGCGCGGACACCAGCGGACCCATCTGCGTGGCGGGGTCTTGGCCGGGGCCGACCACGATGCTCTCGGCTTTGGCGATGAGTGCTGACATCACGTCGTCATAGATATCGGCGTGAACGTACAACCGCGATCCGGCTGTGCAGGTCTGGCCCTGGTTGAAGAAGATGCCGTCGGCGGCTGCGGCGGCGACGGCCACCGGGTCGGCGTCGGCGAGCACGATGTGTGGCGACTTTCCGCCGAGTTCGAGGGAGACCTTCTTCATGTTGCCCGTCGCGGCAGTGGTGATGCGCCGTCCCACCTCCGTCGAGCCGGTGAAGGCCACCTTGTCCACACCGTGGTGCTCGGCGATCGCCGCACCGACGACCGTGCCGAGGCCGGTGACGACGTTGACCACCCCGGGCGGGAAACCGGCTTCGGCAATCAGCTCGGCCAACCGCAACGTCGACAGCGATGTTTCCTCGGCAGGTTTGAGTACCACGGTGTTTCCGGTCGCCAGTGCCGGGGCGAGTTTCCACGAGGCCATCGACATCGGAAAGTTCCACGGCACGATGGCGCCCACCACGCCGATCGGCTCGTGCACCGTGTAGTTCAGGATGCGCAGCCCGTTGCGGGGTGAGAGCGGGATCGTCGAGCCCTCGAACTTGCTCGGCCATCCGGCGAAGTAGCGGAACAGCTTCGCGGTGGTTCCGGCGTCGACCGCACGGGCAACAGTCACCGGTTTTCCGTTGTCCAGCGATTCGATAAAGGCCAGCTCGTCGGCGTGCGCCTCGACCAACTCGGCCAGTCGGTGCAACAATTCGCCGCGCGCCAGCGGGGTGATGTCACGCCACGCGGGATTGGACAGCGCACGGCGCGCTGCGACTACCGCCGCATCGACGTCGGCTCCGTTGCCCGCAGCGATGGTAGCCAGCGGACGGCCCGTGGCGGGATCGATGGACACGATCCGCTCCCCGGAATTCCCTGCCCGCCAATTGCCGTCGATGAAGAGGCCGTGTTCGCGCGCAATGAAGTCGGCGACGGCCGTCGGTGTCGACGCTGGCAGCATCGGACGTTCGACGGCGGTCACAGTGCCATCTCGATCAGGTGGGGACCCGCGGTGGCGAGGGCATCGAGTAGTGCCGTGCTCAACTCGCCGACCCGGGTTACTCGTTGAGCTGGTACGCCGAATCCGATAGCGAGTGCAACCCAGTCCATCTGCGGTTCGGCGAGGCTCGTCAATGCGGTGGCCTGCGGTCCGAATTCCGCATTGCCATGCCGAGACAATTCGGTGCGCAACACGTTGTAGGTGTGGTTGGCAGCGATCAGGACGACGACGTTGGTGCGTTCACGCGCCATCGTCCACAGCGCTTGAAGGGTGTAGAGGCCGCTGCCGTCGGATTGCAGGGCGATGACGGGACGATCGGGGGCGGCGATGGCCGCACCGAGCGCCGTCGGCAGACCCTGGCCGATGGCCCCGCCGGTGTTCGTCAGCACGGTGTGGGCGGCGGCCCCGGCCGACGCGGTGTAGAAGGGGTACCCGCAGGTGCCTCCCTCGATGGAGACGATGGCGTTCTCCGGTAGGCATGCCGCGACGGTGGCACCGACACTGGCACCGGTCAGCGGTTCGTCGGCGGCAGGGACCTCTGGTCGGGGGACTGGCGCCAAAGGCGCCGCGCTGCCGACGATTTCGGCGAGATCGAGCAGCGCTGTCTCGGCATCACCGCCTGGGTCGGCGAGTTCGACGATGGCATGCGGCGGCGCGAGTTCGCTGGGGATACCTGCGTAGCCGAAGTAGGCGATCGGCTCGTCGGCGCCTGCGACGACGAGGGCGTCGGTCTCCTTGAGCGCGGCGACGGCGTATTCCGGGAAGTAGGGCAGGCGGTCGATGTCGGGGAGTCCGCCGCCGCGCTCGGCGCACGCCGGGAAGGTTTCGCAGAACAGCGTGGCCCCGGTACCGGCTGAAATGCGCGCTGCGGCAGACTGACCCGCGAGGCTGAGCGCATTGCCGCCGAGCAGCAGGACCGACCGGGGGCCCGCCGCGCGCAGTCGGTCGGCGACCTCTTGGATCCGCTCGCTGGGCACCGGCGCATACCGGTCTACGTCGACCGCGGTCGGTATGGCTGCCTCAACCGCTTCCTGCTGGTGGTCGGCTGGGACGATGACCGTGGCGATACTACCGGTGCGGCGGGCTTGATCGATTGCGGCACAGGTGGTTTCGGCGACGGTATCGGCGCTGGTGGTGGTGTGCACCGAACCGACGGTGCCGGCGAGTGCGGCGATGTCGGAGGTCAAGGGAGCGTCGTACGGCAGATGCCAGCTGGCGTGATCGCCCACGATGTTTACCAACGGCGTGCGAGCGCGGCGTGCATTGTGCAGATTCGCCACACCGTTGGCCAGGCCGGGGCCGAGATGCAACAGCGTGATGGCGGGCCGGCCGCTGATGCGCGTGTAGCCGTCCGCGGCACCGGTACAGACGTTTTCGTGAAGCCCGAGCACGGCCCGCACGCCGGGCACCTCGTCGAGCGCTGCGACCAAGGGCATTTCGGTGGTGCCCGGGTTGGCGAAGCAGACCTGAACCCCGCTTCGTGCTGCCGCCTGGATCAGTGCGTCAGCCCCAGTCATCTCTTTCGCGGACACTAGCCGCCTTTCGATAATCGAACGATATGAACGAATATCGTCAAGCGTAGCGGACACGAAGCCACCACGGAACCCCTTGGGTCCAGTGGTGTGGGTCCGCCCGTGTCGGTCGTGGTTGTTGATGGCCGATCTGCGCCCGCAGAATGCTTGCGGGACAGCTGGTTACGCTGGGTCGGTAGCCAAGCCCACGTCGCCGAGAAGTCGGCGGGTCGCGTCTGCGGCCGCGGCGGTGA
>Ga0070667_100004066_pt1 | contig 12367 bp, 11 predicted proteins | sample KBSS33metaG_FD_64659 | JGI IMG/M metagenome (GOLD analysis project Ga0070667, IMG submission 64659) | Switchgrass rhizosphere microbial communities from Kellogg Biological Station, Michigan, USA - KBS S3-3 metaG | ecosystem: Host-associated > Plants > Roots > Rhizosphere > Soil ...
CGCCGCGGTCGAAGCGATGCTGCAGGACGAGTTCAACCTGTACGGCATCAACGCCACCACCCACCCAGTCACGCCGATGATCGTGGTCAACGGGCCGGCGGCGACGAAGCTGCGGATCAACGGCGGCTACAACTGCATGGGCCAGGGGTGGCGCGCCAATTCCACCATCGGCCGCGCGATCCGGCTGATCCTGATCAACATCGCCGGCGGCACGCCGGGCAAGGGCGACCGCGCCACGCACGGCACGCCGGCCAAGTTCAGCTTCTGCCTCGCGGAGAACGAATTGGCCTCGCCCTGGGACCCGCTGCACGTGCGCCGCGGCTTCGCGCCGGACGTCAGCACCGTCACCCTGCACGCCAGCGAGGCGCCGCACGAGATCAACAACCACACCAGCGAGGACGGCGTCGGCGTCATGCGGACGTTCGCCAACACGATCTCGCACCTGGGGCACAACAACTCCTACCTGGGGCATGGCGAGGTGGCGATCTGCATCGGTCCGGAGCACGCCGAGACGATCGCGCGCGACGGCCACACGATCGAGGACATCCAGGAGTACCTGTACAAGAACTCGGGCAATCGGCTGTCGGCGCTGCTGGGCATCGGCCGGGACAACATCCCGGGCATGGCGCCCTTCGACGCGTCGGCCGAGGACGCGTTCGTGCCGCTGGTCGAGCAGCCGAAGGATTACCTGCTGTTCGTGGCCGGCGGCGTGGGCAAGCACAGCATGGCCATGCCGAGCTTCGGCCTGACCAGGTCGGTGACCAAGGCGATCGATCCCGCCTGAGCCTGAGCCTAGGCTAGGGTTGAGCTAGGGTTGAGCTAGGGTTGACAAGAGCGAGATGCGACCAGGCGGGGCCCGCCTGGTCGCATCGTCCGTTCTGGAAACAAGACGTCGAGCGCGCGCAAAGCCGGATCCATCGGCGGCCGCGGGCATGACCTTGCGGGCGCGCTCGAACAGCTTGGCCGAGGTCGGCGTCCGCTCCAGGTAACGCTTCACCGCATCGGCGAACGAACGTCTGGTCATATCACCTCCCACGTGCGTCGTAGCTTGGGGCGCTCATTGGCTTGGCGCGGACGACTTAGATCCTGGCAGGAGACCGGGAGACGGGCTGCGGGGCCATGGCCGAGCGTCCGATCGCAAACAGCAAACGCACCTGTGATTTCACGGGCGGGATCGTTGCCGGGCTCTCCATCGCGGCCGTAAGCTTTTGACGCCGATGCCGAGAATTGGCCGCGAGCGGCTCGAGCGGGCGTTCGGGATCCTAAATATCGCTAGCCGAGGAAACGCACATGACCGGACGTCTGGAAGGCAAGGTCGCCATCGTCACCGGAGCGGGCAGGGGGCTTGGCCGGGCGATCGCCAGGCGGTTCGCGGCCGAGGGCGCGGCCATCGGGGCGCTGTCGCTGACGCCCAGCGGCATTGACGAGACCGTGGCGCTGATCCAGCAGGACGGCGGCCGCGCGATCGGCGTGCGGTGCGACCTGGGCGACACCGCCTCGATCCGGCCCTCGATCGAGAAGGTCGTCGAGGCGTTCGGCACGGTCGACATCCTGGTCAACAACGGCCACGACGTCTCGGTCGACTCGATGACGGCGCCGTTCGAGACCGCCAGCGTCGAACAGATGATGCGCCAGTTCACCACCGGCCCGATCGGCTCGGTGGTCGCCATGCAGGCCTGCTTCCCCTACCTCAAGCGCAAGGGCGGGGCGGTGATCAATGTGGGATCGGCGGTTGGGGTGAAGGGCATCGCCAAGTTCGCGCCCTACGCCATGGCCAAGGAAGCCATCCGCGCCGCCACCCGGGTCGCGGCGCAGGAGTGGGGCAAGTTCGGCATCACGGTGAACACGGTCTGCCCGGCGGCGGATACGCCCGGCGCCCGGACGACGATCGCATCCGGCGTGCTCGGGGACCTGCCGCGCGTGACGCCGCCGATCGCCCGGCATGGATCGTCCGAGGACGACATCGCGCCAGTCTTCCTGTTCCTGGCCAGCGCCGACGCGCAGTTCATGACCGGGCACACCTTCATGGTCGATGGCGGCATCACCATCGACGCGGGGCGCTGATCAGGCGCGCCAAGCCAGCGGCAGCTCGACCAGGCCGAGCACCGAGCCGAAGCGCATCGGCAGACGCGCGTCGTCCTTTCGGCGGAAGGTCGGCAGCTGGGCCAGCAGGTTGCGCATCGAGATCATCACCTCCTGGCGCGCCAGGTGCGAGCCGATGCAGCGGTGGATGCCGTAGGCGAAGGTGGAGTGCGTAGCGTTGCGCTCGAAGATGATGCGGTTCGGCTCCGGGTAGGCCTCCGGGTCGCGGTTCGCCAGCGGACAGGACAGCAGCACCCGCTCGCCGGGCTCGATCACCACGCCGTTGCGCGAGACGAACCGCTTGCGGCACCTCTTGTTGACCGTCAGCGGGGCGAAGGCGCGCAGGAACTCTTCCGTCGCGGCCGGCAGGAGCTCGGGTGCGGCGCGCAGGGCTTCCTGGTCTGCCGGATGCTCGGCGAGATATTTGACGATCCAGGAGAGGCCAGAGGTCACCGTATCGAGGCCGGCGAAAAACAGCATGATCGCCGAGCGCAGCTGTTCGCTCTCCGTCATGCGGCGGCCGTCGACTTCCGCCGTCACCAGCCAAGTGAGCACGTCGTCGCGCGGATCCTTCGCGCGCTCGGTCAGGGTCTCCTTCAGGTGTCCCGACATCAGGCGCAGCGCCTCGACCTTCTTCGAAAGGTCGGTGGTGCCCATGATGGTCTTTTCCCAATGGACGTAGGTCTCGCTCTCGCTGAGCGGCAGGCCGAGCAGGCTCAAGAAGATGCCGACCGGCAGCGGCACCGCGAAATCCTGGATGAAGTTGCACTCGCCCTTGTCGCGCATCTGCGCGATCAGTCGGGTCGACTCCTCGTCGACGACCTGGCTCAGCGCCGTCATCCGCTTGGGCGAAAACAGCGGGTTGAGGACGGCGCGGTACCAGGAGTGGTCCGGCAGGTCGATCTCGGCCGGGATCAGGCCGCCTTCCAGTCCGATCAGGTCCAGCACGCCCACGGCCCCGACGGCGGTGAAATGCTCCTCGTCCAGGAAGGCGGCGCGGATGTCCTCGCTGCGGCGGAAGATCCAGGCCCCGTCGCCGCGCGGCGAGCCCTTGGGGTCCCAGAACAGCTCCGGCCCTTCGTGTATGCGCGGGATGATCACGTCATAGGGGTCGTCGGCGTCCACCGAGGCGTAGAAGCCAAGCCCGTAGGGACGAACCAGGTCCGCGGGCAGCCGCTCCTCCGGCCGTGGCGCTGTGGAAGCCGTTCCGTCCATCTCATCAGACTCCCTATTCCGCCGCGCCAAGGCGGCGTCACTTTTGGCGGGGTGGGCGCGACCGGACGGTCTCCAGGTCGCGCCCACCCCATTGCGCCCTATTCTAGGGGGCGACCTCGTCGAATTGCACCAGATTGCCGTCCGGATCGCGCACCACCATGCAGCGGATCTGTTTGCCGCTCGGCATCGCCCAATTGTAGGAATCGCTGCCGATCACCGGGGCGGCGAAGGGCAGGCCCGCCTTTTCCAGGCGCGCGACGACGGCGTCGAAGTCTTCCACCCAGACGCCGTAATGGTGGATGCCCCAGTTCCAGAACTCGGGCTGCGGCGGCCGCTCGCCCCGCGGTTGATCGGTGATGCTCAGGAACGGGGTGTAGGCGCCCGGCTGCGGCGGCGCCACGTGCACCAGCGCGAAGCTGCGCTTGGCCGTCGCGCCATCCCAGCCATCGCCCCCGTCCGCATATTCCTTCCGCGCGAAGTCCTCATAGCGGTAGCGGACGAACAGGTTCAGTCCGAGCAGGTCGCAATAGAAGTTCAATGAAGCGTCGAGATCCTCGACCGCGATCGCCAAATGGGAGAAGCCGTTGATCCGCATAGCCGCTTCCTCCGCAACTTCTATTGTTGTGCGCCCCGACCGTCAGGGCCGTCGCGGGCGCTGACAGGCCGCATCTTCGAGCGCAGGGCCGGTAGCGGCTCCGTGAACGAACACGTGCGCAGCTGTTCCAGACCGCACGTACATGCGCGCCGAACTCTACGGCTGTCAATCATTGCAGAGAAACCAGATCCGGCGAGCGCCGCTGTTCTGGCAGATAAGTGGTTCTCGACCCGCAAGAAGCGTGCTTTGATACGTTTGACTGAATGTACAAGACGAATGAAATAAGGCTTGCCGGCGCGCGAAGACGAACTGGCGAAGGTCTCGAAGGACCTGGCGGCTTACTTCGGAGATCCATCGAAATTCCAGGACCCGTTCCCGACGTACAAGCGGCTGCGGGAGCTGGAGCCCGTTCACTGGAACGAGCAGTGGGCGACCTGGATGATCACCGGCTACCAGGAAGCCGAAGAGGTGCTGCACCACCAGAACATCGGCCGCGAAGGCAGCGCGCAGGGGCGGTTCCGCTATCTGGGCGCGCCGGGCGTCGACACGCCCGAGGTGGCGCCTCCACGGCCGGCATCCACTTCTGCCTCGGCGCAGCGCTGTTCGCCGGAAGCTGCGCGGCGATCGTCACCCTGGCGTGCAGCTTCGCGTGCTGAGCGGCGTGATGTTCCAGCTCAAATCCGTCTTCCTGCTCGACAACGCCCAGATCGGCCTGATCAGCGGCGCGGGAGTCTGGGGCATGGCGGTCTCGGAGCTCGGCTTCTCTTTCGCTGCGCGACGTGGTCGGCATGCGCAACACGACCTCGCCCATCCTTATCTGTCGCCTTTGTTCGGCGACTTCGCGAAGGGCTTTCCGCCCACGCCCTTGCAAACGGGGACGCGGGACCTGTTCCTATCCAACGCGGTGCGGATGCATCGCAAGATGCGGGCCGCGGGCGTCAGGGCCGAGCTTCACGTGTTCGAGGCCATGCCGCACGGCGGCTTTGGCCGCACGCCCGAGGATGAGGATCTCGCCGCCGAGGTCAGGCGCTTCGTCGCCAGTCTCGCGAGCTAACCCAGTTCGGAGGCGCGGAGGCGGCGCGCCGGGCGCCTGCCGCTACACCGAAGCGGACATCAGCCCCGTTTGCTGGGCGAGCGGCTTGATCTCGCGGGCGAACACGTCGAGGCCCTCTTCGAAGTCGACCCAGATCAGGGCCATGCCGTCCAGGCCGGCGTCGGAGAGCGCGTTCATCTTGCCGACCACCTGCTCCGGTGTCCCCATCAGCCGGTAGCCGTGGCTCCAGGCGATCATGCCCTCGGCGATGGTCTTCTGGTCGATGTAGCTGGTGGCCTGGCCGCCGCCCATGATCGCCTGCCGCAGCAGCTCGGCGCCTTCCCAGTCGCCCTTCTCGTGGACGAAGTAGTTGAAGCGGCGCTGAACCTCGGCCTCGGTAGGGCAGCAGAGCATGCCGCCGGTGGTCCAGACCTGCACCTGGCGACCGACGGCCGCGGCCTGCTGCTTGATGCCGGCGACCGTGCCCCGGAGCTGATCGAGGTCGGTCGGCGGAGTGATGAAGATGATGTCCACGTTCCGGGCGGCGAACGCCTGGCCCGCCGGGCTGGAGCCCGCGCTCATCAGCAACGGCCGGCTGCGCAGCGGGCGCGGCTCGCTGTGGGCGCCCGGCGACTGGTAGTATTTGCCCTCCCAGTCGAACGGCTTTTCCTCACGCCACAGGCGCTTGATGAAGTCGGCCCATTCGGCGGCCTCAGCGTAGCGCTCGTCGTGCGGCAGCTGGCGCTTGCCGAACATGTCGAACTCGGCGGCGTTCCAGCCGGCCACCATGTTGAAGCCAAAGCGGCCGTCGGAGATGTGGTCGATGGTGACGCCGGCCTTCGCCGCCCGCACCGGATGCAGCAGCGGCACGTGCACGGTGGCGAACAGGGTCACGCGCTCGGTCGCCGTCGCCAGGGCGGAGGCCCAGGCCATGGTCTCGTAGCTCTCGCCCCAGAAGTTCGACTTGCCGCCGATGCCCTTCCAGCGGCCGACCGGGACGATGGCGTCGAAACCGGCGGCCTCGCTGGCCTTGGCGATCCGCACCTGCTGCGGCCAGTTCAGCTGGGTGATGACCCCCTCGGCCAGGGTGGCGGTGCCGCCGCCCTGCAGGTTCCACGAGAACGAGCCCAGCTTCAGCCGATTGCCGCTGCGGAACAGCGGGTGGCTGGTCGGGGTGTCGCCGGCCTTCACGGCTTGACCTTCGGCCATCAGATTTTCCTCAGGAGACGCCCATGCGCGCTACTCGGTCAATGTTGGGGGTGTCGACCAAACCGCCGAATGAGCTGAGCTGGCCAAAGCCGACGTCGTCCATAAGCCAGATCAGGACATTGGGGCGCTGCTGCTGCGTCGCTGCGCAGAAGCGGGGCGCTGAACGGCGGCGTCGGGAAGCAACAATTCCGACGCCATCCCGAATGAAGGCGCGACGCCCGTAAGTCCCGCCGTCAGCGCTATCAGAGATACCAGCCGTCGCGAGTTCATCTGGATTTCCTTTACCCATGCGTTGGCGGAGGCGCGGCCCTGCCGTACTGTCGGCGCGCATCACGGAAGGCTGACTCGGACGTGTGCGACCTCGCCCTGGAGCCGCCCCGCAGCCGTGCGGTAAGTTGTAACAGGGACGCCGGTGTCGCGGCCGATGTCGAAGGTCTCGCCGATGCCGGCGGTCCCGATGATCGTCTTCGACATGCGCCCTTCGGCCAATAACATCGCGCCGTCGTAGATCTTCAGGTCGCCTGCCGCCTTCGGGCCGCCATCGGAGTTGAAGACAAAGCGCAGCTGGTGCGCGCCTGCGGCGAGCGGAGTCTGCGCCTGGACGCGCATCTGCTCTTCCGGCCTCTGCGAGAACGCCTGGATCACGGTCGGCCGGCCGTCCTCCAGGAAGAAACTCCACCCGCCGAACATGCTCCCCGTCGCCACGATGACACCGGAAGCATTGTCTGGAAGTGTCACATCGGCCTTGATCTCGAAGGAGCGGCCGGTGAATGACGGCGCCGCGGCCGCTGCGACGCTCGTGTCCGCCGACCAGTAGTCGAGCTCGCGTCGAACCGGCCCCCTTGGCGGGGGGCCTAGGTTATGGCGAGCGATCGCGAAGTTGTCGTCGAATGGCAGGACGTGGTTCTTCTCCGCCTCCGTGAGGAAAATTCGCTGCATTTCCTTGACCTTGTCCGGATGAGCGGCGGCGAGATCGTGAGCTTGGCTGAAATCCTTGCGAAGGTCGTACAGCTCCCATGTCCTGGTCATGGGATCGGTGGAAACTGGAGGCTTCTTCTCCCATGGCATACGGCCCGTTGGCGCGCCCGCGAACCATCCGTTGCTATAGATGCCGACGGCGCCGCTGATCTGGAAGTATTGGGTGCGTTCTTGTTCTGCACGCCCCGGCGAGAACCAGGGGGCCAGGCTCACGCCCTGCATCGGCTGTTGCGGCGTACCGAAGACGATTTTCGGCTGGGGGATCTTCGCGGCGTCGAGGATGGTCGGCGCGATGTCGATGAGGTGCGAGAACTGGCTCCGGATGGCGCGATGCTCATGGATCTGAGCGGGCCACGAGACGACCAGTCCGTTCCGGATCCCGCCGAGATAGGAGGCGAACTGCTTGGTCCAGCGGAAGGGCGTGTTCATCGCCCAGGCCCAGCCGATCGGATAGTTCTGGTAGGTGGTCGGCTCTCCCATGACGTCGATTTGGGAGCGCAGCCATTCGGGCGAATCGACCGACCCGTTCAGGATGTCGCCCAGCTCGTTGCTTACGCCCGTCACCCCGCCTTCGCCGCTGGCTCCGTTATCGCCTTGGATGAAGATGACGAGGGTGTTGTCACGAAGACCCATCCGGTCGAGCTCGTCCAGCACACGACCGATCTGAGCGTCCTGGAAGGCGAGCATGCCAGCCGCGACCTCCATGGTCCGGGCGGCGGTTCGCCGCTCGTCGGGAGTTAGGGCGTTCCAGGCGGGAATGCGATCCGGACGCGGCGTAAGCGCCGTCCCCTTCGGGATGATTCCGGCCGCCAGCTGTCGGGTGTAGGTTTCTTTCCGGGTTTCGTCCCAACCGCGGTCGAACTTGCCTCTGAAGCGCTCGATCCAGGCCTTGGGCGCCTGGTGCGGCGCATGCATGCTGCCGGGCGCCATGTAGATCATGAAGGGGCGGTCGGGCGCGGCCGCCTTCTGGTTGTGGATCCAGGTGATCGCGTCGTCGGCCAGACGCTGGTCGAGGAGTTCGCCGGCCCGCTCGGCGTCGTCCACCCTGGAATTGCCCCGCCACAGCCTTGGCTGCCATTGGTGAACGTCGCCGCCAATGAATCCATAGAAGTAGTCGAAGCCTAGACCCGTCGGCCATTGGGTGAACGGTCCGGCTCCTGACGTCTGGTCCCAGGGCAGGTCGTGGTGCTTGCCGAACATCGCCGTGCTGTAGCCGTTGAGCTGCAGGATGCGGGCGATCGAGGCGGCGGACTGCGGAAAGGTGGCGTTATAGCCCGGAAATCCGCTCGGCGAGTCGCTAAGCTCGCCCATGCCGACCTGATGCGAGTTCCGTCCGGTCAGAAGCGCGGCGCGCGAGGGCGAGCAGATCGCCGTCGTATGAAAGCGGTTGAAGATCAGGCCGTCACCGGCGAGCCGGTCGAGGTTGGGCGTCGGCACCGGGCCGCCGAAGGTGCTCGACGCGCCGAAACCCACGTCGTCGGTCATGACGAGAAGCACATTGGGCGCGCCCGCAGGCGCCTCCAGCCGCGTCGGCCAGTCCGGGCGGGACTGCGCCGACATTTCGGCGATTTCACCGCGGAACGGCTGGTCGGGCAGCGGCAGCACGCTGCGAGGCGGCTCCGCGGCGCCGGCCGGAGCCGCGGCCAAGACGAGGAGCGCGCTCAGCGCGCCGCCGAGCAGGAGCGAGGCCCTGGACTTCTTGCCGGAGGCGCCCCCGCCCGCCGCGCCGATCGGATGAGATGCGCCGAATTGCTCCATGGTTTCCTCTCAGGCATTGTTTTTTGACGGCTCGGCGTGCGGCTCAGGGCCGGGCTCTGCCAGTTCGCGCCGAAGGTGTAGCGGTGTAGAACGCCTGGCCGAATTGCGAGTAGGTCGCGCTGCCGACGCAGCCTTTCACCGAGTCCCAGCTCTGCCGCAGGCCCGCGGTGACTGAGAGGCCCTTGACCAGATCGTCCAGCGAATAGTCGACTTGGCCATAAAGCGCCTCGCTGCGGTTGGTGTAGTAGCCCGGCACCTGGGTATGGGAGAGGCCGATCAAGGCGGTCGGCGCGAACCGGGGCGAGCCGCGGTACGAGCGAGCGTCATAGTCGTCGTAGTCGTGCTCGAGCGCAACGATGCGCCCGGGCGGTGCGCCCGCATATACATCTCGAGCCTCACGAAAGCCTTTTGAACGATATCGTCGGCGTGTCGCGCGCCGCGCGCCGCGCCGCACCACGGCCCGGCGCACCTTTCTCGAACATCTCGCGGATCGAGCTCATTCGCCGCCTTGCCCTCAAGCCCCTACGACCTAGAGGATCTCACGAGCCGGCCCGGACACGAAAGGCCGCCGATCAGCCGTCGAAGTTGGTCGAGCGGGAAAGGGCGTCCCAGGCCGCCATCTCCGCCGTCATCTGCGCCAGCTTCTGCTCGACCAGGCCAAGGGCGTCTGCGCCCCGGAACAGCCGCGTCGGCGGCTCGTCCGCCTCCGCCAGCCGCAGCACCGCCTCGGCGGCCTTGGCCGGGTATCCGGGCTGGGCGCCGCTCTTGGCCTGCCGCGCGGCGCGGATCGGGTCCATGATCGCGTCAGAGTCGGCGATGCTGCGCGGCGTGCGCGCCATCGAGCGGCCGGCCCAGTCGGTGCGGAACTGGCTGGGCGCCAGCGCCGTCACATGGACGCCGAACGGCTTCAGCTCCTTGCCGAGCGCCTCCGATATGCCCTCCAGCGCGAACTTGCGCAGGGTGATGAAGCCGCCCATTGAGGTCGCGTTGATGATCCGGCCGCGGCGGCGTTCGCGCATCCCAGGCAGCACCGCCTTGATCATGGCCACCGGGCCGCAGACGTTGGCCGCGAACTGCCGGTGCAGCTCTTCCGTCGAGCTCTCTTCCAGCGCGCCCTCGTTGCCGTGCGTTGTTGATCAGCACCTCGACAGGGCCGGCCTGCGCTCCGCGGCGGCGAAGGCGCGACCGAGGCCGGAGCTGACGCCGGTGATGAGGAAGGTCTTGGCGGGGGTGGAATGGCATGGTCGCCTGGTGGGGCCATCACCTGGTTGGTGGCGATGGTCACACTCTGGCCCTTGACCATCTGGTCGAGCAGATGCAGCGCCTGCTCAGGTGAGAAGCCCTGGTGGGCTACGCTAGCGAGCGTCTCGCCGTTGCGGTCGCTGAGGCCGGCGAGCTCGGCGTGGACGGACCCCAGGTCGACGCGGCGGGGATCAACCAGCTCGCTTTTTCCGAGGCGCGTCACGTGCCGGAGCTCGCGCGCATGGACCAGCCGCGGACGCGGCCTCATCGCGGCGGCGTTCGAGGCGTGGGCCGCGCAGGGACTGCTCCCCTGACTGGACGACGCGCCGCGCGCCGCCGCCCTATGCCTCACCATGACCACCGATCCGGTGCGCATCCGCACCGCGCTCGGCACGCCGATCGAGGACATCGACGGCGAGGTCGGTTTCGCGGTGGACCTGTTCCTGCGCGGGCTGGGCTATAATGGGCCGAGTGGTGGGAGCGGCGGCTGATCGCGCCGGCGGGCGTCAATCCATCTTCGCGCCTTGTGCAGTCGCCGCAGATCCGCCAGTGATGTTTTCGAAGCTGTATACGTCTGTATACAAAAGCAGCGTCAGGGAGGATTTCGCGTGGGTTTTGACTATGAAGGCAAGGTGGCCCTGGTGACTGGCGCTGCGTCGGGGCTGGGCCGGGCCACGGCGCTGGCGGCTCTGCGCGCCGGCGCCAAGGTGCTGGCGGTCGACGTCTCCGAGAAGGGCCTCGCCGGCACGGTCGAAGAGGCCGGCGAGGCGGCCGGCTCGATCCAGACCCTGGCGGCGGACCTCTCCAAGCCGGAGGAGTGCGCGAGGGCTGTCGACGAGGTGATCAAGCGGTTCGGCCGCATCGACCTCCTGTGCAACATCGCCGGCGTAGCGCGCATGCATAAGGTGGCCGACGTCACCGCCGACGAATGGCGGCTGCTGATCAACGTCAACCTGGCGGCGCCCTTCTTCCTGTCGCAGGCGGCGCTGCCGCACCTGATCAAGACGCAAGGGGCGATCGTCAACGTCGCCTCCAGCGCCGGCATCCAGGGGCAGGCCTATATGACGCCCTATTCGGCCAGCAAGGCCGGGCTGATCGGCCTGACCAAGGCGATGGCGATGGAGTTCATTCACGAGCCGGTCCGTATCAACGCCATCGCGCCGGCGGGCATGTTCACCCCGATGGCCGCGCCCGGCTACATGGCCCCGCCGCCCGGCTTCACGCCCGAGCTTCTGAAGCGCTACTCCGGCATCCGTGAGAAGGCCGATCCGAACTACATCGCCGACTTCATCCTCTATGTCGGATCGGCGAAGGGCGCCTTCTTCCACGGCGCCTGCCTGAGCATGGATCAGGGCCAGACCGCGGGGTAGGCTCGTCCCATGAGCACGACCGAAGACCCCTCCGAGAAGTTCATGCCCCCCGCGCGCGCCGTGTCGCTGCCGTTGGAGACGCTGCGGGATCGCCTGACGCCGTGGCTTCGGGAACGTTTCGCCGCGCCCGACCTGCGGATCGTCGACATCCGCTCGCCCGGCGCGGCGGGGGTGAACAACGAGACCCTGCTGCTCGACGTGGATTCCTCGGTCGCGGAGCTGAACGGGGTCGACGGCCTGGTCGTGCGGCTGGAGGCGCCGACGACGCTGTTTCCCGGCTTCGACATCGTCTCCTCCTACAGGTGCTACGAGGCGCTGCAGGACGAGCCGGTGGCGCCTACCCCGCGGGTCTATGGGCTGGAGCAGGACGAGACGATCCTGGGGCGGCGGTTCTATGCGATGGAGCGGATCGCCGGCCTGATCCCGGCCGACAACCCGACCTATCACCAGTCCGGCTGGGTCAAGGGCCTGCCCGTCGCCGAGCGTACGCAGTGCTGGGACAATGCGATCCGGACGATGGCGCGCCTGCACCGGGCGCCGGTGGAAAAGTTCGGCTTCCTGCGCGACATGGGCGTCGGCACGCTGCAGCAGCAGATGGCCTACTGGCGGCGCTACTACGACGAAAACGGCGTGCACGACGCCCTGCTGGAGAGGACCTGGGACTGGCTGGTCGCCAACTGCCCGGCCGATGCGCCTGAGGGCTTCTCCTGGGGGGACTCACGGCCGCCGAACATGATCTTTCGCGGCTTGGAGTGCGTGGGCCTGCTCGACTGGGACATGGTCAGCCTCGTAGGCCCCGAGTGCGACATCGCCTGGTGGATGCTGAACGACCTCTCCGGCAGCTCCAAGGTCGGGCGGCTGGAGGGGCTGCCCGCCGCGCGCGAG